>Ga0318555_10000118_pt1 | contig 19377 bp, 14 predicted proteins | sample GRESIP082b2f23_FD_202529 | JGI IMG/M metagenome (GOLD analysis project Ga0318555, IMG submission 202529) | Tropical soil microbial communities from Luquillo Experimental Forest, Puerto Rico - GRE.SIPMG.082b2f23 | ecosystem: Environmental > Terrestrial > Soil > Tropical forest > Bulk soil... | reverse complement strand
GTGCCCGCACCGCTCCATCACGCCACGCCCCCCAACCCCCGGCCTAAAAATCCGGCATCCGAGCCATAATGCCTCATCATCGTAGAAGCCGTCAGCCCCGGCCGCGCCACATCGCTAGTCCTGAGCCAATCTGTGATGCACCACACCAGGCGCTTAAATCACGCCATGCTGCAGGGGCCACGATCACGGCGGCAACCACATCCAGTCAGAGTGGTTCATCACCGTCCCGGACGCGTGAGGGCCGTGGCGGGCCGTCCGCCGCCGAGGGCAAGCAGGTGGATACTCTGGCCGGTCAGCCACAATCCCAGCGCCAGGCAGACGACGATGATCACCTGGCGGCCATGCTCATCGAGCCAGGCCCGCAACGCAGCCAGCCGGGTGCCGGCGCTGGCGGGCGCGAGCACTGACCACAGTTCCAGCACCACGAAGCTCGACGTTGCCAGCAGGCAAAACGATGCAAGCGCGAGATAGTCGCCCACGCTGGAAAGGCTGGCCTGCGCCACAATGACGGCACCGGCGACGACCAGCGTCCAAGGCTGCACGATGGCGGCTAGCAGCGCAGCGGACCATGGTGACATCGTGTCCAGTCTGGCCAGTACGGCGGTGAGGATGCGCGGGTGGCCCTTGCGGCGCAATTGCATGGCCGCGATCAGGATCAGTGCCACGCCCAGCGCAAGCCTGGCGATCAGCAACGCTTCGCCGGGGACGGTTCGGAAGCGGACCGGCCTGCCACCGGTGATCAGCAGCACCGTGGCGATGACCAGGACCAGGCAGGCCAGCCAGCCAAGGATAAAACCCAGGCCCTTCCGGGTCCCGTCTTTGCTGCTGAGAATCAAGATGAAGGCAGACAGCCGGAACGGCTGCAGGGCGATGCCCAGTCCGAGGAGCATGAGATCAGCGACCACGCCACATCCCATCTCGCCCCGGAATCGGATCACGCTCCCGCGGTCTCAGCACCAGTTGATCAAGGTTGTCACGCCGCTGCTTCATCCTGTATGGAAGGTAGCTTGCGACCGGACGGCCGAATAAGCCAGGCGGCGGTGGGTAGCTGGTGGCCGTGGCTAGAGCGAGGACAGTGGCCGGGTATGCCGTTCCCGGCATCGTGGCGTTCTTCTTCTGGGTGGTCGTGGTCATCCTGGCCATCATGCTTCTGGCGTTCATCGTGCACTGGGCCGGCGGCGGAGTGCTCAACCTGAGGCTCGGGCACTTCGTCCTGAACGTCGGGTTCACCTGATCGGCCCGGGTTGCCTTGCCATCGGGTCACGGCGGTCCGGAGACTGGGAGCATGCAGAAGTTCTCTCTGGATGCCATCGCCCGAGAACAGGCCAAGCGGGCCGGCGCCGCATCGAGCGGGCGCAGCGCCGCGACGGTTTACGGCGGGCATGAGCACGCGCTGCGGCAGACGGTTATTGCCCTGACCGCAGGCTCAGCGCTTGATGAGCATGAGAATCCCGGGGAGGCCACCATCCAGGTCTTGCGCGGCCGGGTCCGGCTCACCGCAGGGCAGGTGGCCTGGGAAGGCCGCACCGGTGACATGCTGGTCGTCCCGGATGCCCGCCATGCTCTGGCGGCCGTCGAGGACTCGGCGATCTTGCTGACGGTCAGCAAAATCAGTCAGGCCAGCCGGCCATGACACGGCGTGCCATCCCCGCCACAGCCGCGACGGGCGGCCATGACCGGGCGGTTGCGGCCCGTTGACCTATAGGTTGCGCTCGTGGTTGCTGTCCGCGCGGTGTGCGTGTTCTGCGGGTCGTCGGCTCCCGCTGATCGCCGCTACCGGGATGCGGCCTGCGCCCTCGGGGCCCTGATCGCCCGCAGGAATGTCATGTTGGTTTACGGGGGCGGCAGCACGGGCCTGATGGGCGAGCTGGCCGATGCCGCGCTGGCCCAGGGCGGCCGGGTCATCGGGGTAATCCCGGCAGGCTTGTTCGCCCGGGAGATCAACCACACCGGCCTGACCGAATTGCGCGAGGTCACCTCGATGCATGAGCGCAAGCGGCTCATGTACGACCTGTCCGATGCGTTCGTCGCCCTCCCCGGCGGGCTGGGCACCCTGGAGGAGCTCGCCGAGGTAGCCACCTGGTCACAGCTGGGGCTGCACAGCAAGCCAGTCGTTTTGCTTAACGTCGGCGGGTTCTGGGACCCTCTCCTCGCGCAGCTGGACTTGATGACCCGCACCGATCTGCTCAAGCCAGCCGGCCGAGATCTCATCCGGCAGGCCCGATCCGCCGAAGAGGCCCTTTCCGTCCTCACGGCCGCCGCACCAGCCCAGCCGGAGAAGTGGATCACTCCGGAGGAGCGGTAGCCGACCGGCCGCAATTCCAGCAGTTTGAACCCCACGGAAGGCTTGCGCCTTCACGCGTGCCCGGCGCTGGCTGGCGGCCGGGCGCGGCCCAGGACGTTACCGGTTCCGAGAGCACGTTCGCGACGGTGCTGGCCGAGCTGACGCTCCGCGGCAAGACCCTGCGGCGCGCCCGGGCGCCAGCCGCCCAGGTGCTGCGCGAGCAGCCGCGAATACTCCCGTCCTAACCTCCCCAGCTCCTCGCTAGACTGCGGGCCCCGCGACCCTGTCCCGGGAGCTTCACCGTTGCATTCACAGTCTCACGGCCTCGGCGAGGCCGGACCGGCTGGTGACACCGAGCTTGGCGTAGGCGTGCTGGAGGTGGTTGCTGACGGTACGGACGGACAGGAAGAGGCGCTGGGCGATGTCTTTGCTGGACATGCCGTTGGTGGCGAGCATGACGATCTGGCGTTCGCGCCCGGTGAGGGGGTCGGCCGCCGGGGTGCGGATAAGGCCGGGGACGGCCGCGCCTTCGCAGGTGCCGCAGAGCGAGCGGGAGCGGCGCAGCGCGGCCGTGGCCGCCCGCCGGTCACCGGCCCGGCTAAACGCCTCGGCGGCGCCCGCCGCGGCCTCGGCCGCGAGCAGCATCGCCCCCAGCACCTCGAAATCCACGGCGGCGGCGGCCAGTTCCTGGGGGTCGCAGGCACGCGCGGCCGTCGCGTGCCGGGCGCGGGCGGACACCAGCGGGGAGTCGCTGGCGCTGGCCAGCTCGCGCAGCCGGGCGGAGGTGTCGGCGCCGCTGGTACGCATGAGATCATGCAGCAGCCATGCCTCGGCGGTGGTGTGCCCGGTCGAGGCCGCCGCTGTGGCGGCGTCGAGGAACCGCTGCGCCGCCTCGGCCGGCCGCCCCGAGGCGTGGGCGGCCCAGGCATCGGCCAACTGCTGTTCGGGCCCGCGGAAGCCGAAGGCTGGCAGGCTGTCGCGCTCGGCCAGTGCGGCGGCCGCCGCGTCAGCGTCGCCGGCCATGGCATGGGCCAAGGCCAGGCCGGACAGCGCCAGGCGCCGCGGGCCGGCGAAGCGGTGCGCCTCGGCCAGCCCGGCTGCCTCGGCGTAGTAGCGGCGGCCGGTTGCCAGCCGGCCTTGGAGGGTGGCGATTCGCCCGAGGTTGGCGGCGAAGAAGATCTGGGCGATCGGCACGCGCTGGGCGGCGACGATCTCCGCGCCGGTCTGGGCCAGCCGCTCGGCCCCGGCGAGCCGGCCCGCCTCGGCGAGGGCGAAAACCTGGTTGACCAGGTGCATGGCCGGGTGGGCGATGGCCAGCTCGTCGCCGAGCGCCAGGTGGGCGGCGTAGCCGGCCTCAGCGGTCTTTACCGCTCTGGTGGTCCGGCCGGTGACCGCCAGGGCGGGTGCGGCAGCGATGGCCCGCACGACTTGGGTCCGGGCGTCGCTGCCGGTGATGTGCTCCAGGGCCGCCAGCGCCCGATGGGGCTGCCCGGAGAACGTCAGCACCGACGCCTCGTCGGCCACCAGCTCTTCGGCCAGCGTCCGGGAGGTGACCACTGCCCGGGCGGCGGCGTTGATCGCCAGCGCAGCCTCCGGCTGGCACAGGCCCCACTGGGCGTTCTTGGCCCTGGTAACCGCCAGCCGCAGCGCGACATGCTCGCTGGCCGGGAGCTCTTGGCCGCGGGCGAGGACCCGTGCGGCGGCGCCGAAGTCACCCAGCTCATACAGGGCCTCGCCCAAAAGCAGCGTCCCGGCCGCATCCAACTGCTCGGCGGGCAGCGCCTCCAGCAGGCGCCGCACCAGGCGGAAGTCGTGCGCGTGGCGGGCCAGGTGGGCGCCGCGGACCACAACCGCCGGGTCCGGGCGGCCGCCGGCGTCGAGCCGCCACATCGCGATCCGCAGCGCCGCCCCATCCGCCAGGCCTGCGGGGCTGGCCGCCTCCAGCCGGGCAGCCTGGGCCAGCAGGATCGCCCGTGTTTGTGACCTCGGCATGCCCGCACGGACGACGGTGGCGTGCAGCGGGTGCGCCAGGCGCACCTCCCCCTCGGCGGTGATCGTCACCAGCCCGGCACGCTCCAGCGACTCCAGCGCCCCCGCAGGGGAGTCCGTCTCCAGAAACCCGAGCTCCAGTGGCTGGCACAAGGCGAGCAACTCAACCACGGACCGCGCCTCCGCCGGCAGCCCCCCGATCCGCTGCTCGACCAGGTCGGCCAGGCGGGCCGTGGCCGGCACCGGGCGCTCCAGGTGCCACACGCCCGACCGTTCCACCAGCGCCCCCGACTCCAGGCAGCCCAGCACCAGCTCCCGCACATACAACGGGTTGCCCCTGGTGACCTCCCAGAACTCGCGCCCGGTACCAGCCTCGACCGGGCCATCGAGCGCGAGTTGCAGCAGGGTGCCGAGATCAGCGCGGCTGAGATCCTCCAGGTCGACCCGCTCCAGCCGCCCCTCCCGCCACAAGGCGGTCACCAGTTCCGGAACGGGCTCACCGGTGCGGACGGTGGCGACCAGGAAAATCGCCGCCTGGGCGGCCAGGTACCCCAGCAGCGCCAGCGACGCCGCATCCAGCAGCGACACGTCATCGGCGATGGTCACCACGCGCCGGCCGCCGTGGCGCTGCTGCAAGGCCAGGCGGGCCTGCTCGAACAAGGCCGCCGCGTCCACCTGCCCATGGGGGCCCGGGCTGAGCCCTCCCAGCAGCCCGGCGACCGCACCCAGCGGCACCAGCGCCGTGGTCTGGCTCCCGGTCACCCGCTCGGTCGGGTGACCGGCCGCCTCGGCCTGCTGACGGAACTCCTCGGCGAGCCGGGTCTTCCCCACCCCCACCTGGCCGTGAATCACCAGGCCGGCGTGCTCGCCGGAGGCCAGAGCCCCCTCGGACACCGTCAGCTCCGGCCCACGCCCAACGATGGGCCACCGCCGCGCCGCAATTCCCACAACCACTCACCTCAGCGGGACGCCCCGCAGGCCGCAATCGCCGCGCGGGCCGAAAGATGCACCGGTCCTCCAGAAACCAGACGTCGTTGTCACGATGTCCGGCGAGACCTCCAGCATCGGCGCCGGCCATCATCAGCGCATCGGTCGCATTACCCAGACTGCGGAGCTACGGCTACCCATTTAGGCCCGCGAAGTACCCAGCTAGCTGGGCGCGGCGCCGCAGTCCCGTCTTCACCAGCAGGTTCGCCACGTGCTTTTCTACCGTCCGCGGCGACAGGAACATCTGCGCCGCAATCTCCCGGTTGGTCAGCCCATCTGCGACAAGCCCGAGCACTTCGGCCTCGCGGGCAGTGACCAGAAGAACGCGCAGTCGTTCCGGCAGAGCGGCGTCGCCGGGCCGTCGCCGGGGCACCGGCGCACCCGCCCGGCGCAGCAACCCGCGGCAGGCCGCGGCTATCCGGTCGTGACCGCGCCCGGCGAAGAATGCGGCGGCCTCACGAAGCCACAGGACCGGGTGGCCCCAGCCATCGGCGAGCGCCGCCTGAGCGGCGATCCGGCGGGCGTAGTGCCGGTACCAGGCGTCCTCCGGGCTCATCTGCGCCTCCGCGGCGGAGAACGCCGCCTCGGCGGCCGCAGCCTGGCCCTCGCGGCCGGCCAGGATCGCATCGGTGTAGCCGAGCAGGTTCGCGATCAGGCGGTGCCGGGTCAGGTGCCCGGCACGGATCCTCGCGGCTGCGCCGTCGGCGTCCCGGCCGAGAATCGCGCCAACCAGCGGCCACAGGCCCAGAAACGGCGGAGCGGGGCCGGCGGGCGAGGCGAGCGTCAGCTCAGCACCGGTGTTCATCTGCTCCCAGGCCAACTCGAGGTCTTCGTCCAGAAGCGACAGCATCGCCCGGCAGCGCCCCCATGCACCGCCAAGCAGGTCGCGGTCGCCCGGCGCGGCCGCCAGGGCCTCGGCGATCCTCGCCTCCATCTCCTCGGCCTCCCCGCGGATCGCGTGCGCGGCAGCCTGGAAAGCCAGCGCCTCCGGCAACGCGAGCAGATGGAACCGCCGGGACGCGTCGGCGCAGGCAGAGGCCGTTCGCATTGCCTCCTCCGCGCGGAACTGCTTGACCAGCGCAGATGCAAGCTGAAGATCGAGGAACGCGGAGACGAACAGCGCGCCCAGCTCCTCTGAGAGCCGGCGGGCTTCCAGCAGCTTGTCGATCTTGCTGGTGCGCAGCATCTCGATGCTCGCCAGCTCGGCCATCGCGCGCAGCCGCGGCAGCTGCAACGCATGCGCGGAGGCGAGGGACTCGGCCCGGGCATACACCCGTTCCGCCTCCTCCAGATCACGCTGGCGGGCAACCCTGCCGATCACCTCAAGCGCCTCGCACTGCACCTCGGGCAACCCGGCATCCTCGGCCGCCCGCAGCGCCGCCGCGGCCAGCCGCGCAGCCCCCTCCAGATCCTCACGGCCGACAGCCACCTGTGCCGCGCAGACGTCCACCCGGGCCGCCCCCGGAGGCGACAGCCGGCGGGCGATGCGCACGCTGGCGTCGGCGTCATCCCACCGGCCGCCCGCCATCGCCGCCCGCGCGATCTGCAGGTGCAGGTCAGCCGACCGCGAGGGCGCCGACGCGCCGAGCCTCGGCAGCAGGCTATGGCCCATCTCGATGGCCCGGCCCACCTGACCCGACGCCGCGAACACCTCGGTCAGCGCTTCATCTACCGCGATCGCCACGGCCGCGTCCCCAGTGCCGGCCAGCGTCCTGGCCGACACCAGCGTCCGCTCGGCACTGACCAGCGCACCCACCGCCAGATCCCGGCGGCCAGCCTCAAGCAGCAGCGCACCGGCGCGCGTCGTGTCCCCGGAACGCTCGGCCAAGTCGGCGGCGACCACGCACCAGGCACCCGGCAGGCCGGGCTGCGCCGCCTCCACGGCCCCGAGCGCCAGGCCAGCGAGCCTGGCTTGCTCGGGGGGCAGCAACCCCGCAAGGACGGCCTCGTGGGTCAGGGCATGGCGGAACCGGAAGCCGTTGCTCCGTGCCGCGATCAACTGCAGCTTGATACCCGCGCGCAGCGCCATCGTGACCGCGTCATCGCCCAGGCCGGTCATTGGGCTCAGCAGCGACCACTCAAACCGGCGCCCCAGCACCGCGGCCGCCTCGATCACCCGCCGCGAGTCCAGGCCGGCCGACTCAAGGCGCCGCATTACCGCACCGGCGAACGTCGCCGGGACACGCGCCGCAACCGGGCCGGTCGCCTGCCACCGGCCGTCCCGCTCCACCAGGATCCCGTCCTCAAGCAGGCTGGCGAGCAGCTCCTCGACAAGGAACGGGATTCCCTCCGCGCGCTCGGCCACGAACGCCCGCACCGGACCCGGCAGCTCGACCGCCGCGAGGCAAGCACGCAGGATGAGCGCCACCGCGCCCTCATCCAGGCGCTGCAGTGCGAGCACCTCGGCCGAGCCCCGGGTCTCCAGCTTCGCCGCCAGCTCCGCCGCGTCACCGCCCTCGTCCGGCCGGAACGTGCCAACGCAAAGTACCCGTTCCCCGACCAGATTGTCGGCCAGGTACTCCACCAGGGCCAGCGTCTCCGGGTCGGCCCAGTGCAGGTCCTCCACCACCAGCAGGCACCCGTGGTCGGGGGACAGCACCCGCAGCAGCCGGAGCACCGCCTCACCAAGAAACACCAAGGACCCGTCCGCCGATCCCTCGGGCTGCAAATGCGGAATCAGCCGCCCGAGCGCCGGCAGGAAGGGGGCGAGCCCGGCACCCTCCGGCAAGCCGCCGGGGCGCAGCGACGCCGCCAGCGCCTCCGCAAACGGCCGGAACGGAGCCGGCACCCCCCCGGCGACCGCCCGGCCAGTCAGCACGGCCCATCCGTGCCCGCGCGCATCCTTGGCGATCTCGCGGGTGAGCCGGGACTTGCCGATCCCCGCCTCGCCCGCCAGCAGCACCATGCCACCATGGCCAGCCCGGGCGCGCGTCAGGGCGGCGCGAAGACGCCGGGCCTCATCGTCCCGCCCGACCAGGACCGGACACAACGCCGGACGCATACGCACAGTATGAATCGCCCCGGGCAATCCGGCCGGAAAAGCGCACGCGCCGTTGCCTGAGCCGAACTGGCTGGCGGATCACGCGCAACGGGCGGGTTGCTCTGCCCGCACATCCCATGTAGGGGAATTCCCCGATACCGCGATGACGGCGCGTGCCCGTACAACAGGTCCATGACAACAATCCGCGACCACATTTCCGACGCGGTGCCGTGGCCGCTGCGCGCGGGCGCGCTCGTCGCCAGCCTCGCCGCTCAGGACTTCGCCCAGCTCGGCGGCGCGCTCGCCGCCGATGCCCGGCTTCGTGCGCTGCTGCCCTCGGGCCTGCGGGAGCGGACCGGTGCCGAGGTGATCGCGGGCCAGTTCGCGGGCTGGTTCGGCGACACCGAGGACTTCGAGCTCCTCGAGGCCGCCGTCGGCGAGGTGGGCGGCCGGTTGCACCTGCACTGGCGGCTCCGGCTGCGGGCGGAGCGGCTGGGCCCCGGCTGGTTCACGGTCGAGCAGCAGGCTTACGCCGACACCGGCGAGGACGGCCGCATTGCCCGGCTCGACCTGCTCTGCACCGGCTACCGCCCCGAGGGCGACGATGGCTGACGCCCTGGCCAGCTGGGGCGGCTGGGGACCAGCGATCCGTGACGACCCGTTCGGTCACTTCGCCGAGGCCCGGGCCCGCTGCCCGGTGCAGCGGGTGCGCCTGGCCGACGGCCACCCGGCCTGGGTTGTCCTCGGCTACGACGCGGCCCGGCAAGCTCTCCACGACCCGCGCATCTCCAAGGACATGCTCGCGGCGCTGGAAGATAACGGCGATGTGGCGGCCGCGGGGCTGCCCGGGCCGGAGTTCTCGCGGCACATGCTCAACGTGGACCCGCCCGATCACACCCGGCTGCGGCGGCTGGTGTCCCGGGCCTTTGTGCCATCCCGGGTCGCGGCGCTCGAACCGGCCATCCGGGCGATCGCCGACGACCTCCTCGACGACCTGGGCGAGGCCGGCCCGGGCGCCAGCGTCGATCTCATCGAGGGATACGCCTACCCGCTGCCATTCGCGGTGATCGGCGAGCTGCTGGGGATCCCTCCCGCCGACCGCCCGGACCTGCACTCCTGGTTCCAGGTGCTGCTGACCGGATGGGCGGGTGACCCGCCCGACGAGGCGGTCGAGGCATCCGGCAACATCATGGCCTACCTGGGCGAGCTGGTCGACGCCACGCGGCGGGACCCGGCCGACGACCTAGTCAGCGTCCTGGTCGCCGCCAGCGACGACGCGCTCACCAGGCAAGAGCTGCTGTCGACCCTGTTCCAGCTCGTCGTCGCCGGCCACGACACCACGGCCAGCCTCATCGGCAACGGGGTGGTGGCCCTGCTTGACCACCCCGATCAGCTCCGGGCGCTGGTGGCCGATCTCGGGCAGCTTCCCGCTGCCATCGACGAGCTCATCCGCTTCACCGCCCCCGTCCCCCACGCCACGTTCCGGGTGACGACCGAGCCGGTGACCCTTGGCGGCGTGGAGATTCCCGCGCGCGAACAGGTGCTGGTGTGCCTCGGCTCGGCCAACCGCGATCCGGGCCGGTTCTCAGAGCCCGACATGCTGGACACCGGCCGCGGCGGCGGGCCGAACCTCGGGTTCGGCCATGGCATTCATTACTGCCTCGGCGCCCCCCTGGCCCGCCTCGAAGCCCGGGTCGCCTTCCAGGCCCTGCTCGGCCGTCACCCCGGCCTGCGGCTCGCCGCCGACCGTAACGCGCTCGCCTGGGCACACGGCGACGGCCTCGTCCTGCGCGGCCTCGCCGCGCTCCCCGTCATCCTCGGACCCAGCCGACGCCCGGGATGACCAACGATTCGATCACACCGAAACCAAGGAGACACGATGACCATCACCGACCGTCCCGTCGACAACGGCGTGAACGTCCAGGCCCTCCTCGACGCCCGCAACGCCCTGTCCGCCGCTCCGCAAGCGGCCCAGTTCACCTGGCGGGCCAGCTGCACCTGGCGCAACGGCACCCACAGCCACTCCACCGTCGCCGGGTTCACCGGCCTCGGCGGCGAGCAGCAGCACCGGAACACCTATGAGTTCGAGGTCGACCACCCCGAGTGCTTCGCCTCCGAGGACAACGGCGCCACCCCGGTGGAGTACGTGCTCGTCGGCCTGGCCGGGTGCCTGACCGCCGGCGTCGCCTCGGTTGCCCAGTTCCGCGGCATCCAGCTTCGCTCGGTCACCGCCACGATCGAAGGCCAGATGAACATCCTGGGCATCCTCGGCGCCGACCCTGACGCCCGCAACGGCTTCGAGACCATTACCGTCCGGTTCGCCATCGACGCCGACGCATCCCGCGACGACGTCGAGGCGCTGATTGCCCAGTCGCAGAAGCGCTCGGCGGTCTTCGACATCGTTACCAACCCGACGAAAGTGCTCGTCGAGCTGGCCTGACCAACCATCCGCGCAACTCATGAAGCAGACCACGGCCATCGTCATCGGCGCCGGCCACGCCGGCCTGGCCATGAGCCGCCGCCTCACCGAACGCTCGATCGACCACGTCGTCCTCGAGCGCGGTGAGGTGGCGAACTCGTGGCGGACGGGGCGCTGGCCCAGCCTGCGGTTGCTCACCCCGAACTGGCAGACCCGGCTGCCCGGCTACCACTACACCGGCGAGGACCCCGACGGCTACATGCCCGTTGCCGAGGTCATCGCCACCCTCACCAGCTACGCCCGCCTGATTGACGCACCCGTGCGCACCGGCACCGCGGTGCACGCCGTGCGCGCCGCAGCGCAGGGCTTTCAGGTCCATGCTGGCGACGACATCCTCCACGCCCGGGCGGTGGTGCTGGCGACCGGGGCGTGCAACCTGCCAGCGATCCCGGCCCTCGCCGACGCACTCCCCCCGGCCATCACGTCTCTGACCCCGCTCACCTACCGCGGTCCCGGCCAGCTCCCCGACGGCGGGACACTGGTCGTCGGCGCGTCAGCCACCGGCATCCAGCTTGCCGGTGAGATCCACCGGTCGGGGCGCCCGGTAACCGTGGCGGCTGGCGAACACGTCCGGCTGCCCCGCACCTACCGCGGCCGCGACATCTTCTGGTGGCTGGAGGCGACCGGCTTGCTGGCTGAACGCTACGACCAGATCGATGACCTCATCCGGGCCCGTCACCTGCCCTCCCCACAGCTCACCGGAACCCCCGAAGCCACCACAACCGACCTCAACGCACTCCGGGCGCAAGGGGTCCGGATCGTCGGCCGGCTCGGCGCTATCATCGGCGGCACGGCCCAGTTCTCCGGATCCCTGGCCAACACCTGCGCCCTCGCCGACCTGAAGATGAACCGGTTCCTGAACCGGGCCGACGAATGGGCCACGGCATCCGGCCTCGACGACGAGCTCCCGCCGCCGCACCGCTTCGCACCCACCCGCGTCGACCCGCGCTTCCCCTTGGAGCTGGACCTGACCGGCAGGGAGATCACCACGGTTCTGTGGGCGACGGGTTTCCGGCCCGACTTCTCCTGGCTCGATATCCCCGTGCGCGACCGCACCGGCGGCATCCACCACGACGGCGGCGTGGTCACCGCGGCCCCCGGACTCTACGTCCTCGGCATGCCGGTACTCCGCACCCGCGCGTCAACCTACATCCACGGCGCAAGCCCGGACTCCGACGCTCTGGCCTGCCACCTCCGCAGCCACCTTGGCAGCAGGCGCCGTCGGCGACCCGCCGCGAGCGCGCCCACGATTCGGGGGCGTGCACTCCTCCGTTCAGGCCCGTCCGGGCGCCTGTGACCAGGCGCAACAGCCGCGGGCCCGCCGCCCGGCCGCGTCCGGGCCGGCCTGCACACGGGGGAAGTGGACCGCACCGGCCGCGCGGTCACCGGGCTGGCCGTGCATGTTGGTGCCCGGGTTGCCGCCCGAGCCCAGGCCGGTGAGGTCCTGGTCACCAGCACTGTGCAGATGCTTGTCCTCGGCTCGGGCATCGGCTTCGCCGACCGGGGCAGCCACACGCTCAAAGGGGTTCCCGACCGGTGGCGGCTGTTCGCCGTGGAACACACCTGACCGGCCCGCCCCTCTTCATCCGGTCTCGCAGCACCGATCAGCGCGCCAGCCGGAACGAGGGCAGGGATCGGTGACAAGCATGCGGCCGGCACTTGTCGGGCGGCCGCAAAAGGAACAGGATGCGATATGCGTATTGAGTCGTCAGTGACCAGTGTCTCGTGGATACCATCGGCAGCCATTACCGGCGTAACCCAGGTTCCATTCGGGCTGGGGGTGACGCATTACGATGACCCTCCGCCCGACGAATGGAAGGACCTGGATGCGGTTCTCGGGCCCGAGGGTGCCCGGTTCGCGAACAGCCTGCACGCTTGGGCCGAGATAGCGGACGGCAAGATCACCGGCTACGGGCAAAGCGGCGGGGGGCGGGTCTCCAGCACTCTTGTCCGGCTGCGCGGCATGCGGGTCCAGGTGGAGGCGGTCAGCTACCCGGACCTAAGGCCGGAACCGGTGACCGGCGCGGACTTCGTCCGGTTTACCCAGACGGCCGGGGGCCGGCCCGGCGTGCCTGCCCCCCGCCTGGTCAAGACCGCGCCCTTCGTGAAGACCGAAGGGCCGACGGTGTGGACAACCCTGGCGTTGACCATCTACGCCGATGGCTCCACCGGGCACGAGTTCGTGGGCGCCAGTTCCTTCCCGCGGCACTGGATCTATGACTCGCACGGCAAGCTGGCGGGCAAATCGGCCCTGATCGATTTCAAGACGTGGTACCGCACGGCCGGCCTTGCCCGCTCGCCCTGGCGCGGCCACGAGAATGAGGTGGTCGCGGCCGAGGCGGAGACCGCGCTGGAGCGGCACCTGTCGCAGATCATCATGCGCGAGGGAGGCCGGCCGCCTCGCATTACGAAGGTCAAGGCCGGTGACACGATCCTCGCCGAGGGGGAAACGGCGGACGACATCGTCCTGGTGCTCGACGGCGTGGTCGCGGTCGAAGCCGGCGGTTCTAGCCTGGCCAGGCTCGGACCGGGCGCGGTCCTGGGTGAACGTGCCTCCCTCGAGCACGGCCGGCGTACCGCCACGGTCCGCGCCCTGACCAACTGCCGGATCGTGGCCTACCTTGCTGCCGATCTCTCGCCGAAGGATCTGCGCGAACTCGCCACCGGGCACCACCGGGAAGACCAGCAACAATAGCGCGCGATGGGAACGCTGGCCGGACAGGCAGCTAACTTCACCATGTGCTTGACCCCGGCCCCGGCACGGTGCGCGCCTTATACGTATTCCCACCGCAGCAGCAGGCGCCACGATAGCCACCCGGGCGCCACGGGCAGCCAGTAGGTCGCGAGCCGGAACAGCAGGACGGTGGAAACGGCGAGTCCTGACGCCATGCCGATACCGGTCAGGCCCGCGATGAGCGCCGCCTCGAAGGGCCCCAAGCCGCCAGGCGTGGGGGCAACGGCGGCCAAGGCCGCGGCAGCCAGGTAGACGGCGCCGACGGGGATGAGGCCTGGTCCGCCGCCGAACGCCTCGACCGAGGCTGCGAGCGCGCCGATGTACGTCAGCGTGATCAGCGCCGACCCGCCGACCAGCATGACCATTTTCCCCGGGCGGCGCGCCACCCGGTGCAGGCTGACGGCGGCCGACCGCAGGCCAGGGATCAGCTTGCCCGAGGCCAGGCGCCGCCCGGGGCGGGTGGCGAGCACGAGGCCGACGACGGCCACGATGACGGCGAGGATGAGCAGCAGCTTGCTGCCGGACGGGAGCTTGACGGCGGTTGACAGCCCGCGGCGGGCCCCGGCGAAAAAGGCCACCAGCATGGCCAGATGGACGGCGGTGCCGACGAAGGTGTTGACGCCCACGGCGGCCACGCCGGCGCTGGGCTCAACGCCGCATTTTTGCAGGTATCGCGCGTTCAGGGCCATGCCACCGACGTTGCCGGGGGAGACGCGGTTGACAAACGAGGAGGCGGCCTGGGCCAGCACCGTCGGCCAGAGCGGCAACCGTTGCGGCACCGCGCCCATGATCGCGATGGCGCTGGCCAGGTAGCTCGCCGCCGACAAGGCGATGATCAGCGGCAGCCACGCCCAGTCGGCGGACACGATGCCGGGCCAGCTTTCCCCCACCTGTGCCAGCTGGGGAAGCAGGAAATAGAACGCGCCCGCCGCAGCTGCGATCGCAAGCAGCGTTCGCGGGCGGACGCGCTGGATGCGGGCAAGTTCCTGGTCCTGGCCGCGGCCGTTGACCGCGGCGGCCGCCGCCCGGGTGCGGGCCAGCAGGCCATCATGGCGGGCGATGTCGTGCCGGGTGCCAGCCGACAGCGCAAGCGGCTGCAGCAGTGGCACGGCGGCCGCGAGATCATCTGGGGCGATGACCGCGGCCGCGCTCGCGACCGCCCTGTCGGCACCGGTGATGGTGGCTAGCGAGGCCAGCAGCTCGGCGACGTCGAGCGCCATCTGGCGCTGCGTCGCGGCCAGCTCGGAGAAGCTGAAGTCGGAAAGCCACGGCCGGCCGGCGCGGTCGACCACGATGTTGGCGGCCCGCAGCGAGCGGTGCGCGATCCTCGCCCGGTGCAGCATGTCAACTTCGGTCCACAGCGCCCGGAGCAGCGAATCGGTGACAAGCTGCGGCGCGATCCGGTCGAGGGAATCGCCATCGACGCGGTTCATCACCAGCAACGCCGACCCATCGGCGGTCCTGACCACCTGGCGGACGGCGGGCACGGTCACGCCCGCCCGCTCGGCCATCACCGCGGCGAGCGCCTGGTGTTCGACGGCCTGGATGAGCGAGGTGGCCGGCCGGGTGTCGCCGACGTCCCGCAGCCGGAGCAGCCGGTATGCGCGGTACAGCAGGTCGGCGTCGCGATTGTCCGAGCCGAGGACCTTGATGAACAACTGCGAGCCGTCGTCGGCGGCGGCGGTGAACGGCCGTGAGCCTTTGGTTTCCACGGCCGCCGGAGCGACGTGGCTGACCCGCAGGCCCGCCGGGCCCAGTGCCGCCGCGATCTCGTCCGGTCCGATGCGCCGGTCGGGCACGCCGAACAGGACCAGCACACCGGCCCCCACGGTGACCCCGGCCGCGAATGCCAAGATGACTTCCTGGGCCGAGGAGATGCCGGTGAGCAGCTGCGCTAGGCCCGCAAGCCACAAGGCAATCCAGGCCGTGCGCCGCCACGGACGGCTAAGCCACGGCGCGGCGGCAACCACGCCCGCCACGGCGGCGCCGAGCGCCGGGCTCGCCAGCGACGGCCCGAGCAGCCACGGCCATTGACTGGCCCCGGCCGCAAGCGCCCGGGGCCGCTGGCCACCGGCCAGGACAATGATCCCGGCCAGGGCCGCGACCGTCAGCAGCGCCGCGCCCGCCAGGCTGGCCAGCAGCCGGAACCGCTGGTACCGCAGCGTGGCGGCGATCGCGGCGATGGCCGCAACGGCGAAGGCCGCCGTCATCACCCCGGTCAGCACCCGGCCGGCCGTGGTGGACAGCCGCACCGCGGTCACCGCGGTCGCGGCGGGACCCGCGTAGGTGCCGTGAGTGGCGTACGTGACCGCCCCTGCCACGGCGAGCACCAGCCCGGCGGTGACCAGCCGGATCACGTCACCCGGGTGCCGGTACCGGGCCGGCGCCAGGATCCGCCGCTGCCGCCCCGGTGCCACCGGGCGGCCGGTGAGGACCGGCCCGCTCATGGCCGGTCCGCGGGCCGGATGGTTTTCCGCGGCACCGCCCCCGGGATCACGCGCCGGCGGCGCCGGCTGCGCTGGGCCCGGTCGACCAGCACCGCGGTCAGCAGAGCGCACGAGGTGCCAAGCAGCAGCCCGGCGACCGCATCAGAGAGCCAGTGGGCGGCGAGATAGGCACGGGAGGCGGCCATCAGCAAGGCGAGCCCCGCTGCGGCCAGGCCCCAGACGGCCCTGCGCCGGCCCGCCGGGACCAGCGCGATGACCGCGGCGAACACCGTGACGGACGTGGCGATCGCATGCCCGGACGGGAACGACGCCCCACTGGTAGCGACCAGCGAACCGGGTGGCCTGGCCCGGTCGTAGACGGCCTTCACCGGGCCGATCAGGGCCTCCGACAGCAGCACCGCCGCCGCGAACGCCGCCAGGTGCCACCACCGGCGGCGGAAGGCAAGGTAGCCGGCGATGCCGATCCGCACCGGGAGGGTCACATAGACCAGCCCGAGGACGTTCAGGACCTTGGCGATCACAGTGACCGGGGGGTTCCGCGCGGAGATCATCAACCGCAGCCAGGAGTCGTCCACGCGCTGGATGTGAGTCAGCGCCCCGCGGCTGGCCACCACCGCGAACACGACCGCGGTCACGGCGCTGATCGCCACGGCGATCGCCGCGTCCCGCCGCGGCGCGGCCAGGATCGGCGGCTCCTGCGGGCCGGACGCGGCCCAGGTGCTCAGCCGGGACACCGTGCACCCCGCCCGCACAGGGCCAGATCCTCGGTGCGCTCGACGTGCCGGACCAGCACGGACCGGGGCTCGAAGGCGATCGCGGTATCCAGGGGGATCGCAAGACTGGGTGCCGCACCCGCGATGAAGCTGAACTGGTAGGTGACGCACCCGCCGGCGAAGGTGTACATCCGCACGAGCGTGAACCGGGGCCGCAGGCTCAGCGGGCGCTCGAACCGTGCCGCCCCTGGCTGGTCGGACGGCACCCGCACCGCGCCGGAGGTGTCGCACCTGGCCGTCAGGGTGATAGTGACCGCCCGGGGGCCAGCGCCATCGGAGTTCAGCCAGAACCGCGCTTGCCCGTTATGTGTGTCGGCGGTGAGAACGGTCCAGCCGGACGGCAGTCCCGCGACGCACGGGAGCTTGGCCGCCGACGGCACCGCCTGCGCCGACAAGATCATGGAGGGGCCGGTGCCGCAGACCGGCGGGTACGCCCCGAGCGCCGCGGCCGGCCGGAACGCGTTGACGCCGACCCCCAGGGCGAGAACCGCGGCGGCGATCACCGTACCGGCGAGCGCCACCCGCCGGGCTCCCCAGCGCTGCAGCGCGATCGGCCGCCGCGGCGGTGCCAGCGCCCGGAACTCGGCCAGCAGATCGCGGGGTTCTTTCTTCAGCAGCGCGCGCAGCTGGGTGGGGCTGGCCACCCCGCGGGTGGCGGCGAACGCCTCGGCAAGCTCATCGGCGGTGAAGTACTTCAATGCGCGGCGGTACACCCGCCCCGGGTCCGCGCGTACCGCAAGAACTAGCATCATGTTGCCCAGGTCGACCGCCTGCCGCCAGGGCGAGGGACGGACCTGGGCGAAGGCGACGTCGATCAGCAGCAGTTGCCCGTCGCGGACCATGAGGTTCCCCGGCTTGATGTCCCGGTGCGCGATGCCGGCGTCCCACAGCTTCCGGACCAGCAGCAGCCCCTGGTCGATGATGCCGTCGTCGACCTCAGCCTCGCCGATCTCCACGGCACCGGCGAAGAACTCGGTGACAAGCAGGTACTCCCGCTCCGGCGTGATCTCCACGATCCCGGACGGTTCTGCGGTGCGGACACCGGAGTCCCGCAGCAGGCGCAGCAGGTAGTCCTCGTACTGGGTCAGCTGGCGCACCGACGAGAATGGGTGCTCGTCCTCCAGGGCGCCATACCGGATGGTGCGCCACAGCTTGTACCCGCGGTCGGCACGGACATGGCCGCGGGTGTAGAGCTTGCCGAACAGGTACTGGTCCGGGTCGCCCTCGACCGTCAGGCGCAGCGGTGTTGACCCCGCTGACGACGCCAGGCCGACCAGCCTGACCTCCAGCACGGTCAGCCCGAGCTGGTCCTGGACCGCCCGCCGGATCGCCGCGCCGCGCCGCCCGGTCACGTCGACGTGCGCGGTCCGGCCCCGCCGGTAGACGACCGGGAACACCTCGTTGGGGGTGAAGAACCGGAACGCCGCCAGCGGCACCGCCACCCCGAGGGCGACGCCGAACACCACGTCGTCCGGGTGATCGACGGCCAGGTAGAGCCGCGCCAGGCAGAACAGGGCCACGGCCGCCGCCGCGCCGGCCTTCGCATATGACCGCGGGCGCCCGGGCACGGCCAGGCAGTACACGGCACCCATGACGAAGAACGTCAGGGCAGCCGCCGGCGCGGACGGGGCCGAATACCCGTCCCAGCGCCCGATGATCGGCACGCCAAACGGCCGCGGCCTGGACAGGCCGTCGTAGATCCAGTTGACGACGATCTCCAGGAACAACAGGCAGAAAAGCAGCACAAGCAGGTGCCGCCAGCGCCGGAAGACCATGACGAGCAGGACCACGACCACCCCGGCCACCGGAGCCCAGTCCAGGCCCACCGTGTTGATCCCGTTCGCCGCGTGAGTCAGCCACGGCGTGCGGGCCGCCGCCAGGCGCTGCAATACCCATGTGCTCACCCGATCGAGGGCCGCGCGCCAGGGCGTGCGCTCGGAGACAAGGAAGGCGCCGGTCACCGAGATCGCCGCCAGCGCCAGCCACGCCGTGGTGGTGACAGCGATCCGGCGGGGCAGCGGCGGCGGCGCCCCGGTCGGGCGGCGCTGGCGCCCCGTCCGCTGGACGGCGGAGGCTGCCGGTGGGCCGGCCGCCGTGTCCGCGCGCGCGGTGCCGTCGCTCATGACGATCCCAGCCCCGGCCCGGCCAGCCGTTGCGCCCGCAACCAGCGCTCAGCCACCGTGCCTGGCGCGCGGCCGTCCAGCTCCACCTGCGTGTCCAGCGCCGTCAGGGCGGCGGTGGACAAGCGTGCCGACAGGGCGTTGAGCGCGGCAAGCAAACCGGGGCCGTACCGGTCGGCAGTGGCCCGCCGGAGCACCGGGACGACATTCTCGGCCGGCTGCAGGCTGCGGTTGTCGGCCAGCACAACCAGATGCCGGGCCCGGATAGCCGGATCGGTGGTAAACAGCAGCGCCACATTGATGTCGCCGGCGGTCAGCGCCTGCCGGGTGAGCGGACCGTCGGCGTCGAGCGGAACGAACTCGCGGAACGCAAGCCCGTACCTGAGCCGCAAGCCTGGCAGACAGTACAGACGCTCCGCGCACTCAGGCGGCCCGCCGAACACCAGCCGCCGCGCCACCGTGGCGAGATCGGAAATGGTCCGCAGCTGGTAGCGGGCCGCTGTCGCCGCCGTCACCACGATGGCGTTACCGTCCTGGGCGGCCGCCGGGCGCCCGGTGACCAGCCCCCGTCCCGCCACCGCCGT
>Ga0318555_10000110_pt1 | contig 19793 bp, 21 predicted proteins | sample GRESIP082b2f23_FD_202529 | JGI IMG/M metagenome (GOLD analysis project Ga0318555, IMG submission 202529) | Tropical soil microbial communities from Luquillo Experimental Forest, Puerto Rico - GRE.SIPMG.082b2f23 | ecosystem: Environmental > Terrestrial > Soil > Tropical forest > Bulk soil... | reverse complement strand
CCCGGGCACCGGCTGGCCGCCGCAGCGCCGATTATGCTGCTCATCCGCTACTCCCCGGCGCCCCAGGCGGCCGGTACCGCCGGTGCCCGGGCCGCGGGTGCTGGTAAGGGCAGCCTAACCGGCCCGGCTGGGCCGCGATAGCCTGCGCTGCTAGGTGCCGGCGAGGCCGGGCAGCGTGACCCACGGGGGTGCGGATGGCGCCATCAACCAAACTAGAGCTCAACGGCTGGCGGCGACGGGTCGGCGAGCTGTACGCGGCGGTCCGGGCCGAGCGCAGCCCGGAGCAGGGCCACGCACTGTGGCGGGCTGGCCGTGACGAGCTCTTCCGGTCACACCCGCAAAGCCCGCTGCCGCCGCGAGACCCGCTCCGCCGCAGCGGCCTGCCCTACTGGCGGTACGACCCGGCGTTGCGGTTCACCCTGCCACTGCTGCCCGCGGCCGCTCCGGCGACGCTCCGGCTGGCGGCCGGCGACGACGGGACCGCCGCCCTGGACCTGGTGGGCCGGGTGGAACTGCCTCCGCCGCTGGCGGCCGCGGTCGACGTCTGGTGGCTGCGGCAGTACGCGGGCGGGCTGTTCCTGCCGCTGCGAGATGGCACCGCCGGCACCGGCAGCTACGGCGGCGGTCGGTACCTGCTGGACACGGCCAAGGGTGCCGATCTCGGCGGGGATGCCAGCTCGCTGGTCGTCGACCTGAACTTCCTCTACCATCCGTCCTGCCGGTACAGCAGCGCGTGGCAGTGCCCGCTGGCACCGGCCGGCAACACGATCACCGCGGCGGTGCCGGCTGGTGAACGGATGAGCTAGCCGCCGGTGCGGCCGGTGGGGTTAGCTCTCCAGCCCACCCGGGTCGGCGGGGACGTCCACGGCGTGCTCGGCCAGGGCGGCCAGCGGCACGATGTCTAGCGCCCGTTCATGGGTGGATGCCAGCACCACCGGCGTGGCCACCCCATCGCGATGCGCCCGGAGCCAGTTCACCGCGGTCACGCACCAGCGGTCGCCCGGCACGAGCCCGGGGAACCGGTACTCCGGCACCGGCGTGGTCAGGTCGTTGCCGATGCCGCGCTGATGGGCGAGGAACTCGGCGGTCACCACCGCGCAGATGGTATGGCTGCCGATGTCCTCGCGCCCGGTGTTGCAGCAGCCGTCGCGGTAGAAGCCGGTCACCGGGTCGGTGCCGCACGGCTCCAGCTCACCGCCCATGACATTCCGCTCGGCCATGCCAGCAGTATCCCGCACCGGGTGCACCGCCTGCCGCAACGGCGGTGCCGCCGGCCGCCCCGGGCCGGGCCCCGGGACGAAGGTGGCGGTATCGCGGCCCGGCTCAGGCTGGCTTGCGCGCCTCGATCAGGAAGCGCTGGGCGTAGCACACGAATGACCCGTGGGCACTGATGTGCTCGTGCATCCGGGATAGCTGCGGCCGGTAGCTGTCGACGGTGAAGCCAGGCACCGTCCACAGCACCTTGCGCAGGAAGTAAACGACGGCACCGACATCGTAAAACTCCACCCGCAGGGCCTGTTCTCGCAGGTCGGTGACGACCAGGCCGGCCGCCCCGGCTTCCGCCACCGCCACCTGCGGGCTGCGGCCCGGGTCGACCGGCTGCGGGCCCATCATGAAGTCGGTCAGCTCCCGGTTGGAGCCCGCGCCCACCTGCTGGGAGAAGTACCGGCCACCGGGCCGCAGCACGCGGGCGATCTCGGGCCAGATCGCCACGGTCGGATGCCGGCTGGCAATCAGGTCGAAGGTACCCGGCTGGAACGGCAGCGGGCCCTCGTCGCCGGCCTGGACCACCGCCGCCCCGACCGCGCGCAGGTTCCGCTGGGCAACGGCCAGATTCGGCGGCCACGACTCGGTCGCCACCAGCACCGGGGCCGGCCGCGGGACGGCGGCCAGCACCTCACCGCCGCCGGTCTGCACGTCCAGCGCCACCTTCGCGTCCGCCATCCGCTCGCCAAGCAGCCGCGAGTAGCCCCAGGCCGGGCGTTCCTCGGTGGCCCGGCCGGCAAACCAGGAGAAGTCCCAGCCCTCGACCGGCTCGGCCGCCCCCTCGGCCACCAGGTAGGCACACGCCGCCGGCCCGGCCACCGGCTGGTCAGTCACCACCCGCCGGGCGGAGCCCGGCGAACAGGTCGTCCTCGGGGACCGGGACACCGGTAGTGTCCCTGGCCCGGATGAAGCTTTCCCGGCCGAACGCCTCCTGCGCCACCCCGGGCGGGATCTTGCTGAACCACGAGTCGGAGATCTGGCTCCGGTGCGCAAGCAATGCTTCCCGCTTGCGCGGCAGGACGGCGCGGATGTCAATGGTGGTGGTGATCCGCTGCTCCGCCTCGGCCATCTGCCGGATCCGCTCCGGGTCGGCGGCAGGCCCGGCCGGCACGTCCACCCCAGCCGCCCGCAGCGCCTCCCACACCTTCTGCCAGTCGCTGCCCCGCATGGCGGTCAGGTACAGCTTGGCCGGGATGCCGGTCGCGGCCACCGCCGCCAGCGCCGTTCGCGCCGCGTGCACGTGATCGGGGTGCTGGTACAGGCCCCCGGGATCATAGGTGATCACCACCTGCGGCCGGTAGCGCTCGATCAGCGCGCCAATCCGGCCGGCCACCACGTCGGCGGGGATGTTGCAGAACGCGTCCGGCCGGTCCTTGTAATCCCAGTCGGGCATGCCCGAGTCGTGATAGCCCAGCGTCTCCAGGTCGGTGACCCCCAGGATCTTGCAGGACTCACGCAGCTCCGCCAGCCGGAGCTGGGCCACCGTCTGCTCGTCGTGACCGTCCGCACCCGGTTTCACCCCGCCCGGGGCATCCCCGAACTCACCGTTCGTGCAGGTCACGACCACGGTACGGATCCCCCCGTCGGAGCAGTCGGCGAGCACGCCGCCGGTGCTGGACGCCTCGTCGTCGGGATGCGCGTGCACGGCCATCAGGGTCAGCGGATCTGCCATGCCCCCAGCCTGCCCGACCAGTCGGACAAACCGGTAACCGGGCCTGGCCGGCGGCACCGGGGGCTCACTATGATCGTCTGGCCGTTCCTGCCGGGAGGGGGCACCGATGATGACCGAGCCGGGGACCAGCGCCACGCCGCCGTGGCAGTTCGACGACCTGCGCGCGCTGTTCATCAACTGCACGCTCAAGCGGTCACCGGAGATCAGCAACACCCAGGGGCTGGCCGACCGCAGCATCGCCATCATGCGCCAGCACGGGGTGGCCGTGGACGTGCTGCGGGCGGCCGACCTCGATATCGCCACCGGGGTCTGGCCGGACATGACCGAGCATGGCTGGCCGACCGACGCCTGGCCGGGGATCTACCAGCAGGTGCTCGGGGCCGACATCCTGGTGCTGGCCGGCCCGATCTGGCTCGGCGACAACAGCTCGGTGATGAAACGGGTGATCGAGCGCCTGTACTCGTGCTCCCACCTGCTCAACGAGGCCGGGCAGTACGTCTACTACGGGCGGGTGGCGGGTTGCCTGATCACCGGTAACGAGGATGGCATCAAGCACTGCGCCATGAACGTCCTCTACAGCCTGCAGCATCTGGGCTACACCATCCCGCCGCAGGCCGACGCGGGCTGGATCGGCGAGGCTGGCCCGGGCCCGTCCTACCTCGACCCCGGCTCCGGTGGTCCGGACAACGACTTCACCAACCGCAACACCACGTTCATGACCTGGAACCTGCTTCACCTGGCCCGCCTGCTCAAAAACGCCGGCGGCATCCCGGCGCACGGCAACCAGCGCTCGGAGTGGGAGGCGGGCTGCCGGTTCGACTACGACAATCCCGACTACCGCTAGGTCACCGCCGCCGGCCGCACTGGCCGCCGGGGCCATGCCCCGGCCGGCGGTCATGCCCCCGCCCACTCCTCGCTCTGCTCCCAGAGGCGGCAGGCGAGTCCGGCGGTGGCGGCCGGGCTCGGCTCCCGCTCGGCACAGTTGTCGTAGAAGCGGCCGGAGGCGCCCGCCAGGCCGGGATCGGTGGCGCAGTACAGCGAGGTCCGCGCGCCCTGCTCGGGGCTGATCATGAAGAGCTTGATAACGGAGCGAAACGGCTGCGGCATCCGGCGGAAGATGTCGGACGCGGCCACGCCGGGGTGCAGGGCGTAGCTGGTGACCCCGCGACCAGCCATCCGGCGGGCCAGTTCCTGGCTGAACAGGACATTGCACAGCTTGGACACCGCGTACTCGGGCAGCCCGGTCCAGCTGCGGGTAGGCCGGCGGAGCGATGCGAAGTCCACCCCTGGCGCCCGGTAGTGGGCGTCGCTGGCCACGGTGACCACCCGGGCCGGGGCGCAGGCCGCCAGATGATCGGCCAGCGCCCGGGTGAGTGCGAAATGCCCCAGGTGGTTGGTGCCGAAGGCCAGTTCGAACCCGTCCGCGGTCAGCCCGCGGGCCCCGCCCATGCCCGCGTTGTTGATCAGCGCATGCAGCGGCTCGCCGCGGGTGAGGAAGGCCTGCGCGCAGGCCCGGACCGAAGCCAGGTCGGCCAGGTCCAGGAGCAGGAAGCTGACCTGGTCACTGCCGGTCGCGGCGGTGATCGCAGCGACGGCGGCCTGCGCCCGGGCCGCCGACCGGCAGGCGATGTGGACCCGGCCGCCGCGGGCGGCCAGGCCGCGCGCGGTGGCCAGCCCGATACCGGTATTCCCGCCCGTCACCAGGAACGTCTGCCCGGCCAGATCGGTCATCTCCGGGGCAGCCAGACCGGCACCCGGGCCGGCTCCAGCACTACCACCGCCGCGGGTACGCGGGGCCGCGGGCTGGCCGCCGTGGCGGTCAACTGGCTGACTGGGTCCGCTGCCGGCCGCGGAACGGCGCGGCCAGCCTCTGCAGCATGGTCCGGACCGCCGCGTTGTGCCAGATGTTGCGTGCGTGGTGCCACTGCCGCCGGGAGTCGATGCAAACCGTGCGCGTATCCACCTGCGGATCGGCTACGCCCAGCCGCTCGCCAAGCGCGGTCAGGGTCTGCACCCAGAACAGGTCTTCCTTGCGGTGCCCGCCCAGCGCCAGGCCGGCCTCATACAGCGGGTCGTTGGCCCGCATGAGCACATGTGCCTGCACGAACGTGTCCGGACCGGACTGGTCCGCGGAGAAGGTGATCCAGCCCGCGAACATGTGGCCCTGCGGGGTCATGAGTGTGAACGAGTCCTCGTCCGCGTACAGCACGAACACCCCGGTGGAGAGCTTGACGCCACCACCGACGGCCAGGTCGAGCAGGGCCACGTCACCCGGGCTGATCCCGGCCAGCGGCCCCGCGAAGCGGTTGCCCCGCGGCCAGAGTTCGGGGAAGTGCGCCTTCCAGGTCGCGATCGCCGCCTGCGGGCTGCACACGGTGCCCGCGTTCATCCGGTAGGTCTTCTGCCACATCTTGCCGAAACCCTGCACCGGGCCGTTGAGCCGGCGGCCGGCCACGTTGGTCCCGCGCATCCCCGCCCGGTCCGGTGCCTCCAGCCGGTCCACCTTCGCCGCCCAGCTGCCCGCGTCCCGCGGTACCGGGTGAGCCTGCGACTCGCGCACGCTCAGGCCGATCCGCTCGGCTGAGGTGGCTCCCTCGGGGCCAGTCTGCTGCGCCATCCCCGCCCCCTCACCGCATGGCGGCGGACAGCGCCGACGCCTCGTCGTCGTAGATCATGATCGCCTCGTCGAGCCGGGTCAGCTCGAAGATTTCCCGGTAGTGGTCGCTGAGGCCGAACGCGGCCAGTTCCTGGTGCTGGCGGTTGGCCCGCACCAGCAGGGTCACCAGCATCCCGATGCCGCCACTGTTCATGTATTCGAGCCCGCCGAAGTTGAGCACCAGGCGCCGCGCGCCCCCGGCTTCTGCCTCCTCGTAGGCCGTCATCAGCACGGGCTCGCACGCGGCCGTGACTTCGCCCTTGATATCCACGACCGCTACCCCGCTGCCCGCCTGACGGACGTCCATCCTGACCGCCGGTGCCTCCATCTGATCCCTCCCTGTGCCCTTCTGTCCCTGCCGGTGATGCCGGCTGTCCCGTTAGCTGGCCTGTGCCGCCAGCTGGCTGACGGCGTCATCGAGATCGGGGAAGAGCTCGATGAAGTCCGAGAGCCGGGTGATGTCGAAGATCTCGCGGTAGTGCGCCGACAACCCGCTGGCGACGACCTTGCGGCGCTGGGACCGGGCCTTGGCAAGGACGCTCACGATCAGCGCGATCCCGGTCGAGTTGATGTAGCCGACCGAGGCGAAGTCGAGCACGATGCTCGCTGGGTCGCCCTCGGCCACCGCCTGGTCATAGGCGGCGGTCAGCGCGTCGGCAGCGGTCCCGTCCACATCGCCGGAGAGCCGGATGACCGCCCCCCCAGGCAGTGCGGTGACCTGTGCCTCACAAGTGGTTTTCACGGGTGGCTCCTTCGTCAGCGGGGGTGGTGGTAGCCATGGTGAGCCGGACCGTATGCCGGGTTCCGTCGGTAGTCACGTCCATCGCATCGACCATGTTGCGGATGAGGAACAGCCCCCAGCCGCGCGGGCTCTGCTCACCGGCCAGCTTGCGGGCCAGATCGGGCTGCTCCGCGGTGCCCGCTTCGTGCAGGCCGCCCTGGTCGGTGATAGTGACCACGATGTTGGTGCCCTGCTGGGTCACTTCGATGTCCACCGGCAGGTCGGCCCGGTTCCGGTTACCGTGCTCGATGGCGTTCATGGTTGCTTCCGCAACCGCGGTCTTGAGGCGGTCCAGCCGCTGGCCCGCCAGGCCCGTCCCGGCGACCGCCTCGGCCACCCGGGCTAGCGCCACTCGCTCGTTGCCGGGCTCGCTGGTCACCGTGAAGGCAGCCAGCCGGCGTACCGCGCCCCGGGCGACCGATGTCATGACCCGCCTCCGGCGTACACGGCGGACGACGTGCGCTCCAGGGTCACCAGTGTGATGTCGTCCTCCTGCTCATGGTCGGGCCCGGTGAACCCGGCCAGCCTGGTCAGGCACGCATCGATCAGCTTCTCACCCGACTCGCCCTCGCCGACCAGTTCGGCGACCCGCGGGAAGCCGAACATCTCCCGGTCCGGTGCATGTGCTTCGGCCAGCCCATCGCTGTGCAGCAGCGCGCAGTCGCCGGGCTGCATGTGGAATGTCTTCTCCTCGTAGCCGGTACCGGGCATGAGGCCGAGCGGCATGCCGCGGGCGCGCAATTCGGCTACCCCGTGGGCGGTGCGCACATACGGGACGTCGTGCCCCGCATTGGCGAAGTCCAGCCGTCCGCTGTCCGGGTCCATCACCAGTGCCAGGCAGGTGACGAACATGTGCGCCGGGATGTCGGCGCAGAGCAGGTCGTTGACGTGCGCGAGCACCTCGCCCGGCGAGATGAGCCGCGGTGCGGCGTCCCGGAGCAGGGCGTGCGTGCTGGCCATCACCAGCGCGGCCGGCACCCCCTTGTCGGTCACGTCGCCGACCACGAACATCACCCGGCCATCGGGCAGCGGGATGAAGTCGTAGAAGTCGCCGCCAACCGTCCTGGCCGGGCGGTAGAACGCGGCCACGTGCCAGCTTGGCAGGGCCGGCACGCTCTTGGGCAGGAACTGCTGCTGGATCAGCTGGGCGACCTTCAGCTCCTGCTCGATCCGCTCCCGGTCGCGGGCCTCCGCCTGCTGCTGCCGGACCAGCTGCCCGACCCGCATGGCCGGTGCGGCGTAACCGGCCAGTGCTCCCAGCAGCCGCCGGTCCTCGCCGGAATAGCCCCGCTCGGACAGCCGCGGGCCGAGGTTGAGCAACCCGATCAGCGTGCCGGACGAGATGAGCGGGATGACCAGCACGATCCCCGCCGTGCGCAATGACGCCAGTGCTGGTGAGGCCAGTTCCAGCCGGGTGATGTCCACCGGGCCGGCCGCTCCCTGCAGGTAGGCGTGCAGCGGGTCATGCGGGGGCAGGTCGAAGTCCGCAGGCAGCGTACCCTGGTCCGGCGTGACGCCGGCCGCGGCCCGGTCCGGTTCGGCGCCCGGGCGGCGCCGGACCGGCTGGCCCGGACGGCCCGGGCCGCCGTCGCCCGGTGGCGCGGTGCCCGCCGCCGGGCCTACCCCAGCCGCCGGGCCTTCCCCGGTCTCGGTGATACCTGCCGCGGCGTCGACGGCGTCCGCCGGTGCTCCCGTGGTCACAGACGCACCGTCCGCCGGGATGCTTTCCGCGGCCCGGCCCCTCCCCAGACGTTGCAGCATCTCCCACTCCGAGGTCGTCCCATTCCGCATGGTGCAAGGCAACCCTACGCAGCGTCCGCTACGGAATCGTTACGGACTGGTGCAACCATGCGCTAATTTTCACGCCATAGCGTGACGAATGTAGCCGCGGGGCGCCAGTCCCGCGAACGGAGAGGAGGCCGGTGACCGCCATCAGCCTCGCCCTGCTCGGGTCGCCGATCGTGGAGCGGGACAGCACCCTGGTCACCTTCGACACCAAGAAGGCGGTCGCGCTGCTGGCTCTGATCGCCGTTAGCGGCCGGGAGCAGAGCCGGGAGCGCCTCGCCAGCCAGTTGTGGCCGGACTCCGACGCGGCGCACGCGCGCGGCTCGCTGCGGCGGACCCTGTCCGTGACGGCCGCCGCGGTGGGGGAAGGCCTGTCCATCACCCGCAGCGCGGTGGCCCTGCGGCCCGGGCAGGTGAGGGTGGACGTGACCGACTTCGCGGCGCTGATCGGGCGGGCGGACGCGCTCTCGCTGGAACGCGGGGTCCGGCTGTACCGGGACGACTTCCTGGCCGGGTTCTCCCTGCGCGGCTGCCCAGATTTTGAGGACTGGCAGGCGGGGACGGCGGACCGGCTCCGGCAGGATCTGGCAGCGGCGCTGGAGCGGCTGGTTGCGGCCTGCGTCCAGGCCGGCGACCTCCCGCGTGGCCTGGATCACGCCCGCCGGTGGCTCTCCCTCGACCCGCTGCACGAGCCCGCCCACCAGGCACTCATCCGGCTGCTGGCCTGGACCGGGCAGCGGTCGGCGGCGCTGCGCCAGTACCGTGCCCTGGTCCGGGTGCTCAGTGCGGAACTGGCGGTGAGCCCGTTGCCGGAGACCACCAGGCTCTACGACGACGTCCGGGCAGGGCGGCTGCGGTCCGCCCCGGGCGCAGCCGCGCCGGCCAGGTCACCAGCCGGGGTAGCCCCAGCGGCCACACCGGCCGCGGCCGGACCGGGGCCAGCGGAGAGCCCGTCCCCCGGCCAGGGCGGTTCCGTTGCCGCCGGGCGGCCAGCCCGGCGGCGGTCAGCCGATGCCAGCCGGTGGCCGCTGATCGGGCGGGCCGCCGACCTGCGGGCACTGACCGGGGCCTGGCAGGCGGTGCCGGGCAGCCACGGCGGCCAGGCGGTGGCGGTGACCGGCGAGGCCGGCTGCGGCAAGTCCCGCCTGATCGAGGAGTTCCGTGCCCTGGTCGAGGCCAGCGGCGGCACGGTCATCGCCGGCCGCTGCCATGACGGTGAGAGCGGCCTGCCGTTCGCGCTGTCCGCGGACCTGCTCCGCGCCGCCGCTGCCGCGTGCCCGGATCTGGCCGGACGGCTGCCGGCGCATGTAACGGCGATGGTCGCCCGGCTGGTCCCGGAACTCGGGCCGGCCCACCCGGGCGCGCCGGAACCGCCGCTGTCCAGCCCGCTCGCGCTGACCCGGATGTACGCGGCCATGGCGGCCACTCTGCTGGGTGCGGCCCGGCCCGAGGCCAGCGCTCCCGCGGGTGCCGTGCTGGTGGAGGATGTGCACTGGGCCGACGGGCCATCACTCGACCTGCTCGCCTACCTCATCCGCCGACTGGCCGACTGGCCGCTGCTGCTCGTGCTCAGCTGGCGGCCGGAGCAGGACGACCGGCTGCCCGGGCTGCGGGCGGCGCTGGCCGATGCTGCCAGCGCGGGCCGCGGCGGGTCCATCGAACCGCAGGCGTTCGGCACCGCTGAGATCACCGACATGCTGCACGCCGCCGGGGCGCCACCGGCCGACCCCGCCCGGATGCTGGCCGAGACGCGCGGGCTGCCGCTGCTGGTGCGCGAGTATGCCGACGCGCTCAGGCTGGCCGCCGCGGACGACGGCTCACCGGGCACAGACGACGAGGGCTGGACCCCGCCGGCGTCGGTACGGGAGCTGCTAAACAGGCGTATGCGGGCCGCCAGCGACCCCGCCCTGCAGATGCTGTCCGCCGCTGCGGTGCTGGGCAGCGGATTCGACAGCGATCTGCTCCGCGCGGTGAGCGGGCGGGGCGAGGCCGAAACCGTGGAGGCACTCGACGAGGCGTTGACCCGGTTCCTGCTCACCGAGATCCCGCCGCCGGGCGGGACCGGGCCGCCGTCCTACGACTTCCCGTATGAGGCGCTGCGCCGGGTCGCCTACGAGTCGGCGACGCTGGCGCGCCGCCGGCTGCTGCACAGCCGGGCGGCGGCCACCCTGGCCGCCCGCTATGAACGTGACCCGGCGCCGGCGCGGGCCGCCGTCATCGCCGGGCACCTGCAGCGGGCCGGCCGGGATGGTGAGGCGGCGGACTGGTGGTGGCTGGCCGCCAGCCGGGCCCGCGAGCTGTACGCGCACGCGGAGGCGCTGGCCCACCTCCGGCAGGCGGTGGCGCTGGGGTACCCGCAAGTGGCAGGCAGCATCGCGCTGGGCGATGAGCTCACGATCCTCGGCCGTTATCACGAGGCGCTGGCTGAGTACGAGACGGCGGCGGCCGCCAGCGACTCCGATGACACAACCGCGGCCACGATCGAGCACAAGCTGGCCGAGGTTCATCACCGGCTGGGCGACTGGGCACTGGCCGACGCTCATCTTGACGCCGCGCTGGATTTGCTGGCGGCCGATGACCAGGCCGGCCGGGCGCGCGTGCAATCCGATCAGGCTGCCGTCGCCTACCGGCTGGGTGCCCACGACCGGGCCGCGGCGCTGGGCTCGGCGGCGCTGGCCGCGGCCCAGCAGGCCGGTGATCCGGAGGCGATCACCCAGTCGCTGAACGTGCTGGGGATGCTGGCCGCCCGCGATGGCGACCCGGCCGCCGCGGAGCGGCACCTGCGTGCCAGCCTGGCGCAGGCGCGCGACATGGCCGACCAGATTGCGGTGGTCGCCGCGCTGAACAATCTCGCCCGGCTGCTGGCCGACACCGGCCGGGCGGACGAAGGGCTCGGGCTGGCCCGCGAGGCACTCATGCTCGGCAGTGAGCTGGGTGACCAGCACCGGGTGGCCGCCCTGCACACGAACCTGGCCGACCTGCTGCACCAGACTGGCCACGGCGAGGAGGCGCTGGCCCAGCTGAAGGACGCCGCGCGCGGATTCGCCGCGGTGGATCCCGGGGTTCCGCCGAATCCGGAGATCTGGACCCTGGTGGAATGGTGAGCGCAGATCAGCCCGGCCCGGCCGGGACCAGCGGTGGCGGCACCGCTGGCAGGCGGATGACCAAGCGGGACTGGCGGATCCTGGTGTCCGGCGTCATCGCGATCACGCTGGCGGGCCTGATCGTCACCGCCATCCTGGTGGCCGCCCGCCCGCGGTCCACCACGCTGCTGCGGCCGTCCGGGATTCCGCGGAGCGTACCCACCAGGCTGGCCGACCTGATGCAGTTGTCACCATTGCCGCATCGCCCCGCACCCGGTTTCACGCTGACCGACCAGAACGGCCGGACCATGTCGCTGTCGGCCCTGCGCGGCAAGGTGGTGGTGCTCGAGTTCATGGATTCCCATTGCGTGGACATCTGCCCGATCGTGTCGCAGGAGTTCGTGGCCGCCTACCACGACCTGGGTCCCGCCGCCGGCAAGGTGGTGTTCGCCGCCATCAACGTGAACCAGTACCACGCCTCGGTGGCCGACATGGCCGCCTACTCCCGTGAGCATGGGCTGACAGCCATCCCCAGCTGGCACTTCTTCACTGGCCCACTGCCTGCGCTGCAGGCCGCCTGGCGTGCCTACGAGATCGAGGTGCGGGCCCCCAGCCCGAACGCGGACATCATCCACACGTCCGCCGTCTACCTCATCGGCCCGGCCGGCCAGGAGATGTTCCTCGCCTCGCCGATGGCCGACCACACCCGGAAAGGCACCGCGTATCTGCCGGCCAGTCAGCTCGCTGGCTGGGGCCGTGGCATCGCGCTGCTCGCCAGTTACCTGGCCCACTAGCCGGGCCGGGTGAATGTGCCCGGCGCCAGGTGACCGGAAAGGGCAGGAAAACCGGGCGACGTTGCATTCCGGCAGAATTGGCCGGTAATCCGCGGCTCCGGGCCGCCGGACCTGGGAAACTACTGCCCATGCAGACTCTGGTCGTTGATCACCCCCTGATCGCACACAAGCTCACCATGCTGCGCTCGGAGGCCACGGAGGCCCCCACGTTCCGGCGGCTCGCCGACGAACTGGTGACCCTGCTGGCGTATGAGGCCATGCGCGAGATGCGCGTGCGGCCGGTCACCGTGACCACTCCCCTCGGCCCGGCCGCTGGCGTGAAGCTGGCCGGCCCGGTACCGCTGGTAGTCCCCGTGCTGCGGGCCGGGATCGGGATGCTGGACGGCATCTCCCGGCTGCTGCCCACCGCCGACGTCGGGTTCGTCGGGATGGTCAGGGATGAGGAGTCACTGGTCGCCTCGACGTACGCGGACCGGCTGCCCGCCGATCTGTCCGGCCGTGAGGTCTTCGTGCTCGACCCGATGCTGGCTACCGGCGGGACGCTGGAAACGGTGATCGGCATGCTGACCGACCGAGGGGTGGCGGCGGTCACCGCCATCTGTCTGCTGTCAGCCCCGGAAGGCGTTTCCCGGCTGGAATCTTCCTTCCCCGGTGACGACCCGGTCCGGATCCGGGTGGTAACCGCAGCAATGGACGAACGGCTCAACGACCGCGGGTACATCATTCCCGGGCTCGGCGACGCGGGTGACCGCCTGTTTGGGCGGATCTGACCGGAGAATCTGCCCTACGCTGACACTGTGAATGGCGAGGCGCCCGGCAATGGGGCCGACCCGGCCGGCGACCGCCTGCGCGGGCTGCGCGCCCGTCTCGACCTGAGCCAGGAGCAGCTAGCCCGGATCCTGGGCGTCTCCTTCGCAACGGTCAACCGCTGGGAGGCCGGGCGGACCCGGATGTCGGCCCGGGCACAGCGCGCGCTGGCCGAGTTCGAAGCCCGGGCGGCGGGGGACGGGCCCGGGCCGCTGCCGATCCCCCACTCCAGCTTCGTGGGCCGTGAGGCCGAGCTGGGCCAGCTGTTCTCGCTGCTCCGTGGCCGGTCCCGGCTGATCACCGTGACCGGCCCGGGCGGGGTAGGCAAGACCCGGCTGACACTCGAAGCCATCCGCCGCTTCGCCGGCCCGGACCCAGCGCTGGTCATTCCGCTGGAGCCGGTCCGGCACCGCCGGTCCGTGCTCCCGGCGGTCGCGTCCGGCCTGCGGCTGCGCGACCAGCCCGGGCTGGAGGTGCTGGAATCGGTCGAGGCGGCGCTCGCCATCAGCCGCCGGCTGCTGGTGCTGGACGGCGCGGAGCACCTGCGCGACGAGATAGCGGCGCTGGTCAGCCATCTGCTCATCGCGGTGCCCGGCCAGCGGGTGGTGGTGACAAGCCGGGCCGTGCTGGGGGTGCCCGGCGAGCTGTGCTGGCCGGTACCACCGATGGCCTGCCCGTCACCGGCGGCCCCGGTCGCGGACATCACCGCCTCGGACGCAGTCCGGCTGTTCATGGCCCGGGCCGAGGAGCGGCTGCCCGGCTTCACCGGTCATGACATCGCACCCCGGATGGTGGCCGAGCTGTGCCGCCAGCTCGACTGCCTGCCGCTGGCGATCGAGCTGCTGGCCGGCTGGGTGGGCACCTTGTCACTGCACGAGATCGTCCAGCAGGGCAGCGCGCTGCTCGATGCGGCACCGGGCGGCGGAGATCCGGGCGACGGCCGGCTGGTGGACGTTGTCCGGCGCAGCTACGACCTGCTCCGGCCGGAGCAGCAGCGGCTGCTGCCCACGCTCAGTGTGTTCGCCGGTCCGTTCACCGCCGCCGACGCCGCCGCCGTCGGCGGCAGCGACGGGCCCGCGCTCGCCCGAGCGATCCGGGGCCTGGTCGATTCCTCCTGGCTGCTGGTCGACCGCGGGGAGCCGCACCGCTTCAGCATGCTGGCCACCATGCGCGGGTTCGCCGCAGCCCGGCTGGACGAGCAAAAGGCCGGGCTTGCCGTCCGCCGGGCACACGCCAGGCATTTCGCCTCGCTGGCCGAGGCCAGCGAGGCGGACCTGGCCGGCCGGCGGGCCGCCGCCGCAGCCGCGCAGCTGACGGCTGCCGCTGCCGACATCGACGTAGCGCTGCAGTGGGCAGCTGACAACGACACCGACCTCGGGCTGGCGATGGCTGCCGCGCTCTGGCGCTGGTGGCTCACCAGCGGGCGGCTGGCTGCCGGGCGAGGCTGGCTGGGCCGGTTCCTGGCCCGCGCCTCCCACCGCCGGGACCAGGTCACTGGCCGGGCGTTCTGCGCGGCGGCGGTGCTGGCCGCCGAGAATGGTGACTATCCGGAAGCTGTCCGGCTGGCTACCACCGCCCTGAGCATCTTCGATGGCCTCGGCCTGCGGGAGCGGAGCGCCTTCGCGGCGACCGTGCTCGGATCGGCGCAGCGGTACCTGGGCCAGCGGGACGCCGCCCGCCGCTGCTTCGAGACCGCGCTGGAGTTGCGGGCCCGGCTGGACGACCGGCGCGGGGTGTCGGTCGCACTGAACAATCTGGCCCTGATGGCGCTGGATGATGGTGATCTGGCCGCCGCCCGGGCGAGCCTGGAGCAGGCCCTGGTCATCAAGCGCCAGCTGGGCGACCTGCACTCGCTGGCGATCGGGCTGGCCAACCTATCCGATGTGCTGATCAGGGCCGGGGACGTGGTGGCCGCGCGGCGGCTGCTGGCCGAAGCCGCGGAACTGGCCGCAGGCCAGGACACCCCCCAACTCACCGGCCTGCTGGAAGCCAATCGCGGCTTCCTGGCGGCGGCCGAGGAGCGATGGGCCGCCGCCGCCGGGCACTACCGGGCGGCCGCGCTCGCCCACCAGGAGGGTGGCCACGCACATGACGTGGCGATGGCGCTGACCGGCCTGGGCCGCGCGGCCTACCGGCTCGGCCGCCGGGACGAGGCGGTCCGTCACCTGCGAGCGGCGGAGGCGCTGGCCGCCGGGATCGCCAACCCGCAGCGGCTGGCCGAGGTACGGGCCGCGCTGGCCGAGATCGGCGAGAACGGCGCCGCCAGCCTGCCGGACGGCCTCACCGCCCGTCAGGTGGACGTGCTGCGGCTGCTCGCCGATGGGAAGAGCAACAAGCAGATCGCCGCCGAACTGCGGCTGAGCCCGGTGACGATCGAGCGCCACCTGGCCACGGTCTACCGGAAGCTGGGGCTGGGCGGACGGGTGGAGGCGGCTCGCTACGCGGTCGCGCACGGGCTGGCCGCGCCGGCCCGCTGATGTTATAACGGCACGGACCGGCCGCTGGCCGGCCCGCCTGGCTGATGACCGCGACCTGGCACGGAGCCAGCCAGGGGCGGCGGCCCGTTACATGGTTTCCAGGATTCGCCCAGGCCGCCCATCGGCCAGCATGAGGCAGGCACACCGGCATGCGCCGGGAATCTCAACCAGGGCGCCGGGCGGGCGGCTGGTTCCGGGTCGTGGCGCTGCCGGGGCCGTCGCGAGCACACCGGAACCGCACCACCGCCCAGCCGACTGGAGCTGCCATGCAGGAGCAGATTCAGGGAACGACGATGCCGGTGCTGTCGATCCTGCTGAATCCGGGCGAAAGCGTGGTGGCCGAGGCCGGTGAGTTTTCCTGGATGACCGACACGATCCAGATGTCCACCGGCATGGGCGGCGGGATGGCCGGCCGGGGGCTGATGGGAGCGCTGAAGCGGGCCGCGGGCGGGGCGACGCTGATGATGAGCACCTACACCGCGCAGGGAGGACCCGGCACCATCTCGTTCGCCGCCAAGATGCCGGGCAGCATCCTGCCGGTTGACGTCGGCCCGGGGGCCGAGTTCATGGTTCACCGGCACGGTTTCCTGGCCGGCACGCCCGGTATCCAGCTGACAGCTGGTTTCCAGCAATCGTTCCGGGCAGGCATCTTCGCGGGCGAGGGCTTTATCCTCCAGCGCGCAGGCGGCCAGGGCCGGATGTGGACCGAGCTTTCCGGCGAGGTAGTCCCCTACCAGCTGGCACCCGGCCAGTCGCTGCGGATCCATCCCGGGCACGTTGGCATGTTCCAGGCAGCTATGTCGTTCCAGGTGGTCCGGGTGCCGGGGGTCGCCAACCGGTACTTCGGCGGGGACGCGCATCACTTCGCGGTGCTGTCCGGGCCAGGCACGGTCTGGCTGCAATCCATGCCGCTGCCCTTGCTGGCGGCCTCACTCGCCCCGTACCTGCCAGACGGCCAGGACCGGCGCGAATCTGTGGAGAGCGGAGTGGTGGGCGGGATCATCGGGGACATGCTCCACTAGGCGTGGGCACGGCCCTCGGGGGAGGAGGCGCCGTGCTCACCCGAGGAAGGCCGCTCCCGGCGGGGGGAGCGGCCTTCCCTCGCGTCCAGCCAGTGCCCGAAGTCGACTCCCGCCCCGGCCCGTGGCAGGCTCACTGCCATGACTGCTGAGCAACTGGACCCGCATGGGCACCCGGCTGGCCCGGCCGCTGAGGACCCGGCCTGCGACGTGGCCCACGGGCTGGCCCCGCTGCCAGAGACCGACCGGACGCTCGTTGCTGTCTTCGCCTCCCCGGTCGCCCGTATCCTGCTTCACTTCGCCGGTGACTCCGGGTTCCGGCCAGTGCTGATCGAGCCCGATCCGGAACGGGCCGGGGACGCCCTGGCCGGGGTGACCGTGGCCAGCGGTTTCACCGGCCTGCTCGACGGCCGCACCGATGTGGTGGTGACCGATCACCACCGGCCCGAGCTCGGCCTCGTGCTCCGCGACGCGCTGGCCGGCCAGGCCCGGTGGATCGGCGTCATGGGCAACCCGCGGCACCCGGCGCCGCACATCCCGGCCCTGGCCGAACTCGGTGTGCCCGGGACCGATATCGCCCGCGTGCACCGGCCGATCGGGCTGAACATCGGCTCCCACACCCCCGCCGAGATCGCGCTGGCCACCCTGGCCGGCCTGATCGCGGACCGGAACGGCCGCCCCGGCGGATTTGAATTCTGAACGGCGGTGCGCCCGCCGGCCCGGCTCCCCTTCCGGGTGAACCAGCCAGCGCGGCGCCCCGTTACAGTGATCACCTGAGAACCGGAGGGGAGCAGATGGCAGCGTCAAGCCCGTGGCCGCTCATCCATGCCGAGCGGGAGGCACTTGCAACTGACCTGGCCGCACTCACCGCTGAGCAGTGGGCGACCCCATCGCTGTGCCCTGACTGGACGGTCCGCGATGTGTTCGGGCACATCATCGCGACCGCCCGGATGACACCGCCCGCCTTCTTCGCGGGGCTGGCCCGGGCCGGTTTCCGGTTCCACACCATGTCCGCGAACAACATCGCGGCCGAGGCCAGCGCCACCCCGGCGGAGGCGCTGGCCGAGTTCCGCACGCTGCTGACCGCCACCAGCCACCCGCCGGGCCCGGTCGAGGCGATGCTTGGCGAGGCGGTGATCCACGGCGAGGACATCCGGCGGCCGCTTGGCATCAAGCGGGAGTACCCGGCCGCGGCGCTGACCCGGGTGGCCGACTTCAACAAGCGGTCCAACCTGCTGATCGGCAGCAAGCGGCGGATTGCCGGGCTGACCCTGAAGGCGGCCGACCTGGACTGGCAGACCGGGTCCGGGCCGGAGGTGACCGGCCCGGCGCTGTCGCTGGTGATGGCCATGACCGGCCGCGCCGCGGTGCTCGGCGACCTGTCCGGCGACGGGGTGGCGACGCTCAGGTCGCGCATGTAGGCGGTGACCGCGCAGGCCGGCTACTCCGGCACCCCGCTGCCCCGCAAGCTCGGCGTGAAACCCGGTGACGCGGTCGCCATTCTCGGCGGGCCAGATACCGTGGCTGCCGAGATCGCCGGGGTGCCCGGCCTGCCGCCGGTCCGCCGGAAGCTGGCCGGCCGTGACCTGCTGGACGTCATCGTGGTGTTCGTGACCCGGCGGGCAGATCTGTCCCGGCAGCTGGCGGGGCTGCGGGCCCGGATGGCACCGGCCGCCGGGCTGTGGGTTGCCTGGCCGAAACGCTCCTCTGGGGTCAGCACCGACATGACCGACCACGTGGTCAGGGAGATCGCCCTGCCTACCGGCCTCGTGGACAACAAAATCTGCGCGATCGACCAGACCTGGACCGGCCTGCGCCTGGTGATCAGGCGGGAATTGCGGCCGGGCGGCCGCGGTCAGTAGTCCAGCAGCGGGGTGCCGACGAACACGCCGAGTGCCTCCCGGTACAGCTCGAGCTGCAGCCCGTTGGGGTCGCGGAAGTACATGCTCTCCTCCACCCCCCGGTCCGGGCCGAGGTAGCCGAACCCGGCGTCATCGAACCGCTTCCTGGCCGCGTCATACTGCTGCGGCGAGATCGAGATCGCCAGGTGCTGCAGGCCGCCGATGGTCTCGGTGAACGGCGGGTGGTCGTGGCCAGGGAAGTCGAAGAAGCCCAGCAGGTTACGGTTGCCGATGTCGAAGAAGAAATGGCTGGAGCCCGCGTAGTCGCGGTTCTCCACCAGCTCGACCAGCGGGAATCCGAGGAACTCCTGATAGAACTGGATGGTCTCCTCGACGTCCCGGCAGATGAACGCCGCGTGGTGCACGCCCTGCACCGTGGTGGACGGCCGGGCACCGCGTGGCCGCAGGTACTTCTCCCGCAGCCGCTCCCGGCGTGCCCTGACTTCCGCGAGCTCGGCTCCCTGGGGTTGTGGCATACCCGCCTCCACGCCTTGTCCCACACCCGGTGCCGCACCGGGCCCGGCCGGCGGACCCGCCCGGCCATGCCCAGACTAACCGGCGGCGGGCCGGCCCACAGCCCGCGCCTCGGCCGTGGCAGCCACCGGCGTCACAGGCCGGGCAGCTGGAAGCCGTGGAAGTACCACAGGGCGGCGGTGTACCAGAGCACGGCAACGACCGCGGCCAGCGTCCCGCCGGCGACCGGCAGTACCCAGCGGGGCAGCCGACGGCTCTGCACCAGCAGGATCTTGGCCGCGAACGCCCCGTACAGGAAGCAGCCGGCCAGCGAGTGCAGCCCGACCCGCAGACTCGTCAGCTGGACGCCGTAGGCGATCAGGCAGTGCACCGCGACTGGGAGGGTGACGGCGATCAGGATGACGCCGTTCAGCCGGTGCCCGCGGGCCACCCACCGGCCCGGGGCGGGCAGCCCGGGAAGTTTCCGGTACAGCCAGAGCGCCAGCAGCACCTGCCCGGCGGCGAGCACCAGGGCGACGCTGGCCAGCCACGACTTGAGCGCCACTGCGCCGATCCCGGCCTGCCCGAAGAGGCTGGCCGTGTAATCCGGCTGGTGCAGCCGGCCGGCGATCACCAGCGCCCCGGTGACCGCCGCGGCCAGCAGGGCGGCCAGGCTCAGCCGGGCCACCGCCGACCCGCCGGCAGTAACCGCAGCTGGCCGGCCCGGCCCGTGCTCGGCTGCCATATCACTCTCCCGCGTGCCACCAGGCGTCATCTACCATCACGGATCGGGCGCGGCGGCGGCTCACCTCAGCGGCCCGAATCGTATCGCGGCCGGTGGGCCGGTGGCGCGCACCGGATACACCCGCAGCGCTGCCCGGCGATGCCCGCCGCACTACAGTTCTGCCGTGGCAGCGCGGGATTTGAGTGAGGTAGTCGAGGCCGGGTGGGCGGCCGCGCTGGCGCCGGTCGCAGGCCAGATCGCCGCCATGGGCGACTTCCTGCGGGCCGAATTGGCGGCCGGACGCCGGTATCTGCCGGCCGGCGACAACGTGCTGCGGGCGTTCACCCAGCCGCTGGCGGACGTGCGGGTACTGAT
>Ga0318555_10000109_pt1 | contig 19862 bp, 14 predicted proteins | sample GRESIP082b2f23_FD_202529 | JGI IMG/M metagenome (GOLD analysis project Ga0318555, IMG submission 202529) | Tropical soil microbial communities from Luquillo Experimental Forest, Puerto Rico - GRE.SIPMG.082b2f23 | ecosystem: Environmental > Terrestrial > Soil > Tropical forest > Bulk soil... | reverse complement strand
GAATGGCGGTTGGGGTGGTTGGGGATGGGGTCCCAGCGTCAGCGTAGGGTTCAGCGGCGGTGCCTGGCTATGACTATGGCTACGTCAATCCGGGGCTTTACGCCTATTCGCCCGGTTTGTCGGCGCGGGATTTGGCGGCGGCTGCAGCTGCAATCGCGGCTGGTGGCAGTGAGGCTCTAGAATAGCGAATAGACTTGGAGGCACTTCGGGCGTGATCGCTCCAGCGATCACGCCCTTTTTCTATTCTCTCCTGAAACTCAAGTTCGCGAGTGGCACGCGCGCACCGGTATTATTTCCGGTGGCGGCTAGCTAAAAATCGACCCTGACCATTCGGACGACGGCGGAGGTGCGACATGGGTCTTCTGGAGGGCGACACTGCGCTGGTTACCGGCGCATCTTCGGGGATTGGACGTGGCATAGCAAAGGCGCTTGCCGCCGAAGGAGTTCGGCTAGTCCTCAGCGACATTGTCGAACCAGCGGGCACAGAACTTGCTCGAGAATTGCGTGCAGCGTTTATTGGCGCCGACCTTTGCGACCCTGCGGCACCGGGCGGCCTCTTTGACGCCGCTGCGCAAGCGCTCGGGTCGATTTCAATCTTTGTGCACAGCGCGTCGCCAAAGCGCCACGAAAGCGAGACGGCGTTAGCGGTGACCGACGCGCAATGGGATGCCATGACGGCCGTTGGTCTGCGTTCCGGCTTCCTGCTGGGTCAGGCGGTCGGCGCGCACATGAAGGAACGGAAAATCAAAGGACGAATGCTGTTTGTGACATCGCTGCATGCGTACACGCCGCGCAACCTGCCCCACTACAGCGCGACCAAGGCGGGTCAGACGATGGTCGTCAAGGAACTAGCCCGCGCGCTCGGGGCGGATGGCATTCGGGTCAATGCCATAGCTCCAGGCGCAATTCCCGGTGGTGGGTTCGTTGCGGACGTCGCGTCTTTGAACAAAATGATCCCGCTCGGCCGAACAGGAACACCAGCAGACATTGCGGACATGGCGGTCGCTCTGCTGTGCGACCGTTTTTCTCGCTATGTTACCGGGACGACAGTCGCGGTCGACGGCGGGATTTCGCTCTACAATTGGATTCCATTTCAATAGAAGCGAGCATCGCCGTTTTAGCCTGCTGTGTGATTCCGCAATCGCTCCGCGATCACGAACAGCGGCGGTATCACGAAGACGGCGAAAATCGACGCCGCGATCATCCCGCCGAAGACCGGTGTGCCCACCGCGTGACGCGTGGCAGCGCCAGCTCCCTGCGCAATGACAAGTGGAAACAGCCCAAAGATAAAAGCGAAACTCGTCATCATTACCGGGCGAAAACGCAAACTGGCGGCATCAATGGCCGCTGTGTGAATACCCTTGCCCAGGCGCCGCTGTTCGACCGCAAATGCCACGATCAAAATACCGTTCTTCGCCGCGAGTGCGATCAGGGCCACAAGACCGATCTGCGCGTATACGTCAAAGCTGAGGCCCGCGATCGCTATTGCGGCGAGCGCACCCATGATCGCAATGCTGACGGAGAGCAAGGCGGAAACGGGAATATTCCAGCTCTCGTAAAGCGCGACTAGAAACAAATACGCGAATAGCACTGCGAAGCCGAGCACGATGCCGGTGCGGCCGCCGGCCGCTTTTTCCTGGAAAGCAGTCCCAGTCCATTCATAGCTGTAGCCGGCGGGCAGCGTCGCGGCGGAGATTCGCTCCATTGCCGCGAGAGCTTGGCCGGAGCTGAAGCCGGGCTTTGCGGCGCCGTTGACGATCGCGGCGCGATATCCGTTGTAGCGTACGACCGTCTGTGGCCCCTGCACGAGCTCAGCTTTGGCGATAGCGCGCAACGGCACCATGCTGCCGCGGGCATTGCGCACATAAATTCGCTCGATCTGATCGACGCGTTGGCGGAATGCAGTCTCCGCTTGCAGATTGACCTGCCAGGTTCGTCCGAACACGTTGAAGTCGTTGACATAGTAACTGCCCAGGGTCGACTGCAGCGCATTGAAAATGTCGCTGATCCTGACGCCAAGGACCTGTGCTTTGTCGCGGTCGATGTCGAGGTAGATTTGCGGCGTGTCGGCGGCATAGGTGCTGAACACGCCGGCAAGCTCGGGTTGGCCATTCGCGGTCACGAGCAATCCGCGAAGTACTGCCGCAAGGTCGTTGGGTGATTGACCCTGTAACGCTTCCAGCGCGAATTGAAAACCGCCGGTGTTTCCCAAGCCGATAATCGGCGGCAGATTGAACGGGAAGGCGATAGCGCCGGGGATCGCCGCCAATAGCGGCCGCAATTTCGCGATGATCGCATTGGCGCTCTGCGTGCGATCGGTGCGGACCTCGTAAGGTTTCAACCGTATGACAAAGAATGCCTGGTTCGAGGACGCCACATAATCGATGAAGTTCAGTCCAACGACAGACAAAACGCCTTCGACGCCGGGGATGGGTCTGGCAATCTCTTCAACCTGTTTGACGACCGCTTCAGTACGGTTGACCGACGCGCCTTCCGGCAGCCGCAGGGCGGCGAAGATTGCGCCTTGGTCCTCGTCGGGCAGAAAACTTTGCGGAGTGATGTAGAAAATCAGTCCCGAGACCGCCAGCGCCCCCGCAACAACTGCAATTGCGATCATGCTCACGCGCACCAACTTGCCCACCACCGAGACGTAGGCATTGCGTGTTCGGTCGATCCCGCCCAACACGTAGCTCATGACGCCCATAGTGCCGGACTGAGCGTCAGCGCGTTGAGTGCCGAGATCAGCATCGCCACCGAGACGGCAACGGCGAATTGGCGAAACAGCTGACCGCTGATCCCCGGAATAAATGCTACGGGTACGAAGACCGAGAGCAACACAAAGGTGATAGCGAGGATCGGGCCGGTGATCTCGGCCATCGCCTTCTTGCACGCCTGGGCTATCGATAGGTTTGGTTCCTCTTCGATCACCCGCTCGATATTTTCGACGACGACGATCGCGTCGTCGACCACGATGCCGATCGCCAGCACAAGCGCCAAGAGCGAGATCGTATTGGCCGAGTATCCGATCAGCAAAAGCACAGCAAAGGTGCCGACGACTGAAACCGGAACTGCGACCAGCGGAATGAGCGTTGTCCTCAGCTTACCCAGAAACAGGAAAACCACGATCGCGACCAGAATGATCGCGATCACGAGAGTGCGGATGACTTCGGTGATCGTCGCAGTAACGAAAACGGTGGAGTCGAAAAAGATCGCATAGTTGAGATCGGCAGGGAAACGCGTTGCAAGCGTATCCATGGTGTCGCGAACTTGCTTCGCCACATCGACCGCGTTGGATCCTGGCGATTGATAGAGCCCGATCGCGGCCGCCGGCGCGCCGTTGAACCGGCTGTAGCGGTCCTGGCTTCTGGCGCCCATTTCGACACGGGCGACATCGCTGACACGCACGACCGATCCGTCGGCGTTGGCACGCAGCACAATATTGGCAAATTCCTGCGGCTGCGTCAGGCGGCCCTTGGTTTTGATATTGATCTGAAGCTGCTGATCGCTCGCGACCGGGGCAGCGCCGATGCGGCCGAGCGCGGCCTGAACGTTTTGACTTTGGACCGCCAGAATGACATCGCTCGGCGTCAGGCTCAGTTCGGTAAGCCGATCCGGGTCGAGCCAAATCCGCAACGAATAATCGAGCTGGCCGAACAAGGTGACCTGCCCGACGCCTTTGATTCGATGGTCGCATAATTGCTCAGGTAAACGGCGTCATATGTGTTCTTGGGCGAGTAAATGTTGATGACCTGTAACAGGGCGGCCGATTTCTTGCGGACCGATAAGCCCGATCGGGATACTTCCTGAGGCAGTTGCGGAATGGCCAGGCTGGCGCGGTTTTGTACGTTGACCGTAGCGATGTCCGGATCGGTACCAAGCGAAAACGTCACATTGAGCGTATAGCTGCCATCGGAGCCGCTCGCGGACTGATAATAGATTGCGTTGTCGACGCCGTTGATCTGCTCCTCGATCGGCTGTGCTACCGTGTTTTCCACGACTTCGGCGTCGGCGCCGGGATAGTTCGCAGTCAATGTCACCTGCGGCGGCACAATGTCCGGAAATTGAGCAATCGGAATCGCGGTGATGGCGATCGCGCCGGCGAGCGTAATCAAGATCGCAATGACGATCGCGAATCGCGGACGGTCAATAAAAATCGCTGAAAACATTGCTTGTCAGTTTGTCGCGAGCACGTTTGCTGACACGATTTGGCCGGGATGAACTTTCTGGATGCCCTCGACAATGACGAGCTCGCCCTCCTTCAAACCCTCCTTAACGACAAGATCACGGCCCTGTTCGACTCCGGCCACAATCCGCCGCTGTTCGACCTTCTTGTTATCGCCGACCACCATGACGTAACGGCCGGCCTGATCGAGTTGCACCGCCGACTGCGGTATCAGAAGGGATGCTTGCGGAGCGCCCCGATCGACAATCACGTCGACGATGCCGCCTGGGATAAGCAAGCCTTCAGGATTTGGCAGTTGTGCGCGGACCAGGACGGTGTCCGTGTCGGCTTGGACCTGAACGTCGAGGAGATTAGTGCGCCCGGGATGAGAATACATGCTGCCGTCGGGCAGCTTGATGTGAATAGTCACATGCGGGTTCTTGTCGGCCGAGGCAGCGATTCGGTGCTTATATTCGATTACGTCGGCCTCGCTGGCCTGAAATGTAACATAGATAGGGTCTTGACTGACGATCGTCGCCAAGGTGCCGGATGATGGGCTGACAAGATTGCCCATAGTGAAATTCGCAGGTCCAATCCGTCCGTCGATCGGGGAGCGGATTTCCGTGTAGCCGAGATTGATCTTTGCTTGTTCGAGCAAGGCCTGCGCCTGCAAAACGTCGGCGTGTGCAGCTTGCGCGTTGGCGGCGCGCTGGTCGACTTCCGATTGCGGGATGTTCTGATTGCGTACGAGGTCTTGGCCGCGCTGCAATTGCAGATTCGCGTTTACCTCTGTCGCTTTCGCCCTGGCAAGATTGGCGGTTTGCTGGTCGACCGCTGCCTTGTAGGTATCCGGTTCGATGCGGAAAAGCAGATCGCCGGTCTTGACTTGCTGCCCTTCGGTGAAATTGCGTTCGTTGATGAAACCCGACACCCGGGCGATCACATCGACTTTGTCAATCGCCACGACGCGGCCGACGAAACTGGCGGTCTCGGTCACTTGGCGGCTGGCCACCGCAACCACGGACACTGCCGGCGGAGGCGACGCTCCCTGCGCGACCGCAGAACCTGAGCCAATGATCAAAATGTAGGCAGCAAGTGAAATTGTCGCCGCAAACAAACCGCTTAGGCTAGCCATCGGCATACTCCCAACACGATCCGCACATGCGCGGAACAAGGCCAACAAGCTGCCCTCGCTCTCTCTGTCACTATGTGATCCGTCGGTCGCGTACTTGCGGATTGTTCAAGCTCTATTAAATCACGGGTTGAGACTCAAATCTCCGCTTTGCAGTTGCTGGATCAAAAGCGACGGGTTTGTGTCATGCTTATCCAAAGCGATATTCCACTCGATATTTGCACCTCGCTCGATAGCTCGGGAAGGAGACTGCCAATGACCGCTCGAGAAGCCAAGTCACTACGGATCGCCCCGCTTGCCACACCTACGGATTTGCACCCGAATGCGGTGCGCGACATTGCGGGGGCGCTTAACGCGCTGCTCGCAGATATGTTCGGGCTCTACCTCAAAACGAAGAATTTCCATTGGCATGTGTCAGGTCCGCATTTCCGGGATTATCACCTGCTTTTGGATGAGCAGGGGGAACAGATTTTTGCCACAACTGACGATATCGCCGAGCGTGTCCGCAAGATCGGCGGCACGACTCTGCGTTCGATCGGTCATATCGGGCGCTTGCAACGGATAAAGGACAACGACGCCGATTTCGTCACACCCATGGACATGCTTGCGGAGTTGCGCGACGACAACAAGCGACTGGTGACGAGCATGCGCGAAGCGCATGACGTTTGTGATGAGCATGGCGATGTCGCCACGACGAGCCTCCTCGAAAACTGGATCGACGAGGCGGAACGCCGTACCTGGTTTCTATTCGAAGCGACGCGTGCGGGCAGGGGCGAGTGAACAAAAGTGCTCCTCTATCCTTGACACGGCTGGATTTCGTTGTGCGAATTATTCCAGCTTGGCGTCGAGTGTGATCTGCGCGTTGAGCACCTTAGATACTGGACAGGTCTTTTCCGCGTTACCCGCGAGTTCCTTGAACTTTGCTTCGTCGATATTCGGCACACTCGCGCGCAGCGTCAGCGTGGAACGGCTGATGCGAAATCCCTGGCCTTCCGGTTCGAGGCTGACTGCCGCCTCAGTGGTCAATTGAGTCGGCGTGTAGCCGGCAGCTTGCAGTTGAAATGCGAGCGCCATGGTGAAACATCCGGCATGTGCGGCGGCAATTAACTCCTCCGGATTGGTACCTTTCTCGTTTTCAAAGCGGGTTTTGTAGGAATAGGGTGTGTCGGCAAGTACCCCGGAATCGCTCGAGAGATGGCCATTGCCTGCACGGCCGGTGCCGCGCCAAACTGCTTTTGCCCTGCGGATCATGGGGGTCTCCTTGGTCTAAGGGTCGCTTTAGTTTATTCCGGTCCAGACGTGGTCCATCCCCCGGACAAGACAATATGAACCCGACCGATCGTGGCCGCAAACTATTGGAAAGGTGCGCGCTTTTCAGCTCGCTTGATGAAAAGGCGCGCCGCAATATTGCGGCCTTTGCCCAACCGCGCAATTTCAAAGCCAGTGAAGCGATTTGCCGGCTCGGCGATGATGGCGACAGCATGATGGCGGTCGTTGTCGGCGCAGTGCGCATCTCGCTCCCGACCACGAAGGGCAAGGAGGTTATTCTGGCGGACCTTCGCGCGGGCGAATTGTTCGGCGAGATTGCACTACTCGACGGCAAGCAACGCTCGGCCAATGTGACAGCGCTTACCAATTGCGAGCTCATGGTTTTGGAGCGGCGTGATTTGGTGCCGTTTCTCGAACACAACCCGGTTGTTTGTATGAGGCTGATGGAAATGCTTTGTGCGCGCATTCGCCGTTCCGACGAGCGAATGGCGGATATTGCTTTTTTCAACCTGCCGGTGCGGCTCGCCAAGACATTGCTCAATTATGAGCCGGAAGTCCGCGCCGGTATGAAACTGTCACTATCGCAGAGCGAGTTGGCTGAAATGGCTGGCGGCACCAGGGAAAAGGTGAACCGGTGTCTGCGCGAGTGGCAACGCCAAGGCATCATCGAATTGAAGAATCGCTGGACCATAATCCGTAAGCCCGAAGTCCTGCGCCGCCTCGTCGAATCGATCTAGGAGTCGGCGCTTCCAGGCCGGGCTTGTCACGCCCAGACCTCAGCCTCGCATCGGTAAATCAGGCGCTAAAACGAGCCGCCGACCATGCTTTTTCGCTGACAGATAGTCTCCTCAAAAGCCGCACTATCCCGCTCTGTCGAGATCTAGCAAGGAGGCGGCCATGAACTATCCCTATTGGCGGACCGAGCGCCTAATCCTGGAGGCGGTTGATCGCCGGATACTCCAAAGATCCAATGCACGGGGACCAGATCGCTTCGATCATCACCAGCGCCGACGTGGTGGCGTTGTTAGCGATTTGCATGATTGGCTTGTTAACGAGCCTTGCTGTGCTCCTCGCTTTTCCAGGCTTCGCTAAAGTGGTCGAAATGCAACAGTTCTGATTTCGCGGCGGCAACGAGCCTATCGGGAAGGAACATCATGGGCCCGTCGCGAAGAAGGAAAACGACGGTTCGCGTCGGCTTGCGGCGCTGTCCTTTTGTCGTTCAAATCCTAATGCTGGAGGGTGGTTTCGGCTTGAGACTCGATGCCATCAATGCATGGCACCTGTACAGCAAGTGGTGTTTTGAATCCCTGGCGATCGCCGAGAAATTTAGCGAAAGGTTTGGCGGCGAGATCGTGGCCGCGGTTGTCAAAGCCTCGGAAGGCGGCGTGGCGAGCGCGCCGCGGAGGTGCTTTCCGTGATAAACCTGCATGGTGATATCAGCCCTCTAGATATCAGCAGATATCAGCCCTCTACATGGGCCGAGGAGTGAATGCGAATACTCATCTTCCAACACGTTGCCGTCGAGCATCCTGGCATCTTTCGTCAGTTCTGGCATGAGAACGACGATTCAATGCACACAGTAGAACTGGACGCCGGGCAACCAATTCCAGTTTTTGACAATTTCGACCTCCTCGTGGTGATGGGCGGCCCGATGGATGTCTGGCAGGACGATTCCTATCCCTGGCTTCAATCCGAGAAAGCGGCCATTCGCAATTGGGTGATGGACCTCGATCGCCCATTTGTCGGCATCTGCCTTGGGCACCAATTGCTTGCCGCTGCCCTCGGCGGCGCCGTGAAGCTCATGGATCGGCCTGAAATCGGCATCGGCGAGGTCACTTTGACCGAGGCGGGCAGGCGCGACCCGCTATTTTCCGGATTCGAATCGCAAGTCGAAACGTTCCAATGGCATGGCGCGGAAATATCCCGGCTTCCCGATCGAGCTGAAATTCTCGCAGAAAATTCGGCATGCCCCGTCCAGGCATTCCGCTGGGGAGCACATGCCTATGGACTGCAATACCATGTCGAAATCACCGCCTCGACCGTCATGGAATGGAGCAATATTGCGGAATACCGAGCCGGTCTTGAGCGCACACTTGGCCCGCAGGCCGTCGGTGACCTCGATCACGCCGTAAAACGGCGGCTGTCTTGCTTTGCAGCAAGCGCTCGACGGCTTAACGACAATCTCGCAGGCATTGTCAGGGCACATTCGCTCAGTATGTTGCGTCGCAAACGTTTTTCCGCGTGAGTGCTCCGATGCTGCGGAAGGAATATTCACAAAAATTGAATGTGACCTAGGTGACAGACAATCCTTTTCCGATAGTATGAATGGCGTTGCTTGGGGGATGAGGGCAACAGGGAGAGATTCTTGCCTCCTACCCAGGCAACGTCTGCGCAAACCGGCTCGCGTCATATCGTCCATCGCGATGCCATTGCGGTCGCTGAGGCAGTAAGCTCGCTTGAGCTCGAGCGCAGCATTTTCGATTCAGCCGAAACCGAGATTTTAAGCGCGGCTTTCGCCAAGGCGTGGACCTATGTTGAATTTGATCCATCGCTCGGCATGCTCGAAGCATGGGAACGTCAGTCGGAGTTAGCGCGCTCCTTGATGGCGATCCTTAAGCTTGGGGATAGCAATCCGATCTCCATTGCCAATTCTGCAATAGCGCTGATGCGAAAAAACCAATCCAGAATCCGGCAACAGGCGATCGTGCGCAGTCTGGCGGTTGGGTTGTCACCCCGGGTGGCGCCTGTTCGCGCCGTTGACCGCCGCGCCAGCCTCGGCGCTAGGTGACCGACGTCCCTTCAGTCGATTCACGCAATGCAGCTCGGCGTGCGGCTGCGTAGCTAGCCGACCTGGCGACGGCTTCCTCGGCAGCTTTGCTGGCAACCAATCTAGGCACTAGATTTGCCGAGATGCTGGCAATGGTCCTGGAAAAGTCGCGCGAGCCACTGCGATATATCGAGCGCTCCGACCCGCGACCGGGTGACGGCGAAGTGCGCATTCGGGTTGCGGCCTGTGGCGTTTGCCGCACCGATCTCCACGTCGTTGACGGTGAACTGCCTCACCCGAAACTTCCGCTGGTGCCTGGCCACGAAATCATCGGACGGATTGATGAAGTCGGCGATCACGTAAAGGCGCTTGAGGTCGGCCAGCGCGTCGGCGTGCCGTGGTTGGGCAAAACTTGCGGCGAATGCCAATACTGCCGCAGCGGTCGAGAAAACCTGTGCGATAGGCCCTTGTTTACCGGCTATACCCGCGATGGTGGCTATGCCACGCATGTCGTTGCCGATGCGCGCTACGTATTTGCGCTTCCCGAGGACGGCGACGACGTTGCGACCGCGCCGTTATTGTGCGCCGGGTTGATCGGCTGGCGATCGCTGAAGATGGCCGGTGGGGGAAAGAATCTCGGCCTCTATGGCTTCGGCGCTGCCGCACACATCATTGCGCAAGTGGCGCGATGGCAGGGGCGCGAGGTGTTTGCCTTTACGAGACGCGGCGACGATGCCGCCCAGGTCTTCGCCCGAGAGCTTGGCGCGTGCTGGGCAGGCAACTCCGACGAATTTCCGCCCCAACCGCTCGACTGCGCTATCATCTATGCGCCCGTTGGAGCGCTCGTCCCAGCGGCTTTGCGCGCGGTGCGCAAGGGCGGCCGCGTTGTCTGCGCCGGCATTCACATGAGTGACATTCCGAGTTTCCCATACGAAATTCTTTGGCACGAACGCGAGCTTAAATCGGTTGCTAATCTGACGCGGCAAGATGGCGACGAGTTTTTCAGGATCGTATCCAACGCCGGAATTAAGACGCAAACCAGTCCATATTCACTTGATCGCGCTAACGAGGCGCTCGCCGATCTGCGCAGCGGACGTTTGCATGGCGCCGCGGTGCTGGTCCCCTGACGACAATCAGACGACGGTTCGTCGAGCGCTGGCGAGCGTTTGCATCAGCGAGCCGGCAGAGTCGATGCGCGTCCAATTAATCGCTCCGGTCGCAAATGCTTCTTGCTTGCGCGCGACTTCGGCATCCGCGTCGGATGCGTCCGGCGCGCGGGCGCCGATGCGCTGCACGCGGGTGGCGAGATCGGCGACGAGGAACAGCCCGCGAAACTCGACTGCGGCGCGCGCCGCCGCGTTCGACAGTGCAGTGCGCTCCTCGCTTTGGGCAAAGACGCCGTCGACGATCGCCGAATGACCAGCGCGGGCGACTCGCGCCGCTTTATCGATGAGGACCTGGTACACTCTTGCCGAGATATCTGCCCGATAGCCATCCTCCGGCAAGCGGTTATGCTCGCTGACGCCATAAAGTGCCTTGCGCTCGACGTCGGAGCGAAGGACAAGCGCGCCGGGAATTGGGGCCAGCATTGGCGCGATCAATCGGGCCAATGACGATTTACCTGTCCCCGACAGGCCACCGATGCCAATTATCATTGGCCTCGTCGGCTTGAGAAGTTTGAGCGCCAAGGCGAAATAAGCCAGCGCTGATCGCGTGACGGTGTGTTTTGTCACGTCGAGTCGCGACGCACTTGCCATTGCTCGTATGGCCGCCCGCAGTGACATGAAGAACGGCAAGGCGGCGATGCCATCGTAGTCGGCGTCTCGCCGCGCCGCCGTGCAGTATCCGTTCAAGACCTGATTGGCGGCAGTCACCTCATCAAAGTCGACAAGATCCATCAACAGAAAAGCTAAATCGTAAAGTACATCGCCTGAGGCGATAAGAGGATCGAACTCCAACGCATCGAACGCGACAGGCTCGCCATCGAGCATCGCGATGTTGCCAAGGTGCAAGTCCCCATGGCCGCGGCGGACCAAACCCTGCTCGCCACGTTCACGCAGGAGCGAGGACAATCGCTGCAATGCCGCGAGCGATTGGTGTTCCAGAGTCTCGACCTGATCCGCCGGGAAAACGAGGCAATGCTGGTGGAAGATCGACGTGTTGTTGCGGATGAATTGTTCGAGCGCCGCTATCCAGGGAGCGGCTTCGATGTGCTCGGCGCGCTGATGCATCGCCGCGACTGCCGGGCCCAATTTGCTAATGAGGTTGTCCGTAAGCTCGCCGCGTTCCGCCAAGCGGTCGAGCGTGCTGTCCTCATCGAAGCGAGTCATCTCCACGGCCCACTCGACCGCTTCACCTGCGCCGCCGAGCGCAAGTGTGCCGTCGCTTTCGCGTGTGATTGGCACGAGCCGGCGATAGAGCTGGGGCGCGAATTTGCGATTGATTTCGAGTTCGGCCTCGCACGCGGCTTTCCGTTTAGCCAATGTCGAAAAATCAAGAAATGGATAGCGCACGGCGCGTTTGACTTTGAACGCCCGCCCGCCTGCAAGAAACACAACGGCGGCGTGTGTTTGATGGCGCCTTACTTCCGTTACCGCGCCCGTCGAAGCGTAGGTCGCCGGGTTGGCGAGTAGTTCAAAGATGTCGTCTTGCGCCTCAGAGGGTGGCGGTTCCGTCATTCGAAAGGGAATAGCTGCGGCAACGGCACGGCGAAAGCCCCAGCCAGATGGGCGCCACGGCCCGCCAGTTCACTAATCGAAGCCTCTGCGCATAGGATTAATTTCATAAATTCGCACGGCAAACGATTTATACAAGCCATTGTGGAAACTACCGAAAGATTTTTTCCATTCGCGGAACCGCCAGCCGATATCGGCGTTTGCGTCGAGGCACTTAAGGTTCGAGGCCCGACAGTGAGGGGGATCCCGCGTCGGTTCGAAGATTGCTCGTGGCGGCTGTGTCGCCCGCGCGATGCTGTCTGCTTTGACCGGTGCTGTATCCGTCCTTCGCATGCCCTTGGAGCAATCGATGCAAATCGCTGAAGACGTCGGCGCGAAGAATGCCGACCTGTCCGCCCGCCCCGCCGCAGCCGGCGAGCGCCACGTCAACGGCGACGACCCCAATGGCCTGACCGAACACAGCCTGACAGAGCTGTTGCACGCGCTGCAAGCAATGCGCGTTGGCGATTTTTCCGCGCGCATGGCCGGCGACCGGGTCGGGCTTATCGGCAAGATCGCCGACACGTTCAATGACATCGTCGCTACTAATCAACGCATGGCGGAACAGCTCGAGCGCGTGGGCCAAGTGGTCGGCCGCGAAGGCCGCACCCGACAGCGGGTCCGTCTCGGGCTTTCCGACGGCGCGTGGGGCGAGATGGAATCCAGCGTTAACTCGCTCATCGACGATCTGTTATGGCCGACCACCGAAGTGACGCGAGCGATTGCCGCGGTAGCGCAGGGCAATCTGCTGCAAACCGTACCGCTTGACGTCGACGGCCGGCCGCTTAGAGGCGAATTCCTGCGCTCGGCCGAAATCGTCAACACGATGATCCAGCAGTTGAGCGTGTTCACGTCCGAAGTGACGCGCGTCGCGCGCGAGGTCGGCACCGAGGGCAAGCTCGGTGGCCAGGCGCAGGTCGGTGGCGTGACCGGCGTGTGGAAAGACCTGACCGAAAACGTCAACTCGATGGCGTCGAACCTCACAGCCCAGGTTCGTAACATCGCCGAAGTCACGATTGCGGTGGCGAGCGGCGACCTTTCGAAAAAGATCACGGTCGACGTTCGCGGCGAGATCCTGCAGCTCAAGGAAGCCATCAATACGATGGTCGATCAGCTGCGCTCGTTCGCTTCGGAAGTGACGCGTGTTGCCCGCGAAGTCGGCACTGAAGGCAAGCTCGGCGGCCAGGCTATCGTGCCCGGCGTTGCCGGTACGTGGAAGGACTTGACCGACTCAGTCAACGCCATGTGCGGCAACCTCACCGACCAGGTCCGCAACATTGCGCATGTCACCACGGCGGTGGCGCGCGGCGACCTTTCCCGCAAGATCACGGTCGATGTCCGCGGTGAGATTCTCGAATTGAAAAACACCATCAATACGATGGTGGACCAGCTCAACGCGTTCGCCTCGGAAGTGACGCGCGTTGCCCGCGAGGTCGGCACCGAAGGCAAGCTCGGTGGCCAGGCCATCGTGCCCGGCGTCGGCGGTACCTGGAAGGACCTGACCGACAGCGTCAACTTCATGGGCTCGAACCTCACCGCGCAAGTCCGCAACATCGCCGAAGTGGCTACCGCCATCGCCGGCGGCGACTTGTCGAAGAAAATTACCGTCAATGTTAGCGGCGAGATTCTTCAGCTTAAAGAAACCATCAACACGATGGTGGATCAGCTCAACGCGTTCGCTGGCGAGGTAACGCGCGTTGCGCGCGAGGTCGGTACCGAAGGCAAGCTTGGCGGCCAGGCCAACGTGCTCGGCGTTGCCGGTACCTGGAAGGATTTGACCGACTCGGTCAACTCGATGGCGTCGAATTTGACCGCGCAGGTGCGCAACATCGCCGAAGTGTCCACGGCTATCGCCAGTGGCGACTTGTCAAAGAAGATCACGGTCGACGTGCGCGGTGAGATTCTCGAACTGAAAGATACCATCAACACGATGGTGGACCAGCTCAACGCCTTTGCCGGAGAAGTGACGCGTGTCGCCCGCGAGGTCGGCACCGAAGGCAAGCTCGGCGGCCAAGCGCTGGTTCGTGGCGTTGCCGGCACCTGGAAAGACCTGACCGACAGCGTCAATTCGATGGCCTCGAACCTTACCGGTCAGGTCCGCAACATCGCCGAAGTGGCCACTGCGGTGGCACGCGGCGACCTGTCGCACAAGATTACGGTCGACGTGCGCGGCGAAATTCTCGAGTTGAAAGACACACTCAATACGATGGTGGATCAACTCAACGCGTTCGCGGCGGAAGTGACGCGTGTTGCCCGCGAAGTCGGTACCGAAGGCAAGCTCGGTGGCCAGGCACAGGTGCCTGGCGTCGCCGGCACCTGGAAGGACCTGACGGACAGCGTCAACTCGATGGCCGGCAATCTGACGGGCCAAGTTCGCAACATCGCCGAGGTGGCGACCGCCATCGCTGGCGGCGACCTGTCGCGCAAGATTACGGTCGACGTGCGCGGCGAAATCCTTCAGCTGAAGGAAACGCTGAACACGATGGTGGACCAACTCAACCGTTTCGCCGGCGAGGTGACGCGCGTGGCGCGCGAAGTCGGCACCGAGGGCCGGCTCGGCGGTCAGGCCAACGTGCCCGGCGTCGCCGGCACCTGGAAGGACTTGACCGACAGCGTCAATTCGATGGCCGGCAACCTGACGGCCCAGGTCCGCAATATCGCCGAGGTGACGACCGCGGTGGCGCGCGGCGACCTGTCACGGAAGATCACGGTCGATGTGAAGGGCGAAATTCTCGAACTGAAAAACACCATCAACACGATGGTGGATCAGCTCAACGCGTTCGCTTCGGAGGTCACCCGCGTCGCGCGCGAAGTCGGCACCGAAGGCAAGCTCGGTGGCCAGGCCGGGGTGCCCGGCGTCGCCGGCACCTGGAAGGATTTGACCGACAACGTCAACTTCATGGCCTCGAATCTGACCGCCCAGGTGCGCAATATCGCCGAGGTGGCGACCGCGATCGCGGGCGGCGACCTGTCAAAGAAGATCACGGTCGACGTGCGCGGTGAAATGCTGTTGCTCAAGGACACACTCAACACCACGGTCGAGCAGTTGCGCTCGTTCGCCGCTGAAGTGACCCGCGTCGCTCGCGAAGTCGGCACCGACGGCCGCCTCGGTGGCCAGGCGGTTGTGCCCGGCGTCGCCGGCACCTGGAAGGATTTGACCGACAACGTGAACCTGTTGGCGGCGAACCTGACGACGCAGGTCCGCAACATCGCCGAGGTGACGACTGCGGTGGCGCGCGGCGATCTTTCGCGCAAGATCACCGTGGACGTGAAAGGCGAAATTCTCGAGCTGAAAAACACCATCAACACGATGGTGGACCAGCTCAACGCGTTTGCTTCGGAAGTCACCCGTGTCGCGCGCGAAGTCGGCACCGAAGGTCTCCTCGGCGGCCAGGCGCAAGTGTCCGGCGTCGCCGGTACGTGGAAAGACCTGACCGATACAGTGAACGTGATGGCTGCGAACCTGACCGAACAGGTGCGTGGCATCGTCAAAGTGGTGACCGCGGTCGCCAACGGCGATCTCAAACAGAGCCTCACGGTGAAATCGAAGGGCGAGGTTGCGGCGCTCGCCGAAACCATTAACAACATGACCGCGACACTTGCCACCTTCGCCGAGCAGGTGACTTCCGTAGCGCGTGAGGTCGGCGTCGAGGGACGCCTTGGCGGTCAAGCCAACGTGCCCGGCGCCGCCGGCACATGGAAAGACCTGACCGGAAACGTCAACTTGCTTGCCGCGAATCTGACGACGCAAGTGCGCGCAATCGCCGAAGTGGCGACTGCTGTGACCAAGGGCGATCTGACGCGATCGATTCAGGTCGATGCCCGCGGCGAAGTGGTTGAGCTGAAAGACAACATCAACACGATGATCGACAATTTGCGGCTGACCACGGACCGCAACACCGAGCAGGACTGGCTGAAAACCAATCTCGCCAAATTCACGAACATGCTGCAAGGCCAGCGCGATCTGGCGACAGTCGGCCGACTGTTGCTCTCCGAATTGACGCCGCTCGTGAACGCGCACCAGGGCGTGATCTACCAGATGCACGAGGAAGAGGAGCGCAAGGGGCTGAGACTGCTGGCGACTTACGCCGATGACGGAGCCAACGGGCATCCGCAAGCGCTGCATCTTGGCGAAGGCTTGGTCGGCCAATGCGCGCTTGACCAGCGCCGCATGCTCATCAGCACCCCAAGCCAGGCGACGCCGATCTCATCAGCGCTCCTGAACATGCCGCCGCGCAACTTGATCGTGCTTCCAGTTTCGTTCGAGAGCCAGGTCAAGGCGGTCATCGAGCTTGCCTCGATTCACGAATTTACCACTCTACAGACGATGTTCCTGGAGCAGCTCACCACCTCGATCGGGATCGTGCTCAACTCGATCGAGGCGACGATGCAGACCGAAGGCCTGCTGAAGCAATCGCAACAGCTTGCCGCGGAGTTGCAGACTCAGCAAAAGGAATTGCAACAGACCAACGAGCAGTTGGAGCAGAAGGCGCAACAGCTCGCCGAACGAAACGTCGAAGTCGAGCGCAAGAACCAGGAGATTGAGCAGGCCAGACGCGCGCTCGAAGAAAAAGCCACCGAACTCGCGCTAACATCGAAATACAAATCCGAGTTCCTCGCCAACATGTCGCACGAGCTGCGCACGCCGCTCAATTCGATCCTGATCCTCGGCCAGCAGCTCACCGACAATCCTGAAGGCAATCTGAGCCCGAAGCAGGTCGAATTCGCGCGCACCATTCACGGCGCAGGTACCGACTTGCTCAACTTGATCAGCGATATTCTCGATCTATCGAAGATCGAGTCTGGCACTGTTACCGTGGACGCCGAAGAGGTGTTCTTCGCCAATCTGGTGGACATGGTCGCGCGGCCGTTCCGCCACGAAGCCGACAACCGGCAATTGTCGTTCGAAGCTCATGTGGATCCGAATCTCGGGCGCAGCATCACGACCGACAGCAAGCGACTCCAGCAGGTGCTCAAGAATTTGCTTTCGAATGCCTTCAAATTCACCGCCCAGGGCGGTGTGCGCCTCAACGTAGCGCTGGCAAGCGGCGGCTGGAGCTCGGAACATCCGGTCCTCAGTCAGTCGCCAGCGGTCGTGGCATTCGAGGTGACCGATACCGGCATCGGTATTCCGTTCGAAAAGCAGAAGATCATCTTCGAAGCGTTCCAGCAGGCCGACGCGTCCACAAGCCGCAAATACGGTGGGACAGGTCTTGGGCTGGCGATCAGTCGCGAATTAGCGACGCTGCTTGGCGGCGAGATCCACTTGCGTAGCGCGCCCGATGCGGGTTCCACGTTTACACTTTATCTGCCAATCAAATATGTCGGACCCAACGCGACCCAGCCCGGCACAGAGACAGTTTTGCCGATCTCGACCACCGGCGCACCGGCCCCTCATGTCGTCATTGATCGTCCGATCGAGCCGATTCCCGACGACCGAATGGATATCCAGCCCGGCGATGCCATCCTCCTTATCGTCGAGGACGATCCTCATTATGCGAGGATCCTTGTCGATCTCGCGCGCGATAAGGGCTTCAAGGCGCTGCTGGCCATGCGCGGCGACGATGCACTCAATCTCGCCAAGCAATATCAGGCGACAGCGGTATCGCTCGACGTGTTCCTGCCCGACATGCTGGGCTGGACGGTGTTGAGTCAGCTCAAGCAAAACCCGCTCACCCGGCATATTCCGGTCCAGATCGTCTCTCTCGATGAGGATCGCCAACATGGGCTGGCGCGGGGAGCTTTCGCCTTCGTAAACAAGCCCACCACCCGCGAAGGCATCGAGGAGGCCCTGTCGCGGATCAAGGAATTCGCAGAGCCGCGGCGTAAGCGATTGCTGGTTGTGGAAGACAACGCAGCCGAGCAGCTGAGCATCCGCGAATTGCTCGGTCACGATGACATCGAGATCGTCAATGCGGGAACCGGGAGCGACGCCTTGAGCCTGCTCCATCACGAAGCCTGCGACTGTGTTGTGCTCGACCTTCGGTTGCCCGACATGTCGGGATTTGAAGTGCTCGAGCGCATGCGCGCCGATTTGGCGCTTGCTGACGTGCCTGTGGTGGTGTTTACGGGCCGCGAATTGACAGCCGACGAGGACGCTCAGCTCCACACCATGGCGCGAAGCATCGTCGTCAAGGGTGTCGAATCGCCGGAGCGGCTGCTGAATGAAACTGCGTTGTTCTTGCACCGCGTCATCACCGATCTGCCGCCGGAGAAGCAGCAGATGCTGGAGCGACTCAACTCTTCCGACGAGGATCTGGTCGGGCGCACCGCGCTGCTCGTCGATGACGATCCGCGCAACATTTTTGCGCTGTCGAGTGCGCTGGAGCGCCGTGGCATGAAGGTGTTGACGGCTACGACCGGCGCCGAGGCGATCCAAGTCATTGAGGAGACGCCGTCACTTGCGATCGTGCTTATGGACATCATGATGCCGGAAATGGACGGTTATCGGACCATAGAAACGATTAGGCAGGATCGGGCCTATCGCCGATTGCCGATCATTGCGCTAACGGCCAAAGCGATGAAAGGCGATCGGGAAAAATGTCTACTGGCTGGCGCGTCGGATTATCTCGCCAAGCCCGTCAATACCGAGCAGCTCCTGTCGGCGCTGCGCATGTGGCTGCATCGCTAAGGCGCCGCCATGACCGATAAAGTAAACGTTCTCTTGGTCGACGATCAACCGGACAAGCTCCTGTCTTACGAAGTGATCCTCGAGGAGCTGGATGAAAATCTGGTCAAGGCGTCGTCCGCCCGCGAGGCGTTGCAATTTCTGCTCAAAAACGATGTGGCCGTCGTTTTGATCGACGTCTGCATGCCGGAACTCGATGGCTTTCAACTGGCCGCGATGATCCGTGAACATCCGCGCTTCCGCAAAACCGCAATCATTTTCATCTCTGCCATTCATTTGACCGACGTCGATCGGCTGCGCGGCTATGAAATGGGAGCGGTCGATTACGTCCCGGTGCCGGTGGTGCCCGAGGTGCTACGCGCCAAAGTCCGGGTATTCGCCGAATTGTTCCGCAAAACCCGCGAGCTCGAGCGTATGAACTTGAAACTCGAGCGTCACGTCGTTGAAAGAACAGGGGAGCTCGAAGCCTCCAACATGCAGCTCAAACAGGCCGAACAGGGGCGCAGCCTTGCGCTGGCCGCCGGCCAGATGGGCTCCTGGGACTGGGACTTGATCAGCAAGCATTGGCGCTGGGATCAGGGTCAGCACCGCATCTTCGGCGTCGATCCGCAAGACTTCCAGATCAACATTGAGAGCATTCGTGCCCTAATCCACCCCGACGATTGGTTCCCGCTGGTCGAGATTGCGCGCGGTATGTCGCAAGGCGCCCGCACGCAACAGACCGAATTTCGCGTGGTGCGTCCTAACGGTGAAATTCGCTGGTGTATCGGAACGGCGGCTGCAAGCCTCGATGAAGCGGGCAGGGTCGTGCGCATCAACGGCGTCACGGTCGATATCACGGATCGCAAGGAGGCGGACGAGCGTCAGGTATTGCTCGCCCGCGAAGTCGATCACCGCGCCCGTAATGCGCTCGCTGTTATTCAATCAATTATCAGGCTGACCCGCGCCAAAAGCGTGGAGGAATATGTGCAAGCGATCGAAGGGCGCATCAAAGCGCTGGCGCGAGCGCATGCGCTCCTGTCCGATTCCCGCTGGCGCGGCGCCGATCTCGCAACGCTGGTCGCGGAGGAACTTGCGCCATATCGGGCCAGCGACAAGATCCAGTACAACGGCCCAGATATTTCGCTGCAACCGGCGACGGCCCAGGGGCTTGCGCTCGCCCTGCATGAGCTCGCCACCAATGCCGCAAA
>Ga0318555_10000104_pt1 | contig 20187 bp, 17 predicted proteins | sample GRESIP082b2f23_FD_202529 | JGI IMG/M metagenome (GOLD analysis project Ga0318555, IMG submission 202529) | Tropical soil microbial communities from Luquillo Experimental Forest, Puerto Rico - GRE.SIPMG.082b2f23 | ecosystem: Environmental > Terrestrial > Soil > Tropical forest > Bulk soil... | reverse complement strand
AGGGCCCGGGACCGCCACCAGCACCACATCAGCATCGCTGGCGTCGCCGCCATCACGCCCCAGCACGGTTACCTCATGCCCGGCCTTGCGCCACAATGCGGCCAGGCCTCCCCCAACGTTTCCACGACCGATGGTGACGATCTTCATTGGTTCATGCCGCGTATGCCAGAGGCCAGGTCGACCTGGTGCAGCGACGGGTCCTCCGCTGCGGGCCGTGGTGGCCGTTGTTCTGCTGGTCACTGTCGTGCCGTGGCGCCTGGTAGTGGCCGGAAGTCGCGAAAGCCGTGGCCGGTCCGGCGAGAGCCAGTCCAGCCGCGGCTGCGGCAAGCACGCCGGCAGCGCCAGGCGAACGAGGTCGTTGGAACATCCCATATCCCTTCTGGAGCTGACACAGCTTCCACTGGCGATGGGCAATGCATCTGTGCGGATTGCGCGGATTCTCACGCTAGGTACACCCACTTCGAGCGCGCATCCGCAGAGGCTTCTAGTCCTCATCCCGGATCTGATAGCCACCCCAGCTAGCTGGCTTGGGAAGGATGGTCAGGCGAGGAAGCCGCCACCTACGGTGAGGTGGCGCCGGTGATGTAGGAGCGTGTCGACGCGGAGAAGGACGGCGCTGTGCCACAAGATCGCGGAGCTGAGACCCGGTTCACTGCGACGCGCTGAGCGTGACGCTAACGTCCGGGGAAGGTCCGGCACCTGATGGAGCCGCCGTCGTGATCCCGGCCTAGCCGGAAACCGGGCGCGGGCCCCGCCAGGAGGCGTGGCCGGCATCCGCCGACATCGTAGTAACTGCGGCCGCCTGAGGCACATCTGCGAGGGCGAGCTGGCCTGCTTTGATCCAGGCCCCCCGAGTGCGCGGCCGCCGCGTCGACGCATTGCTTGATCATCCGAGATCGCGGTTCGCGGCCAGCAAACGCGCCAGGCGGCCATGGGCGCCCGGAGTCGACCTGTTGCCGCCTGATCCATCGGGGATTGTTATAGGGCCGGCACTGCAGGGGCGTCGAGCAGAGCCTGCGCCGCCGTGCGGTTCCGCGGGGATGGCCTAGCCGTGGGGTATGGCTGGCTGCGCGGCGTCCGGCTGGGTGGGGAGCGCGCGGGCGAGCTGGCTGCGCGAGCCGATGCCGAGCTTGGTGAAAACCTTCCCCAAGTGGTAGGCGACGGTGGCCGGGCTGATGAACAGCTGCTCAGCGATCTGCGCGTTGGATGCGCCTCCGCTGGCCAGGCGGGCGATCAGCGCCTCTTGCTCGGTCAGCACGTCGGGTCCCCCGGCTGCGCGTTTGAGCGCGTGCGCGCCGGCGGCCCGCAGCTCGATCCGGGCCCGTTCGGCGAACGCCTCCATGCCGAAGCTGGTGAACAGCTTGTGGGCGCGGCGCAGCTGGTCCCGGGCGTCACGGATGCGCCGCTCGCGGCGCAGCCACTCGCCGTATAGCAAATAGGCCCGGCCAAGGTCCACGCGCAGCGGGGTGCGGCCGAGGTGATCGATGGCCTCGCGGTACCAGGCCTCGGCATTCTTGCCGTCGCTGACCAGCGCGCGCGAGCGAGCATCGATGCCCCATGCCCAGTCGGTGCCACTGGCGCGGGTGGTCTGCGAGAGCCGCTGAAGCGCATCAGCCGCGCGTTCGGACATCCCGCTGCGTGCCGCTGCCTCGATCAGCTCAACCACCGCCCAGTTGGCCTCGAGGCGGAGCCCGGCGAGAGAGTCCTGACTGACTTGCTGCGCCGCGGCCAGCGCTTTCTCATAGTGGCCCAGGCTGTTGCACAGCACCGCGGTAGCCCACTGAACGAAGGGCAGCCACGCGCCTTCACCTCGGCTCCGTACGTCCGTGGTGACGGTCGCGATCAGTTCGGCAGCCTCGGCTTCCCGGCCCCGGAAGACGGCCAGCGCCAGGGCCGCATACCGCGCGGTGCTGATCCCGGTCGCCTGACTCACCGACTCCACCTGCGCGACCATGGAAGTAGCCGCGGTGAACTCCCCCGCGAACAGATGGGGCATCGCCCGCATGGTGAAGGCGGACGGAAGCGCCATGACCGCTCCGGCGTCACTCGTGACCTCGATCTGGCGGTCAGCTAGCACCTGCCAGCTGTCGAAGTCCCAGACCAGCCCTGCACAATGGCAGGCCTGCCACAGTCCTTCCTCCGGGAAGACAGCCCCGGAGCGATAGGCGTTGAGCGCCCGCTTGAGGGCCGGCGCACCCGCCGGGTAACCCTCCGTGACCAGCACTGCCATGCCGTCCACGAGCAGGTCGGCGGGGCGCGACGGTGGCGCCGGCGGCGGCGCGGCCCGGGCCGCCTGGGCCACCTCCAGCAGGTTGGCGGCAGTGGCCAGGCTGCCGACGAACAGCGCCGCGGTCAGCGCCTCCAGGTAGGTCTCGCGGGCCAGCCGCGGGTCGAACGGCTCGAACCGGCGGGCCGCCTTGAGCAGCAACGCCGGTGTGTCGCTGCTGCGGGTGGACGCGAACGCGATCTGCCCGCGCAGCAGGTCGGACCGGGCAAGCTGGAGCTCATCCAGCGGCCCAGCCTCCGCTGCGGCGAGCAACCCGAGTGCCGCATCGAACGCCCCGGCCTGATACTTGGCCCGCGCCGCGGCCAGCGCCCGCTCCGCCCGCCGCGCCGGGGCGGGGGTCAGCGCGGCCGAGCGCTCCAAGAACGCCGCAGCCGCAGCGAACCCCCCGCGTACCTGCGCCCGGCCGGCTGAGCGCTCCAGCTCGGAGGCAACGTCCTCGTCAGATCCCGCAGCCGCCTGGGCGCGGTGCCAGGCCCGGCGGTCGGGGTCGGCCTGCGGATCGGTGGCACTGGCCAGCGCCCGGTGCGCGGCCCGCCGTTCCTCTGGGGAGGCCGCCCGGTACGCCGCCGACCGGACCAGCGGATGCCGGAAGATCACCCGTTCGCCGATCGTCAGCAACCCGCTAGCCTGCGCGGGGGCAGCCGCGTCCATTCCGATCCCGAGCCGCCCGGCCGCCCGCCACACCAGGACCGGGTCACCGGTCGGCTCGGACGCCGCGACCAGCAGCAGCCGCCGAGTGGTCTGCGGCAACCCCCGCAGGCGCCGCCGGAAGCTGTCTTCCAGCCGTCCTGGTAGACCGGGGGCAGCCGGGACACCGAACCCGACGGCAGCCTCGGCTTGGGTCAAGCCCCGCGGCAGTTCCAACAGCGCCAGCGGGTTGCCCCCCGTCTCGGCGAGGAACCGCTCGCGCACCTGCTCATCCAGCGGCCGCGCGATCACCGAGGCGAGCAACTCCCGCGCGTCACTCTCATCCAGGCCGCCCACCGCCAGTTCTGGCAGCCCTCGGAACTCCCCGCCCGGCTCGCGAGCCGCCACCAGCAACGCGACCGGGTCGGCGAGTAGCCGACGCGCTACCACCCCGAGCGCCTGCGCCGACGCCCGGTCCAGCCACTGCGCATCATCGATCACGCACAGCAGCGGCTGTTTCTGCGCCGCGTCGGCCAGCAGGCTCAGCGCCGCCAGCCCCACCAAAAACCGATCCGGCCCCTCCCCTGCCCGCAGCCCGAAGGCCACGCCCAGCGCCTCACGCTGCGGATCCGGCAGCCGCTCCAGGCCCTCCAGCATCGGAGCGCACAGCTGCTGCAGCGCGGCGTAAGCCAACTCCATCTCCGACTCGACCCCGGCCACCCGGGCGATCCGCATCCCAGCCGCCGCTGCCACCGCATCTTCCAGCAGCGCGGTCTTGCCCACTCCGGCCTCGCCCCGGACGACCAGCACAGCGCCGCGCCCGCCCCGCGCCGCCTCCAGCAGCTGGCCGAGCGCCGCGCGCTCGGTGAGACGATCCAGCAGCATCACAGGCCCCGCGTGCAATCACCGGCGCGGTAGCGCCATACAGCGGCTTTCACGCTACCGGTCCCCCACTTACCGCGCTAGCGACCTGCTGCGTGCCGTCGGCGAAGCTGCTTGCGCCGGGCAGTTCGGCTCCGGCCGCCGGCCTGGGGGCGCGGTCAGCCGACGGCGGTACGGGAGGGTGATCGCCACCGCAGTCAGGCCCGCGGCGAAGGCGAACAGGTACCCGGCGGGTGCGCCGGATGAGTCGATCAGGTGACCGGCCAGGGGCGCGCCCAGGGCGGTCCCGGTTGCCGCGGCGGTGGTCAGCCACGACATTGCTTCGGTCCGCTGCCCGGCCGGGACGGCCATTTCAGCGACGCGGTAGGAGCTGGCCAGCGTGGCGGAGATGCCCAGCCCGGCCACCGTGATCGCGATGGCCATAGGCCAGATGCCGGGCATGTAGGCCAGCGGCGCGGTGCCCAGAACGGTCGCGGCCAAGGCCGCGGCCAGGCGGGAGGCGTGGGGTGCCCGCCAGCGCCTGGCCCCGTACCACACCCCGGCGATCGCGCTGCCTAGCCCGTAGAGCCCGAGCAGCGGCCCGGCGGCTGACTTGGCGCCGTGGTGCGCGGCGAAGGCGATGGTCGCCAGGTCCACCGCAACGAACATCGCACCCAGACAGACCGTCATCCCGATCAGCACCCGCAGGCCCGGGCTGCGAAGCGCCTGACCATGGGTGCGGGTGACCCGCGAGGCCGGTGGCTCGCTGCGCCGCTGCCGGGTCAGGCCGAGCACGCCGGTGATGCTGAGCGCCGCCGTGATCAGCACACCCGCGACCGGGCTGACGCCAGCGGCCACGGCCACGACCAGCACCGGGCCGGTGATGAAGATCAGCTCGTCGGCGATGCCTTCCAGCGAGAACGCCGCATCCAGCAGGTGCGTGCCGGCCAGCAGCTGGCTCCAGCGGGAGCGCACCATTGGGCCGAGGGAGGGCATGGTGGCGCGGCTGAGCCCGCCGGTCACCGCCAGCGCCCACACCGGTGCCCGGTCCGTGGCGCAGACCGCCAGCGCGGCCGTGGCTGCCGCAAACAGGATCACCTGCGGGCGCAGCACCCGGGCCTGCCCGTACCGGTCGGCGAGCCGGGCCGCGAAGGGGGTCACCGCCGCATACAGCAGCGCCGCAGCGGCCGAGATGGCTCCGGCGATGCCGTAGCTGCCGGTCACGGCGGTGAGCAGGATCACCAGGGCGAGGCTGAGCATGGCCATCGGCATCCGGCCGACCACACCGGGGATGGCAAAGGCCAGCGCGCCTGGGGTGCGCAGCGCCTCCCGGTAACGGGCGAGCCCGGAACCGGCCGGCCCCGCCGGCCGTGCGTGGGTGATAGCTGTCATGCGCTCGACGGTAGGTGCCGACCGGACTTCCGGTAAGGTCCGGTTGCATGGCGCTGGAGTGGTCCGGTTTGGCGGCGGAGGTGCTCCTCACCCTCGACCGCAGCCGCAGTGTCCCGCTGCGCGCCCAGCTTGAGGACCAGTTGCGGCAGGCGATCCGGTCCGGCCGGCTCGCGGCCGGGACCCGGGTGCCGTCGTCCCGGGCCCTGGCGACAGCGCTGGGGGTGTCCCGGGGCCTGGTGCAAGAGTGCTACGCCCAGCTGCTGGCGGAGGGCTACCTGATCAGCCGCGGCGGGTCGGCGACGCGGGTCGCCACCGCGGCCAGCCGGGCCGAGCCGGCTCGCCAGGCACCCCAACCGGCCCCGGCGCGCCTAGCCGCCGATTTCGCCTCCGGCGTCCCGGACCTCGCGTCGGTGCCGCGGGAGGACTGGGCGTGGGCGGTCCGTGAGGCGTGCCGCGCCGCCCCCAACACCGACCTCGGCTACGGCGACCCCGCCGGGAACTCGCGGCTGCGGGGGGCCGTGGCCGGCTACCTGCGGCGGGTCCGCGCCGCCGACACATCTGCGGGCCAGGTCATCATCTGTTCCGGGATGGCCCAGGGTCTCGGGCTGGTCCTGCGCACCTTGGCCGGGCAAGGGCTGACCCGGGTCGGCTTCGAAGATCCGGGGTCGCCCGCCAGCATGACCGCCACCGCGGCCTGGGCCGGGGTCGAGGCGGTCCCGGTTCCGGTCGATGACCGGGGCGTGGACCTGGCAGCGCTGGATGCCACTGGGGCTGGGGCAGTGATGCTCACCCCCGCCCACCAGTGGCCGACCGGGGTGGTCCTCGCCCCCGACCGGCGGCTCGCGCTGATCGACTGGGCCGCCCGGCGGAACGCGACGATCATCGAGGACGACTACGACGCCGAGTTCCGCTACGACCGGGAGCCGGTCGGCGCCCTGCAGGGCCTGGCGCCCGACCGGGTGGTCGCCTTGGGCACCGTCAGCAAATCCCTCGCCCCGGTGCTGCGGCTGGGCTGGATCGCCAGCCCGCCCCGCCTCACCGAAGCCCTCACCCGCGCGAAACAAATCACCGACCGCGGGTCACCGGGCCTGGACCAGCTCGCACTGGCCCTGCTCATCGAAACCGGCCGCTACGACCGGCACCTGCGGCGGATGCGCGCCGAATACGCCGCCCGCCGCGACGTCCTCGTTCACGCGCTTGCCGACCATGCCCCCGGTGTACCGCTCACCGGCCTGGCGGCCGGCTTTCATGCCGTGGCCCACCTCCCTGGGGGAACCGCCGAACAGGACGTGATCCGGGCAGCCCGGTCCCGTTCGGTCGGGCTGTACGGGATGAGCACCTGCCGCGCCGACCACGCCCCGGGCCCGCCGCAACTGGTGCTCGGCTTCGGCAACACCAGCCAGCGAGCCATCCAGACCGGCATCGCCGTGCTCGGCGACATCCTCGGCACCGCATGAGCGCACCCAGATCGTCCGTTCCCGCACGGCCGGTCCGGCCAGCGTCAGTCGCGGTCGTACTCGTCGTGGCGGTGGATCCAGGCCTGCCACACCTCGCCCTCGTCGGGCCTTTCGGCATCCGGTCGAGGACCCCGTGGTAGCCCATCAGGAACTCGATCACGCGGCCGGTGGTTGAGTAGGTCTGGTAGAGAGCCCCGCCGTCCAGGATGAACACGCTGAAACCTAAGCCCTCGGTCAGGTAACCGGCCACGTCGGTGCCGGCGCGAGCCGCCTGCCACTCCTCACGCGTTCCGATCTTGTGATCCGCCATCGCATCGCTCCCTTCCCGGCCGTGGCGTACTGATCGTGAGCGGCCGTGACTGGCCGTATGGGCTCCTCTCATGGGAATGTGTCGGGCATGACCATCCTCTAGCCGCAGAAGATCTCTGCCGTTACGCCGACACCGGCATCTGGACATTCCTTGCCGCCTACGGCAAGCCCAGCCCAAGCGGCGGGAGCCCAGCGGCGCATTAACGGTGGCCCAGCCTAGCGGCCGCCGTGGCGGTGATCCCTCCTGCGTTAGCGCCCGAACTGGTGGGATCCGAAGGTCCAGATGTTGCCCTCGCGGTCGCGGGCGCTGTATCCGCGCTGCGCGCCACTCGGGTCAGAGTGTGGTTCGTTGAGGACATGACCGCCCCGGTCGAATGTTGCTGAGTAGTGCGCATCAGGGTCGGAGACTCGGACGTAGGTCCAGCCCTGGCCGACGTGGCTGCCGTGCAGGGCTTCCGGCTGGTCGGTTTGTGCCACGGCCACTCCGCCGTTCCATCTGATCTCGGCGACGTCGTCGCCAAACCAGACGACCTGCAGCCCGAATACCTCGGCGAGCTCAACCATCGCCCTATGCATGTTCGCGTAGGCCAGCAACGGGCAGATCATCGAATTCCTCCTGGCGCGGTTGATGGCGGGCAACGGTATCGGGCTCGCTCACTAGTGTCCTGCGTCGGAAATCCGGGCTATATATTTTGCCAGTGAGTCGAGGATCTCTTCGGCGGTCTTGGTCCAGGTGAAGGGCCTAGGGTTCTGATTCCAGTTCTCGATCCAGGCGCGGATGTCGGCTTCGAGGGCTTGCACGCTCTTGTGCACGCCGCGGCGGATCATCTGGTCGGTCAGGTACCCGAACCAGCGTTCCACCTGGTTGATCCACGAGGAGCCGGTCGGGGTGAAGTGCAGGTGGAAGCGGGGGTGACGGGCCAGCCAGTCCTGGATCGCGGCGGTCTTGTGCGTGGCCAGGTTGTCGCAGACCAGGTGCACGTCAAGGTCCGCGGGCACGGCCTTGTCGATCCGGACCAGGAACTTCTTGAACTCCGCGGCGCGGTGCCGCCGGTGCAAGGATGAGATCACGCGGCCGTCAGCGATGTTGAACGCGGCGAACAAGCTGGTGGTGCCGTGCCGGACGTAGTCGTGGCTGCGCCGCTCGGGCATCCCGGGCATCATCGGCAGCACCGGCTGGGAGCGGTCCAGCGCCTGGGTGCCGGACTTCTCATCCACGCACAGCACCACCGCCTTGTCCGGCGGGTCGTGGTACAGGCCGACGACATCGACGACCTTCTCCACGAACAGCGGGTCCGTGGACAGCTTGAACGAATCGCTCAGGTGCGGCTTGAGATCGAATTTGCGCCAGATCCGCCCGACCGTGGACGGCGACAGGCCGCTGCGGGCTGCCATCGACGACCGCGACCAGTGCGTGGCGTCCTTCGGGGTTTCCTCCAAGGTGGCCGTGATGACCTGCTCCACCTTGTCCAGCAGGATCGACGGCGGCCGGCCCGGCCGTGGCTCATCGGCCAGCCCGTCCAGCCGCCGCGCGGCGAACCGGGCCCGCCACTTGCTCACCGTCGCCGGATCGATCCGCAGGTCCGCCGCGGCCTGCTTGTTCGTCGCCCCGCCCGCGCACGCCAGCACGATCTTGGCCCGCAGCGCCAGCGCCTGCGCGCTGCTGGCCCGCCGGGCCCACCGGGTCAGCTGATCACGCTCCGCACCGGTCAGCACCAGCTCAGCCACCGGGCGGCCCGGCCGGTCATGATCGGCCAGCCCAGCCAGGCCGGCCTCGGCGAACCGGCGGCGCCACTTGCGCACCGTCATCCGCGTCGAACCTAGTTGCGCGGCCACCCGCGCCACCCCGGAACCCGGCTCCGCGCACGCCAGCACGATCCGCGCCCGCTCAGCCAGCCACGCCGACTCCTCCTCCAGCCAGCGGGCAAGTTCAGTACGGTCCTCATCGGTCAGCGTCAGCGGCTCAGCGGTCTGCTGCATGCCACTAGGCTACAGACTTAACTAGCTGATTTCCGGCGCGACACACTAGCCTCATCCCCGGTGGGTCGGCCGGGGACTCGCGGCTTTTTGATGACCTGGTAGGTGATGTGTGTGACGTGCGGGTTCCCGGAAGCCTCGTGACAACGAGCTCGACCGGCGCCGTCAACCGTTCAACCCCGTCGTCCGGATCGGCAACAAAGCCGTCCAGTGACATCGAGAACCCGGCGATCACCTTGCTCATCTGATGTACCTCCTAGCTGTGCTCTGGCTTGGCCCGGGCCCGGCAGGTAACCGGTCCAGCCACCCGGGCAAACGAGATCCCATGAAGCTCCAGGGGTTGACGTGGCTGCGGTCGCGGTTCCGAAATCCGGCCGCGTGATCAGCTGGTGAGCAGGCACTGCGCTGAGGCGAGCAACGATATGCCATCGCGGAGATCCGGCGGCGCCGGTCAAGATGCCACAGCACCCAAACCCCATGCGCCTACCGTCAGGGGGCGTGCAGTTAGGGCTAGCGCTGGAAGTAGCCGGTAGTCAGGTCTCGCGCGACGGCGTCGATGGGTTGCCCGCTCACCGTGATGGAGCCCCGCCATGGCGTGCCCAGGGCGAAAAGCAGGGCCAGGCTGAGCCCGATCACTGCCACGAGCCCGCCGACCGGAAGCCCGGCCCGCCACCCAGTGCGCAGGGTAAGCACCGTGGCATTCGTGATCAACGCCGCCGCCGCGACGACCAGGACGGCCACGTAAAAGACGGGCAGCTGACGTGAGGCTGCGGCCAAGCGGTCGCGGCGATCGATGGTGAGCGCGTCGAGGGAGGCCAGCAGCTCGCTGCTGTCCGATACCGCCAGGTCGGGACGGGCTGCTTGGGCCCGGACGGCATTCTCCAGCTTTGCCAGCGCGTGCGAGGTGGCGGGATCGTCGCCGTCGGCGGCGTGGCTGCCCTGCCACTCATAAGCCCTCGTCGCTCGCAGATAGCCGAGCAGGGCCGAGTCGATCGGCGCCGGGCTGACTCCGGGGCTGGTCGCCGCCCAGGCCAGCCGGGACGCGTCCGCGGCCTCGTTGCTCACGATCCCCTCAGCCGAGGCCAGCCACCCCGCCTCGGACGCCACGGTGAAGGCCAAGGTGAGCGCGAACAGCCCTCCGAGCGCGGTCATCAGCGGCGCCGCGACGGTGTAGGCACTGTCCCGCTGCGCGGCCGGTATCAAGGCTCGCTGCGCCAGCCGGGCACCGGCCGCGAACAGCAGCGCGGCGGCCAGGCCACCGATGATGAGCACTGCCATCGGCAGCGACGTCAGCCAAGTCATTTCTCGTCAGGGGGGCGGTGCCCTAAGCCGACCCGTTTCCCCCTCCCCCCTTCAATCGTGTTTGCGGTTCTCGCCGGCGCCCCCATAGTAGATTCGGCGCGCGGACGCGAATCGCGGAAACCTGGCAACTTTGACCGTCGGTCCGGCGGGAGAGCGGGGCTACCCCAGGGCGGCGAGGGGCCCGGACGCGCTGGCCACGGGAGCCGATGCCCGGCTTGGCGCAGGCCCCGGACAGCTCGCCTCGACGGTGTAAACGCTCGGGTATGGCTGCGCCGCGGCACACCTTCTACGTTAATGGATCCAGCCTGCCCGGCAACCGGCCTTCCGGGTGCCACTGCGAGGATGCTCATACGTATTCGCGGCGGCGCATCCAGGCCAGGGTGAACCAGCCCCAGACCGGGGGCAGGTAGGCGGTGAAGAACCGCTGGATGAGCACGGCGGCGATACCGGCGGCGAGGATGACCGCGAGAATGATCCAGATCGCGGTCTGATGGTCGCCGGAGCCCGACGGGCGTGGGAATACACCGCGCTGTCGGCTTGTACCGTCGGCCGTGTTGAACGATCAAGGGGAATAACGCACTGTAGACGGCCGAGGTCGCGGGGCTCGCCGTGACTGACCGGGCAGCTTGGCCCGCTGTCCTCCAGCGCGACGGCGCGTACCGCTGCCTGAATCGCCGTTCCCCCTGCACCCGCCGCCAGTCGGGCCACCCTATTCGCGCCGGGGATCCTGACACCACGCAAAGATCACCATTAGGGACGCGCCCGCAGGCGCGTCACCTGCGGCGATGATGCGAGCGCCACCCTCGATACTGATCTTCCACGGCAAGATCCTGCGCCGATCAAGAGAACGGGCGAGAAGCCGCGGATGCCCACGCTCTTCGGTGATTCGCCAGATCCAGTCAGTTCTGGCGGGTCACCCATCTGAGGGTGATGCCGTAGGCCCAGGCGCCAGGCACCCTAGGGGCATCTATGAACCAGTGGCCCACCGAGTCGCAGCCCCTGGCGCGGTCACGGTTGGAGGAGTGGAATGAGTCAACAAGGTGAAGAACAACAAGCGGAACAAGCGGGTCAAGGATTCAGCGGCGGGATGATCGTCTCGCTCATCGGGCTAGCGGTGTTGGTAATCTTCGCTATCCAGAACCGAATGCATATCAAGATACGCTTCTTGTTCTGGAGTTTTATCTGGCCATTGTGGGTTTACACCATCGTGACCGCAGTTTTCGGGGCACTGATATGGTTCGGATGGGGTGTGGTACGGCGTCACAGGCGCCGCAAGAACCGCCGCGAAAACCGACGAGACTGAGCCAGGGGTCTGTGATGGCGGATGACAGTTCTGACGGCCGGGTCAGCCAGACGCTAAAACATGCTGCCGGGATGGTGGCGGCAGCGGGTGCTTACAAGGGACTCGAGCTCGCCTGGAAGCAGGCAACCGGCAAAGAGGCACCGCCGGGCCCGGACGACCTGCAGGCTCCGCTGGGCCGCGCCATCGCCTGGACGCTGGTGATGGGGGCGGCCATCACCACGGCGCGCATGATCGCGATCAGGTACACGTCCAAGCTGCTGCATAGCCAGCAGGAGAGCATGACGGAAACAGCAGCGGCGACGCTCGCTGACAACCCGGACAGCTCCGCGCCCGGAGCCTAAGTCCGAGGTTCCTGATTGCTATGTTGGCCCCGATCGGCATCGAACCAGGCCAAACGGGCCGCAGCAGGCCGTGCCGCCGCTCAAGGGGCCAGCTGCGGGTATGCACGGTCGCTCGTGGGACCAGCACTGGTGCCGTTGTTAGGTTCCGGCCATAGCCGCGAACGCGACCGCCTCGGCCTGGGCTGTGAGGACCTGCTGGCCGTAGCAGCGGTGCCGGTGCATGGTCCCGTCCAGGAACGCGACCACGGCGGCGCCCATGAGGCTGGTGCGGATAGTGCCCTTCTGCCGAGAGGGCAACGGTGACGCGCAGGCCGGCCTTGGTGGCGAGGGCTTCGATGTCGGCGCGGCTGGAGAGGTCGGCTTAGATCGGCGGCGGCTCGCGGCTGTGATTGGCGGTACTGGTACCGGTGGCCCTGGTCGGCGGTCGGGCGCCGGTGCCCCCGAACAGCTGTGCCATGCCCTGCGCCAGCGCCCGGCGTGCGATCCAGGAGCTGCCCGATTCCAGGACCCGACGAAGCGCAGCGATCCGCTGCCAGCATCCCCAGCGTGCGGAGCCATTCCAGCCGAGCTATGACCGGCGACGCCGGTGAGATCAGCCCCGCCCTACGGTGGACTGCCCGACCTCGATCAGGTGCCCATCGGGGTCGCGGATGTAGGCCCGGATTTCGCTGGCGTGGTGTTTCGGTTCGGTGAGGAACTCGGCGCCCCTGGCCGACCAGTCGGCGTAGGCCGAGGCGATGTCGGCCACCCTGAGATTGAGGAACGCGCTGGTCTGATCGGGGTCGGGCGGGGTGGTGAGCGTAACGGTGGGCTTGTCGTCGGTCGGGCCGCCTCCCACGTTGAGAATGAGCCAGCTATTGGCCAGTCGCAAGATAACCGGGTCACGCTCCAGCAGCACCGTTGCCCCGAACACCGACCGGTAGAACTCACGGGACCGGTCCTGGTCGGAGACCACCAGGAAGTGGGTCACTACGAAGCCGGTCTGTGGGGCGGGAAAGTCGTCCTGGCTCATCGAAAGCCTCCAGTGCGCGGGTGCCGCGGGGTGCTGCCATGACGCAACCAATCCAACCATGACACTCACCTCACCGGCCTACCATGCCGCCGACTCGGGCGGCCGCGGCCAGTTGCCGAATAGGAATGCCTACTAATCGAATAGGTATTCGTAAGCGCGGCCGCGCATCATGCTCGTTCTGCCGTCACCATCGGCCGCGCTGTCCGGCGCCAGTCCGAGTGTCTAACGGCGGGACTGCGCGCGTCCTCCTTGATCTCCCGTATCACTCAACGTTTGCTGAACTAGTCGCGTGAACGCTCTGAGCTGGGCAGAGCTTCTGATGCCCCTACTTTGGTGACCCCGAGGGAGGGGGTGGTAGATGCGGGAAATTCAACAAGTGAACGTCCAACCGGCTGCCGGCTTGGCTGACACTCTGGCAGGTTCCTCCGGACGAGCAAAGAACTGCCTGGACATGAATGTCCTGGAAGTTACCCGCTATGAGAGTGTCATTTATGGTTTGGTTAATATCGCCCGCAGCGTCGGGGGTTACGGTTTCGCCCAATATGCGCTCACATTGGGTGCGCAGGTATGCGCACGGGTCTTCAGAGCACGGGGCCCCGTTGAGCGGAACGTCAACCTTTCCACAGTCGACTGTGATAGCAACTGTACTCGGCAAACCAACTACGGAGATGCCAATATATCCGCGGTCTTTTACTTTGGATGCCGTAACATGGACCGATAGTGCGGTATCGTTACCACTTTTAGTGATTTGAGCCCCAAGCTGAACATCAGAATTCAACTGGCTTACGGTCTCAAGCCGAATTGCCCCATAGATGCTGCCGCCGATCAGCACTACGCTCGCGATGATGAAGATCAGCTGCAGAGGAACAGGTCTGTAGTCTACTGACGGCTTAGGCAGCCTCCAATTACTAGGTACGGTATCCCAAACCAAAACTGCTACCGCAATAATAACTAGTGCGACTACTATCATAGCTACTAGTACAGCTAGAGGCTGGGGGTTCTTAATTGGAATAAGCAAGACTACTATCGGCCCAACGATCAGCAGAAGGATAAAGGTTGCGAGGGCGCGTAGCAGAGGGATCTTTGCAGTGCTAGGAACTGCTACGCTTATCACGGCGGCGAGGACAGAGAGAAGTAGCAGGAGTGCAACCAAAGACGCCTGCGGACCATTGTTACGAAGGACCGTCGTAACTTCCGTCGATCGCAACCCAATAAAGCTCAGTACACCGCCAAAACCGGCAAGCAGAAATCCCAGCAAGTTCTGAACATCGCTTAGCGGATTACCCTTGGCATCAGTCATAGTTCCCAGCCCCCCTCTGAGGCATGAGCAGCATTTGCCGGGGATGTTACATACCGTACATGTAGCATGCAGCTGACACCAGCCAGATGGTTCGGGGTGGGAGATTCTCGTTCGGTCTCGCGGGATATTCACTGCGGCTGTCGTGCTCGGGAGCCGAGCAGGCCGTAACCCTCTGGTCGCCTGTGGATCGGCCTGGCTCTTATGGTCCACGGGGCCGGAAGGTGGCGGTCTCCTGGTCGGCTCAGGCTGCCCGCGCTGTGTACAGGTGCCACCGGCCGGTGATGCCTTTCAGCGTGTGCTCACCGCGGTCGCCGAACTCGATTCCCGATCCGGCGACGAGGTCCCTAACGGTGCTGGAGACCAGGACCTCGCCAGGCCGGGCGGCCCCCAGCACTCGTGACCCGATATGCACGGCGATGCCGACCAGCTTGCCGCCGCTTTCCTCGCATTCGCCCGCGTGAACTCCCGATCGCACATCGAGGGCAATCCGGCGCAGGCTCTCGCGGACAGCCAGCGCGCACCGAACGGCCCGGGCCGCGCTGTCGAAAGCGATGAGGAAGCCGTCGCCGGCGGTATCCACCTCGCGGCCGCGGAACCGGCGGATCTGCCCGCGGACTATTGCGTTGTGCTCGGCCAGCAGCTGGCGCCAGCGGTCGTCGCCGAGCTCAGCCGCCCGCCGGGTCGAGCCGACGATGTCGGTGAAAAGCACTGTGGTCAGGCTGCACCCGCGCACCCGGACACGACGCGCAGAACAACCCATTCGGGCGCGCCTCAAACTGCCATGTTGGCGACCATTGGACTGCCGCCCAGAAGGGCGGCTCGGCGTGCGCTAACCACAGTCTCTGCTGTCCCACCGGCGGGCGGCCGGCCTCCCCGCGATAGAGCCAATCCAAGAGCCAACGTGGACGGACTTCAGGCGACACTCAGTTATGCGAGGCGACTGTCGAGGCTGGTCAAGTGCCCACTGAGCGACGCTGAGCCACACTCAGCGACGCCCGGAACGTTACTGGGGGTCAAGGGGTCGCTGGTTCAATCCGGCCGTCCCGACTGCTGAGCTGCCACGAGAACCTGTGCAGCCACACCGGGGGTCGCTGATAACCGCTCTGCCGGCGCCGCGTCGTGACCGCCGCTAGTCCCGGCGGGCCCGCCTGACCAGCAGCCACACAACAATGACGACGACGGCTGCGATCAGCCCGACGATGAGGAACGTCTTGACCATTGCGAAGATCCCGCCGATGGCCGTGAAGACGCCCCAGATGGCAACGATCGCGCCCACGGCCTTCATGATCATCCGGCCCATGCACCCAGGATACCCGCCCCGGTGCCGCCACGCGGGCGGTCAGTCAACGGTGAAGCCGCCGATCCACTCCCAGATGAAGCCGGCGTGACCGTGGCGCCGCGCGTACTCAGAATCACCCCCGATCTGCACGCCCTAGCTGATGACTGCCGACAGGCCATCGCCACGCAGATCCTCAGTTAGACGGCTCGGCGTGCGTTCTTCACAGTCTTTGCTGTCCCGTCGGCGGGCGGCCAGCCTCCCCGCGAAAGAGCCTTTCCAAGAGCCAACGTGAGGCGGTCTCAGGCGACAAGGGGCGACGCTGAGTCACTGTTGGGCATCGTGATCTGGTACTCCGCGGTGGCGGACTCGCGGTGGACAAGATTCGCCTCGGCTTTTCGCAGCATCCCGTGCACTGCCACGTTGTCCTCGGCGACCAGCGCGGTGAAGCGATGGATGCCTTCGCGGCGGGCGCGGTCAGACAGCCGGGCCATTAGCTCGGTGCCCAGTCCGCGGCCTTGCCAGTCGTCGACGATGGTGATGGCGACTTCGGCCGCGTGCGGGTCGTCGGCGTGCCGGATGTAGCGGGCGATGCCCACGCCGCGTCCGTCGGCGTGATTCAGCGCGGCGAGCGCCTCGTGGTCGTGGTGGTCGACGTCGGTGAAATAGCGCAACTCGGCATCGGACAGCCCCTTCTTCCTTGTCAGGAAGCGCATCTGGCGGGAGCGGGGACTCAGCCGGGTGAAGCCATCGGCCACCAGCGCGGCGTCAGCGGGCTGGACCTGCCGGATCAGCACCTTCGACCCATCGCGCAGCTTTACGGGCCTGCCCCTCCCCGCGGGCCGTGGCTGGTGACCGGGCAGGCGGCTCCAGCCGGGCCGCAGCCAGCCGGGAAGCCAGCGCAGCGGCGACCTAGCGGCGGGTGGATCGGCCGCCGCAGGGTGCGCCGGCGTAGTGGCGTGGGACATGCTTTGACGCTACGAGCGGCCAGGCTTCGGGTGCTATCGGGTGATCTACTGACGATTCCTCGTTTCCCCGGGCCGCGCCGCCCGTCCCCGGGCCGGTACGTCGGGCGAACTACCGAGCCGCGCCACAGGCACGTCGTGGTTGCTCAGATCCTCGCCGCGCGGAGCGGCGTCATGCCACACGCAGACGCACAGCGGGGGGCCACCGCTCGCACCAGATCAGAGCTCCCGTTTCGATGCGCCCGGCGGACAGCCGCCCAGGCCCGCATCGACCCACCACGACCGCGACTTGCCTCCAAAGCAAAGCCCGACACTGTGAACCGTCCAGGCTCGCATGGAACCAACGGTAACGATGCCTGCGCTACGTGCCAGCGGCGGCATACCGAGATCTTGCCCCGCTCCGTCGCAGGTACGGATCGGCAAGCTGCCGGCGCACGTCAAGCGGCTAACCGGCGCGGCGGACGTCTGGCTGCCCCGGTAGGGTCAGCCGGTGGGGAACGGCGGCTGCCACCAGGACGGTGTGGTCTGTAGCTCGATGCGATCAACCCACTTGACCCACCAGTAGCCCCGCCGCCCGGGGGCCACGAGGCGCACCGGGAATCCGTGATCGGCGGAGAGGGGGGCACCGCCTGCCTGCGTCGCGAGCAGCAAGCGGTCCATGTCGTGGATCGGGAAACGGACCCAGTAGCCGGTGACCGAGTGCACGTACACGCTTTGCGCGTTCCCCTCGCGGCCGAGCAACGTGGCCAGCGGCAGGCCGGTCCAGTCCTGGTGCGAGTACCAGCCGGACGTGCAGTCCAGCGTTGCCCGCACCTTGGTGTCGTTTGCGGTCAGCTGCGCCAGCGTCAACTCGCGGCGTCCTTGCCCGTCCTTGATAGACAGCCGCCACCGCTCCGGGTCGATGGCAGGCACCGCGTCGAGCAGCCAACTGGTCGCCGGCATCGCCTCCGGCCGAAACGACCCGACCTCATATGAGCCGGTGAAACGGCGTCTGGCGCCCGGCAGTCCGAGCCCGGTAATCGCGGATTCGGCAGCCGCGTAGAGCGCGACCGCGCCCGCGGCCACCACACCGGCCCGCAGCAGCGCCCGGCGCGACAGATCCGTCCGGCGCGGCCGGATTCCCCGAGCCCGGATGCCCCGGGCCCAGACGTGCCAGACCACCAAAGGCACCAGCACGAGGGCGACGGCGATATGCACCCACAGCCCGGGCTTACCGGCGATCGAGCGCACCAATCCGGTGGCATAACCAAGCCCCGCGGCGAGGGTGAACAGCGCCAACGCGGCCAGCAGCAGCGACACCCACCGGCTTAGCCGCGCGCGCCGCAGTCCACCGCGCACCACCCGGGACTTCCATGGGATGAGCAGCACCACGGCCATCCCGCAGATCCCGTGGCCGATGGCTACCCAGGCCCCGTTCGGTGAGCCGGTAGCGACCGTGGCGACCCCGGTGCCGAAGGCGACCAGCAGCACCACAAGCAGCGCCTGGTTCGCCTGGCGGCCGGGTGGGCGCAGCAACATCCGCACCGGACCCGGGGACGGTCGAGGTTCGCCCCTACGACGGCGCATAACGAACGTTATACGCTACGTCATTGGGCTGCGGCAAAGAGCGATACACCAGTCGGCGACCATAGCGATAACCCGCTGGCGGCAACCAGGCAGTTGGCGAACCGTCCCTTTGGCTGGGTGGCTTGCTGGTCTACCTCACCGTCCAAGATTTGCCTGGACGCAGCTGAAACAGACCGGCGCGGCACGGTTCACCACCTACATCGCCACCTACATCCTCGCCCTTGCGTCTACTGGTGGACACCCCACGTCCTGCTGATGGGCAGGCTTACATGGCGCCTGCTCTTCCCCGCAGCCGTCGCCACGGCTGTATGCGTGACAGGCCTCGGCGCGTTCTCGGCCCTCCTGGTCTCCGGGCAGATAGTGTCCGGTGCCGCGGACTACGGACCGATCGGCGTGGTGACGGTGCTGTTGTCCTACCTGATCGGGCTCGCCGTCTGCCTCCACCTAGGCGCCGTCGCGGGCCGCATGTGGAACGAACGCCGCTTGCAGCCGCCCGCTGATCCTGAAGACCTTCCCACCGCCGTAGACGGGTAGGGCAGCGGGTCCTCCCAGATGGGACGACTCCTCAAACCGGCCGTCCCGACTGCTGCGCTGCCACGAGAACCTGTCCAGCCGGCTCGTGGAGTGTCATCGCGGCAGCTCGATGTCGGCCCAGGCCGCTTCCCACAAGGTGCTCACGGTCACCCGGATGCTCTTGCGGGCCGAGGGCACGGGCGGCCAGAACCAGAAGTTGCCGCTGCCCTCGTGGCCGGGGAAGCCGCGCCAGTCGCCGGGCCTGCCCTCATGTTCGTTCCCGGCATCATCGACGGCGCGGACCTGGAAGCAGGGGGTGATCATGGGCGGGTACTCCCCCATCACCCAGGGGTGGCCGTACAGCTGGATGCTCACCAGGTCATCCTGGGCGGAGACGCTCTCGATCACGGTGGTGGCGTGCTCCAGCGGCAGCCGCACGACCAGCCCGCGATGCTCCGCAGCCCGGAACCTGGCGGCCCGCTGGTGGGCGCGGCGGCCCCACTGGTGCGCCAGCGCAGCGTGCCAGCCCGGGCCGTGCCAGCCGGGGCCGCTGGCGGGGGACTCACGCAGTAGGGTACTGGTGACCGGCAACGCACCCACCGCGATCAGGCTGTCGGCCACGGTGGCCACAATCCTCGCCGTCTCCTCCGGTCCCGCCTCAGCTACGGTGCCCCCGGTTGCGATCGAGATCCTGGTGACCGGCGCGAGCGCGGCCAGGTAGCCCTCGGCCGGGGTCGGCCACGGCGGGTCGCTCCGTCCCACCGGAACCTGGGGCGGGGACGGCACGGCGACCCGGCCTGATGCACCCCCGATCGTGGGCGCCAGCTCAAACCACTCTGGCCTGCTGGCCGGATCGCGGTCTACCTCCACGTGGCCGTGCCACTCCTGCTCTCCCAGGGACAGATCCCGGCTCCAGCCCACGCCCTCGGCGCGCAGCCCATGCGACTGGCCCGCGTCGTCGGTGAGCGAGATCTCCGACATCGCCCGGCCCATCGCATCTGGGGCAGGCGAGTTCCGGTAGGGATCGGGATCGGGAGCGGTCGCGCGGAAACTCAGCCGCCACCCCGTTGACGTCAGCTTCACCCACTCAAAGCACGCCTCGGCCACCGAGGTCGGGCAATACACCCCCGCCACAGCCACCAGCAACGGGACCTCGCGCAGCGAGTCGGACCCGGCCATCCGTGACTGCCAGAACCCGTCAGCGCCCGGGTGGACCGTCAGCTCGCCCTCCGTGACCCCCCAGACGTCCCCGAAACCCTCGCGCTCCAGCGCCGACCTGTGATCAGCCAAGACGGCCTCGGCCCGCGGCTCGGGCAGCAAGCCCAGCATTACGAACGCATTCGCCACCGCCATCAGGCGCAGCGAGTCGGGGAACAGCGGCCGGTCCGGATGCGCCCACAGCAACGCCTCGGCCGCCAGCGACCGCAGACAGTCCTCCGGGTTCACCGGGTCATCGGGCATCGCAAGGAGTCTATGACCGGGCCACATCCGCGGGTCCACCGCAGGGCCGCCAGGCGAACGCTTGGGACCACTTGACCTACCGGCTGCTTCTCGGGTCGAGCGCGTCGCGCAGCCCGTCTCCGAACAGGTTGAAGGCCAGGACCGTCAGGAAGATGGCCAGGCCGGGAATGATCATGAACATCGGGTCGACGGTGTAGTACTGGACCGCATCGGTGATCATTCGGCCCCAGCTGGGGGT
>Ga0318555_10000102_pt1 | contig 20409 bp, 20 predicted proteins | sample GRESIP082b2f23_FD_202529 | JGI IMG/M metagenome (GOLD analysis project Ga0318555, IMG submission 202529) | Tropical soil microbial communities from Luquillo Experimental Forest, Puerto Rico - GRE.SIPMG.082b2f23 | ecosystem: Environmental > Terrestrial > Soil > Tropical forest > Bulk soil... | reverse complement strand
GTTCTTGACCTCCTTTGGCTCGGGGACTACCTGGAACCAGATGCGCGGGCCGCTGCGGTCGGGATCGATGATGCAGTCCTGGCCGATCCCCAGCTCATCCTCGCTCACGCCGACATCACGCCAGTAGTCGTCCCAGGTCGGGAAACCCGCTGGTGGTGGCTCGAAGTCGTATCCCAGGGCTGAGGCCCAGAAACGCGCAAGCGGTTCCGGGGCCCGGCAGTCAATGACGATCTGGAACCGGACAGCCATCGAGTGCTCCCTCGCGGTGCGGTCGGTGCCATGACAGTGTGCACGAGGCATCCGACATTGACCGCTGGGCAGCCACCAGATCATGGCGCCGGGCTGGTGCTGGGTCGGGTGCCAGCCCGGCGCCGGCTTTGCCTTCTGCAGAGCGCGCTGTGGTGCTCACTGCAGGTCGAACACCAGCCGGGCCTTGACCTGGCCGCTCTCCACTTCCTTAATGGCTTCGTTGACCTGCTCCAGCTGGCGCTTCTCGTAGACGACCTCGGTCTTGCCGGCCGCGTGCAGGTCGAAGACCTCCTGCAGGTCCACCCTGGTGCCGACGATCGACCCGCGTACCTGGGTACCGTTCAGCACCGTCTCGAAGATCGGCAGCTGGATGAAATTGTCCGCCGGCAGCCCGACGAACACCAGCGTCCCGCCACGCCGCAGCGAGCCATAGGCCTGCTCGAACGCTTTGGGGGAGACGGCCAGCGAGATGGCCGCATCCGCGCCGCCGAGAGCCTTGATGGCGGCCGCCGGGTCCTCGTTGCGGGCGTTCACGGTGTAGGCGGCGCCGAGTTCCCGGGCCAGCGCCAGCTTCTCGTCGAACAGGTCGACGGCCACCACCTGCGCGCCGGCGATCAGCGCGTACTGGAGGGCCAGATGGCCGAGCCCGCCGACCCCGAAGATCGCCACCAGGTCGGAGGACCGGGCACCGGAGACCTTCACGGCCTTGTACGTGGTCACCCCGGCGCAGGTCAGCGGGGCAGCCTCGAACGCGTCGATGGCGGCCGGCACCTTGCCGACGTAGGCGGCGGACGCGACTGCGTACTCGGCCCACCCGCCGTCGATGCCGTAACCGGAATTCAGCTGTTTCTCGCACAGGGTCTCCCAGCCGGAGGTGCAGTATTCGCACTCGCCACAGGCCCAGCCGAGCCACGGGATGGCCACCCGGTCGCCCTCCTGCAGGCGGGTGACCCCGGCGCCGACCCGGGTCACGGTGCCGACGCCTTCGTGGCCAGGGACGAACGGCGGGCTGGGCTTGACCGGCCAGTCCCCGTTAGCGGCATGGATGTCGGTGTGGCACAGGCCGGAAGCCTCGATCTTGACCACCACCTGGCCCGTCCCGGGCTCGGGGATCGGCCGGTCCTCGATGGCCAGCGGCTGATGGAACGCGTTGACGACGGCGGCTTTCATGATCTTTTCCTTTCGGCGCAGATGAATAAGCGCCATCCTGTCCGGCCGCCGGGATCCCGGATCAGGGGCGGACGACGGTAACCGCCGGGACCTTCGTCCATCCGGAATGGCCAGGGGGTTCCGGGCACAGAAGGTGAGGTCAGCCGTAGACGTACGTGCCCGGCGCAGGCCCGAGCGGCGGGTAGGTACGGCTGCCCAGGGAGGCGGGGGCCTTCTTCTCCTGGCCGGAGTGCTCCAGCAGCCAGGCGGACCAGCGCGGCCACCAGGAACCATGTACCAGCGGCGCCTGCGCCAGCCACTGGTCGGGGTCGGCGCTCACCGGGGGAGCTGTCCAGTAGTCGTACCGGGACTTCTCCACCGGGTTGACGAATGACTGGATATGCCCGGATTTGACGACGACCATTTCCATGTGTTCCTTGTCGCCGCCCATGACCTGGCTGGCGGCATAACAGGCCCGCCAGGGTGAGATGTGATCGGTGTAGCCCGCGACGTAGAAGGTGTCACAGTCGGCCTTGGCCAGGTCGATCGGAGTGCCCAGGACCGTGAGCCCGCCCGGCACGGCCGCCCGGTCGCCGATCAGCGCCTCGGCGCTGTCCAGCGAGAACTTCGCGGTCATCGCGGTTGCGTCGTCGTTCCACGCCAGCACATCGAAGGCCGGCGCATCCTGGCCCAGCAGCCACCCGCTCACCAGGTAGTTGAAGACCAGGTCGTTCGGGCGCAGCCAGGCGAAGGTGGCCCGCAGCATGTCACCGGGGATGATCTGGCCGGCCTCGGCGGCCAGCCGCAGCATCTCGCGGGACGCACCGCTGCTCAGCTGCCCGACGATGTTGGGGCAGCTGTTGGTCAGCATCGTGACGACGAAGGTCGCCGAGTTCACGTACGGCTCGCCGCGGGCGGCGCAGTAACCCGCCAGCAGCGCGGTGGTGATGCCGCCGGCGCACAGCCCGAGCCAGTTGATGCTCTCGGTGCGGGTGATCTTCCGCACCACATCAGCCGCGCGCAGCTGCCCGGCGATGTAGTCGTCCATCCCCCAGCGGCCGTGGCCCAGTTCGGCCTGCGGATTGCGCCAGACCAGCATGAAGGTCTGGATGCCGTTGGCGACCGCGTACTCGACGACGCTCCGCCCCGGGCTGAGGTCGAGCACGTAGTAGCGGTTGAGCTCGGGTGGCACCATCAGCAGCGGCCGGCTCCGCACGGCGGGCGTCACCGGCGTGTACTGCAACAGCTCGAACATGTCTTCCCGGTAGACAACCGCGCCAGGTGTGCAGGCGAGCTTCTCGCCCACCGGGAACGGCGCCCGGTCCACCATCTTGGGCATGCCACCGCTGGCCAGGTCGCGCAGCATGTTCTGGCCACCGCGCAGGACCGACTGGCCGCCGGTCTCGAAAGCCCGCTTGATGGCGGCCGGGTTGGTCCAGAAGAAGTTGGTGGGCGCCAGGCCGGCGGACAGGATGCTGGCCAGGTAACGGGCCCGGGCCCGCCGGACCCACGGGACGTCCATGTCATCGACCAGCCGCCGGAGCCATTGCTCGAGCAGGCAGTAGCCCTGGCCCAGGGTGTGGAAGAACGGGTTCAACTGCCAGGTCACGTCGTCGAACCGATGGTCCCCGCCGTCGAACCAGAGCGTGGACCGGCCCTGGCCGAGTGCGGTCAGCTCGGTGGCCAGCCAGGTCAGCTCCTGCCCGGTCATCGCGGTGGAGGCCAGGTCACTGGCGGCCCGGATTATCCCGAGCGGGTCGAAACCGCCGGCTGCCTCGGCCTCCGGCACGAACTCTTCCATCTGCCCTCCTGGCATCACTTTGTCCCCACTCACTGTGACCAGCCGCCCGGGACAGGGTCAAGGGTGGCCGCCCGGGGCACGCTTCCGCCGGACAGCAGCGGGCTGCCGGATCGTCGCTTCCGGACCGCAGCGGGCTGCCCGGATCATCCCTTCCGGGCCGCCACGCTAGCCCGGCCGGGGCGGCCGCCGGCCCGGCCATCCGGCCCCCGGTGGCAGGCCCAACGTCCCCGCCGCAGCGTGCCCGGCGACGGCGCGGCGGCTCGGTGCGGCCCCGGCCGGGGGCTTCGGTCCCCGTCACCAGGGACTAACGGCCTGGTGACGGAACGTGCCGGCCGGGATTAGCGTCGACGGCGACTGCGCCTCCGGCCGGCCGGCCGGCTCGGTCCCTGGGCCGCCTTCATCGCCTTGGCAGGCCTTTGCCCGGGATGGCTTTGCGAAGCAGGCGCGAGATGGGAGGACGCAGGCGATGACAACCACCGAGCAGACGCAGCCGGAGCAACTGGGTACGGTGCGCGACCGTGTGACATTTGTCACCGGCGGGACCCGTGGGATCGGTGCGGCCATCTGCCGTGCCCTGGCCGGGGCCGGTGCCGCGGTCGCCGCGGGCTACTGGCATCAGCATGAGCGGGCCCAGCAGTTCCATGACGAGATGCTGGCGGCCTATCCCGGGTCGGAGTTCACCGTGCATGAGGGCAACATCGGCTCGGCCGACGACTGCCGGCGGGTCCTCAGCGAGGTCATCGACCGGCACGGGCGCCTGGACATCCTGGTCAACAACGCCGGCATCACCATCGACCGGACTGTCGCGAAGATGACCGACGAGGACTGGCAGCGGGTCATCGCGGTCAACCTCTCTGGCGCCTTCTTCATGGCGCAGGCCGCGCTCGAACACATGCTGGAGCGGGGCTCGGGGCGGATCATCAACGTGTCCTCCGTCATCGGCGAGACCGGCAACATCGGCCAGGTCAACTACGCTGCATCCAAGTCCGGCCTGTTCGGGCTGACCAAGTCACTGGCCAGGGAAGCGCTGTTCCAGCTGGGCCGGGCCGGGCACCCGGTCAGTGACGGTATCGGGCTCACCGTGAACGCGGTGACGCCCGGCTACATCGCGACGGACATGCTCGGCACCATCCCGGACAAGGTGCTGGACCGCATCCGCAGCCAGATTCCGGTGGGGCGGCTCGGCAATCCGGGCGAGATCGCACGGGTGGTCTGCTTCCTGGCAGCGGATGAGTCCGCTTACATCACCGGCCAGATCTGGGCCGTCAACGGCGGCCTGGACATGTGAGGGCGGAGTCATGACAGACGGCAGAGACGTGCTGGTGCTTTCCGGAGTCCGGACCGCGATCGGCAAGTACGGTGGCGGCCTGGCCGCGGTGCCGCCCTGCGATCTGGCGGCGACCGTGGTCACCGAGGCGGTTGACCGGGCTGGTGTCGCGCCGGCCGACGTCGGCCACGCCGTGTTCGGCAACGTCATCCACACCGAGACCCGGGACATGTACCTGGCCCGGGTCGCCGCCATCAACGGCGGGCTGCCGGTGCAGACGCCGGCGTTCACCCTGAACCGGCTGTGCGGCAGTGGCCTGCAGGCGATCGTGTCTGCCTCGCAGGCGATCCGGCTTGGCGACTGTGACGTGGCCGTGGCCGGCGGCGCCGAGTCGATGAGCCGGGGCCAGTACTGGCTGCCGGCGATGCGCTGGGGCCAGCGGATGCAGGACTCGACCGTGGTGGACGCCATGGTCGGCGCGCTCACCGACCCGTTCGATGGCTGTCACATGGGGGTGACGGCGGAGAACGTGGCCGCCGACTTCAGCGTGTCCCGGGCCGACCAGGATGCGCTGGCGGTGGAGAGTCACCGGCGGGCCGCGGCCGCGGCTGCCGCCGGGTACTTCAAGGAGCAGATCGTGCCGGTGGAGGTCCCGGGCCGCAAGGGCACGGTGACGGTGGACACCGACGAGCACGTGCGGCCCGGAATCAGCACAGATGATCTGGCCAGGCTCCGGCCCTCGTTCGCCAAGGACGGCACGGTCACCGCTGGCAACGCGTCCGGCATCAACGACGCCGCGGCGGCGGTGGTGCTCGCCACCAGGTCGTTCGCCGAGTCCCGCGGGCTGAGCCCGCTCGGGCGGCTGGTTGCCTACAGCCATGCCGGCGTGGAGCCGCGGATCATGGGCATGGGCCCGGTGCCGGCCGTGCGGGCAGTGCTCGACCGGTCCGGCCTGCAGCTCGGCGACATCGACGTGTTCGAGGTCAACGAGGCGTTCGCCGCCCAGGCGCTGGCGGTGGTCAGGGAACTTGGCCTGCCGCCCGACCTGACCAACCCGAACGGCAGCGGTGTCTCGCTGGGGCACCCGATCGGGGCCACCGGCGCGATCCTGGCCGTGAAGGCGCTCTACGAACTGCGTCGCACCGGCGGCACGTACGCGCTCACCACCATGTGCATCGGCGGCGGGCAGGGCATCGCGGCGATCTTCGAGCGGCTGTAACCCGGCATGACGCAGATCACATCCTCTCGGTTGGCGAATCAAGCAATGCGCTTGATATAGTTAGCACAACAGAGCAACCAGAGGAGCCCGAGATGACCGACACCCGTACCACCACCCAGGAGTTCCAGGGCGAAATCCTGAAGACCGTCGGCAAGAGCCAGGAGGCCGTCATCGAAGCCATCAAGACCTGGGCCGAAGCCGTCAAGACCATCACCCCGAAGCTGCCGGCCGTGGACGTCCCGCTGGCCGACAGGCTGCCCACCCCGTCGGAGGTCGTTGCCAGCGCCTACGACTTCGCCGAGCAGCTGCTGGCCAGCCAGCGCAAGTTCGCCGAGGACGTGCTGGCGGCAACCGCCCCGCTGATGCCCGCCAAGAGCAAGGCTGCGGCGTCCAAGAACTGACCACTTCGGTGATCAGCCGGTTGCGCGGCGGGCCAGCATCGCTGGCCCGCCGCGCGAACTATGCTGACCGGCAGACCACGGGTGACCAGCACAGGGAGCCGACGCCATGAGCGATCCATGGGATGCGCAGCGGCAAGCACTCGGTGCCTTCATCCGCAGCCAGCGCCAGCTGGCCAACCTTTCGCTCCGCCAGCTGGCCGAGATGACCAGCCTGTCCAACCCGTACCTCAGCCAGATTGAGCGCGGCCTGCACCAGCCGTCGGTGCGGGTGCTGAAACTCATCTCCGATGCCCTGGATCTGTCGGCGGAGACCGTGATGGCCCATGCCGGGCTGATGGACACCAGCCAGCCAGCCGGGCCCGGGCCGGCCCCGGCCAGCCCGGAAACCGAAGCGGTGATCGCCGCCGACGGGCGGCTCACCCCGGATCAGCGGGCTGCCCTGATCGCGGTGTACCGCAGCATGCTGCGCGACAGCCCGGCCGGGCAGGCGCCCGCCGGGCGGTGACCGCCGGGCGGCGGTGCCGTCAGCGGGCGAGGCCGTCGATCACGATGGCACCAGGCAGCCGCCCGAGCAGGCTGCCCGGCAGCGCGAGCTTGGACCGCCGGACGCCACTGCCGACCACCACCCGCGCCGTCGCCGCGACCCGGCCATCGACCATGATGCGCCAGCTGGCCGGCAGGCCGATCGGGGTGATCCCGCCATATTCCATCCCGGTGGCGCGGACCGCCTCGCCGGTCGCGGCGAATGAGGCCTTCCGGACGTCGAGCTCGCGCCGGGCCACCCCATTCACATCCGCCCGGGTGGTGGCGAGCACCACGCATGCGGCGTAGCGCGGCTCCCCGTCCCGCCGCCCGCTGATCACCACGCAGTTCGCGGATTCGGCCGGGCTGACAGCGTACCGCTCGCAGAACGCGGCGGTGTCGGCCAGCGCCGGGTCAATCTCGGCCACCCCGACCGAGCCAGCGTCCAGCGCCCCATTCCAGGCCGCGAGTGCCGCGGCCACCGGCGGGGCCAGCAGGTCGTCCCGGTCCAGCGCGGGCACCACCGCCAGCGAGCCCATTGCCTCCACCCGTCTTATCCTGTCACCTGCCGGTGCCACGGGTGACCGGCGGCGGCGATCTGTGCGGCTGGCCGGACGCGCTGAGCGGGCCTCGTGCGGAGGAGCACCTAGCCGCCCCGGCTGGTTCGGTGGCCGGAGGCGGGGAATGGGAGGCACCGTGACCCCAGCACCGCCACCCTCAACCGAGCCGCTGCTGGCGGTCCTGCGGGAAGGCAGCAGCGCTCCGGCGCTGATCAGCCCCGGCGACACGGCGGCTATCTCCCACGGCGAGCTGGCCAGCGCCGTCCTCCGGCTGGCAGGCCTGCTCGCCGGGCTGGGGGCGGGCCCTGGACAGCGGGTCGCCATGGTGCTGCCCAACGGCCCGGAGGTGGTGGAGCTGCTGCTGGCCGTCGCGGCCGTGGGGGCCACCGCGGCTCCGCTGAACCCCGGCTACACCAGTGCCGAGTACCGGTTCTACCTGGACGACCTGGACCCCGGCCTGGTGCTGATCCCGGCCGGGGGTGGGGCCGACGCCCGGGCGGCGGCCGGTCAGCGGACCATCGTGGATGTGGCCAGCCAGCCGCCCGGGCCGCCGCTGCTGTCGGTGGCCGGGCGGGCAGCTACCCGGAAAGCACCGTTCACACCGGGTTCGGCGGAGGACGTGGCGCTGCTGCTGCACACCAGCGGCACCACCCGGCGGCCCAAGCAGGTGCCGCTGCGGCAGCGCAACGTGATGGCATCGGCCCGCGCCATCGCCGCCCATTACGCCCTCACCGGGCACGACATCTCCTACTGTGTGATGCCGCTGTTCCACGTGCACGGGCTGATTGCCTCCGCCCTCGCCCAGCTCGGCGCGGGCGGCTCGGTGGTCATCCCGCGGCGGCTGAGCCCGCGGCGGTACTGGCAGCAGCTGACCGAGCTGGGCGTGACCTGGGTCTCCGCCAGCCCCACCATCCACGCCGAACTCAGCCAGCATGGCAGCAGGCCCGCCCCAGCCATCCGGTTCGTCCGGTCGTGCAGTTCAGCGCTGTCGAGCGCGCAGCAGGCTGAGCTGGCCAGGCTCTACCAGGCGCCCGTGCTGGAGGCGTACGGAATGACCGAGGCCAGTCACCAGATGACCGCGAACCCGCTGCCGCCGCGGCCCGCCAGGCCAGGTACGGTCGGTATCCCGGCCGGGGCGGAGGTCCGGATCGTGGACAAGGCGGGCCGGGATGTCCCGGGCGGCCAGATCGGCGAAGTGGCGATCCGCGGCCCGGGCGTGACCTCCGGGTACCTGAACGACCCGCAGGCGAACGCCGACTCGTTCTTCGACGGCTGGTTCCGCACCGGCGACCGGGGCCTGTTCACAGCTGGCTACCTGCGGCTGGAAGGCCGGATCAAGGAGCTGATCATCCGTGGCGGTGAGAACATCTCACCTGCGGAGGTGGAGGCCGTGCTGAAGTCCCATCCGGCGGTCGCGGAAGCGGTCTGTTTCGGTATCGACGACGTGAAGTACGGCCAGGTAGTGGCGGCGGCGGTGACCCTGCGCGGGGACGCGACCGCGGCCTCGCTGCGCGCGGCCTGCCAGGCGGTGCTGGCCGACTTCAAGGTGCCCAGGGAGATCTACGTGGTGGACCGGATCCCCCGCACGCCCACCGGCAAGATCCAGCGGAACCGGATCGCTGCCCAGCTGGCCGGGCAGGGCCGGTGAGGTTCGCGGTCGTCGGCGCGGGTGCGATCGGCGGCTATGTCGGCGCCTGCCTGGCGCGGGGCGGCAGCGAGGTCACCCTGATCGCCCGTGGCCCGCACCTGGCCGCGCTGCACGCGGGCGGAATCCGGGTGCTGAGCGCCGACGGCGACTTCACTGTCCACCCGGAAGCCACCGACGACCTGGCCGCGGCCGGGGCGGCTGACGTGGTGTTCCTCGGGCTGAAGGCCTACAGCCTGCCGAAGGTGGCGCCGGAGCTGCACCGGGTGCTGCGGCCGGGCACCGCTGTCATCGCCGCGCAGAACGGCATCCCCTGGTGGTACTTCCAGGGCCTGCGCGGGCGGTACCGGGACCTGGTCATCGACAGCGTCGACCCAGCCGGGGTGGTCAGCAAGGCCATCGAGCCGGCCAGCGTGGTCGGCTGCGTGGTCTACTGTGCGGCCGAGATCGCCGCTCCCGGTGTCATCCGGCATGTGGAGGGGAAGCGGTTCTCCATCGGGGAACCGGATGACCGCGCCAGCGAGCGCTGCGCGCAGATCAGCGCCGCCTTCCGGGCGGGCGGCCTGCGGGCGCCGGTCGCCGCCGGGCTGCGCACCCAGATCTGGCTGAAGATGATCGGGAATGCCTCGCTGAACCCGGTCACCGCGCTGCTCGGGGCCACCCTCGGCGAGCTCGGCCAGTCACCGGGCGCGCTGGCGGTGGTCCGGGCGGTCATGACCGAATGCGCGGAGGTGGCGGCCGCACTCGGGATCGAGCTGCCGATCACGATCGAGCGCCGGCTGGCCGCGGCCATCGAGGTCGGCGACCACCGCACCTCGATGCTGCAGGACCGGCTGGCGGGCAAGCCGCTGGAGATCGGCTGCCTCACCGGCGCGGTAATCGACATCGCCGGCCGGGTGGGTGTGGACGTGCCGCAGACCCGGGTGGTGCATCACCTGCTCACGGCGCTGGCGGATATCGGCGATCCGTGGCAGCTTCGCTGACCGCCTCCCCGCGCACATGCGGGGTGGCTGGCAGCGACAGCCGGCCGTCCGGGAACCGGAACTCCTCGAGCTGCCCGACCGTGAACCCGGCCGCCGCGATGGCGGCGACGGTGTCGCGGCTGGTGTGGCAGCCGCCTGCCAGCGGTGGCCACAAGGTGGCATCGGCCAGGCGCTGCATCCGGCGCAGGCCGGGGGTCTTCGCCTGGACGTGCTCGAGGAACCGGAGCTGGCCACCGGGCCGCAGCACCCGCCGGATCTCACGCAGCACCGCCCGCTGGTCGGCGACACTGCACAGCACCAGGCTGGTCACGGCCGCGTCGAACGCCCCGGCGGCGGCCGGCAGCCGCTCGGCGTGGCCGTCACACACCTGCACCGGTACCGGCGCGCTCGCGGCGTTGCGGCCCGCCGCCTCCCGCAAGACCGGATTCGGCTCAACGGCTAGCACCACGGTGACCGTCGCCGGGTAGTGCGCGAAGTTGAGGCCGTTGCCGGCCCCTACCTCGATCACCTGCCCGGCCAGGCCGGCTAGCAGCCGCTGCCGGTACCCGGCCAGCCCGCCGGCGTCCATCGCCGGGCTCACCCGGGCGTAGTAGCGGCCGAACAGCCGTCGGCGGGCAGGGTCCGCTGGCATGCATCCTCCTCGGCCCACACCCTAGTTGCCATGGCTGCGTCACCGGCCGGCCCGGCCGCCGCGGGTTTCCCGGCGGGTGATCAGGGCCGCCGGTTACCGGGCGGGCCGTAGCCGGGCCGGGTCGAGCGGCGGCGCCGGCATCGGCACACCGCGGTAGCCGGGGACATCCCCGAACTGCCCGTCCGCCCAGGCCCGGGCCGCCTGCGTGATGTCGGCCGGGGTCCGGGCCACGAAGTTCCACCACATCAGCAGCGGCTCGCCGAGCGGCTCACCGCCGAGCAGCAGCAGCCGCGTGCCGGCCGCCGCCGCGACCGTGACCGAGTCCCGGCCCGGCGCCAGGTAGAGCAGCTGGCCGGGGACCAGCTGGGTGTCCGCCGCTGCCGCCTGCCCATCGGCCACGAAGATCACGTGCTCGTGGCTGGGCACCAGCGGCAAGCTGCCGCTGGCATCCCGGGCGGCGCTGACCTCCGCCCCGGTCACCAGTGAGAAGGTCCGGGCCGGCGAGGTGACATCCGCCAGCGAGCCGGCGAACACCGTCACCCGCAATCCACCCGCTGCCAGCACCGGCAGTTCGCGGTGGTGCTCGAAGGCCGGTGCCGCCTGCCGGTCGGCATCGGGCAGGGCCAGCCATAGCTGCACCCCGTGCAGCGTGGGATCGTGGTCAGCTGGTGACTCCTCGGCATGGGCGATGCCGCGGCCGGCCGTCATCAGGTTGAGCTGGCCGGGCCGGATCATCTGCTCGCTGCCCAGGCTGTCCCGGTGCAGCACGTTTCCCGCCAGCAGCCAGGTGACCGTCTGCAGGCCGATGTGCGGGTGCGGCGGGACCCGCATGCCGGCTACCCCGTCCACCGAGGTGGGGCCGTAGTGGTCCACAAAGCACCAGCCGCCGACGCTGCGGCGCAGCCGCAGCGGGAGCAGCCGCCGCACCTCGATGTCGCCCACCCGGGCGATCCGGGCGGTGGTCAGCTCGGCCGGCCCGGCCGATGGACTGCCCGCCGGTACCGGCGCGCCCGGTGTCTCGACCTCGGCGTCCACTGTGCTCATCGGCCAACCTCGTTCCGCTCTGCCCGGCGGTGGCCGGGGTTGAATAGTGCCACGGACTGGCCATCACCCAGGGAGTGCCCATGACCTCGGCCCGCGACACCCGGAACGAGCTGATCGGCCTCGGCCGCGAGCTCCGGAAAGCGATCCCCGGCGTGTATGCCGGTTACGCACAGCTGCATGCGGCGGCGATAGCCGATGACGGTGCCCTGCCGGCCCGGGTTAAGGAGCTGATCGCGCTGGCCATCGCGGTCACCAAGGAATGTGACGGCTGCGTGGCAGCGCACGCCCGGGCGGCCGCCCAGCGTGGTGCCACCGCGCCGGAGGTAGCCGAGGCGATGGGGGTGACCATCCTCATGAACGGCGGCCCGGGCACCGTCTGGGGCCCGCGCGGCTACGCAGCCTTCGCCGAGTTCGCCGGGGACACCGCCACCAGCACGCCGGCCTGACCGTCCGCCGCCGCCGGCCGGGCGCGCCGGCGTCAGCCGACCAGGGTCTTGACGGCGGCGGTCAGCTCGGTCAGCGCGGTCTTGGCGTCCCCGAAGAACATGGACGTCTTCGGGTTGACGTACAGCTCGTTGTCGATGCCGGCGTACCCGGACGCCATCGACCGCTTGATGACGATGATGCTCTTGGCGTGGTCCACGTCCAGGATCGGCATGCCGGAGATGGCCGTGCCCGCCCGGCGGGCTGCCGGGTTGGTGACGTCGTTGGCGCCGATGACCAGCGCCACATCGGCCCGGGCGAACTCCGGGTTGATCTCGTCCATCTCCTTGAGCAGCGGGTAGGGCACATTCGCCTCGGCCAGCAGCACGTTCATGTGACCGGGCATCCGGCCGGCCACCGGGTGGATGGCGTAGCTGACCTCGATGCCCCGCTCCTCCAGCACCCCGGCCAGTTCGGCCACCGCATGCTGAGCCTGGGCGGCGGCCAGGCCGTAGCCGGGCACGATGATGACCTTCTGCGCGTAGGCGAGCTGGATGGCGGCGTCGTCGGCGGCGATCGAGCGGACGTCCCCGCCCGGGCCCACCACCGCGGCCGCGCCACCGTCCCCGGTGCCGAAGCCACCGATCATGATGTTGCGCAGCGACCGGTTCATCGCGTCGGCCATCAGCTTGGTGAGGATGCCACCGGAGGCGCCGACCAGCGCCCCGGCGATGATCAGCGCCCAGTTGCCGATGACGAATCCGGCCATCGCGACCGCGGTGCCGGTGAACGCGTTCAGCAGCGAGATGACCACCGGCATATCGGCCCCGCCGATCGGCATGACCATCGTCACGCCGAACGCCAGCGCCGCGACGATGACGACCAGGAGCATGGGCACGCTCGGGGTGATGATCAGGTAGACAGATGCGGCGGCCGCGATCGCCGCCGCCGACATGTTGACCACCCGGGAGCCGGGGAAGGTGACCGGCGCCGCGCTGATGACCCCCTGCAGCTTGCCGGCCGCGATGATCGACCCGGAGAAGGTGACCGCGCCGATCAGGACGTCCAGCAGGGTGGTGATGGTGATGCTCTCGGCCGGCCCGGCCGCCCGGCCGGCCAGGTTGATGTAGTCGTGGATGGCCACCAGCGCGGCCGCCCCGCCACCGACCGCGTTGAAGATGCTGACCAGCTGCGGCATCGCGGTCATCTGCACGGTCCGGGCCGCGTACAGGCCGGCCCCGCCGCCGATCAGGCCGCCGGCCAGCATCACGATCCAGCCGGTCGCGCTGATCGTGCCCGCGTGGATGATGATGGCCAGGGTGGCCGCGATGGCGGCGACCATGCCGCCGGTCGACAGCTGGTTGCCGCGCCGGGCCGTGGCCGGGGTGTTCATCAGGTGCAGGCCGAGCACGAAGCAGCTGGCGGCGGCCACATATACCAGCTGGATGATCCAGTCGAACGTGCTCATGCCCGGCTCCCGGAGCCGTTGGCGGCCGCCGTCTGGCCATCTGCTGCGGCCTGGCCCGGCTGGCTGGCCGGAGGCGGCACCGTCCGCCGCCGGAACATCTTGAGCATCCGGCCGGTGACCACGTAGCCACCGACCACGTTCATGGCGGCGAACGCGGCGGCCACGAAAGCGAGCACGTAACCCAGCGCGTTGTTCGCGGTGGCGGCGATGAGCATGGCGCCCACGAAGATGATGCCGTGGATGGAGTTGGCGGCCGACATCAGCGGCGTGTGCAGGGTGGCAGGCACCTTGCTGATGACCTCGAAGCCGACCAGCAGGGCCAGCACGAAGATGGTGATGTCGGTGAGCAGTGCGGTCGTCACTGGCTGGTACCTCCGGCGGAGTGGACGGGCGCGTCGGCGAGCAGGGCAGCGGTGGCGGGCTGGACGACCACGCCGCCGTGGGTGATGACCACCCCGGCCTGGATCTCGTCACTGGTATCGATCGTCAGCGCGCCGCCGGCCAGCATGTGCAGCAGCAGGGTGCTGATGTTGCGCGCGTAGGCGCTCGAGGCGGCGGAGGGCATGCCGGCGGCGAGGTTGCTGGCGCCGATGATGGTGACCCCGTCCCCGGTCACCACCGTCTCCCCGGGCACCGAGCCGGCCACGTTCCCGCCGAGTGGCCCGGAGCCCATGTCCACCACCACCGAGCCGGGGGACATCGCCTTGACCGCATCATCGGTGAGCAGCAGCGGCGGCCGGCGCCCCGGCACCTGGGCGGTGGTGATCACCACGTCATGCCGGGCGATGTGGGCGATCAGCTCGGCCTGCTGCGCCTGCCGTTCCTCGTCGGTCAGGTCCCTGGCGTAGCCGCCGGCACCGGCCGCGGGGCCGACAGAGGTCAGCTCGATGAAGGTGGCGCCGAGCGATTCGACCTCGGTCTTGGTCTGCGGGCGCACGTCGTAGGCGGAGACCACCGCGCCCAGCCGCCGGGCGGTGCCGATCGCCTGCAGGCCGGCCACGCCGGTGCCGAGCACCAGCACCTTGGCTGGCCGGGCGGTGCCGGCCGCGGTGATGAGCAGCGGGAAGAAGCGGGCAAAGGCCGTCGCGGCCACCAGCGCGGCCTTGTACCCGGCGACATTCGCCTGGGAGGTGAGGGCGTCCATGGTCTGCGCGCGGGGCAGCGTGCGGGACAGCCCGTCCAGGCTGACCGCGGTCACCCCGCGGGCCGCCAGGTCGGCCGCGAAGGCGGGATCGGCCAGCGGGTTGAGCATCCCGAACACGGCCTGCCCGGGCCGCAGCGCGCCCAGCAGGGCGTCATCGGGCCGGGTCACGGTCAGGATCACGTCCGCCGCGGCGGCCAGCTCGGACCGGCTCACGATGGCCGCGCCGGCCTCGGCGTAGGCTGCGTCCGGGAACCAGGCACCGTCCCCGGCGCCGGTCTCCACCAGCACCTCCAGGCCCGCGCCAATCAGCTTGGCGACGGCCTCCGGGACGAGTGCCACCCGCCGTTCCCCGGGGGCAGTCTCCTTCACGACAGCGACTTTCATGGGCGCGACCTCATGGTTGGACGGACGGGGCCTGACAGGGAGCATCGCGGTTGGGCAGCGATTTGGGCAGGGCCGGAGGTCCCGTCATGCGACGGCGTCTGGACACGATCGCACAGCATCAGTATGGACCCGGGCCACCAGCGGCCCGGCCCGGCCCGGCTCCATGGTGCCCGGCTGCCTCCAATTTAACGGTTCGCTGGCCGCGGTTTAACCAGCTGAACCGGCGGCCCGGCCAGGGGCCCGGTCCTCTGCGGTCCGGCGGAGGGTGGCGCTGATCTTCTCGCCCGCCGCGACCACCGCGGCGGCGTGCAGCCGGCCGGGGGAGCGGGTGAGCCGCTCGATGGGGCCAGACACCGAGACCGCGGCGATGATCTTTCCGCCCTGGCCCCGCACCGGCGCCGAGACCGAAGCCACCCCGGCTTCCCGCTCGGCGACACTGGCGGCCCAGCCCCGGCGGCGGACCTGGGCCAGGCTGGGGGCGGTGAACCTGGCCCCGCGCAGCCCCCGGTGCAGGCGCTCCGGTTCCTCCCAGGCGAGCAGGACCTGGGCGGCCGACCCCGCGGTCATCGGCAGCGCCGCCCCGACCGGTACGGTGTCACGCAGGCCGGTCGCCCGTTCCGCTGCGGCCACGCAGATCCGCGAGTCCCCCTGCCGCCGGTACAGCTGCGCGCTCTCCCCGGTGGTGTCCCGCAGCTGGGTGAGCACCGGTGCGGCGATGGCGAGCAGCCGGTCCTCGCCGGCCGCGGTGGCCAGCTCGGCTATCCGCGGGCCCAGCACGAACCGGCCCTGGCCGTCCCGGGCGAGCAGCCGGTGCCGCTCCAGCGCGACCGCGATCCGGTGCGCCGTCGGGCGGGCCAGCCCGGTGGCGGTCACCAGCTGCGCGAGCGAGGCGGGGCCGGATTCGAGGGCGGTGAGTACCGTAACCGTCTTGTCGAGCACCCCGACTCCGCTAGAGTTGTCCATGGTCCGATATTGCCGTCTCGATATGCGAGACGCAACCTGATCATGGCGAGGTGACCGCGATGGGGCGCACGCTGGCACAGAAGATCTGGGACGACCATGTGGTGCGGGGCGGCAGCGGCGGGCCCGACCTGCTGTACATCGACCTGCACCTCGTGCACGAGGTGACCAGCCCGCAGGCGTTCGACGGCCTGCGGCTGGCAGGCCGCCCGGTACGCCGTCCCGATCTGACGGTGGCGACCGAGGACCACAATGTGCCGACCCTCGGGGTGACCGGCCCCGGGCTGCCGCTGACCGGCCCGGCCAGCCCGGTGACCGACCCGGTGTCCCAGGTCCAGGTGGAAACGCTGCGCAAGAACGCCGCCGACTTCGGCATCCAGCTGTACCAGATGGGTGACGCGGGCCAGGGCATCGTCCACGTGATCGGCCCGCAGCTGGGGCTGACCCAGCCGGGCATGACGATCGTCTGCGGCGACTCGCACACCAGTACGCACGGCGCGTTCGGCGCGCTCGCGTTCGGGATCGGCACCAGCGAGGTCGAGCACGTGCTCGCCACCCAGACGCTGCCGCAGGCCCGGCCCGCGGACATGGCCGTGACCGTGACCGGCCAGCTGCCCTATGGGGTCACCGGCAAGGACCTGATCCTGGCCGTGATCGCGCAGATCGGCACCGGCGGCGGGGTCGGCCACGTCATCGAGTACCGCGGCGAGGCGGTCGCCGGGCTGTCCATGGACAGCCGGATGACGGTCTGCAACATGTCCATCGAGGCGGGCGCCCGGGCCGGGCTGGTCGCGCCGGATGAGACTACGTTCAGCTACCTGCGTAATCGCCCGCACGCCCCGCGGGGACAGGCCTGGAAGGCGGCGCTGGACTACTGGCGGTCGCTGCCGACCGACCAGGACGCGGTCTTCGACCGGGAGGTGAGGGTGGATGCTACCGCGCTCACCCCGTATGTGACCTGGGGCACCAACCCGGCCCAGGCCGGTCCGCTGGGCTCGGCGGTACCTGACCCGGCAACCATGCCCGACCCGGCCGCCCGGGCATCGGCCGAGCGTGCCCTCAGTTACATGGGGCTCACCCCGGGCACCCCGCTCACCGAGATCGCGGTGGACACCGTGTTCGTCGGGTCGTGCACCAACGGGCGGCTGGAGGACCTGCGGGCCGCCGCCTCGGTGCTGCGCGGCCGGAAGGTGGCCAGCGGGGTGCGGATGCTGGTCGTGCCCGGCTCGATGGAGGTCAAGGCGGCCGCCGAGGCCGAGGGCCTGGCCGGGGTGTTCACCGCCGCCGGCGCGCAGTGGCGGTCGGCTGGCTGCTCGATGTGCCTGGGCATGAACCCGGACAAGATGGCGGCCGGCCAGCGCAGCGCGTCCACCTCCAATCGCAACTTCGAAGGCCGGCAGGGCGCGGGCGCCCGCACCCACCTGGTGTCCCCGCTGGTGGCCGCGGCCACCGCGGTGACCGGCAAGCTGACCGCGCCAGCCGACTTGTGACAGGAGACCCGATGGAGCCGTTCACCACCCACACCGGCCGGGCCGTGTCGCTGCGGCGCAGCAACGTGGACACCGACCAGATCATCCCGGCCGAGTACCTCAAGCGGGTGAGCCGGTCCGGGTTCGCCGATGGCCTGTTCGCCGCCTGGCGGGCCGACCCCGCCTTCGTGCTGAACCAGCCGTCCGCTGACGGCGCGACGGTGCTGGTCGCCGGCCCGGACTTCGGCATCGGGTCGTCCCGGCAGCATGCGGTCTGGGCCCTCACCGACTATGGCTTCCGGGCGGTTATCTCGGCCCGGTTCGGCGACATCTTCTACAACAACGCGATCCAGGAGGGCCTGCTCCCGGTCCGGCTGCCGGAACCGGTGGTCAGCGCGATCGCGGACGCGGTCGAGGCTGACCCGGCAGCCCCGGTCACCGTGGACCTGGCCGGCCGCGAGGTCCACGCCGGCCGGGCGGCAGACGGCTCACCGCTGCTCACGGCGCCGCTCCAGATCGACGACTACACCCGCTGGCGGCTGATGGAAGGCCTCGACGACATTTCGCTGACCCTGCGTAATGCGGACGACATTGCCCGGTTCGAGAGCACCCGGGCGGGCTGGCTGCCGGTCATCGGATAAGCGGGCAGGCCGGACCGCGCCAGGATAAGCGAGCGGCGCCGCCCCGGGCCGTGCCCGGCGGGCACCGGGCGGCGGCCGCGTATGCTGGCGATGGCAGCCACGCCTGCCTGATCCGAGCTGCCCGGCCCGGCGCTGCGGCAGTGACCGAGGACAAGAGCGGCGCAGCCCTTGCGTGGGTCCCCCTTCTTCCATCGTGTTCACACACCACGGTGGCGTGGGCGCCGGGACGGGGCCGCCGGATTGAGGGCACGATGTCGCACGACAAGATCAGGGCGGCCGCCCGGCGGCGGATGACAGACACGGGTGAGCCGTACACGGCTGCCCGGCGCGCGGCCGTTCGCGGGCGCCAGGCGGCGGGCGAGGATCCGCCGCGGGGCCCGGGCTACTGGCTCGCGATGTCCGGCGAGATCCGCGACTGGCTGGCCGGCCTGCGCACCCGGGATCCGGCGGCTGCCGCCCGGGTCGTGAACGCGCTGGCCACCCTGATGGAGAAAGGCGCCCGCCTGGGGGAGCCGCTGGTGGCCTCGCCGGCGGATTCCTGGCCCTGGGCGCTGGTCGAGGCCCTCGACCTCGATTACCAGGAGCGGCTGGCAGGCCTGCAGGAGCTGCGGCAGCGGGAGGCCGAGGCCATCTCCCTGGTGCGGGACCTTCAGTTGCTGAGTGCGGAACTGGACACCCTGCAGCCGAAACTGGCCGATGCGCGCCACGTGGCAGCCGTGGAGCGCCAGTCCGCCGAGGTCCGGCGGCTGCTGCCGGGAATGCTCGCGGCCAGGCAGCGACTGGGTGAGCAGAATCGCCGGCTCCAGGCCCAGGCCGATACTTTCCGGGTCCGGAAGGAAGTCCGCACGGCGAGCTACGTCGCGGCCAGCGGCAGCCTGCGCGCCAGCGAGGCCATGGCCGGCCCCGGCCTGGCCGGTGACGACGGTGGCCAGCCGCCGCCGGACGAGGCCATGGCGATCAGCGCGGCCCGGGCCAGGCTGGCCGATGTCACCGCCCAACTGGAGCGGGAGGCGGGCCAGCAGGCCTGGCCGGATGGCCTGATGGCGCTGCGGCCGGGGCTGCCGGACGGCGGCGACTTCTGCCTGCTGTTCGCTGCCGAGCCGCCGGGCACCGCGCTGCTGCTCGCGGTGCTCGATGGCGCCGGGGCGGTCGCTGACCGGTACTTCGAGGCGGTGCTCGCGGCGGCGGAGCTGCTGCGGCGGGCGCGGGCTGGCCGGGCCCGGGAGGCGGCCGTCCACGGTTACCGCGACCCGGGGCCATTCGTGGCGGAGTTCTATCCCGGTGGCGCCGGCGCTGATCCGGGCGGGGGGTAGCCGGGCAGCGGGAATCCGGCCAGCGCCAGGCTGGTGATGACGCCGCCGCCGTCGCGGCTGATCGTCACCCGCTGCCCGGGCCGCAGCAGCCGCAGGCCGGAGGCGTCGAAGGCAGCGGCACCAAACGCGACCACGGTGCCGTCGTCGCAGAAGACGGTCCCGGACCTGGTCGCCGGGTCGAACCCGCGCACGGTCGCCTGCACCCTGCCACCCGCTGCCGTGCTGGGCTAGCGCAGCCCGGGGCGCCTGGCGAGCGCAGTCTGGATGATGCGGTCCCACAACTGCTGGGGCGGCAGCCCGGTGGCCGCCCACATCAGCGGGAACGCCGACGCCGAGGTCATCCCGGGCATGGTGTTGATCTCGTTCAGCACGATCTCACCGGCCGGCGTGCAGAAAAAGTCCACCCGGGCCAGGCCCTCGCACGACAGTGCCTCGAACGCGGCGCAGGCCAGCCGCCGGACCTCGGCGATCGCGTCGTCGCCGATCGGTGCCGGGATGGCCATCGTGGTGTCGGCCTCCAGATACTTGGCCTGGAAGTCGTAGAACTCGGCCTCACCGCCGATCACGACCTGGGCCGGGACACTCGCGTCCGGCGGCCCGCCCGCGATTCCCTCCAGCACCGCGCACTCGACCTCGATGCCCGGCACCGCCGCCTCGACCAGCACCTTCGGGTCATGCTCGCGGGCGGCCTCGATCGCCTCCTCCAGCCCGGCCAGCCCATCCTCGCTGGTCACCCGGGTGGTGCCGATGCTGGATCCGCCCCGGGCGGGCTTAACGAACACTGGCCAGCCGAGCTCGCCGATCTCGTCCAGCACCCGCTTGCGCTCCTGGGTGGCTGCGCCCCCGGCCGCGGCCGGCTGATGCCAGTCCCGGTCCCGGACCACCACGTAGCGTCCGACCGGCAGGCCCCGCGCCATGAAGATCAGCTTCATGTATTCCTTGTCCATGCCAGCCGCGCTGGCGAACACCCCGGCGCCGGCGTAGCGCGTTCCCGCCATCTCCAGCAGGCCCTGGATCGTGCCGTCCTCGCCGTAGGCGCCGTGCAGCAGCGGCAGCACCACATCCACCTCGCCCAGGCTGCGCGGGACCTCCCCGGGCCGGGTGACGACCAGGCCCGGGGTCTCCGGATCCAGCCG
>Ga0318555_10000089_pt1 | contig 21619 bp, 14 predicted proteins | sample GRESIP082b2f23_FD_202529 | JGI IMG/M metagenome (GOLD analysis project Ga0318555, IMG submission 202529) | Tropical soil microbial communities from Luquillo Experimental Forest, Puerto Rico - GRE.SIPMG.082b2f23 | ecosystem: Environmental > Terrestrial > Soil > Tropical forest > Bulk soil... | reverse complement strand
CTTCACGGCCGACCCGGTCGTCGACGGACAGGATCGACGCCGCGCCCTGCAACAGCGGCGACGGCTCGCTCTCGGTGTAGCGGTTCACGCCGACCACGGTGCGCTGGCCGGACTCGATCTCGGCGACGCGCCGCGCGTTCGACTCGACCAGCTTCTGCTTCATGTAGCCGGACTCGACCGCCGCGATCGCGCCGCCCTGCTCCTCGACCCGGCGGATCTCGGCCCAGGCGGCGCTCTCGATCTCCGCGGTCTTCTGCTCGATCACGTGCGAGCCCGCGAAGATGTCCGGGTAGTCGAGGATGTCGGTCTCATAGGCCAGGATCTGCTGGATGCGCAACGACCACTGCTGGTCCCACGGCCTCGGGAGCCCCAGCGCCTCGTTCCACGCGGGCAGCTGCAGCGCGCGGCAGCGCGCGTCGCGCGACAGTGTCACCCCGAGCGCCTCCAGCGCGATCCGCGGCACGTTGTTCTCGGGCTGGGCCTCGGTGAGGCCCAGCGAGTTCACTTGCACGCCGTAGCGGAAGCGGCGCAGGTCGGGGTCGGCGACGCCGTAGCGCTCGAGGCCGATCCGGTCCCACATGCGCGTGAACGCGCGCAGCTTGCAGATCTCCTCCACGAAGCGGATGCCGGCGTTGCAGAAGAACGAGATGCGGCCGAACACCGCGCCGAGCTCCTCCCGCGGCACCCGCACCGCGTCGAGCACCGCCATGGCGTTCGCGAGCGTGAACGCGACCTCCTGCACCGGCGTCGCTCCGACCTCCTGCAGGTGGTAGCTGCAGACGTTGATCGGGTTCCACTTCGGCACCTGGGTGACGGTCCACTCGATCACCTGGCGGGTGAGGTCGAGCGAGGGGCGCGGCGGGAAGATGTAGGTGCCGCGCGAGAGGTACTCCTTCACGATGTCGTTCTGCGTCGTGCCCGAGAGCGCGGCGCGCGCCACGCTGCGCCGCTCGGCGACGGCGACGTACAATGCGAGCAGCCACGCCGCGGTGGCATTGATCGTCATCGAGGTGTTCATGCGCTCGAGTGGGATCTCCGCCAGCAGCGCGTCCATGTCCTCGATCGAGGCCACCGGCACTCCCACCTTGCCGACCTCGCCGGCGGCCAGGGGGTGGTCCGGGTCGTAGCCGGTCTGGGTGGGCAGGTCGAACGCGATCGAGAGCCCGGTCTGGCCCTTGGCGAGGTTGCTGCGGTAGAGCGCGTTCGACGCGCGCGCGGTCGAGTGACCGGAGTAGGTGCGGAAGATCCAGGGGCGATCGGGCATGCGCGCTCCTAGCCGAGCTTCGCCTTCGCGAAGCGCACGATCTCCTGCACCGCGCGCTCGCCGTCGTCGATGCCGGGGAAGAGCATGAAGTCGTGCGGCATGCCCGCGTAGCTCGAGAGCACCACCTCGCGACCCGCGGTCTCGAGCTTCTTGGCGAACTGCAGCGCGTCGTCGCGCAGCGGATCGATCGCGCCCGCCACCACCAGCGTCGGCGGGAAGCGGCGCACGTCTCCGCGCAGCGGGCTGGCGAACGGGTCGGGCCAGTTCGCGGGCACCACGTAGCAGTCGCGGAAGAAGGTCATGATCTCGGTGTCGAGCACGCCGTCATCGGGACCGAAGACCCGCATCGACTCGGTGTCGAGCGCCATGTCGAGCCACGGGCAGAGCAGGAGCAGGGCGCCGGGGAGCGGCTCTCCAGCCGCGATCAGCCGCAGCGCCAGCGCCGCGGTGGCGTTGCCCCCCGCCGAGTCACCGCCGGCGAGGATGCGCGAGGCGTCGCCGCCCAGCTCGCTGGCGTGCGCGCGCACCCAGCGCCAGGCCGCCAGGCAGTCGTCGAGCGGCGCCGGGTAGCGGTGCTCCGGCGCGAGCCGGTAGTCGATCGACACCGCCAGCGCGCCCACCCCGACACAGAGCTGTTTCGTCAGCTTCTCGTGGGTCTCGGGGCTCATCGCCACGTAGCCGCCGCCGTGGAAGTAGACGATCACTGGATAGGGGCCGCGCTTGGGGTCGCCGGGATAGAAGGCCCGGGCGCGGATCTCGCCGCCCGGCCCGGGAATCTGCAGCGTGCGCTCCGCGGCCACGGCCGGGGCACCGGCGTTCAACAGCGGCAACAGCGCCCCCAGGCCTTCGCGCAGAGGCTTGGGCTCCAGCACGCGGGTGGGGCGGCCGGCCGCCATCATCTCGAACAGGACCTTCACCTGGGGATTCAGGGGAGCGCGCGGATCTGCGGCCACGGGAACCTCCTCGCGCCAAAGGTACCAAACGCCCGTGCGCCCGTGCGGGGCGCTCAGCGCACGAAGGGGGTGATCTTCTTCTGCAGCTGCTCTGCGGTGAACGGCTTGCGCAGGTAGTCGTTCGCGCCCGCGGCCAGCGCCTGCTGCACGCGCTCGAGCCCGCCTTCGGTCGTGATCATCACGATCGGGAGCTCGGCGCCGCCCAGGGCCTCGTCGCGGATGCAGCGCACCAGGGCGAGCCCGTCCATTCCCGGCATGTTGATGTCGGAGAGGACCAGGTCGAACTCGTCCTTGCGCAGCGCTTCGAGCGCGCTCGCGCCGTCGACGGCCTCGCAGAAGTCGAGCTCCGCAAAGCCCGCCTCGCGCAGGCCTTTGATGATGATCTTGCGCATCGTCGCCGAGTCGTCGACCACCAGCACGCGTGCCATTCGCGACTCTTCTTCGGCCGCCGCTCGCACGCGCTTGACGTGCGCCTCCAGTCCCGTGCGCCGCGAGACGAGAAGAGTTCTCGATGGACCCGCGCAAGCTGGCCGAGATCATCCGCAACGCCACCAACAGCGTCTTCTCGACCATGTTGGGCACCGAGCTCACGGCGCAGAACGCCTTCGAAGACCCGCAGCCGTTCCAGTCGAGCGAGGTCACCGGCTTCATCGGCATGGCGGGCGAGCTCGCGGGCTACGTCTCGATCCACGTGACGCGCTCCCAGGCCACCGACTTCACTGCGCGGCTGGTGGGCGTCGACGTGGAGGAGATCACTTCCGAGGACGAGATCCGCGACGCGGTCGGCGAGATCACCAACATGCTCGCGGGCAACGTGAAGACCGCGCTCGCGACCATGGGCGTGGTGGAGATCGCCTTGCCCACCGTGGTGATGACGCCGAAGGCCGAGCTGCGCGTGCGCGGGGCGCGCGGCGTGGCGGTCCCCTTCGACGACTACACCGGCGTGTTCCACGTCGAGGTGGTGCTGTCCGACGGGGGCGAGCCGGCGCCGCTGGAGCGCCGCTAGGCTATCCTCCGCGGCGATGCGCTCGCCGCGATCCACCGTCTTCGCGCTCTGCGCGCTGCTCGCGCTGTCCGCGTGCGCGCCGCGGCAGGACCCCGACGTGGAGCGCGCGCGGGAAGCGAACGAGCTGGCGCGCGACCTGATGAGTCCGTTCTGTCCCGGCCGCACGCTGGCCGACTGCGGCAGCCCCGACGCCGCGGTGGTGCGCGAGGAGATCCGCAAGGCGCTCGGTGCCGGCGAGTCGCCCGAGTCGGTGCGCGCGCGGATCGAGACGCGCTTCGGCGACCGCGTCGTCGGCGTGCCGCGCGAGCGCACGGGCTGGCTGCTCCCGATCGCGGCGCTCGTCGCCGGCGCAGGGGTGCTCGCGCTGGTGATCCGGCGCGCGCTGCAGCCGCCCGCGGCCAGCGCGCCCATTCCACCCGAGGTCGAGCGCGAGCTCACGCGCGAGCTCGACGAAGTCGACCCGCGCTAGCCCCGACGCCCCAGCCGCGGTGATCGCCGGCACACGCCGCACGCCGCGGCGTGGCGGCGATCACGCGAAGCGCGTGGGGGGTGTCACGCGCTCGTCCGCCCCGACGCCGATCGGTGTCGGCGATGAAGAAGCTCGCTCTCGTGCTCGTTCTCGTGCTGCTCCCCGCGGTCTCGCGCGCGCAGCTCCGCAGCGTCGATCTCGCGTTCCGCGATCCCAACGACGTGCGCGTGGTCGGCTTCCACGTCTACATCGCCTCGAGCTCGCAGGCCTACGGCGACTGGCGCGACGACATCAACGCCGTGCCGCCCGCCGACGCGAGCGGGAACAGCCACTACGCGCTCACCGGCCTCGAGGCGCTGTCCGACGTCTACGTCTCGCTCAAGTCCTACGATGCGAGCGGGACGGAGTCCGCGTTCTCGAACGAGCTGGTGGTCGCGGCCGAGCCGCAGTGCGCGGTGTCGGGCTGCGACGACGGCAACCCCTGCACCGCCGACAGCTGCACCGCGACGGGCTGCAAGTTCGATCCCACGCCGCTGGTCGGCACGACCTGCAACGACGGCAACGCCATGACCTTCAACGACGTGTGCCAGTCGAACGGCAGCTGCGCCGGCACGCCGGCGCAGTGCAACGCGGACGCGGACTGCCCCGCACCGGCCGACGTCTGCGCGGGCCCGCAGAGCTGCGTGAGCCATCAGTGCCGCGCCGGCAGCGCTCCGCTCCCTGACGAGACCGCCTGCAACGACGGCAACGCCGCCACTCCGTACGACGTGTGCCGCTCGGGCGCGTGCCGCGGCTTCGCCTGCGGCAGCGACGCGCAGTGCTCCGACGGCCAGGCCTGCAACGGCGTGGAGACCTGCGTGAACAACGCCTGCGTGGCGGGCACGCCGATGGTCTGCGACGACGGCAACGTCTGCAACGGCAACGAGAGCTGCGTCGGCTCGGCCTGCGTCGCAGGCACGCCGTTGGCCTGCTCCACCGACCAGGGCCCGTGCTTCGACTCCTTCTGCGACGCGACCGCGGGCTGCACCGTACAGACGCATCCCGACGGTTCTGCGTGCCAGACCTCGATGTCGGGCACCTCGGGAACGTGCTCCGCCGGCGTCTGCATCGCGCAGAGCACCAGCGATCCCAACACGCCCACGACCTCGCCGAGAAGTCCCCGCCGCAAGCGCCGCTCCTCGGGCGCATCGCTGTGGAGCTCGCAGCGCTAGCGCCGCGGGCCGACGGGAACGTGCAGCGGCCGGCCCATCTGCGCGGAATTGCGAGCGGAACCGAGTCCGATTCGGCGCGCCCCGCCCGCGACTGCCCGCTCGTGCTGCGGCAGCTCGAGGCTCGATCCGAGCGCGCGCAAAGCACGCGCAGCCTCGGGTGAGGGGCGTCACGCTGTACGCCGGCGCGACGCCGATTCGTGTCGGCGATGAAGAAGCTGCTCCTCGGCCTCGCGCTCGCCCTCCTGCCCGCGGTCTCGCAGGCACAGCTGCGCAACGTCGACCTCGCGTTCCGCGACCCCAACGACACGCGCGTGGTCGGCTTCCACGTCTACATCGCCTCGAGCTCGCACGCCTACGGCGACTGGCGCGACGACATCAACGCGCTGCCGGCCCCGGACGCGAGCGGGAACAGCCACTACGCGCTCACCGGAATCGAGCAGTTCTCCGACGTCTACATCTCGCTGAAGTCCTACGACGCGAGCGGGACGGAGTCCGCGTTCTCGAACGAGCTGGTGGTCGCGGCCGAGCAGCAGTGCCTGGTCTCCGGCTGCAACGACAACAACCCGTGCACGGTGGACACCTGCACCGCGACGGGCTGCAAGTTCGATCCGGCGCCGCTGGTCGGCACGACCTGCAACGACGGCAACGCCATGACCTTCAACGACGTGTGCCAGTCGAACGGCAGCTGCGCCGGCACAGTGGCGCAGTGCAACGCCGACGCGGACTGCCCCGCGCCGAGCGACGTCTGCGCGGGCCCGCAGAGCTGCGTGAACCACAAGTGCCAGGCCGGGACGTCGCCCAAGCCCGACGAGACGGCCTGCAACGACGGCAACGCCGCCACCAAATACGACGTCTGCCGCTCGGGCGTGTGCCGCGGCTTCGCCTGCGGCAGCGACGCGCAGTGCTCCGACGGCCAGGCGTGCAACGGCGTGGAGACCTGCGTGAACAACGCCTGCGTGGCGGGCACGCCGATGGTCTGCGACGACGGCAACGTCTGCAACGGCGCCGAGAAGTGCGTGGGCTCCGCCTGCGTCGCGGGCACCCCGATGCAGTGCCCGGCGGACGACGGCCCCTGCTTCGACTCGTTCTGCGATCCGAAGGCCGGCTGCCGCGTGCAGACGCACCCCGACGGCTCGAGCTGCCAGACCTCGATGTCGGGCGCGGAGGGCCAGTGCTCGGCCGGTGTGTGCATCGCGGCTCCGGTGAGCGGCAGCACCACTTCCACGACTCACGACCCGCGGCCGCCGGTGGTCGACGCCATGACTGCGCCCTGCGCGTCGAGCTTCGCCTCGGCCACCAACGTGTACCAGGAGATGAGCAGCGACGCGGCCACCAACCGCAAGATCGTGTGGAGCGGCTCGCTGCATCCGATGGGCTCGGTGCTGCAGTACCAGCCCGCCGACGGCAGCCTGCCCTGGCGGTCGCTGCGCGCGGTGGTGCAGTCGCACAACGGCTGCGACGCCCTCTACTCGGTCACGCTCGGCGGCATGGACGTCCACTACCGCTACCGGGTGAGCGGTGTCTCACCGCGCGGCCGGGTGTGGAGCGACTCCTTCGGGCTGAAGCCCGGCCCGTCCACGCCGCACACGCCGTTCAAGTTCGCGTTCTTCGCGGCCAACGGGCTGCAGGCGAGCAGCGAGTCGACGCAGGCGGCGAACGTGCTGCAGCGCATCCGCCAGGGCGGGGCGCCGCTCGTGCTCGGCGGCGGCGGCTACGCGCTCTCGACCGAGGCGATCGCCTCGGGGGCGGCCACGAGCACCGACCAGGCGGTCGCGCTGTGGAAGGAGCAGGCCGAGCAGATCATCGGCGGCGCGCTGTTCGCGCCCGTGCTCGGCTCGACCGAAGTCGCGAGCTCGACGACGTCCGAGGCGGCCGACTACGCCGAGTACATGCAGCTCGCCAACACCTCGCAAGCGCCGCAACAGACCTACTCGTACGACTTCGGCGGCGTGCACTTCGTGGCGGTCCACGCGCCGGATCTCGGCACGATCCACCCGGGCACGTCGGGCGGCGCCGCGAACCTCGCCTGGATCGACGCCGACCTGGCGGCGGCTCGCGCGAACGGCGCGCGCTGGCTGGTGGTCTACATGCACTCCGACCTGTTCTCCAGCCAGAAGAGCGAGGCCTCGGTCGCGACCGTGCGCCAGGCGTTCGGCGCGATCATGACCAGGCACGGCGTGAACCTCGTGCTCTCGGGCGAGGGCGACAGCTACGAGCGCTCGAAGGCGGTGAAGGGGAATCTCGCCACGCCGAGCGTCACGCAGCCGACCGAGCCCTTCGTCACCAGCGCGACCGACGGCGTGGTCTTCGTGCGGGCCGGCTCGGGTGGCCGGACGGCCTTCGACACCTGGGCGCGCGGGGAGCCGAACTGGTCGGGGTTCCGCGACAACACCCACGCGGTGTACCTGCAGCTGTCCGCGACGGACAAGCAGCTCTCGCTGCTCGCGTACGGCCTGGACGTGAACGGCAAGCGCACGCTCGTCGACGAGGCGCTGATCCGCTGATGTGAGGCGCCGCTCAACCTTGATGGCCGCCCCCGCGGCCAGGAGCAAGGCGCGCGGAGCTACTCGGAACGGCGAAGCCGAAGCGTGCCAGGATCTCGCGGCCCTGGGGAGAGAGCACGAAGGTGGCGAACGCCTTCGCGCTCTCTTCATCGGCGCTCTTCTTCACCACTGCGATCGGATAGGTGTCGACGACATTCTGCGAGTCCGGGATCTCGACGCCATCGACCTTCCCCGCCGCAGCCTTCACGTCGGTCGCGGCGACGATGCCCGCGTCTGCTTCGCCCAGCATCACCTTGTTCAGCACCGCTCTCTCGTCCGGTTCAAGCGAGCGCGGAGTCACGCTGACCCCGGCCTCGGCCAAGGCCTCGCGCTCGTCCCTCGCGATTCGCACCCCCTCCTCTGCGGCGAGCACCACGGTGAGATCGCGGCGAGCCAGGTCGGCGAGCTTCGCCACATGTTTGGGATTCCCTTTTTCGACGGCAATCTCGAGCCGGTTGCGCGCGAACGGGGTCGGCGTCTCGACCAGATCCGCAACCCGAGCCATCGTCGCCTCGTCCGCGGTAGCGAGCACGTCGACCGGGGCGCCCTGTTGCACCTGCATCGCGAGCAGCGACGAGGCAGCGAAGCTGAAGGTGACGTGCACGCGGGTCAGCTTTTCGAACTTCAGGCCTAGCTCCCGAAAGGCCTCGGAGAGCGGGACCGCCGCGAAAACGACGATCGCATGCTTCGAACCCGCTCGCGAAGCCGCCGGCGCGATCAGGAGCGCCCCTAGCACGGCCCCGACGAGCCAGCGCCTCCTAGCGCCCATCCGGACGCTCGACTGCCAAGTGCATGGGCTTCACCGAGCAGCGTCGCTGCTTCGCTCCGCGGTGTCTAGCGGACCCGAGCTCGCAGCCTTGCGTCGCTTCGCGCCCATCGAGCGCCATCATGCAGCCGATCCCGCGCGGCTGCAAAAGCGCCCGCAGCGGCACGGACGCAGCTGCTCATGCTCCTCTCGTCAGCGTGGCGAGCCCGAAGGATGGAGGGCCGTCGAATGCCATTCCAGACCGCTCGGTGCAGCGTAACCTCCTGAACTCTCAGTCCTCGCTCTCGTCGGGGTGCTGATGTGAAGCGCGCTTCCCTTTCCGGGAAGGGCGCGCCCCGGCTGCGGACCACTCACGCGTGCGCAGCTCCCACTCTCGGCGCGCGTTTCGCCTCGGGCTTCGGCCCCGGCGCCTGCGGTTGGTACGCTTCCTGCTCGAACGGAGGGTGCGGCCGCAGGTCGGACGTGCGCCGGGGGCGAAGGCGCGGGCACTCCCACCCCTCCACTCCCCCAGTCGGAAGCGCCAGACTCCCCTGGCGAAGCCACGCGCATCGTTCCCGCGCGCACTTCCGACGGCGGGCCGCGACGCTACTTTCCGATCCTCACACGCGGAGGACGGAGATGGCAGCTTCGAGCGCGGGCAGTTTGCAGGTCGGGTCGCGCCGCTACCGCATCCACCGGCTGGCCGCCGTCGAAGAGCTCGGCCTGGGCAAGCTCGCGCGGCTGCCGCGCTCGATCCGCGTGCTGCTCGAGAACCTGCTACGCCACGAGGACGGCGTCACCGTCACCCGCGACGACATCGCGGCGTTGGCCGGCTGGTCCGCCTCCGGCAAGAACACGCGCGAGATCGCGTTCCGGCCGGCGCGCGTTGTGCTGCAGGACCTGACCGGTGTTCCCGCCGTGGTCGACCTCGCGGTCATGCGCGACGCCATGGCGGAGCTCGGCGGCGATCCCAAGCGCATCAACCCGCTGCGGCCCGCGGACCTGGTGGTCGACCACTCGGTCCAGGTCGACTTCTTCGGCTCGCCCGAGGCGCTGGCGAAGAACTCGCGGCTCGAGTTCGAGCGCAACACCGAGCGCTTCGAGTTCCTGCGCTGGGGCCAGGCGGCCTTCTCGAACCTGCGCGTGGTGCCGCCCGCGACCGGGATCGTGCACCAGGTGAACATCGAGTATCTCGCGCCGGTGGTCTTCAGCGAGGAGATCGACGGCGAGTGGCACGCCTACTCCGACACCGTCGTCGGCACCGACTCGCACACCACCATGATCGGCGGAGTCGGCGTCGTGGGCTGGGGCGTGGGCGGGATCGAGGCGGAGGCCTCGCTCTTGGGCCAGCCGCAGTCGATGTTGATCCCCGACGTGGTCGGCTTCCGGCTCGACGGCGCGCTGCCCGCGGGCGCGACCGCGACGGACCTCGTGCTCACCGTGACCCAGCTGCTGCGCAAGCACGGCGTGGTGGAGAAGTTCGTCGAGTTCTTCGGGCCGGGCGTGCGCACGCTCTCGGTCGCCGACCGCGCCACGATCGCCAACATGGCGCCCGAGTACGGCGCCACGATCGGCTACTTCCCGATCGACGAGAAGACGCTCGAGTACCTGCGCCTCACCGGCCGCAGCGACGAGGCGATCGCGCTGGTCGAGAGCTACGCGCGCACACAGGGCCTGTTCGCCGACGCGAGCTCGCCCGATCCCGAGTTCTCGAGCGTGCTCTCGCTCGACCTCGGCTCCGTCGCGCCGTGCCTGGCGGGGCCCTCGCGGCCCCAGGATCGGGTGCCGCTCCCCGACGTGAAGGCGGAGTTCGCGAAGGCGCTGCCGAAGCTGTTCGGCGGCAAGAGCGCGCCAGACGCCGCTGCCCTCGCGAAGCGCGTGCCGCTGCGCGTGGGCGGCGCCGATGCAGAGCTCGGCCACGGCAGCATCGTGATCGCCGCGATCACGAGCTGCACCAACACCTCGAATCCGCACGTGCTGACCGCGGCGGGGCTCTTGGCGAAGAACGCAGTCGAGCGCGGTCTGGCGGTTCCGGCCTGGGTGAAGACCAGCCTCGCGCCGGGCTCGCGCGTGGTGAGCGACTACCTGGCCGCTTCGGGACTGCTCGCGCCGCTCGAGAAGCTCGGCTTCAACGTGGTCGGCTACGGCTGCACCACCTGCATCGGCAACAGCGGGCCGCTGCCCGAGCCGGTCGCGAACGCGGTGAAGCAGGGGAACCTCGTCGCGGTCTCGGTGCTCTCCGGCAACCGCAACTTCGAGGGCCGGATCAACTCGCAGGTGCGCGCCAACTATCTCGCCTCGCCGCCGCTGGTGGTCGCCTACGCGCTCGCCGGGCGCATCGATCAGGACCTCACCCGCGAGCCGATCGGGCGCGATCGCAGCGGCCGGCCGGTGATGCTCGCCGAGATCTGGCCGAGCCCCGCCGAGGTGCAGCGCACCGTTGCCGGCTCGGTGAAGCGCGAGATGTTCCAGCGCCGCTACGCCGACGTGTTCCAGGGCGACGACAGCTGGCGCGCGATCAAGATCGCCGCGGGCGACCGCTACGCCTGGTCGCCGCAGTCCACCTACATCCGCAAGCCGCCGTTCTTCGACGGCATCAGCCGCGAGCCGAAGCCCGTGGCCGACATCCGCGACGCGCGCGTGCTCGCGCTGCTCGGCGACTCGATCACCACCGACCACATCTCGCCCGCCGGCTCGATCTCCGCCGAAAGCCCGGCCGCGCTGTGGCTGCTCGAGCGCAAGGTGGGCCGCGAGGACTTCAACTCCTACGGCGCGCGCCGCGGCAACTACGAGGTGATGGTGCGCGGCACCTTCGCCAACACGCGGCTGCGCAACCTGCTCGCGCCCGGCACCGAAGGCGAGTTCACCACCTACCTTCCCGACGGCGAGGTGACCACCATCTTCGACGCCTCGCGGCGCTACCTGCGCGCGAACGTGCCGCTGATCGTGCTCGCGGGGGCCGAGTACGGCACCGGCTCCTCGCGCGACTGGGCTGCCAAGGGGACGCTCCTGCTCGGGGTGCGCGCGGTGATCGCCAAGAGCTTCGAGCGCATCCACCGCTCGAACCTGGTGGGCATGGGCGTGCTGCCGCTCGAGTTCGCCGACGGTGCGAGCGCGGCTTCGCTCGGGCTCAGCGGCCGGGAGCTCTACGACTTCGAGGGCCTCGGGCAGCTGCGCCCGCGCCAGCAGCTGGTCGTGCGCGCGCGCGGCGACGGCGGCGAGAAGACCTTCCGCACCACGGTGCGCATCGACACCCCGCGCGAGCTCGACTACTTCCGCCACGGCGGGATCCTGCAGTACGTCCTGAGACAGCTCGTCTGACCCAGCGCGTCCGCCGCTGACGCACCCGTCCACCCGGGGACGCAGCGCGGCGCAGAAGCGCGCGCAAGCCCGGTGGCCGCGGCGCCGATTCCATGGCAGCGGCTCCGTGCGGGTTCTCCGCGCGGTGCCGCCGCCGTGGGGGTCAACTTGGTTTCCGATCCGAACCTGATCTCGGAGTTCGTCACCGAGTCGCTCGAGCACCTCGAGTCGGCCGAGCCGCTCCTGCTCGAGATGGAGAAGCGCGGCGGCGGCGACTCCGAGCCGGTGAACGAGATCTTCCGCGCGATCCACAGCATCAAGGGCGCTGCCGGATTCCTCGGGCTGGAGAACATCTCGAAGCTCTCGCACGCGCTCGAGAGCCTGCTGATGAAGCTGCGCGACGGCGAGCTGCAGTTCCAGCCGCCGATGGCGGACCCGCTGCTGCGCGGGATCGACTCGCTGCGCCGGATGTTGAACGCGCTGCCGGCGAGCGAGGGCGAGCCCGCGGACGCGCTGTGTGGCGCGCTCCAGGCGCTGGCCGAGCGCGGTGCGCTCGCGTCGGTGAAGAGCGACCCCACCCCGAACCCCTTCCGCGAGGCGTGCGCCGCGCAGCGCCGCCGCGGCAATCACCTGGTGCGGATCGCGCTGCCGTCGAAGAAGCGCGAGCGCGAGCGCCTGCTCGCGGCGCTCGCGCGCTACGGCGAGCGCGTGGAGGAGCCGGGCGAGAAGAAGAGCGCGGTGTTCGCCTCCGCGCTCGAGCCGGACCTCTTGGCCGAGGCGATCGGCGTCGCCGCCGACGCGCTCGCTCCGCTCGCCTCCGACGTCGAGGGCGCGATCGACGAGTTCCCGCTGCCCGACCCGAAGCGACCGCTTCCGCTCTACTTCGGCCAGATCGCCGTCGACCTGGGCTTCCTCAGCGACGTTCAGCGCCGCGAAGTGCTGCGCGCGCAGCGCGGGTCGCTGCTGCGCCGCTCGTTCAGCGCCACGGCGATCGCGCTCGGCTTCTTGAACGTCGAGCAGAGCGAGGCGATCGCCGCCGCACAGGCACAGCGGCTCGCGGACGCGGAGCTGCCGGCGAATCCGTTCGAAGAAGAGGAGCGCGGCCGCCCGGGCGATTCCGCCGCCGAGGGCGTCGAGGCCGCGGACCTCGACGGTGCGGCGAGCGGCGAGCGCCGGGCCGACACCATCCGCGTGTCGCTGGCGCTGCTCGACAAGCTGATGAACCTGGCCGGCGAGCTGGTGCTCGGCCGCAACCAGATGCGCCAGCTGCTCGAGAACTCGACGCAGGTCGGCGTCAAGTCGGTGCTGCAGAACCTGGACCTGGTCACGACCGAGATGCAGGAGAACATCATGAACACGCGGATGCAGCCGGTCCGCGTGCTGTTCGACCGCATGCCGCGGCTGGTGCGCGACATCGCCCACCGGCTGGGCAAGCGCGTGGAGCTCGAGATGTCGGGCGCCGACGTCGAGCTCGACCGCTCGATCATCGAGGCGCTCGCCGACCCGATGACCCACATGCTGCGCAACGCCGTGGACCACGGCCTCGAGGACCCCAAGGGCCGCACGGTGCTGGGCAAGCCCGAGGTCGGGCGGGTGAGCGTGCGCGCCTTCCACGAACGCGGCCGGGTCGTGATCGAGGTCCAGGACGACGGGCGCGGCATCGATCCCGAGCGCGTGAAGGAGGCCGCCATGCTGCGCGGCGCGATCACCCGCGAGCAGGCGCTCACGCTGTCGGAGAAGGACGCGGTCGCGCTGATCTTCCAGCCGGGGCTGTCGACGGCGAAGGAGATCTCCGACGTGTCGGGCCGCGGTGTTGGCATGGACGTGGTGCGCACCAACATCCAGAACCTCGGCGGGCAGATCGAGGTGTCGAGCGCGATCGGAGAGGGCACCCGGCTGCGCATCCATCTCCCGCTCACGCTGGCGATCATCCCGTCGCTGATCGTGTCGGTGAACTCCGAGCGCTTCGCGATCCCGCAGCTGAACGTGGTCGAGGTGGTGCGGCTCAAGCGCGAGGCCGAGCAGATCGAGCGCATCCGCTCGAGCGAGCTGCTGCGGCTGCGCGGAGAGCTGCTGCCGCTGGTGCGGCTCGGCCAGTGCCTCGGCATCCGCGCCGAGGAGCAGAAGCGCCCGCGCTCGAACGTGGTGGTGCTGCGCAGCGGCGCGCACCTGTACGGGCTGGTCGTCGACGAGCTCCACGACAGCGAGGAGATCGTGGTGAAGCCAGTCTCGAGCTACCTGTCGGACTGCGGCTGGTACGCGGGCGCCACCATCCTGGGCGACGGGCGGGTCGCGATGATCCTGGACGCGCTCGGGATCGCCAAGCGCGCGCAGATCCGCTTCGACGAGGTCGCCGAGGAGACCGCGCGCCGCGGCGCCAGCGCCGAGCCCGCTGCGGCCGTCGCCGAACGGCGCTCGCTGGTGGTGTTCTCGAACGCCGCCGACGAGCGCTTCGCCATGCCGCTGCGCGAGCTGTTGCGGCTGGAGCGCGTCGAGAAGCCGCAGATCGAGTGGGTCGGAGAGAGGCGCTTCCTGAAGCACCGCGGCCGCGCGATCCCGCTGGTGCGGCTCGAGGACGTGCTGCCGGTGCGCGGAGGCGGCGACGACGCCGACGAGTTCTTCGTGCTGATCCCGCGCCTCGAGGGGCTCGAGGCCGGCATCGTGGCCTCGCGCATCGTCGACACGCTCGAGAGCGACGCGCAGCCCGAGCGCTCGCAGATCCAGGCGCCGGGCATCGCGGGCTCCGCGATCGTGGAGGAGCGGCTCACCATGTTCGTCGACGCCGCCGCCCTGCTCGAGGCCGCCGGCATCGAGAGGACGACGGCATGAGCGCCACCACCGCCGGCGAGCGCCGCTTCTGCACCTTCTTCCTCGGCGACGAGTGCTACGGCATCGACATCCTCACCGTGCGCGAGATCAACCGCCAGGTACAGATCACGCCGGCGCGCGGCGCGCCGGCGGCGGTGCGCGGGCTGATGAACCTGCGCGGCCAGATCGTGACCGTGATCGACCCGGCGGTGCGGCTCGGCTACCCGGCGCGTGAGCTCAAGAAGAGCACGCGGCTGGTGATCCTGAAGACGAACTCCGACCTGGCGGCCCTGGGCCTGTCCGGGCTCTCCACCAACGACGAGCTCGCCGGGCTCTGGGTGGACCGCATCTCCGACGTGATCACCGCCGGAGAGGATCAGATCGCCCCGGCTCCGCCCGATCAATCCGGGAAGAACGACCATCTCCTGGCCGCGGTGGTGCAGCTCAAGGATCAGGTGATCCGCCTGGTCGATCCGAGCGCGCTGCTGCGCCAGACCGACGCGGAGTGACGATGCCCGAGCAGCTGAAGATCCTGATCGTCGACGACAGCGCCATCTACCGCAGCCTGGTGCAGGGCTGCCTGCGCGAGATGCCCGACGTCCGCTGCGTCGGCACCGCGGTGGACGGCAAGGACGCGATCGCCAAGGCGGCCGAGCTGCGGCCCGACGTGATCCTGCTCGACGTCGAGATGCCGGTGATGAACGGCGTCGACGCGATGCCGAAGCTGCGCCAGATCGTGCCCGAGGCCGGCATCATCATGGTCTCGAGCCTGACCACCAACGGCGCGAACATCACCATGGATGCGCTGCAGGCGGGCGCGTTCGACTTCGTCACCAAGCCCCAGGTGAAGGCCGGCGAGGACGGCTTCGCCGCGCTGCGCGAGCCGCTCACCACGGTGATCGACGCGTTCCGCGAGGGCCGGCTGCAGCGGGCGCGTCCCACGGTCGCGCCGCCGAAGCCGAAGTCGCGCGGCAAGGTGCCCGTGATCGACGTGGTCGCGATCGGCTGCTCGACCGGCGGACCCAGCGCGCTGGCGGAGCTGATCCCGAAGCTGCCCGCGGACCTGCGCGTGCCGGTGCTGATCGTGCAGCACATGCCGGCGCGTTTCACCGCGTCGCTCGCGACCTCGCTCGACCGGCGCTCGAAGCTGCGGGTGCGCGAAGCCGAGGACGGCCGCCCGCTGCGCGCCGGCGAGGTGCTGGTCGCCCCGGGCGGGAAGCACCTCGAGGTCGGCGCGAACGACTCCGAGCCGTTCGTGCGCCTCACCAACAACAAGCCAGTGAACTCGTTCCGGCCCGCGGTCGACGTGCTGTTCAAGTCGCTCGCCGAGTCGCTGCCGGGCCGCGAGCTCTGCATCGTGATGACCGGCATGGGCGCCGACGGCCTCGACGGGGTGCGCTCCGTGCGCCAGCGCGGCGGCTGGTGCATCGCCCAGGACCAGGCCAGCTGCGCCGTCTACGGCATGCCGCGGTCGGTGATCGAAGGCGGCGAAGCCGACGAGGTGGTTGCGCTCGACGACCTGCCCGCGCGCGTGCAGGAGATCGCGAAAGCCCGATGAACGTCCCGAGCCTGGAAAAGCACGAGTTCGATCTGCTGCGCGGGTTGATCGAGACCTGGTGCGGGATCTCGCTCGAGGACGCGAAGATGTACCTGGTCGAGACGCGCCTGCGCGAGGTCGTGGTCGAGACCGGCTGCGCCAGCTTCGGCGAGTTCTACCAGAAGGCACGCAGCGCCGGTCCGACGCTGCGCGACCGCATCATCGACGACATGACCACGAACGAGACCTCGTGGTTCCGCGACATGCCGTTCTGGGAGACCGTGCGCCAGGTAGTGATCCCCGAGGCGCTCGAGCGGGCGCGCCAGGACGGGCGCCCGCGCATCTCGGTGTGGTCTGCGGCGAGCTCGACCGGGCAGGAGCCGTACACGATCGCGCTGATGCTGAAGGAGATGGAGCGCTCTGGCGAGCTGCGCGGCTTTCGCGCCGACTCGTTCGACATCCTCGCCACCGACATCAGCCGCAACGCCCTCGCGATCGCGGAGGCGGCGCGCTACGACCCGATCTCGATGCGGCGCGGCCTGCCGCTGCGCTTGCGCGAGCAGTACTTCACCAGGGACGGGCGCATCTCGGTGCTGTGCGACGACGTGCGCAAGCTGGTGCGCTTCCGCCGGCTCAACCTGCTCGACTCGTTCGGCAACCTCGGCGTCTTCGACGTGGTGCTGTTGCGCAACGTGCTGATCTACTTCGCCGCCGCGTGGAAGCGCAACATCCTGCGCAAGACCGGCGAGGTGATGCGCTCCGAAGGCGCGCTGGCCGCGGGCGCGACCGAGACGCTGGAGCTCTATTCGAGCGACTTTCACGTGGTGCGCCACGGCAGGTCCACGTACTACAGGCTGAAGGAAACCTGAGATGAAGGTGTTGGTCGTCGACGACTCCGCGATCATGCGCAAGGTCATCGAGCAGATCCTCGAGATGCTCGGCCACGAGGCGGTGCCCGCCGCCAACGGCGTGGAGGCGTTCGAGCGCCTCAAAGAGCACGACGACGTGCAGCTGATCCTGCTCGACTGGAACATGCCGGAGATGAACGGGATCGAGTTCCTGCGCGCCGTCAAGGACCGTCCGGGCCTGGCGAAGATCCCCGTGATCATGCTGACCACGGAGTCGGAGCGCCGCAAGATGATCGAGGCGATCGAGGCCGGCGCCAAACACTATCTCACCAAGCCCTTCCAGCCCGAGACGCTCGCGACCAAGATCCTGCAGTGCGTCGAGACGGGATCATGAGAGCGCACGGCGTGTCGCGGTCGTTCAGCGGAATCGTGTTCGCGCTGCTCGCGGCGCTCGTCGGGACGTTCGTCGCCAGCGAGCTCAGCCCCGCGAACCTGGGCGAGCCGCTGCGCTGGCTGCTCGGCTTCGGCGCTCCGCTCGCGCTGGGCGGGCTGTGGCTGTGGCTGCGCGGCGCGCTGCTCGCCCCGCTGGCCGAGCTCGCGGATGCGTTCGAAGCCGGCGACGAGGCGCGGCTGCGCCGCGGCTGCTGCGCGGGGCCGAGGCGCGCGTCGCTCCGCTGCGCGCCGACGCCGTCGGCGTGCGCGCGGCCGCCGAGGCGCTCGGGCGCGTCTGCGCGGGGCTCGCGCCCGCGACCGAGGCGCTTGAGCAGGCCGCGCAGGGGCTGTTGCGCGACACCGAGGAGATGCACGACGCGAGCGAGTCGACCATCTCGGCGATCCAGGCCGTCGCGGCCGCGGTCGAGGAGTCGAGTGTGAACGTGCGCGACGTGGCCAAGGGCGCGGGCGCCGTCTCCGAGCACATGAGCTCGGCCGTGTCGGCGATCGAGACCTTCAACGACTCGATCCGCTCGGTGAACACCGCGGTCGAGGAGATGAGCGCGTCGCTGCGCGACGTCTCGTCGAGCTGCCACCACTCCGCCGACGTCGCGGTGCAGGCGGCGCGCCTCGCCGAGGAGACCAACCAGACCGTCGCCGTGCTCGGCAACGCGGCGCGCGAGATCGGCCGCGTGGTGGACGTGATCAACGACATCGCAGACCAGACCAACCTGCTCGCGCTCAACGCCACGATCGAGGCGGCGAGCGCCGGCGAGGCGGGCAAGGGCTTCGCGGTGGTCGCCAACGAGGTGAAGGAGCTGGCGCGCCAGACCGGCGCCGCGACCGAGGAGATCGCCAGCAAGGTCGACGGGATCCGCCGCACCACCGAGGGCGCGGTGAGCTCGATCGAGCGCATCGGCACGATCATCCAGACCATGCGCGAGGCGACCCAGACGATCGCCACCGCGGTCGAAGAGCAGACCGCGACCAGCGCCGAGATCTCCTCCTCGGTGGGCACCGCGGCGGGCCGCGCCGACGAGATCACCTCGTCGGTCCAGCGCGCGGCCTCGACCACGCAGAACGTCGCGCGCACCACCGACGAGCTGTCGGGCGGCACCAACGAGATCGCCCGCAACGCGGCGCACGCCTCGACCGGGGCGGGGTCGCTGCGGCGCAAGGTCGACTCCGTGCGCAGCGCCGCACAGAAGACGCGCGACTTCGCGAGCGGCGCGGTGCAGTCGATCACCGAGATCAACGCGCAGGTCGCCGAGATCCGACAGATCCTCTACGGCCACGCGCGCGAGGACTGAGCGGCGGGAGGCGGCTAGAGCGAGGGCGTCGGCTCGCCGCGCACCACCCGCTCGATGTGCTCGACGGCTTCGGCGACGGAGTCCGTCACCAGGAAGCCACCCACCTCGCCGGGCGCGGCCGCACCTTCGCGGAACAGCGTCCCGGTGATGAACTGCAGCATGTCCTGCCAGTACGCGCGGCCCATCGCCACGATCGGGAAGCGGCGGATCTTTCCGGTCTGCACCAGCGTGACCGTCTCGAAGATCTCGTCGAGCGTGCCGTAGCCGCCGGGCATCAGCACGAAGCCGATCGAGTACTTCACCAGCATCACCTTGCGCACGAAGAAGTGGTCGAAGTCGACGACCCGGTCGAGGTACGGATTCGGCTTCTGTTCGTGGGGCAGCACGATGTTGCAGCCCACGCTGAGCCCGCCGGCGTCGCGGGCGCCGCGGTTCGCCGCCTCCATGATTCCCGGTCCGCCGCCCGTCACCACCGCGTAGCCCCGCCGCGCCAGCGCGGCGCCGAGCTCGCGCGCGCGCACGTAGTGCGGATTCTCTTCACCGAAACGTGCCGAACCGAACACGGTGACCGCGAGCCCGACGTCGTGCAGCGCGCGACAGCCGCGCACGAACTCCTGGAACATCACGTAGGCCCGGTCGAAATCCACCAGCAGATCGTCGCTCTTTCGCAGCAGCGCCTCTTCGCGCAGGCTGCGCAGCTCGTTCTCGGCAGGCTCTCCCATGCGCGGCTCCTTCCCCGTCGGCAGACCAGTGGATACCGCGACCGCCCCCCGCGGACCACTGGCCGAACGAACGGCATACTTTTCGGGTCACACACGAGGAGCCCCCCGATGAGCCAGGCTGGACCACTCTCCGAGCGCGAGCTGCGCCGCATCGACGCGCTGTGGCGCGCGGCGAACTACCTATCCGTCGGGCAGATCTACCTGCTCGACAACCCGCTGCTGCGCAAGCCGCTCGTGCGCGAGCACGTGAAGCCGCGCCTGCTCGGTCACTGGGGCAGCACGCCAGGCCTGAACTTCCTGTACGCGCACTTGAACCGCGAGATCGCGAAGCACGACCTCGACATGATCTACGTGATCGGGCCGGGCCACGGCGCGCCCGGGATCGTCGCCAACGCCTGGCTCGAAGGCACCTACAGCGAGGTGTATCCCCACGTCAGCCGGGACGAAGAAGGCATGAAGGAGCTGTTCAAGCAGTTCAGCTTTCCGGGCGGGATCCCGAGTCACGTCGCGCCGGAGACTCCCGGCTCGATCCACGAGGGCGGGGAGCTCGGCTACTCGCTGGCCCACGCGTTCGGCGCCGCCTTCGACAACCCGGACCTCGTCGTCGCCTGCGTGGTCGGCGACGGCGAGGCCGAGACGGGTCCATTGGCGACCGGCTGGCACGGCAACAAGTTCCTGAACCCGGCCCGCGACGGCTGCGTGCTGCCGATCCTGCACCTGAACGGCTACAAGATCGCCAACCCGGCGGTTCTCGCGCGCATCCCCGAGTCCGAGCTGCGCGCGCTGCTCGAAGGCTATGGCTACCGCCCGCATTTCGTCTCGGGTCAGGATCCCGAGCCGATGCACCAGACCATGGCTGCGACGCTCGACCGGGTGGTCGACGAGATCCGCGAGATCCAGGAAGCGGCGCGTGAACACGGCCGCCGCGAGCGCCCGACCTGGCCGATGATCGTGCTGCGCTCGCCCAAGGGCTGGACCTGCCCGCACGAGATCGACGGCCAGCTCGTCGAGGGCTACTGGCGCAGTCACCAGGTTCCCATGGGGGACATGGACCGGCCCGAGCACCTCGCGGTGCTCGAGCGCTGGATGAAGAGCTATCGGCCCGAGGAGCTGTTCGACTCCGAGGGGCGGCCGGTGCCGGAGCTCTCGGATGCGACGCCGAAGGGCCAGCGGCGGATGAGCGCCAATCCACACGCCAACGGGGGGATCCTGCTGCGCGAGCTGCGGCTTCCGGACTACCGCGATTACGCGATCGCAGTCGGGACGCCCGGCTCCGTCGACGCCGAGGCCACGCGCGTGCAGGGGAAGTATCTGCGCGACGTGATGAAGCTCAACCTGGCCAACCGCAACTTCCGGCTGTTCAGCCCCGACGAGAACAACTCCAACCGCTGGCAGGACGTGCTCGACGCGACGAACCGCAGCTTCGTCGCCGAGATCCGGCCCGAGGACGACCACCTGGCGCCGGATGGACGGGTGATGGAGGTGCTCTCGGAGCACCAGTGCGAGGGCTGGCTGGAGGGCTACCTGCTTACCGGCCGGCACGGCTTCTTCAGCTGCTACGAGGCGTTCATCCAGATCATCGACTCGATGTTCAACCAGCACGCGAAGTGGCTGAAGGTGAGCCGCAGCATCGGCTGGCGGCGGCCGATCGCGTCGCTGAACTACCTGTTGAGCTCGCACGTCTGGCGCCAGGACCACAACGGCTTCAGCCACCAGGATCCCGGCTTCATCGACCATGTGGTGAACAAGAAGGCCGAAGTGATTCGCGTGTATCTCCCGCCCGACGCCAACACGCTGCTCTCGGTGACCGATCACTGTCTGCGCAGCCGCGACTACGTGAACGTGGTGATCGCCGGGAAGCAGCCGGCGCCCCAGTGGCTCACCATGGAGCAGGCGATCAAGCACTGCACCGGCGGGATCGGGATCTGGCCCTGGGCCAGCAACGACCAGGACGGGGAGCCCGACGTGGTGATGGCCTGCTGCGGCGACGTGCCGACGCTGGAGACGCTGGCGGCGGTGTCGCTCTTGCGCAAGCACCTGCCCGACCTGCGCGTGCGCGTGGTCAACGTCGTGGACCTGATGAAGCTGCAGCCGCCGGAGGAGCATCCGCACGGTCTCTCGCACCACGAGTTCGACGTGCTGTTCACCCGGGACAAGCCGATCATCTTCGCGTTCCACGGCTATCCGTGGCTGATCCACCGGCTCACCTACCGCCGCACCAACCACGACAATCTGCACGTGCGCGGCTTCAAGGACGAGGGCACCACCACCACGCCGTTCGACATGGTGGTGCAGAACGACCTGGACCGTTTCCACCTGGTGCAGGACGTGATCGACCGCCTGCCGCAGCTGGGCCCGCGCGCGGCCTACCTTCGCCAGGCGATCCGCGACAAGCGCATCGAGCACAAGCAGTACATCGACCTGCACGGCGACGACATGCCGGAGATCGCGAACTGGCGCTGGGACGGCGG
>Ga0318555_10000071_pt1 | contig 23352 bp, 25 predicted proteins | sample GRESIP082b2f23_FD_202529 | JGI IMG/M metagenome (GOLD analysis project Ga0318555, IMG submission 202529) | Tropical soil microbial communities from Luquillo Experimental Forest, Puerto Rico - GRE.SIPMG.082b2f23 | ecosystem: Environmental > Terrestrial > Soil > Tropical forest > Bulk soil... | reverse complement strand
CCGCGATCTTCGCCGGCGAGCTGGCGCAGCTCGCCGCGCACGAGCGCGCCGAGCTGGTCGAAGCGCTCGCCGTGGCGCTGAGCCCCGCGAGCTGGGAGCACCTGCGCTGGAGCCGCGGGCTCTCCGCGGCGCGCGCGCGCGGGGTGATGCAGCGCAGCCTGCAGGCGCTCTTGCGCGACGCCGGCCTGGACGCTTCCCGCGGCTGAGCGGGCCCTACTCCGGCTTCACCGGGGGCTCGTTCGTCACCATGTGCCGCGTCTTCTCGTCCGCGAGCCCGAGCAGCGCCTGATACGCGCCCGGCGGGTAGTTCGCCATGTGCGGGCCCGGGCCGTCGAGCGGCGGCTGCGGCACCGCGCCCGCGCGATCGCGAAAGCTCGCCGGCTTGCGGTAGCGCTCGAGCTCCTCGGCACCGATGCCCGCGAGCGCGACGACCTCGGGGTCGATCCAGGCGCGCGCGTCGGTCGGCTCGGTCGAGCAGGAGAGCTCGAGCGAGAGGTTCTCGAGCCCGGCGAAGTAGATCGACACACACATGCCGTGGTCGAGCGGGCCGAGCACGGGGATGCCCTTCGCGCGGATCCGGTCGCGCATCGCGAGCAGCTCGCGCTCGTCGCGCACGCGCAGCGCCAGGTGCTGCATCGCGCCGCGCGCGACGTTCGCGCCCGGATTGCCCGCGTGCGTCTGGCCGAGCTTCACGGGCACCTTCGCGACCTCGGGGTTCGAGACGAAGGCGACCGCGCTCTCGTCGTCCATGCGCAGGAAGCCGTGCCAGGTGTTCTCGACGCCGTGCATCCAGTAGAGCGCGACGAGCTCCATGCCCAGCACGTCGGTGAAGTACTCGATCTGCGCCTTCATGTCGGCGGTGCAGATCGCGATGTGGTGCAGGCCCTCGATCTTGTTCATGGCTCGGCTCCTGTTCCTCGTCCCATGCTAGTACGATGGGAGCGATGAAGCACTATCGGACCGCCGTCTTCGACAGCGCCCGCTGGGCGCGCTTCGTCCACCGCCCGGGCGACATCTTCGTGTGTACGCCGGCGAAGTGCGGCACCACCTGGATGCAGACCATCGTCGCGAGCCTGCTCTGGCCCGACGGCGACGCACCCGGCGCCGTGATGGCGCTCAGCCCCTGGGTCGACGCCGAGTTCAACCCGCTGGAGAAGCTGCTGGCGACCTACGAGGGGCAGCGCCACCGCCGCTTCATCAAGACCCACACTCCCGCCGACGGCATCCCGATCTGGGACGACGCCAGCTACGTGTTCGTGGCGCGCGACGGACGCGACGCTTTCATGTCGTTTTGCCACCACCGCGAGGTGTTCAAGAACGAGCTGCGCGAGTCACTCAATCTCCGAGCGCTCGCGGACGGAGTCCCGCCGATGCCGCGCTGGGACGGCGACGTGCACGGCTTCTTCGCGTCGTGGCTCGCGGAAGGCGCCCTGTTCTGGCACGTGAGGAGCTTCTGGCGGCTGCGGGAGCGACCGAACGTGCTGCTCGTCCACTACAACGACTTGAAGCTCGACCTCGGCGCCGAGATGCGCCGCGTCGCGGACTTCCTGCGCATCTCCGTCCCTGCCGCGAGGTGGGCGGCGGCCGTGGAGCGCTGCACGTTCGCGTCGATGAAGGCGCGCGGTGCGGAGATCGGCGCGTTCGATCCCTTCGAGGGCGGTGCGCAGGCCTTCCTCTACAAGGGGACGAACGGCCGCTGGCGCGACGTGTTGACCGCGGACGAGCTCGAAGCGTACCGGAAGCGGGCGGCGGACTTTCTTCCGGACGAAGCGGCGCGCTGGCTGGAGAGCGGACGCGACCCCGGTCAGCGCTTGTAGTCCGCGCGGAGCTTGCCCTCGACGACCTCGGTGGCGAGCTCGAGCGCGTCGATCAGGCTGCGGCAGTCACAGGTGACGAGGCCACCCGCACTCGCGCTCTTCGTCCAGCGGCTCGCGCCCAGCGCCGCCAGCGTGCTGCCGCCGTGGATGTTGATCACCGCGCGGATGCCGCTGTCGAGCGTGAGCTGACCGGCGCCGTTCACGAGCCAGTCGAGGTCTGCCTGCGAAGGGACTCCCGGGTTGCCGGTGAGATCGACCAGCCAGGACTTCGCGCGCAGCCGACCGCACTCGCTCAAGCCCCGGGTCAGGGCCTCGCGGAAGCTGGGCGTGCTCAGCGACTCCCAGCCCCCGCGCACCGCGCGCTGCTTCACGAAGTGCTCGACCACGATCGTCCCCGGGATCCTGAACAGCTCGGTGCCCTGCATCGGTCCTTCCATCGGCGAGAGCGGACCGGTCGTGTAGTGCCGTGTTCCGGATCGCCGGCACGGGCCGGGTGAGCGTGCGAAGATGGGAAAGGGCTCAGCCGAGGGAGGCCGTCTTGGAAGCAGGGATCTTCATGATGCCGTCGCACCCGCCGGAGCGGTCGCTGCGCGACGGGTTCGCCTGGGACCTCGAGCACCTGGCGCTGTGCGACCGGCTCGGCTTCGCCGAGGCGTGGATCGGCGAGCACTTCACCTCGCCGTGGGAGCCCAATCCGGCGCCCGACCTGTTGATCGCACAGGGGCTCTTGCGCACGCAGCGGATGAAGCTCGCGCCCGGCGCCCACCTGCTCCCCTACCACCACCCCGCGGAGCTCGCCTGTCGCGTCGCCTACCTCGACCACATCGCCCGCGGTCGCTTCATGTTCGGGGTCGGCTCGAGCGGGCTGCCGAGCGACTGGCGGCTGTTCAACGTCGACGGCATGACGGGCGACAACCGCAAGATGACGCGCGAGGCGCTCGACATCATCCTCAAGCTGTGGGCGGCGAACGAGCCGTTCGAGTACAAGGGCGAGTACTGGAACGTGAACCGCATCGACACCATGTTCGAGACCCTGCGCTTCCACCTGAAGCCGTTCCAGAAGCCGCACCCGCCGATCGGCGTCGCCGGGCTTTCGCCGAACTCGGACACGCTGCTGCTCGCCGGCGAGCACGGCTTCATGCCGATGAGCTTGAACATCAGCCCGTCGTATCTGAAGTCGCACTGGGCGTCGGTCGAGCGCGGCGCGGCGAAGGCAGGACGCAGCGCCGACCGCAGCGGCTGGCGCGTGGTGCGCGAGGTGTTCGTCGCCGAGACCGACGCCGAGGCGCGCCGTCACGCGCTCGGCGGGATGCTCGCGCGCGCCTACCGCGAGTACCTGCTGCCGCTGTTCGGCGCGTTCGGCTTCACGCAGCTGTTCAAGCACGATCCCGAGCTGGCCGACTCCGAGGTCACGCCGGAGTACCTGGCCGAGCACAGCTGGCTGGTCGGCTCGCCCCGCACCGTCGCGCAGAAGCTGGGCGACATGTACGAGGCCTGCGGCGGCTTCGGCGCGCTGCTCGTGCTGACCTTCGACCACTCGCAGCAGGACGCGGCCTGGGCCGCGTCGCAGCGGCTGTTCGTCGAAGAGGTGATGCCGAAGTTCGCGTCGCTGAGAGCGGCCTCTTGACGGCGCCGCGCGTCGACATCTTCACCGACCCGAAGGCCTACACCGACCCGCAGCGCTGGCACGCAGTCGCGGCGCGGCTGCGGCGCGAGGACCCGGTGGCGTGGATCGAGGTGCCGGACTTCGATCCGTTCTGGGCGGTCACGCGCCACGCCGACGTGCTCGAGCTCGAGCGCCAGCCCGAGCGCTTCTTGAACACCATCGAATCGGTGCTCGCACCGGCTGCGTTCCGCCCCAAGAACGGCGGGATCCAGATCCCGTTCAAGACGCTGATCCACATGGACGGCGCGCAGCACCGGGCCTACCGCAACCTGACCAACGACTGGTTCAAGCCCGGCGAGCTCCGGCGCACGCTGCAGCCGCGGATCGAAGAGCTGGCGCGCCGTTTCGTAGAGCGGATGGCCGAGCTCGGCGGCGCGTGCGACTTCGCGCTCGACGTCGCGCGCTACTACCCGCTGCACGTGATCATGAGCGTGCTCGGCGTGCCGGAGAGCGACGAGCCGCTGATGCTCGACCTGACGCAGAAGCTGTTCGGGGCCGACGACCCCGACTTCGGCGTCGGCAACGACCTCGAGAAGCGCGTGGCCGTGATGATGCAGCTGGTCGGCTACTTCCAACGCATGACCGCGGACCGGCGCGAGCGCCCGGGCGACGACCTCGCCTCGGTGATCGCGAACGGGCGCGTCGACGGCGCGCCGCTGCCCGACCTGGAGACGCTGGGCTACTACATCATCGTCGCGACGGCCGGGCACGACACCACCTCGAGCACGCTCGCGGGCGGGCTCGAGGCGCTCACGCGCGCTCCCGACCAGCTGCGCGCGCTGCAGCGCGACCCGGCGGGAATCGACAACGCGGTCGAAGAGATGATCCGCTGGGTCACGCCCGTGCGGCACTTCATGCGCTGGGCGCAGGAAGACACCGTGCTGCGCGGCAAGCGCATCGCCAAAGGGGATGGGCTGTTGATGTCGTACCTCTCGGCGAACCGCGACGAGGAGGTGTTCAGCGAGCCGTTCGCGTTCGACGCGGCGCGCGCCAACGCGTCGAGCCACCTCGCGTTCGGCACCGGCGTCCACTTCTGTCTGGGCGCGAACCTCGCGCGGCTCGAGCTCGCCGCGTTCTTCCGGGTGCTCCTGCCGCGGCTCGAGTCGCTCGAGCTCACCGGCCCGACCGAGTACACGGCCGCGACCTTCGTCGGCGCGCCGAAGCGCGTGCCGATCCGCTACCGGCTGCGCGGCTAACCGAGCAGCGCGCGGATGCGCGCGCTCTCCGCGGTCGCGCGCGCGAGCTCGCGAAAGCCGCCGAGGTCCGCCGGCGGGTCGCCCAGACCGTGGCGCTCGCCATCGCCCGGCCCCGGGGCCCAGATCTGGCGCGTGTCCAGGACGTAGGCGCCGTAGACCGCCGAGAGCATCGCCTCGGCGTGGAGCCGCTCGAGCTCCTTGCGCACCGTGAACGCGCCGAGCGCGGCGTTGAACACCACGCTGAGCTCGGTGAGCGCCGCGCGGTAGCCCGCGCGTGACTCCACGCCCGGGCCGTACACCACCGAGAGCACGCGCGCCGCGATCAGCACGGTCGCGAGCAGGCCGTCCACGATCCCGCGCAGGTCGTGCTGGTCGGCGAGATCGAGGTAGCCCGCAGGCCGCAGGAAGGTGTCGACCGCGGCCCCGATCGCCCCGCAGCCGCTGTGTCCGAGCACGACCACGAGCCGCAGGCTGTCGGAGAGGTGCTCGATCGCGTAGCGCAGGCTGCCGAGGATGTCGGGACCGAGCACGTTGCCCGCGACGCGCACCACGAACAGATCGTTCGGACCCTCGTGGAAGACGAGCTCGATCGGGACGCGCGCGTCCGCGCAGCCCAGCACCGCCGCGAACGGCCGCTGCCGCGGCGCCTCGCCGCCGCTGCGCACGCCGAGCTCGCGCGGGTCGACGTGCACCACCTGCTGCACCAGGGGCTCGTCCCCCGAATCGACCCGCTCGACCAGCCGGGCGAAGTCGAGGTTCCCGCGCTCGAGCCGTTCGCGCGCGCTCCGCGCGTCCTCCGGCCGCCGGCGTTCTTCGTCGGCATCGTAGCGGTAGACGATCTCGACGATGCGCATGCGTGGCTAGGCGTTGAACGCGAGCTCGAGCCCCGCCTGCGGCCACGGCGTCTTGACCAGGAGACCCCGGCCCGAGACGGTGATCCAGGCGGTCTTCATGTCCTTGCCGCCGAAGGCGATGTTGGTGACGAGCGGGTCCTTGTACTTCGCGAGCGAGGTGAACTTCACCTTGCCCTTCGGCGAGATGGTCGAGATGCCGCTGTTGAGCAGCGTCGCCACGCAGACGTGGCCGTTCTTCTGCACCGCGAGCGAGTCGTAGAGCGAGTAGCCCGGGGTCTGGCCGACGTACGTGCCGCCCGGCAGCAGCCCTGCGGCGCTCGCCAGCTGTCCGGGCTTCGCGATCTTCGCCGCGAACAGCCTGCCCGAGAACGTCTCCGCGTAGTAGACCGTCCTCTCGTCGGGCGACAAGCCCACGCCGTTCGGACCGTGCAGCTCGTGGATCTGACAGGAGATGTGGCTCCCGTCGGGCCGCGCGTAGTAGAGCGCGCCGTGCACGCGGTGCGTCGCGGTCGACTTGGCGTGATCGGTGAACCAGAACCCGCCGCTCGAGTCGAACACGATGTCGTTCGGGCCGGAGAGCTGGCGCCCGTCGCAGTGCGTGTAGAGCGTCTCCACCTTGCCCGTGGAGATGTCCACGCGCTGGATCGATCCGCCCTTGTAGTCCTCGGCCTGGTGCCCCGGCAGGAGCACCCCCTGCACGTCGGTCCAGGCGAAGCCGCCGTTGTTGCAGATGTAGAGCGCGCCGTCGGGGCCGATCGCCGCGCCGTTCGGGCCGCCGCCCGCGTGCGCCACGCGCTGCTTCTTGCCGTCGGGCAGGACGCGCGTGATGTCGCCCGACTCGATCTCGACCACGATCACCGAGCCGTCGGCCATCACCACCGGCCCCTCGGGGAACCGCAGGCCGGAAGTCACTTCCTTGAACGCCATTCTCGCTCCTCCTATGCGCTTGCCCGCGGATAGCTCGTGTGCAGCGCCTCGACGACCTCGAAGAACTCGCGGCGGATCTCCTCGATGATCTGCTTCACCGGCTTCACCGCATCGATGCGGCCGCAGACCTGGCCGGTGAGCGCGATCGCGGCCTCCATGTCTCCGCCGAAGTAGAGGTCCCTGGCGGAGCCGAACTCGCCGAACACGTTCTTCTCCAGCTCCTTCTCGAGCCGGGTGCTGCGCGCGGTGCGCAACGCGCGCAGCGCGGGCGAGTGGAAGCGGTTGAGGAACACCGTGTCCGTCTCCTCGGCGCGCACGATCGCGTCCTTCCAGTTGCCGTGCACGGGTGACTCGGCCGACGAGACCATGCGCGTGCCGAGCTGGATGCCTTCCGCGCCGAGCGCGAACGCGGCGGCCATGGAGGCGCCGTCGACGAAGCCGCCCGCGGCGACGATCGGCAGCGAGACCCGCGAGCGCACCAGCGGCAGCAGCACCATGGTCGCCACCTCGCGCGGGTTCTTGAAGCCGCCGCCCTCGCCGCCCTCGACCACGAGCCCGTCGACGCCGCACTCGACCGCCTTCAGCGCGGCCTTCAGGCTCGGCACCACGTGGAAGACGGTGAGCCCGCCGGCCTTGAGCTCCTTGGTGTAGCGCTCCGGGCTGCCCGCCGAGGTGGTCACGAACCGGACGCCCTGCTCCACCACGAACTGCACGATCTTCGGATCGCGCACGAACGCCTGCGCGATGTTCACGCCGAACGGCTTGTCCGTCAGCGCGCGCATCTTGCGCACCTCTTCGCGGATCGCGTCGAGCTCGCCCGACGAGGTCTCGATGATCCCCATCCCGCCGGCGTTCGACACCGCCGAGGCGAGCTGCGCGCGCGCGATCCAGCCCATCGGCGCCTGCACGATCGGGACCTGGACCCCGAGCATGCGGGTCACGCGGTTGTCGAAGGTCCGGGGCGCCGCCATGCGCGCATCCTACCTCGGAGCGGCGGGGCCGCGTCGGCGGCTCAGGGTCGCGCCCAGGCGCTCCCGACCTGGACGTAGAGGGCGGTGGAATGGGGCCCGAACCCGACGTCGAGCCCTAGGTGGATCCCGTACTCGCGTGCGATCTCGTAGCGGAACCCGCCTCCGCCGGTCAGCACCGTCTGGCTGTTGTCGAAGTGCTGCAGGTCGTTCCAGGCGGCGCCGCAGCCGACGAAGCCGACCAGGCTGAAGCGGCGCCAGAACTGCCAGCGCAGCTCCGCCTCGATCTCCGCCACCTCGTCGCCCTGGTAGCGCACCGCGGGCGCGCCGCGCAGGACGATGAATGGACGCAGGTAGAACGGCGTGTCGGCGAAGCTGGCAGCGCCCTCGGCGCGCAGGCCCAGGAAGAGCGTCTGACCGAGCGGGACGTATTCCAGCGCGACCAGCTTGGCGCGCTGGAAGTTGTCGTCCGCTCCGAGCGCGCGGACGAAGACCCCGGCCGAAGCCTCCAGGTAGGTCCCGCGGGTCGGCGTGAAAATGTTGTCCCGGGTGTCCCAGGTGAGCGAGGGAGTGACTCCGCCGACGTTCGTCTCGTTCTCGAAGCTCGGTCTTCCGGGCGTCCCTTCGGGCGCGTCGAAGTGGACGCGGGTCGCGGAGTAGACGTAGCCGAGCCCCGCCCACAGCCGCGTGTCGCCGAAGCGATACTTGGCCTGACCGAACGCCCCGGCCGGCGCCACGTTGTAGTCGAGCGGATGGTTGCCGAGCAGCGCGTCCTTGCCGATGCCGTGGAAGTCGAGGTTGATCGACATGTAGAAGGCAGTGAACTGCGTCTGCAGGTGGTCGTCGAGCCAGTAGCGCGAGTCACCCGCGAACGCGCCCCAGCTCCCGTTCTGCGTGCCCAGACCGCCGACGGCCGTGATGCTCGGGCGGCCGAGGCCATCTTCCACCGCCTGCCCGATCGGCCGCGAGAGGAACAAGAGACCCAGCGCGCCGCCGTAGCCGACGGCCGGCTCGGTGATCGGAACGAGGATGGGAAGGAACCCGTACTTCTCCTTGAGGAAGCCGCTCACGTCGAGCCAGCCGTCGTCCTCCGACCACATCGGCGACTGCGAAGCCGCGGGCTTCGCGGGCTGCGGGGCGGCGGTGTCGGTCTGCGCCGGCGCCGGCGAAGCGGCCAACACCACACCCCACAGGAACGCGAGCGCCACCCACCGCAACCGGGGGCGCTCCTCAGCTCGCGCCGCCGCCTTCGAGCCGGCGCTGCATCCGGCGCATCCCGCCGAGCCAGTGCTCGAGGTCACCGGTCTTGTGACTCATCCACTTCTGTGCGATCGGGTCGGTGAGGATCAGGAAGCGCTCCGCGCGGATGGCGTCGACGACCATGTCCGCGACCTCTTCGGGCTCCTTGATCGGGCCGGCGACGTTGCGCGCGAAAACCGAGTTCACGTCGCCCAGCATCGGGGTGCGCACGCCCAGCGGCGCCAGGAGCGACACGCGGATGCCCTTGTCGTGGTAGGTGATCGAGAGCCACTCGGCGAGGCCCACCACTGCGTGCTTGGTGACCGCGTAGGTGAGGTTCCCGTGGCTGGTGAGGATCCCCGCCATCGACGCGGTGTGGAGCAGGTAGCCGCTGCCGCGCGCGAGCATTCCCGGCAGCACCGCGCGCACCGCGTACACGTGGCTCATCACGTTCACGCGCCACTGCGCTTCCCAGACCTCGAGCGGCGTGGTGAGGGGGTCGCCGCCGGTGGCCACGCCGGCATTGTTGAAGAACACGTCGATCGGGCCGACACCGCGCTCGGCCTCTGCGACCAGCGCATCGATCTCGGACTCCTTGGCGACGTCGCACGGAACTGCCAGCGCGCCGATCGCGCGCGCGACCGCGCGCACGGCGTCGGCGTTCTTGTCGGTCGCCACCACGCGCGCACCCCGCGCCGCGAATGCGCGCGCACACGCCGCACCGATGCCGCTTCCGGCACCGGTGACCACGGCGACCTTCCCCTCGAGCTCCACGGGTGGATTCTAAGGCAACCCGCGCTCCCACGTCGTAGACTCGCGCTCCATGGGCACACCCCTCGCCCCCGGCGCTCTCGCTCCCGACTTCACGCTGCACAGCACGCCCGACCAGGAGGTCTCGCTGCAGGACTTCCGCGGCAAGCCCGTCGTGCTCGCCTTCTACCCCGCCGACTGGAGCCCGGTCTGCGGCGACCAGATGGCGCTGTACAACGAGGTGCGCGGCGAGTTCGCCCGCTACGGAGCGCAGCTGCTGGGCATCTCGGTCGACGGCAGCTGGTGCCACGCCGCCTTCTCGCGCGATCGCAGGCTGCACTTCCCGCTGCTGGCCGACTTCGAGCCGAAGGGCGCCGTCGCGAGGCTCTACGGCGTCTATCGCGAGCGCGAGGGCTGCAGCGAGCGCGCGCTGTTCGTGATCGCAGCAGACGGTCGGATCGCCTGGAGCTACGTGTCGCCGATCGGCGTGAACCCGGGGGCGGATGGCATCCTCGACGCGCTCGAGAAGCTCGGGACGGGCGCGCGGTGAGCCGGCTGCGGCCTCCGGTCGGACCCGACGACCACGCGCTGGGGCCTGCCGACGCACCGGTGACGCTGGTCGAGTACGGCGACTACGAGTGCCCGCACTGCGGGGCCGCCCATCCGATCGTGAAGCGGGTGCTGCGCCGGCTCGGGCGCGGCGTCCGCTTCGTGTTCCGCAACTTCCCGCTGGGCGAGATGCACCCGCATGCGGTGGAAGCGGCGGAGGCAGCCGAAGCCGCGGGGCTGCAGGGCGAGTTCTGGCGCATGCACGACCGGCTGTTCGAGCACCAGGCGGCGCTCGCCCGCGAAGACCTCGTCGCTCACGCCAAGCGGTTGGGCCTCGACACCGCGCGCTTCGCAAGCGACCTCGACAGCGGAGCCGTCGAGGAGCGCGTCCGCGGCGACTTCGCCTCGGGCGTGCGCAGCGGCGTGAACGGGACTCCGACCTTCTTCATCGACGGCGTGCGCTTCGACGAGAGCTGGGACGAGGACTCGCTGGTGGAGGCGCTGCAGCAGGCTACCGCGAAGTAGTCGCCGCTATCGCGCGGGGATGCGCGGGAGCAGCAGGTGGGAGTCGAAGCGGCCGCCCGTGTGCAGCGTGATCCGCTCGGCGACGATGCGGTCGCGCGGATCGTCGTGCAGGAACGGCGCGATCCGCGGGTCGTCGTGGGCGGCGACCTCGAGCACGAGCCGCTCGCCCTGCTCGAACACGATGCTGGTGGGCCAGATCTCGATCTCGACCGGCACGATCTCACCGGGCGCCAGCTTCTGGATCTCGTCGTGCGCGTGGACCGGGCGGAAGGGCGTCGAGCGCGCGGGGTCGAGCTTGCGGTGGGATACGCGCTGCCAGCCGTACGCGACCGGGAAGCCGAAAGCGATCGAGCCCTGGAAGAGGACTTCCTTGCCCTGCGCGTCGAGCTTGCGCACGATCGCGAACAGGTCGGCGTCGTCCTCCGACGACGACACCCAGAGCCGGAGCTTCACCGGACCGGTGAACTCGGTCTCCTGCGCGAACGGCGCGGTCGCGAAGCGCGCGCGCGCCGACTCGCGCGGCGCCCCGGGCTCGGCGGTGTAGCTCGTGCCGGCCTCCGCGGCGGGCGCAGCGAAGGCGAGCGCTCCGCGGGCGGCGTCGAGCGCGAGCGGCGTCCACTCGGTGCGCGCGATCGGCCACTCGTTCTCGTAGCGCCAGCGCCAGCGCTCGCTGGTGGTCCGGATCGCGAGCTTGATCGGCGGCTCGCGAGTCACTCCGGTGTCGATCCTGCACAGCCAGTAGTCGAGGAAGCGCTTCTGGGTGAGCCGACCCTCGAGCGAGTAGAACGGCACGATGTGGTCGCCGCAGTGGATCTGCAGCTGCTTGTGCCGCGAGCCCGCGCCGAGGAACCCCTCGACGTTGCCGCGCAGGTGCAGTCCGAAGCCGCCCCAGTTGCCCGCGCTGAGCAGTGGCACCTGGATCTTCGCCAGGTCGGGCACGTGGTACGCCGCTGGGTCGAACAGCTCGGGCGGCGCAGCGCCCGCGGGAGCGGGAGCGGGAGGCGCCTTCGAGGCGCCTGCTTCGTGCTCGCGCACGTGGCTCGCCCAGCGGCGGTTGAATCCGTTCGAGTAGATGCCCCCGTGGCGGCTGGCGTCGCGGTAGGTGTCGACCGCGCCTTCCCAGGGCACGATCGCCGCGAGATGCGGCGGCTGCTGCGCCGCGACGCGCCACGAGTTCATCGCGAAGTACGAGATGCCCATGACCGCGACCCGCCCGTTCGAGAACGGCTGCGTGCCCGCCCACTCGACCGCATCGCTGAAGTCCGCCGCCTCCTCATCGGACAGCCGCCGGATCCGCCCGGGCGACTTCCCCGTCCCGCGCCCGTCGACGCGGATCACCACGTAGCCCTGCGGCACCCACCACTCGGGATTCACCGTCTCCCAGTGCATGTAGGGGCCGCGCTCGGGCAGCTTCGAGTAGTCGTAGCTCCGGTTCCAGTCCTTGAAGTGGATGTCCTTCGAGTACGGACCCATCGTGATGATGGTCGGATGGCGATCCGAGTCGTCGGGCCTGAATACGTCGGCGGCCAGGTGACTCCCGCCGCGCAGCGGGATCTCGACGTCGCGCTCGACCTTCAGCCCGTGAAACACCGCAGTGGAGTCGGTGCCCATGCTCCCATTCTATCAGGCGGACGTGCCCCACTGGATGCGAAATCGGATGCGGTCGGCGGGCTCGACCGCGCAGTCGCCGCGCGCGACCCCGACCGCGGACAGGAGGCGGTGCACCGGCTGTGGCGCGCGAACCGAGGTCGGATCCTGGAAGGGCTGAAGCCCAAGAAGCGCTGATGGCGGTGCGTTTCTTCCTTGATACGGGCGTTTCATCGACGTAAACTCGGAGGATGGGCGTCGATCCGTGCCCCTGGCTGCTGCTGATCCATCGGCTGCCCCCGCAAGCGCCCTACCTGCGAGTGAAGATCTGGCGGCGGATGCAGTCGGTGGGAGCCGTTGCGGTGCAGAACTCGGTCTACGTGCTTCCAAATCAAGAGGCTTGCCGCGAGCACTTCGAGTGGGTCGTACGCGAAATCGAGCGCCATGGCGGCGAGGCCTCGGTCTGCGAGGCGAGGGTCGTGGAGGGCTTCGGTGACGATCAGATCCGCGCGGAGTTCAGCGACGCTCGCGAGCGCGACTACGCCGCGCTGGCCGAAGAGGCCAAGAAGCTGCTCGAGACCTCTGCCGCGACGCGCAGGCGCGCCGGAAACCCCGACAGCGCGGCAGCGGTCCAGCGCCTCCGGCGGCGCAAGAGCGAAATCGAGTCGATCGACTTCTTTTCCGCACCCGCCGCGAACTCGCTCGAGCGGCTGATCGCGCGTCTCGAGCGCCGTTGGACCGCACCGCCGATCCGCCGCTCCGAGACGACGCACCGCTGGAAGCGCGCCGACGTCCGCTGTCGCACCTGGGTCACTCGACGGGGAATCTACGTCGATCGCATCGCGAGCGCGTGGCTGATCCGGGAATTCATCGACCCGGAGGCGCGATTCAAGTTCGTGCCGTCGCGCGGCTACGGTCCCGAAGCCGCCGAGCTCCGCTTCGACATGTACGAGGCCGAGTTCACGCACGATGGAGAGCTCTGCACGTTCGAGGTGCTGCTGCGGGAGTTCGGGCTCGTCGACGCTGGCCTGCGCGCGGTCGGCGAGATCGTCCGCGAGATCGACCTGAAGGTCGAAGAGCCGGCCCGCCCCGAGACGGTCGGGATCGCACACGCGCTGGAAGGAATCGCGCGCCGACACCACGAAGACGACAGCGCCCGTCTTCGCGACGGCTCGGCGCTGTTCGCGGCCCTCTACGCGTACTTCCGCCGCGAGAAGGAGCAGGCGCGATGAGCGTCGCCGCGAAGGGTGCCCGAGCGCCCGTACCGGCGGTGGCACCCTACGAGCTGCGCGATCTGCTGTCCTACTTCCTGCGGCTCGGAAGCCTGGGGTTCGGTGGTCCGGTCGCGCTGGTCGGCTACATGCAGCGCGACCTCGTCGACGAGCGCGGCTGGATCGCGGAGAAGGACTTCAAGGAAGGGCTCGCCCTCGCCCAGCTGGCGCCCGGGCCGCTGGCCGCACAGCTCGCGATCTACCTCGGCTGGCTGCATCACGGCGTCGTAGGCGCGACGCTGGTCGCGCTCGCGTTCGTGCTGCCGTCGTTCCTGATGGTGCTGGGCTTGTCCGCCTTCTACGTCGCCTACGGCGGCCTGCCTTGGATGCGCGGCGTCTTCTACGGGGTCGGTGCCGCGGTCATCGCGATGATCGCGCGCGGCGCGTACAAGCTCGGCCGCTCCACCGTCGGCAGGGATCCGCTCTACGCGGCGCTCTTCCTGGTGAGCGCGGGGGTGACGGCCTGGACGGAGTCGGAGCTGGTGTGGCTCTTCGTGCTGTCCGGCGTGCTCGCCTGCGTGCTGCGCGCGCCGTGGGGCGCGCGCGCGGCATCGGCCGCCGCGTTGCCACTCGGCTGGCTCGTCACCGGGCTCTCCGGGCCTGCATCTCCCGACACCCTCCTGCGCATCGGCTGGTACTTCGCCGAGGCGGGCGCCTTCGTGTTCGGCAGCGGGCTCGCGATCGTGCCGTTCTTGCACGGCGGGGTCGTGAACGACTTCCACTGGCTCTCGGAACGCCAGTTTCTCGACGCCGTGGCGGTCGCGATGATCACCCCCGGACCCGTCGTCATCACCGTGGCGTTCATCGGCTATCTGGTCGCGGGCCCGGCGGGCGGGACTGCCGCTGCGCTGGGCGTGTTCCTGCCCTGCTACCTCTTGGTGGTGATTCCCGCGCGTTACTTCCGGCGCGCGGTCCACGACCCGCGCGTCAAGGCCTTCGTCGACGGAGTGACGGTCGCCGCTGCGGGAGCGATCGCCGGAGCCGCGATCGTCCTGGGTCGGCGGGCGATCTTCGACCTCCCGACGCTCGCGATCGCCGCCGTCGCGCTCCTCCTGGTGACTCGCATTCGCGCGCGCTACGAGCCGCTCGTCATCGTCGGCGCCGGGCTGGTCGGGCTGCTGTGGTGGAGCGGCGCCAGCTGACCCGAAAGGAGCAACCAAAATGAAGACGATCGCCATCGCAATGGTCCTTTGTGCAGTCGCCTCGACGGTCGGCGCGGCGCCGCCTCCCCTCGACACGGCGAAGATCGAGCAGCTCACCGGTGCAAAGGGCTCGCTCGACGAGAAGGAAGGTGTGTTCAAGGTCTCGATGCCGCGAAGCGATCTCTCCGTCGTCGTCAACGGCGTGAAGCTGACGCCGCCGATGGGCCTCACCTCGTGGGCCGCGTTCAAGAGAGCCGGTGAGCACACGGTCGTGATGGGCGACACCGTGATGCTGGAGGATCAGGTCAACCCCGTGATGAGCGCCGCACTGGAGGCAGGCCTCGAGGTCACTGCGCTCCACAACCACTTCCTCTGGGACAGCCCGAGAGTCATGTTCATGCACATCGAAGGCATGGGCGAGGAGGCGGCCCTCGCCGGCGCAGTGGGGCGCGTCTTCGCCGAGATCAAGCAGACCAGCGGCGGCAAGGGAGACTTCCCGCGCGCAGACATCGACCCCGCCAAGACCACGCTCGATCCCAAGAAGATCGACGCCGTCCTCGGCGGCAGCGGCGAGCTCAAGAACGGCGTCTACAAGGTCACCATCGGGCGCCAGACGAAGATGCACGGCGAGACGATGGGAAGCACGATGGGCGTGAACACCTGGGCGGCCTTCGCTGGAAGCGACGACCAGGCCGCGGTCGACGGCGACTTCGCGATGCTCGAGCCGGACCTGCAGGGAGTGCTGAAGGCGCTGCGGGGCGGCGGCGTCACCGTCGCGGCCATACACCAGCACATGACGGGTGAGCAGCCGCGCGTGCTGTTCCTGCATTTCTGGGGAATCGGGCGGACGGTGGAGCTGGCCAGGGTGCTGCGAGCCGCGCTCGATACCCAGCGGCCGTGAGCGCTTCGATCGGAATCCTCTGGCGCGCCGACCGCGGCACCGCCGTCGGCGCAAACCCGCTGTTCGATCCGCTCGCGAAGGCCTTTGCAGAGCTCGGAGTCGCGGCCGAGCCGGTGCTGTACGCGGACGATGCGATCTCGGAGGTTCGAGCAGAGCTGCTGAATCTCGGCGCGGTGCTGGTCTGGGTCGATCCGATCTCGAACGGGCGAGACCGCAGCCGCCTCGATTCGCTCCTGCGCGAGGTCTCGGCGCGGGGCGTTTGGGTGAGCGCCCAACCCGAGGTGATCCTGAAGCTGGGAACCAAAGAGGTGCTCCACCGCACGCGCTCGCTCGGCTGGGGAACGGACACGCGCCTGTACTCGAGCGTCGAGGAGTTCCGCGCGGAGTTTCCGAGAACACTCGCGACGGGTGGCGCGCGCGTACTGAAGCAGAACCGAGGCAATGGCGGGATCGGAGTGTTCAAGGTCGAGCTCCTCGCAGCCGAGGGCCGGCCGGGTCCGGACGCGCTCATACGCGTCCAGCACGCACAGCGCGGCAGCGCGCGCGAGGAGCTGCGTCTCGCCGACTTCATGCGCCGCTGCGAGACGTACCTCGGGAACTCGGGGCGGCTCGTCGATCAGGTGCTCCTGCCGCGCCATGCCGAGGGAATGGTGCGCGCCTACCTGGTGCACGATCGGGTCGAGGGCTTCGGTCACCAGCACGTCACCGCGCTGATGGACCCGGCGCCCGGAGAGACTGCGCCTCCGCTCCCGTCTCCGCGCGTCTACCACGGACCCGACAAGCCCGAGTTCCAGGCATTGCGGTCCAGGCTGGAGCGCGAATGGGTCCCGCAGCTGCAGGAGCTCCTGGGCATCGAGACGAGCTCGCTTCCCGCGCTGTGGGACGCCGACTTCCTGCTTGGACCGAGAGCCGCTTCGGGCGACAACAGCTACGTGCTGTGCGAGATCAACGCGAGCGCGGTGTTTCCGTTCCCCCGAGAGGCGACCGCGCCCCTGGCGCGCGCGGTGGCAGCTACCTTGCGTGTACGGGTCGCAGGCGGACCTTCAGGCTGGTGATCTGATTCGGATGGACCGAGGCGACACCGTGTCCGGCCGCCGACTGCCCCCCGACGCTGCGAGTGACTCGGATCGTGGCCCGACCCTTGGCGAGGCCGCGGACCGAGAAGCTTCCGTTCGTCGCCATCCGGAAGTGCAGCGAGCGCCGCATGTGCTTGAGCTTCGGGACGCCGTGCACGGTCGTCTGGACCATCATGGTCACCTTCTGGTCCACGGTCACCTGCACGCTGTCGGAATCGTCGTCCACCTCCTGCCCGTCTTGATCCTGCAGCTCGACCTCGACCTCGTCGCCGGAGCTCTGCAGGTCGACCCGCGTCGCGACGAGCGCCGGAAGGCGGGTCGGATCGAGCCGGACGACCACGAACTGGCCCACACCGAGCTGTGTCAGGTCGACCGGGGTCGGCGGCTGCTGGAAATGGTCTTCACCCTGGGCGTTTCCGTCCTGGCCGTCGTCCCCCTGGTCTCCTCCGCCTCCTTCCCCGCAGCCGAAGCCTCCGGTCACCGCGCTGCTCGCGTCGATCGTGAGGCCGAAGAGCGTGAGCGTCTGCGCGTTCGGATCCGTCATCTGGATCGGACCGGCGAGCCGCACGTCGCCCATTCGCGAGACCTTGAGCTGCGTGGCGGCGAGCGGAGCCGTGTCGTTCACGAGCTGGACCGCGACGTTCTGGCCCACGGCGAGATCGCTGCAGCTCATCGGCGGTGCGGGAACGGGAGCCATGCCGTCGTCGTCCTCGTTCTCCGAGTCGTCCGAGCCCGGTGCCGGTGCAAAGACTGCGTGGGTCGTGTCGATCGCGAGACCGAGCACCGTGACCGTCGGGGGAGTGGTGTCGCAGCTGAGCGCGTCGATCGGTCCGCGAATCTCGAACGAGACGGGTGTCGCGTTCGGATCGTTCGGCTCGTTGGGCTCGGACTCGTGAGCTCCGACGGACGAAGCGCCGAGTCCGAGCAGTGCGGTCAAGGACGCGAGCGCGAGATGTCGGGGGATCGACCGCTGCTTCATGGGGTGCCTCCAAGTTCACCCTAACTCTACTCCCCTGGATCCAATGTGTGGCGGGTCACTCTCGCGGCGAGCTCCGAAAGTTCCGAAACTCTCATCTGACAGGCTCGGAGGCTCGCCGTGTACGCCTTCTCGATCGCGCTCTCGTCGGCAATTCTCTTCGGGGCTTCGACCCCTTGCAGCAAGCTCTTGCTTGTCGGCCTCGAGCCGTTTCAGCTCGCAGGCCTCTTGTATCTCGGGGCGGCGCTCGGAATGGCCCCGGTAACCGCCCTCGAGCTGCGGCGTGGGATGCGGGCGAGCATCGACGGCCCGAACCTGTCTCGGATCGCGGGAGTCGTGCTGTGTGGCGGCGTGCTCGGCCCTGTTCTGCTCCTCGCCGCCCTGCGGGTCACCCCGGCGAGCTCGGTGTCTCTGATCCTGAACCTGGAAGCGGTCGGGGACCGCGTTGCTCGGAGTGCTGATCTTCCACGAACACCTGGGCGGCCCTGGCTGGCTCGGCGTCGCCGGCAGCATCGCCGCGAGCGCGATCGTCGCCGGCTATGGGGGTCGGCCCGGCATCTTCGGCGGCGAACTCGCAGCCGCCGCCTGTCTCTGCTGGGGCGTGGACAACCAGCTGACGGCGGCGATCGATGGAATCACGCCCGCGCAGAGCACGCTCGTGAAGGGGATCGTCGCCGGCGCGACGAACCTGGCGATCGGGCTCGCCCGCGCCCCGCTCGATGCCTCACCGGCAATCGTGGCAAGCGCCCTGGGCGCGGGCGTGCTCTGCTACGGCGTCAGCATCGTGCTTCACGTGCGCGCAGCTCACGAGCTCGGTGCCACGCGCGCGCAAGGCATCTTTGCGAGTGCGCCGTTCGCCGGCGCCGCAATTGCGTTCGCGTTACTCGGCGAGCCGATCCGCGCGGCGCACGTCGCCGCCCTGCTGTTGCTCGTTCCTTCGATCGCTGCGCTCTTCTGGAGCCGGCACGCGCACCCGCACGCGCACGCGGCGATCGAACACACGCACAGCCATCGCCACGACGACGGCCATCACTTCCACGAGCATCCGGGTCAGCCGCTCGCCACGCGACACAGTCACCGGCACCATCATGGACCGCTGGAGCACGCGCATCCGCACTGGCCGGATCTGCACCACCGGCATCCTCACTCGCGGTAGCATCGGCTCGGAGGTGCCTGCCATGTCCCACTACCACGACGAGAAAGATCTTTCGCTGCTGAAGGAAATGCGCGCGCTCGCGCCCGAGGATTTCAAGGCCTGGGCGAATCTGGACGCGATCGTCGGCCGCGAGAACGGCCAGATCCCGCGCAAGTACCGCGAGCTGATCGCGGTCGCGGTCGCGCACACCACGCAGTGCCCGTACTGCATCGAGGTGCACACCAAGAACGCGAAGAAGGCCGGCGCATCGAAGGCCGAGGTGGCCGAGTCAGTCCTGCTCGCTGCGGCGCTGCGCGCGGGCGGAGCAGCCGCACACGGCACGCTCGCGATGAAGTTCTACGACCAGGGGTGAGCGGCTGCCGCCTCGCTCAGAAGTGCCAGCCGAGCCCGAACTGCAGCGTGAGCGTACCCAGCCCGTGCGTCGAGGCCTCGCCCAGAGCCGTGTTGATCGCGATCTTGGCTGGCGAGAGCACGCCTTCGATCCCCAGATTGAAGAGCAGGTTGTGCGTGAGATACAGGTCGAGACCCAGACCGACGCGGCCAGCGAACGCGGGATCTTCGACGGTCAGCCGGTTGAAGTGACCGCTCGTGTGCGAGACCAGAGCGCCGGCGCCCAGCAGGAAGTATGGTTGGAAGCGGGAGAGAGGCACGATGAAGACCATGTTCGCGGTGACGGACTGCATGCCGAGTGAGCCCACATCCGCGTTGCGCAGCTTGAAGTTGAAGTCGTTGAGCCATTCGTACTCGGCTTCGAGCGCGAACCACGACGTCAGGTGGTAGCCCGCGCGCGCGTTCACGCCCCAGCTATCGCTGACCTTGACGTCCTCGAGGATGGGAGTCCCGGAAAGAAAGTCCTCGATCACGTTGAAGCTGCGAGACGCGCCGACACCGATGTAGGGTCCGGAGCGGCCGAAGCTCACGTCGTCGTCCGCGCGGGCTGCGGAAGCGGCAAGACAGACTGCCAGGACAAGGACGGTCGAGAGACCGGGGCGGGTTGATTTCATCGGCGCAGCCTACGTGGCTCGCCGTCCTGCGGCAAGCGCGGCGTGGCACGGCGCGATCCCACGAACAGGAGCAGCGCGCCCGCCACGACTGCGAGATCCGCCACGTTGAAGATCCCGGTTCGGATCGGCCCCAGCCCGACACTCACGAAGTCGGTGACGAGTCCGTGATGCGCGAGCCGGTCGAGCCAGTTCGCGATCCCGCCTCCGGCGAGCAGCGCCGCCGCAAGGACGAAGCGCACGCGCGCCGCGCTCTCGCGCAAGGCCAGGATGCTCGCCGCCGCGATCAGGAGTGGCACGAGGCCGATCAAGAGCGGCATGCGGAGCCAGTCGGGAAGCGCCGCGCCCAGGCTCATGAACGCACCGGCGTTCTGCACCAGCTCGAGCCGCACCCAGCCCGCGGCGAGCCACAGCACCGCGCCCGGGTCGAGCAGCGCAGTGGCGGCGATCTTGGTGGCGCGGTCGCAGCCGATCGTGAGCATCGCGACCGCGGCGAACAAGAGTGCGTGGCGGCGGGTCATCGCGCGCGAGCGTGCCACAACGGGACCATCTTCCGCACGCGCGTCTCTTTGCCTCACACCGGCGAACGGACAGGGCGCGACGCGCGGCACGGAGCTTGCCCTGCATCGCCACATGAGAGCTCACCAGATCCTCCTCGCGGGACTGCTGACCTTCGGCCTGGCACAGGGCCCCCCGCTCCGGACGGCGCCGAGCGACGACGAGCTCCGCGAGCTCGAAGCTCGGCTCGACACGCTGCAGCAGGAGATCGACCAGCTCGCCGCAGCGAAGGAGCCGGCGCAGCGCGAGAGCATGATGCAGAAGAGCTGGCAGAGCATGCAGGACTACATGGGCTGGATGCACCAGCGCTGGGGCGCGGGCGGCCCGTGGATGATGGACGGCGGCATGATGGGCCCCGGGACTTCGAGCTGCCCGATGCTCGGCGGTGCCGGCGAGCCCTGGCCCCCGCCTGCAGGAGTCACACCCGAGCAGTACGCGCAGCAGCTGGGCCCCCACATGCAGCGGATGCGCGAGCAGATGCAAGCGATCGCGCGGGCGACGAAGCCCGAGGATCGGGAGCGCCTGTTGCAGGAGCACTGGCAGACCATGTATCGCGACATGGAGAGCATGCGCGGAAGAGGCTGGATGTCGACCCAGGCGCCGCTGCCCGACGCCAGCTCGACGGGCGCCAAGCTCGTCGCCGAGTACTGCACGAGCTGTCATGCGGCGCCGCCACCCGCCCTCCACACGAGCCGCGAATGGGCCGACGTGATCGGCCGCATGGGCGCGCACATGGCGGACGCAGGCGCAGGCGTGCGCATGCCCGACGCGGAGCAGAAGCGGGAGATCCTCGCCTACATGCAGGCGCAGGCGCGCTGACTCGGCGCCGCTAGCGGCGCCCGATCGCGTCGCGCTGACGGACGCAGTCCTCGGGGTCGTTCGTGACCGCGATGTCCGCGCCGCGCCGGAAGGCCTCGTCGCAGGATGCCGTCCGAGGCAGGCCTCCTGCGGGCTCGATGCGCTCCTCGGTCAGCGACCAGGCATTGATCGAGGCGAATTTTCCCGCCGCATGGATCAGTGACAGGTTCTCCGCGTTCAGCGTGTCGGGCCGGAGCCCGATCACCCTGAGCCGCGCATCGCCCAACCCGAGCAACTCGCGCAGCCCGGCCGCGCCCCGCTCGCGTTCGGGCCCGACCTGCACTGCGATGCGCGAGTCGGCGGCGCGGATCTCGCGGTAGAGCGGAAGGCCGTCGCCCGCCTCGAACACGATCCACTCGTAGGCAGCGAACCGGCGCACCAGCTCGAGCGCGGGGACCACCACCTCACGCGCCTTCAGGTCGGCGTCGATCACCACGCGGCCTGCATCCCAGCGCAGCATGTCCTCGAAGCGGTCGGGCCCGCGGTCGAGCCCGTGCAGTGTGCAGCGCTCGATCTCGGCAGCGGTGTGACTCGCGAGCGCGCCGGAGCAGACGGTGTTCGGCGCGAGGTCGCCGTCGTGGAAGAGGAACACGACTCCGTCCTTCGACAGCCGCAGGTCGGTCTCGATCATTTCTGCCCCGGCGCGCCGCGCCGCCTCGAAGCGCGCGACCGTGTTCGAGTCGGCGTAGCGGAAGCCGCCGCGGTGTGCATCGACGATTCGGCCGGAGAATCGCTGCGAGAGGTCGCGCTCGCCCAAGCCGAAGCTCGAGCACGCGGTGAGGAGCACCAGCGCGGCGAGCAGGCGCGCTCTCACCCCAGCAGCGCGCGGGCGCGCTCGAGCAGCGGGACGATCGACTTGCCCGTGATCTCCCACAGCGGGTCGTGGCGCTTGCCGCGCCGGTGCAGGCCGAGGTTCAGGCCGGTGATGATCGAGAACTTGTAGGCGGCGAGCGCGCGGAACCAGGCGACGTCGGGCAGCGGCTCGCCCCAGGCGCGCTCGTAGAGCGCCACGAGCTCGTCCGCGGGGATCAGCGTGGGAGCCGGCGAGCCCTCCGTGGCCCATGCGTCTGGGTCGCTGAAGGTCGCGACCCAGCCGACGTCGTTCAGTGTCGCGCCGATGCCGCAGAGCTCCCAATCGATCACCGCGAGCAGGCGCCCGTCCTTGGACCAGAAGGTGTTGCGCCAGTTGTAGTCGCCGTGGAACAGGCCGATCGGCGCGCTGCGCGGGATGCGCGCGAGCAGCTTGGTGCGCACCTCGGGGACGAGCGCCATCGATTCCGGCTCGGCGGCGCGCTCCACGAAGCGGTCCCAGCGGGTGACGTCCTCCTCGAAGGGCAGCGGCTCGCCCAGGTACGCGAGCTTCGCGCGCCAGTCGACGCGGTGGATGTTCGCGAGCGCGGTCATCGCTTCGGCGGCCATCTCGCGGCGCTTCGCGAGCGCGAACGGCTCGGCCCACATTCCCGGTCCGAGCTGCAGCACGTCGCCCTCGAGCAGCGGCACCACGAAGTACGGCCGCCCGAAGAACTCGAGCTCCTCGCCCGCCCACCTCACGCTGCAGTGCGGCACGGGCCCGCCGTCCAGCGCGCGCAGCGCCGCGACCTGACGCAGCACGTCGGCGGTGCCCTTCCACTGCACTCCCGGCGGCGGAAGGCGGAGGAACCAGCGTTCGGTGCGGCCGCGCGAGCGCACGGTGAAGCCGTACGAGAACCCGGCGTGGCCGGGCATCTTGTGGACGTCCATCACCTCGGCCGCGGGATCGCCGTACTTCGCACGTGCGAACGGGCCGAGCCGCTCTTCGAGTTCGGGGAGCTCCATCACTGCCTCCGGGCGCGATTCTACCCGAGCGGCGCGCGAGTCACTCGCCTAGATCTGGACCCGTCGCAGCCGCAGGGCATTTGCGATCACCGACACGGAGCTCAGGCTCATCGCCGCGGCCGCGATCATCGGGTTCAGCAGCAGCCCCAGAGCCGGATAGAGGATCCCCGCCGCGACCGGCACGCCCACTGCGTTGTAGACGAAGGCGAAGAAGAGGTTCTGCCGGATGTTCCGCATCGCCGCGCGGCTGAGCTGGCGCGCGCGCAGGATGCCGCGCAGGTCGCCGCGCACCAGTGTGACGCCGGCGCTCTGCATCGCCACGTCGGTGCCGGTACCCATCGCGATTCCGACCTGCGCCTGCGCCAGCGCGGGCGCGTCGTTCACGCCGTCGCCCGCCATCGCCACCACGTGACCCTCCTGCTGGAGCTGGCGCACCACCTCGGCCTTCTGCTCGGGCAGCACCTCGGCACGGACGTCATCGAGCCCCAGCCGGCTCGCCACTGCCTGGGCAGTGGTGCGG
>Ga0318555_10000060_pt1 | contig 24670 bp, 17 predicted proteins | sample GRESIP082b2f23_FD_202529 | JGI IMG/M metagenome (GOLD analysis project Ga0318555, IMG submission 202529) | Tropical soil microbial communities from Luquillo Experimental Forest, Puerto Rico - GRE.SIPMG.082b2f23 | ecosystem: Environmental > Terrestrial > Soil > Tropical forest > Bulk soil... | reverse complement strand
CTGTTTGTTCTGAGCGGGGCCCGGCGTGGCGAAGCCGCGCCACCCGCTCTTCGCTCGGCTTCGCCTCGCTGCGCGCTTCCGCCTTCGGCGCTCGCTTGCGTTCCTACTTCGGAATAGGAGTCACTCGGTGAGTCAGTCGCGAGCCAACCGGATCAACAGCTCGAGGTCTCTCGCGAGCTCTTCGAGACGTTCGGGAGCGCCGGGGCGGACGCCGCCGGGGGCGCGCTCGGCGGCACCGAGGTTTTCGAGGAGGCGCAGGGCGTTCGCGAAGTTGGTGTTCGAGAAGAGCTCGGGGGACTGCACGCGGTCTTGCAGCAGGAGCTGGCGGCCGATCTGGTGACAGCGGCGCAGCACGCCGGCGCTCGGTGTCGGTGCGGCGGCGGGCAGGCGGCGCAGGGTCTCGGTGACGACCCAGTAGCTCTCGAGGAAGTCGAGCAGGATGCGGGGGCTGGCGGCGAGCAGCGGCCGCAGCTTCGCGGCGTGCTCGCGTACGAGCAGCTGGGCCTCGCGCTCGATCTCGCGCGCGAACGGCTCGCGCTCCGCGAAGAAGAACTCGAACTTCAACAGCTCGCGCAGGCGCAGCGCGAGCGCGCGCATGTCGCGCCCCTGCGGATCCGCCGCGGCCGCGCGCGCGGCGAGATCGGCGATCGCGCGGCTGACGAGGAAGTGGATCGCGGTGTTGCGGTAGTACGACGCTGCGTGGCGGCCGGTGGGACCCACGTAGTAGACCGGCTCGACGCCGCCGTCGTAGCGTTCGAGCACGCCGGTCGTGGACAGTGCGCGCGCGGCCGTCTCGACGCAGGCGCGCGCGCCGGCTGCGACTTCGGCGGTCATGCCGATGCCGCGCTCGCGCGCGTAGTCGAGCAGCCGGCCGACCTGTGCCTCGAACTCGCCCTGGCTGAGCGCGCGCCGGCCGGCGCCGACCAGCACCGCGCAGCTGACCGACGCCGGCGTCAGCGGCGTCACCGCGTTGATCCCGTTGGCGATGCGGAAGGCGAGCTTCTCGACCACCAGCTTCTCGTCGCCGGTGCGGTCGAGATACTCGCGCAGCGAGATCGGCTCGGCGAAGCGCATGTGGATGCGTCCCAGCTTCGCCGCACGCGCGGCCCGGATCTGCCGCAGCAGGAACGGGAAGCTCTCGTTCTCCTTCTCGTCCCCCAGGTTCTGGCGCACGTACTCGGCCAGCTCGAGGATCTGGTCGTAGGCGATCGCCACCGGCACGAACAGCACTTCGCCCAGGTCGTGGCGGCGCGCCCCGTCGACGACGTAGTTCAAGATGCCGTAGCGCGGCGGCAACAGCTTCCCGGAGCGCGAGCGGCCGCCCTCGATGAAGAACTCCTGGTGGAAGCGGTGCTGCACCAGCGTGTTGATGAACGCGCGCAGCGACTCCTTGTAGATCGGATCGTCGGAGAAGCTGCGGCGCAGGAAGTAGGCACCGGTGCCCGGCAGGATCCGGCTCATCGGGAAGAACGCCATGTTGATCCCCGCCGCGGTGTGGGGCGGCGGGAAGCCGGACGAAGCCAGGAGCGAGTACAGCGCCACGTGGTCGAAGTTGCTCTTGTGCGAGGGGATGAACACCAGCGGCGAGCGGCGACCGAACTCGCGCAGCTTGTCGAGCTCGCCGGCATCGACGTCGATCTCGGGCTCGTAGGCGAGCGTGTAGAGCCAGCGCGTGAAGCGGCGGAAGAGCTCCATCGCGAACAGGTTGTGACTGGTGCCGAGCTCGCGCAGCGCTCGCTCGGCACGGCCGAGTGACTCGTCTCGAGTGAGTCCCAGCGTCGCCCCCGTTGCCGCGATCCGATCGCGGAAGCTCGGCTCCGCGATGATCTGCTCCACCAGCAGCCGGGGCACCTTGTAGCGGTCGCCGAACACCGCGCGCTGCGCGAGCGAGAGCGCCTTCACCGCCTGCACGCGCACGAACGCGGAGAGCGCGAGCTTGTCGCCGTGCGCGTGCGTCTCGCTCTCCAGCGCCGTGCGCGTGCCCGGGACCCCGACCACCACGCGCGCGTAGCCGCGCCGGAACAGCCGCAGCCAGCGGGTCCACTCGGGCGGGTCGTACGGGTTGCCGAACGGCAGGTTCCAGAGCGAGGGCGGCCGCTCGACCGGGCCCCACAGCACCTCCACCGGCACGAGGTCGACCTCGGCGCCCGCGCGCTGCGCGGCCGCCAGCAGCCGCGCGAGCCGATCGGGTCCGGCGAGCGGCGGCGAGAGCGGCACCAGCGCCGGCTCCCCGGCGAGGAACGCCTGCGCGAGCTCCCGCTCTTCGACACCACCGCGTGTCACCGGGACCCAGCGTGGGACGGGCATCCCTGCGGCGGCCAGGCTCGCCAGCAGGACTCGGAGGTCGAGCGCCGACTCGAGCGGTGCGAGGTAGATCCGCGCGCGCCCGGCCACCTCGGCGGCGGCAGCGCCCGTGCGCACCACCGGCACCGCGAGCAGTCGTCTCGCGCGGGGCGCGCGCCGCAGCGCAACGAGCTCCGACACGTCGCCACGATACCGCGAAAGCGCACCCGGCGCGCAGCGGCGCGCCTGACGCAGCGCGGCGCGAACGGCGCATCAACGCGGCGCGCCGGCCCACCGATACGGGGGCGTAGTCGGGCGATTCCGCCAGGAGCCTCTGCGCGTGCGCAGCACCCCGAGCCTGAGCGTCAGAGCGACACTCGTGGTCGCGGCGATCCTGCCGGTCGCTCTGTTCACGCTGGGCACCGCGGCGGTGCTCTACTCGGTGGCGCGCACCCAGCTCGAGCGGGGCATGCAGGAGCGGCTCGACACGATCGCGGCGCTCCTGGTCGAATCGACCCGCTCCGGCGTCGTCGAGGGCTCACGCGAGCTGGTGCACGAGGGCGTGCTCTCCGCCCTGGCCGACCGGGACGTGGTCCACATCTCGGTGTACGACGCCAGCGGCGAGCTGCTCGTCTCCGAGGGCGATCCCGCGATCGCGCCGCTCCGTCCCGCGGAGCGGCGCATCGACGGTCCCGAGGAGTTCCGCGCGCTCACCTCGCGGCTCGACGAGCTGCGCGTCTCGATCGCGCCGCCGGCCCTGGCCTCGGCGCCGGTGGGCATGCTCCGGATCGTGATCTCCGCGGACCGCAGCCTGGCGCAGTACCGGCAGCTGCTGCTGTCGAGCAGCGTCGTGCTGGCGGGCGCCCTCGCCGTCGGCATCGGGCTCGCCGCGCTGCTCTGGCGCCGCCTGCTGCGCGCGATCGCGCTGCTCGGCGAGACCGTGCGCCGTGTCGGGGCCGGCGACCTCGGCGCGCAGGTGCCCGACCTGGGCCGCGGCGAGCTCGGCGCGCTGGGCTACGCGTTCAACGACATGACGCGGCAGCTGTCGCGCGTGCACGGCGAGCTCGAGACCCACCGCGCCACGCTCGAACAGAAGGTCGCCGAGCGCACGATCGAGCTCGAAGCCGCCCGCAACGAGGCGCAGCGCGCCAACCAGTCGAAGAGCGCATTCCTCGCCAACATGAGCCACGAGATCCGCACCCCGATGACCGCGATCCTGGGCTACGCGGACCTGCTGCTCGACGACGAGATGCAGCTGGGCGACGAGCCGCGCCGGCTGCTCGAGATCGTGCGGCGCAACGGCGGCCACCTGCTCGACGTGCTGAACGACATCCTCGACCTGTCCAAGATCGAGTCCGGGCGCATCGAGGTGGAGCGCATCCCGACGGGACTCGTGCACATCGTCTCCGAGATCACCTCACTGATGCGCGTCCGCGCCGACGAGAAGGGCATCGCGCTCGAAGTCTCCTTCGACTCTCCTGTGCCGTCCGAGGTCCTGTCCGATCCGACCCGGGTGCGACAGGCCGTCGTGAACCTGGTCGGGAACGCGATCAAGTTCACCGAGCGCGGCTCGGTGCGGGTATCGCTCGGCTACGAGCCCGAGCACCAGCGCGCCTGTCTCGAGGTCCGAGACACCGGCATCGGCATCGCGCCCGAGAAGCGCGCGTCGCTGTTCCGGCCGTTCGAGCAGGCGGACAGCTCGATCACGCGCCGCTTCGGCGGCACCGGGCTGGGCCTCGCCATCACCAAGCGCATCGCGAACCTGCTGGGAGGAGACTGCGCGGTCGAGAGCGAGCCTGGCCGTGGCAGCACCTTCACCTTCACGCTGCGCGCCCCGCCTGCTGCGGACGCGCGCATGCTCGAGAGCTTCGCCGAGGCGGAGCTGCGGCGCGACACCGGCCGCGCGCTGCCCTGCCAGGAGACGATCTCGGCCTGCATCCTGCTGGCCGAGGACGGCCCCGACAACCAGCGGCTGCTCTCGATGATGCTGCGCAAGGCGGGAGCCGAGGTCGCGGTCGTCGAGAACGGCCAGATGGCGATCGAGCGCGCCTGCGCCGAGGCCTTCGATCTGATCCTGATGGACATGGCGATGCCGGTGATGGACGGCTACACGGCGGCGCGCGAGCTGCGGGCCCGCGGCGTCGACACGCCGATCGTCGCGCTCACCGCACACGCGCTCGCGGGCGAGCGCGAGAAATGCCTGGCGGCGGGCTGCAACGCCTACCTGACCAAACCGATCGACCGGGCTGCCCTGCTCACCTCGATCCGCGCGCTGCTGGACCAGAGCGCGAAGCGCCAGCGCGTCTAGCGCGCGCGGGAGACGAAGCCGCGCAGCCGCGCGAGATACTCGTCGAAGTCACTCGCGCGCGGCGCGAACGCAGCCCGCCAGGCCTGGCCCGAGTCGGCCAGGAACAGCACCATCGTGGCGGCGGCCTCGGTTCCGTAGGACAACAGGCTGGCCAGCGCCGCACCGACGATGCCTGCGCGCGGGATCAGCCACAGGTTCAGTGCGACGTTCAGCACCAGCACCGCGGCGCGCAGCACGACGATGGCGCGCTGGCGGTTCACCGCGGCGAAGTAGCGGCCGAGCACGCGCGAGACGGTGACCAGCGCGACTCCGGGCAGGAGCACCAGGAACGGGAGCACGGCGGGCAGGTAGGCGCTGCCGTAGAGCAGCGGGATGCCGATCGCGCCGGCGGGCGCCAGTGCGAGCGCCGCCGCGAGCATGACCAGGAGCGAGGGACGGACCACCGTGGCCGTGAACTCCGCAGCTTCGGCCTCGGTCGCACCCGCGAGCCGGGGCAGCAGCACGGTGCCGATCGCCCCGGGCACCTGGCGCAGCTGCGCCACGACCGAGACGCCTGCCGCGTAGAGGCCGATGTCGACGGCCGATACCCCGAGCGCCGCCAGCAACAGCACGTCGATGCGCTCGTGCAGGTTGATCAGCAGGTTCTGGACATAGAGGTTCCGGCCGTAGCGCACGCTGGCCAGCGCCTCGCGCAGGTCCACGCGCCACTCGATGCCCGCCAGCGCGACGAGCCAGGTGCCGAACACGACCACCAGGGCCACCTGCACGGCCAGGCCCACCGCCAGCGCGGAGTCGAGAGCTCCCCCGCCGAAGGTGAGCGCGACCAGCAGCAGGAGGATCCCCAGCGATTGCAGGAACCCGTACTGGTTGTGCAGGTCGAAGCGGTCGATCGTCCGCGCCGTGCCGCACAGGAGCTCGCCCAACGTGAGCAGCGGCGCGGTCGCCGCGGCTACGACGAACGCCCATGCGGACACGTCGCCCAGGAACGCGCGCGAGAGCGGGGCGCGCAGCGCGCAGCACAGCGCGAACGCGCCGAGGGCGAAGGCGCCGTTGGCCGCGAAGCCGGTCGAGAGCGCGCGCCGCGGCGACACGCCTCCGCGTCGGGTGCGGTAGATGACGGCGTCGGCCCAGCCGAGCTGGGTCAGGAGGAACACCACGAACGAGAAGGTGGTGAGCAGTGCGTACATGCCGCGGTCGGCCACCGAGAGCCAGCGGGCGAGCACGATCTGGGTCAAGAACCCGAGCGGAATCCGCGCCACGTTCGTCGCGAACACACTGGCGACGTTGCGCAGGAAGCCCACGGGACTGGACTATGAGTCCCCGGGGGAGATGCGCCAGATGACGACCTGGTCCTCTTGTCCCTGGTAGTTGCGGTACGCCGAGCCGCGGTAGACCTCGCGCTCGCGCTCGAGCGTCAGCTCGCTGCCGCCGCCGCCCGGCAGGTGGCAGGGGTAGCGCTGCACGAACGAGGCGTAGCTGCCGCTGCGGACTTCGGGCGGCACGGCGTGCTGGCACACGTAGGCGACGCCGTGGTGGCGCAGGAACGCGGCGAGCCCGCCGCGGCACAGCGTCTCCTGGTACTCGAAGCTGTTCACCACGCCGTCCAGGTTCATCACCCGCCGCTCGGCGAAGTAGCCGAAGGCGCCGCTGTCCTTCATCGCGAGCACCGCGTCGGCGGGCAGGTTGCGCGCCACCCAGCGCCCCGCGTCTCCGGCGGCGCCCATGAACGCCAGCTGCAGCCGGGCGATCGACGACGCCTCGGCGAGTACGAGCGCCGCCGCGAGCGCCGCTCCGAGCCAGGGCCGCGCGCCGGCGGGCAGGCGGTCCAGGCCCGCGCGCGCGAGGAGCGCCACGGCCAGCGCGGCGATCGGCACGAACAGCGCGAAGTGCCAGGCGAACACCGCCCAGTGCATGAACACCACGGTGTGTACGGTCTGCAGCCCGAGACCCGCGACCAGCGCCGCCAGCACCGCGCCCACGCGCGGCGGCGCCAGGGGCAGGGCGACGAGCGACGCTCCGGAGAGCGCCACCAGGCCCCAGTAGGCCGGGGAGAGGTTCCCGGGCGCGAAGCCGGGCGCCGCGAGGTTCGTCTTCAACACGCCGCTGATCGGCACCAGATGTCCGAACGAGGCTTCGTTCCAGGCGAGATAGGGCGCGACCAGGGCCGCGGCGGGCCAGAACACGGCCCAGCCCTTGCGCAACGCGGCCGCTGCGCGCGCGGACGGAGACCCGGGCGAGCCCGCCCACTGCAGCGCGGCGAGCGTGCCCCCCAGAGCGATCGCGACGAACACCGAATCCAGGCGCGCGAGCAAGAGGAGCCCCAGGAGCAGCCCGGTGCGCCAGTCCCCGGGCCGGGCTTCGCGCGCCTCGAGCACCCCGCTCGCCAGCAGCTCGCGCAAGAGCAGCACGAACACGCCCACCGCGAGGCCGGACTCCATGCCCGAGACCAGCACGTTCTGGAACGGCGGGACGAACAAGAGCGCGCAGCCGGCGAAGGCCGCGGCGAGGCCGAAACGCGCGCGCAAGAGCGCGCACAGGAGCGCGCCGGTGGCGCAGAAAATCACCACCACCAGGAGGTGCGCCGCGCCCAGCAGCAGCGTCGTATCTCCCGAGGTGAGCCACGCGAGCGGGACCAGCAGCCACATCCACAAGGGTTGGAAGCCGTTGGTCGGCGAGAGGCCGTCTGCCGTGAAGCCGTGACCGGACGCCGCATTGCGGGCGATCGCGAGGTAGTAGTAAGCGTCGTCCTCGAACCGCGGCCACGCGGTCGCGCTACCCTGCGCCTTCCAGCCGGCGAGCCACAGGCCCAGGCAGATCGCCAGCAGCGCGCCGCCCGCACGAAGGGCGAACGGGATGGAAAGGCGCGCCGCGGGGCCCGGCCGCGAGGAGTCGAAGGTCGAATTCCGGGCGGCCACGGATTCCTCGGGCGGTTCCAGGAGCGGGCATGGTGGCATATTGCGTGAGAGCGCGCCGGACAGGCGCCAGCGAGGCGCGCGGGTGAGCGAGGCCGCCCAGATGCCCGCCGCTGCCGCCACGCGCTGGAGCGCGCGGCTGCGCGTGAGCTATGCCTGGATCGCGCTCCTGCTCGGCTGCGCGGCGGTGTTGACGGCGGTCGACACCACGCTGATCGCGCGCTCGACCGACCTGTTCACCGGCGGGTTCCTGGTCGTCGACCCGCAGCGCGGCGCCGCCAACATCGCCCTCTACATGGCCGAGTCGCTCGAGCTCGACGTCACGCTGCTGCTGCTGATCTGGCTGGTGACGCTCCCGCTGCTGCGGCGAAGCCGCATCCTGGGCGCGAACCGCCTGGTCGCTGCCGCGGTGATCGGACTCGCGCCCCCGCTGGCGTTCCTGTACGTACGCTACCACCTGTCGCGCTATCTCGGCGAGCTGATCGACCCGGGCCTGTGGCTGGCGCTCGCGGGCGGGTCGCCGCTCGAATGGTTCGCGCAGGCCGAGGCCCAGCTGCTGCCGGTGGCGGGCACGATCGTGGTCGCGGCCATCGCCGCGGCGTTCGGGCTGCGCGCACTGCGCAGCAAGAAGGGGTCGCGCGAGACCCGCGCGGGCTACGAGCTGCCCGCGGCGCTCGCGCTGTTCGCCGGCTTCCTCGCGACTTCCGTAGTGGCGGCCGGCGTGCTCCAGCGCGCCTGCATGCACGGCGGTGCGAGCTGCGCGGCGCTCGAGAAGAAGGCAGCGGGCGCCGCACTGGTGCCGCTGTTCCAGCGGGCCACCGACTTCGACTTCGACGGCTACGGGATGTTCTCGCCGCTCGCCGACCAGGCGCCGTTCGACCCGACGCGCCACCCCTACGCGCTCGACATCCCGGGCGACGGGATCGACCAGAACGGGCTCGCGGGCGATCACCCCAAGGACTATCGCCCCCCGCGCGACGAGTTCGTCGAGCGCCCGGAGTTCGCGCGCAAGCCGAACCTGCTCGTCATCTTCCTCGAGGGCGTGCGCGCGGACATGATCGGCAGCTGGGTCGACGGCAAGCCGGTGACGCCCTTCCTGAATCACCTCGCCCAAGCGGGCTCGCGCTCGGAGCACGCCTATGCGAACTCGCCCTACACCGCGCGCTCGCGCGCGCAGCTGCTGGGCGGGCGGCTCGCGCCCTATCAAAACCAGTCCACGCTGATCGACGATTTCCACGCCAACGGCTACACGGTCGCGTGGATCTCGGGCCAGGACGAATCGTTCGGCGCCGAGGAGAGCAAGATGCTCGGCATCGCGCGCACCGACTACCACTTCGATGCGCGTGACGAGGAGCAGTACTCCGTGGCGCGCTTCAGCACCACCGGCAGCCTGATGGTGTCGTGGAAGCGCGTGAACATGCACGTCGCCGAGTACCTCGAGAAGCGCGACCGGGACCGGCCGCTGCTGCTCTACGTGAACTACGGCGACACCCACTTCCCGTACGACCACCGCGAGCTCGACGACATCCTGGGCGTGCGCCGGCTGACCCCGCGCGAGATCCGGCCCGAGAACGCCGCCGGCGTGTACGCCACCTACGCCAACGCGACGGCGAACGTCGACCGCGCGATCGAGCAGCTGCTGCAGATCTGGCAAGAGAAGGTCGGCGCCGACAACTCGGCGCTCCTGCTCACCTCGGACCACGGCGAGGCGATGTTCGAGGACGGGACGCTCGGCCACGGCCTCGCCCTCGATGCGACACAGACGCGTGTTCCCTTCCTCATCGTCGGGCTGGGCGGCGTGTGGCCCGAGCCGCTCGGGCTGTCGGACGTCCGTGCCGGCCTGCAGCGCTCGCTTGCACTCGAAGGGCCCGAAGCCACCCGGCCCGCGCGGTTCGTGCCAGTGCCGGGGCGCCACATCCTCCAGTACATGGCCGTGATCGAGAACCCGCGCCTGCTCTGCCTGCGCGGTTACGACACCGAACTCCGCTACGACACCACTCAGAGGAGCCAGCCGGACGACCCCGATTTCCGGTCGTTGATCTGGTGGTGGGAAGGGCTCCAGCTCGAAAATGCCGCACACGAGCCCCCGGGGTGAGGGAAGGCCCGGCGGACGCGCAAATCGAGCCCCGGCAATGAGCGGGCGCAAATGAGCGTCCGCAGACGGCGCTGTATGGGGCTCCCCCTACGAAGTCTGTTGATTTTTCGGACGTAGCCGGAGTACATCATGCCCGCCGTGAAGACTTGCCGCTCCGGGCGCAGCCTCGTCTTTTTGGCTGCGCTCTGCGTCGCGGCGGCCGGGCGGATTGGCCATGCCGCCGACGTCGGCAGCGCTCCCTGGTTCGGCAGCTTCGGCGTCAACTCGCCCAACCCGCCGGGCAATCTCGGCACGCTCACCGTCGAGAACGCGGTCCACGATGCGAGCGGCTCGGTGTACGTGGTCGAGACGACGCGCGTCTCGAAGTTCGACAACAATGGGAACCTGCTGCTGACCTGGCCATGCGTCGCCTGCTTCGGCATCGACGTGAACCAGACGACCGGCGACGTGTACGTGGTCCAGCAGCCGCTGAACACGATCTCGCAGTTCAGCTCGACCGGCTCTTTGATCCGCATCTTCGGCTCTTTCGGCAACGGTCCGGGCCAGTTCAACCAGCCGCACGGCATCGCCGTCGACCCGGCTACCGGAAACCTGTTCGTGCTCGACACCGCGAACGGGCGCATCGAGGTCCTCGACGGCACCGGGAACTACCTGCGCCAGTTCGGGCAGAAGGGAACCGGCCCCGGCGACTTCAGCGGAGTCGCGAACCCGGGCGGGGTCGCCTACGACGCCGTGAACCACTGGGTCTACGCGACCGACCCACCCTTCCACAAGGTGATGAAGTTCTTCGGCGACGACGGGACCTTCCTCACCAAGTGGGGAGACCCGCCGTCCGCGACGCCGGGACACTTCCACTGGCCGCGTTCGGTGGAAGTCGACGGCTCGAGCAACGTGTACGTGACGGACACTGATGGGGAGATCGTCCAGTACTTCACGTCGGACGGAACCTTCCTCGGCCAGTTCCAGGGACCGCAGAACGTGACGGACGGCCCGTTCCACCCGCGCGACATCGCGATCAACCGGATCACAGGCGAGAAATTCGTGAACGCGGCCTATGCATACCGCGAGGACAAGTTCGATCCGAACAACGTCTACGTGAAGTCCTGGGGCGGGAACATCATCAGCGGCAGCTACATGGAGCAGCCGTTCGGGATCACGGTCGACCCGACCAACGGCGACGTGATCGTGTCCGACGGCGGGACGTTCCGCTTCAAGCGCTTCACGCAGGGCGGCGGCTTGAAGCTGATCTGGGACGGGAAACACCCGAGCGCTGCGATCTGGGGCTTTTCGAACCGCGTCGACATCACCCTGCCCGGCGGGGTCCCCCAGGGCAATGCGAGCTCGATCGCCGCTGCCCCGGACGGCTCGATCTGGACCGGCGCCATCCAGACCCTGTATCCCGACAACCCGGCGATTCCGTGGCTCAGTCACATGGATCCGAACGGCGTCGTGATCGGGCACGCGGACCGGAAGGAGTCGCAGAACAACTACGGCGAGCTGATTGCGGACGTCGCGATCGAGCCGACCTCGGGTGACGTGTTCGCCTCCGACCTGAGCTTCAACCACCTGCGGCGCGTGCACCCGGACGGGACCACGGTCATCGACCAGTTCCTGGTCGCACCGGGCGGCATCACGTTCGTGAACGGCAAGCTCTACGTCGTCAATCCACAACACCAGAACGTCCTGCGCTACACCGATCAGCTGTCGCTCGAAGCGACCCTGGGCGGGGGCCCCGGCACGGGCGATGGAACGTTCAACTTCGACATCCAGAGCGGCATCGCGGTGCGGGCGTCCGACGGCCACATCTTCGTCGCGGACACGCACAACAACCGGATCCAGGAGCTCGCGCCCGACGGCAGCTTCATCGCCAAGCGCGGCACCTTCGGCGGGGCTCCCGGCCAGTTCGGGCAGCCCGAGGACGTCGCGCTCTCGCCCGGGGGCGACTTCCTCTACGTGGACAACACCTTCGACCGCCGCATCGACATGTTCTGTCTCAGCACCGTGCCCGCCTGCAACGCGATCGTCGATCAGGACAACGACGGGCTGCGCGACTACCAGGACAACTGCCCGACGGTCTACAACCCTTCGCAGATCGACAGCGACGGCGACGGCATCGGCGACGCCTGCGATCCGTGTCCGCTCGACCCGCTGAACGACATCGACGGCGACGGCATCTGCGGCAACGTCGACAACTGCCCCTTCGTATACAACCCCGACCAGCGGGACTCGAACCACAACGGCATCGGCGACGCCTGCGACACCTGCAACACCGATCCGCTCGGCGACGTCGACGCCGACAAGGTCTGCGGCAGCGTCGACAACTGTCCCTATGAGCCGAACTACGACCAGAAGGACTCGGGCGGCATCCTGACCACCACCCCCGACGGCATCGGCGACGTCTGCCAGTGCGGCGACCTGACGCAGGATGGCATCGTCGATGCGTCGGACGTCACCGCCTACCGCGCGTACCTGACGCAGGACCCCAACACGCCCTTCGCGGCGGCGCGAAAATGCAAGGTGGCGAGCGACGGCGGCCCGTGCTCGATCCTCGACGTGGCGGTGCTCGAGCGCGCGCTCGACACCACCGACGGCGCGCAGCCGCCCGGCATCGCCCAGGTGTGCGGCGCCGCGACCGTGGTCGGTCCGTAGCGCGAAGAAATATGCCCGGCCGCGGCTGCGTCGAAGCAGCGCGCATGTCGTCTCCGCACCAGCGCTCCTCGGGGCGAAGCCAGCTCCTGCTCGTCGCGACGCTGAGCCTCTGCTTCGCCGCGGCAGCAGACGCGTTCGAGTTCGACGTCGGCAGCGCGCCGTACCTCGGCAGCTTCGGCGTGACCCCGCCGAACCCGCCCGGGATGCTCGGCACGCTCACCGTCCAGAACGCGGTCCACGATGCCAGCGGGTCGGTGTACGTGGTCGAGACCCGGCGGATCTCGAAGTTCGACCACGACGGAGGCCTGCTCCTCACCTGGCCGTGCCCCGCCTGCTACGGCATCGACGTCAACCAGACGACGGGCGACGTGTACGTGGTCGAGCAGGTGCTGAACAAGGTCGGCCAGTTCAGCTCGACCGGGCGTCTGATCCGCGAGTTCGGCGCGGCGGGCAGCGGTCCTGGCGAGTTCGACCTGCCGCACGGCATCGGCGTCGATTCCGTGACGGGCGACGTCTTCGTCTGGGACACTGGCAACGCCCGGGTCCAGGTGTTCGACGCGAAAGGCACCTACCTGCGCCAGTTCGGCAAGAAGGGGACGGGTCCCGGCGACTTCAGCGGCATCGCCGGCCCGGGCGGGCTCGCGTTCGACTCCGCGAACCGCTGGGTCTACGTGACCGACCCGATCACGCACCGGGTGATGAAGTTCGCCGAGGACGGCACGTTCCTGTTGAAGTGGGGCGATCCGCCGGGCGGCATGCCGGGCCACTTCCACTGGCCCCGCTCGGTCGAGGTGGACGGCGCGGGCAACGTCTACGTGACCGACACCGATTCGGAGCGGATCCAGTACTTCACTTCCGAGGGGAAGTTCCTCGGCCAGTTCCGAGGCCCGCAGGACGTGGCGCGCGGACCGTTCCATCCTCGCGACATCGCGATCAACAAGCTCACGGGTGAGAAGTACGTGAACGCGTCCTACGCGTTCCGCGAGGACAAGTTCGACGCGAAGAACGCCTGGGTGAAGTCGTGGGGCGGGAAGTCCAGCGAAGGCAGCTACCTGGACCAGCCGATGGGGCTGTCGGTCGACCCGACCAACGGCGACGTGGTGGTCGTCGACGCCAGCGCCTTCGTGTTCAAGCGCTTCTCGCAGTCCGGTGCGTTCAAACGCACCTGGAGCTTCTCCTACCGCGTCGACATCGTGCGGCCGGGCGGCGTCGGCCAAGGCAACCACACCGCCGTGGCGGTCGCGCCCGACGGGAGCGTCTGGACGGGCATCGTCGGCACGTTCTATTCGGACAACCCGTCGATCCCGTGGATCACGCACTTCGACCGGGACGGCGGCGTGATCGGCTACGCCAAGCGCAAGCCCGTGCTCGGCAACTATGGTGAGGACATCTCCGGAGTCGCGGTCGTGCCCGCGAGCGGCGACCTGTTCGTCTCCGACCTCAGCTTCAACCACCTCCGGCAGGTGACGGCCCACGGCATCGCGGTGAAGGACGTGCCCTTCCGCCTGCCCGGCGGGCTCGCGTTCGCGAACGGCAAGCTCTACGTGGTGAACCAGCCGGCTGGCGACCTGCGGCGCTACAGCGACCAGCTCGTGTTCGAGCAGAACATCGGCGGACCGGGATTCGGCGACGGCGAGTTCAACTTCGATCTCCAGAGCGGCGTCGCCGTGCGCGCGTCGGACGGCCACATCTTCGTCGCCGACACGCACAACAACCGGATCCAGGAGCTGGACGTCGACGGGCGCTTCGTCGCCAAGCGCGGCGAGTACGGCGGGGCGCCCGGCCAGTTCGCGCAGCCCGAGGCCGTCGCGCTCTCGCCGCGCGGCGACGTCCTGTACGTCGCCAATAGCTTCGACCACCGCATCGACATGTTCTGTCTGTCCAGCGCGAAGGCGTGCGGCGCGATCGTGGATCGGGAGGGCGCCCCGGATCCGGCGACTCCGCCCGCCACTCAGCTGCCGGGGCGATAGCGGGCGCGGAGCGCCTCTGGGATACGCGTCGGGCGGAGCGTCTTGGCGTCGACGTAGGCCCAGATCGTCACCGCGCCGAGCAGGAGCGCTCCGTCGGAGGCGCGGGTGAAGCGCGAGTGCCGCTCGCTCTTCGCGCCCGTCATCTTCTCGACCCAGGTCTCCTCGACGATCTCCTCGCCGGGCAGCGCGGGCCGATGGTAGTCGAGCTCGTGACGGCGCACGATCCAGAGCGCGCCCTGCGCGCGCAGCGCGGCGAGGTCGGAGCCGTGCATGACGGCGTGGGCCGCGGCGAGCTCACCCATGAACGCGAGCCAGCGCACGTTGTTCACGTGACCGAGCTCGTCGACGTCCCCGGGCACGATGGTTCGGGTGCGCCGGAAGACCTCGGGGCTCATCCGTTCTCGTCGAGCAGCGCCGCGCAGTAGTCGCGATAGGGCGAGGGCGGCATCGCGCGCAGCGAGCGCTCGAGCCCGGCGGCGTCGAGGAAGCCGCGCCGGAAGGCGATCTCCTCGAGACAGGCGATCTTCAGTCCCTGGCGTTGCTCGATCGTGGCGATGAAGTTCGCGGCCTCGAGCAGGCTCTCGTGCGTGCCCGTGTCGAGCCAGGCGATGCCGCGCCCCAGCCGCACCGCGCGCAGCTCGCCGCGGTCGAGATAGGCGCGGTTCAGGTCGGTGATCTCGAGCTCGCCGCGCGCCGACGGCCGCAGCCCGCGCGTGCGCTCGACCACGTGCTCGTCGTACAGGTAGATGCCCGGCACCGCCAGGTTCGAGCGCGGCTGCTTCGGCTTCTCGACCAGCGAGAGCACCTTGCCGTCCTCGCCGAACTCCACCACGCCGTAGCGCTGCGGGTCGCGCACCGGGTAGCCGAAGATCACCGCGCCCGAGCGGAACTCGCGCGCGATCTCGTCCAGGCGCATGCGCCCGTAGAACAGGTTGTCGCCCAGGATCAGCGCCACCTTCTCGCCGGCGATGAAGCGCTCGCCGACCAGGAACGCCTGGGCGATGCCCTTGGGCTCGGGCTGTACCGCGTAGCCGATCGAGATGCCCCAGGCCGATCCGTCGCCCAGCAGCGCCTGGAAGCGCGGCACGTCCTGCGGGGTCGAGATCAACAGCAGGTCGCGGATGCCCGCCAGCATCAGCGTCGCCAGCGGGTAGTAGATCATCGGCTTGTCGTAGACCGGCTGCAGCTGCTTGCTGGCCACCTGCGTGATCGGGTGCAGGCGCGTACCCGCGCCGCCGGCGAGAACGATTCCCTTCATCCGCCTCCCTCGCTCGCGAGACTAGCGAGGGGATGCAGGCGCCGCCGCAGCGGCGGGCTCGCCACGGCCCGCGACGCGCCGGTAATACACGAACGGGATGCCGGAGCGCGCGACTTCCGCGCCCTTCGGCGACAGCAGCACCCGCACGGGCTCGTAGTCGTGCGCGAAGCGCGGATCGCCCGCGAGCTCGTAGTCCGAGAGGAACACCGGCTGGTCGGCGGTGGTGCCCGGGCAGCCGCCGAGGACGATGTAGTCGGGCCGCCGCTCCAGCACGTAGGCCCCGTCGCCCTTCATGTGGCCCGGCTGCGACTGCCACGCGAGCTTGTGCTCGCCGACGTCGCGCCGGCCGATCACCGGATCGTTCAGCCCGAGCATGTCGATGTAGCGCAGCTGGCTCGCGAAGTAGGGCGGCGAGCCGGCGGTGTTGAGCGCCACCAGCGATCCCGCGGGCCAGGCGTGCGCGATGTAGCGGCCCACCACCGTGCCGAACTTCGACGCGCCGTCCTCGACCCGCGGGTTGAGCCGCCCGCTCGTGAGCTGCGCGAACGAGAGCACGAGCACCGCGGCCGCGGTCCAGCGCACGGTGCGCTCGTCCCAGCGCTGCGCGCACAGGTAGACGATCAGCGCGAGCGGAGTGACGAGCGGCACCGCGAAGCGGAACGACGCCATCGCGTCACCGCCCGCGAAGGCGATGAACCCCGCGTAGGCGGCGCACATCGCGGCCAGCCGCAGCTCGGGAGCGCGCAGGCGCCCGGTGCGCCACTCCGCGGCGAGCGCCGCGACCGCGAGCAGCGGCAGGAACGGGGGGCGCAGCGAATACGACGCCACGTAGCGCACGCCGCGCAGCAGGCTCTCGAGCGACACGTTCCCGTCCACCTTGGCGTGGAAGGTGTTGGGCACGAAGTCGCCGTAGTAGCTGAGCTCCCAGCCGACGTACGGAAGCGCGATCAGCGCGATCGGCAGCGAGAACCAGAGCGCGTTGCGCAGCGCACGGCCGCGCGCGCGCCACTCCGCGAGCGAGGTGAGAAAGGCGACCGCACCGAACAGGCTCGCGTCCGGCCGGGCGAGGAAGCCGAGCGCGAAGCACGCGCCGCTCGCGGCGAGCCGGCCCGTCTCGGCGGCGCCCTCCGCGCGCAGCAGCAGCACGCAGCCGAGCGCGACGAAGAGCGCCACGGGGACCGTCTCGAGCCCGCCCAGCGACCACACCACGACCGGGGCCGAGGTCGCGACGAGCGCGAAGGGAATCCGCCAGGTGAGCGGGCTCTCACTCGCCGACGCCGTTTCGCGCAGATGAGAGAACACCACGGTGACGAGCGCCGCATAGGCGCCGATGCCGAGCGCACGCGAAGCGAACACCAGGTCGAACCCGAGCCATCCCAGCAGAGTGACTGCGGCGAAATGTAGAAAACTCGTATATCCCTGGACGTACTCGCCGGGGTTCCACACCGCGCCGCGGCCCGCGAGCGCGTTCTGCGCGTAGTGCAGGACGATGTACGCGTCGTCCTGGTAGAACGCGTGGTTCAGCCGGAACAGCACCACCACGAGTGCGATGCAGGCGCCGAGGAAGAGCGCGCCACCGACGGCGAGAGACTCGCTGCGTGACTCGACCCGGGCGCGGACCGCCATGGTCCATGTTCGACGGCAGGACCCGGGCCACGAATTTGAAGAGATCGTGAAGACGCGCGCAACTGCATGCGTGACTCGTTCTCAGCGCCGTGAGAGCTTCGCGATCTCGTCGTCGCCGAGGCCCGCCTCGCGCAGGATCGCCTCGTTGTCGGCGCCGAGATCCGGCGCGGGCCGGCTCGCCGCCATCGCGTGGCCCGACATCTTGAACGGCGGCCCCACGCTCTGGAAGCGGCCGAGCTTCGGGTGGTCGACGGTCGAGAAGTATCCCATCGCCCGCACCTGGGGATCGTCGATCAGTTCGTGCATGCGGCGCACCGGCGCCCAGATCAGCGCATGGCGCGCGAACTCGGCCTCCCATTCCGCGAGCGTGCGCGAGCGGAACACGGGATCGAGCGCGTCCACCAGCGCGCGTGCATTGCGGTAGCGCTGCACGGGATCGGCGAAGCGCGGATCGCGCTCGAGCTCCGTGCGCTCCAGCGCACGGCACAGCTTCGGCCAGTAACGCTGCGAGTCGACCATCACCAGGAAGAGCCAGCGCTCGTCGGCGGTGGGGTAGTAGTTCCAGAGCGGATTGCGCGGTGCGGCGCGGTTGTGCATGGGCGGGCTCTGGCCGGTCGCCAGCACGTTCGCCATGTCGTTGCCCTGGATGTAGAGGCCCACCTGCAGCAGCGACACGTCGATCGCCTGACCTTCCCCAGTGCGGTCGCGCACGCGCAGCGCCGCCAGGATGCCCGCGACCAGCGACACGCCGGCGGCGTGATCGCCGACACCGGGGCGGAGGAACGCAGGAATCGCGCCGGGCGGGCGGAACATGTCCATCATGCCGGTGCGCGCCCAGTAGGCGGTGTAGTCGAACGCCGGCGCGTCGGCCTCGTCTCCGCGCGGGCCGTAGCCGTTCAGTGCGGCGTGGATCAGCGCGGGGTGGCGCGCGCGCAGCGTCTCCGCATCGAGGCCGTACTTCCGCTGCCGCGCGGGCAAGAGGTTGGTGAGCACGACGTCCGCGGTCGCGATCACCTTCGCCAGCGCGTCGCGCGCCTCGGGCCGGGTCAGGTCCAGCGCGAGCGAGCGCTTGCCGCGGTTGTCCATCTCGAACGGCGGGCCCCCGTCGAAGTCCGACTTGTAGCCGCCCATGTGCGGCTTGGTGTGGCGGTAGATCTCGCCCTCGGGGACCTCGACCTTGATCACCGAGGCGCCCAGGTCGGCGAGCAGCGCGCCGCCAGACGGCGCCGCGACGAAGCTCGCGACCTCCACGACCCGGATTCCGTCCAGCGGTGCAGGCATGGCGGGATCTTACTTCGCGCCGGGCTCCCGTGTGCTATAACGCCCGCCCATGGCCAAGAAGGGCGCGCGCGAGAAGATCAAGCTCGAGTCGAGCGCGGGGACCGGCTTCTTCTACACCACCCGCAAGAACAAGCAGAACACCCCGGACAAGCTCGAGGTGAAGAAGTACGACCCGATCGTGCGCAAGCACGTCGTGTTCAAAGAGGCGAAGCTGAAGTAGCCCCCGGATCAGACCGTGGCGCGCGCGATCGACGCGCGCGGCGGTGCCGAGAGGCCGTCGCTGCGCCCGGCGAAGTAGCGGCGCGCCGCCTCCTCCGGCTGGAGCAGCTCCACCGCCGCGAACCCGCAGCGCAGGAGCTCGGCGCGGATCTCGCCTTCGTCCATGCGCGAGAGCCAGGGCTCGCCGCCGGCCGCGGCGCGTGCTGCCGAGCCGGCGGCGCGCTCGCTCTGGGTGAAGGTCGCGATGAGCTCGCTGCCGCGCGGGAACGCGGCGACCAGTCGGAACAGCGCCTCGATCGCGGACCGCTCCAGGTACACGAGCACGCCGAGGCAGGAGAAGACCGCGGGCGCGGCGAAGTCGAGCGCGCTCGCCGCGAGGATCTCGCGCAGCGAGTGGCGCGCGAAGTCGGCCGGCACGAAGGCGAGGTTGGCGGGGATCGCGATTCCTGCGGCCGCGAGGCGCTCGCGCTTCAGCGCCTGGCTCGCCGGGTGGTCGACCTCGAAGATGCGCAGCGCGCGCGCCCACTCGGGCTGGCGGTAGGCGAAGCTGTCGAAGCCTGCGCCGAGCACCACGAGCTGGCGCACAGCGCGGCGCGCCGCGGCCTCCGCGCAGTCCTCGGCGAAGCGGCTGCGCAGCACCACGTGCGTGCGCAGACCGCGCATCGCCGGGCTCGAGAACAGCGCTTCGTCGGCGAGCGCACGCGCGAGCGCGTCGGGACCGACCAGCGCCTCCGCGATCGGGTCGTCCAGCAGCTTGGGCGAGCCGTCGCGGTGCTGGTGGATCGCGCGCAGGACCGCGACCCCCACCGCCGTGCGGCTCGCGGGTCTGGAGTCGTCCATCGCCATCGCGCCCACCATAGCCGGAGGGCGTAAGATCCCGCCCGTGGACTTCGCCCCCGACGCCGACTACGCGGGCATCAGCGCCGAGGCCGGCAAGCTCGCCGCCCGCTTCGACGACGACTACTGGCTCGAGCACGACGACAAGAAGCTCTTCCCCTGGGAGTTCTACGACGCGTTCGCGCAGGCCGGCTGGGTGGGGGTGCTCGTGCCCGAGGAGTACGGCGGCGCGGGCCTGGGCGTGATGCACGCGGGGGCGCTGCTGCGCGCCGTGGCCGGCAGCGCTGGCGCGATGAACGCGGCCTCGACGCTCCACCTGTCGATCTTCGGCATGGGCCCGGTCATCCACCACGGCTCGAAGGCGCTGAAGGAGAAGTACCTGCCGCCAACCGCGAGCGGGAAGCTGCACGTGTCGTTCGGCGTGACCGAGGACGACGCCGGCACCGACACCTCGCGCATCCGCACCTTCGCGCGGCGCGACGGCTCGCGCTGGATCGTGAACGGGAAGAAGGTGTGGAACACCAAGGCGCAGCAGGCGCAGAAGATCCTCTTGCTCGCGCGCACCACGCCGCGCGAGGAGTGCGCACGGCGGCTGGACGGGATGACGCTGTTCCTCGCCGACCTCGACCGCGCGCACGTCGAGATCCGCGAGATCCCCAAGCTCGGCCGCAACGCGGTGAACTCGAACGAGGTGTTCATCCGCGACCTGCCCGTCTCGGAGGAGGACGTGGTGGGCGAGGTCGGCCGCGGCTTCTACTGCCTGCTCGACGGGATCAACCCCGAGCGGATCGTGATCGCCGCCGAAGCAGTGGGGATCGGCTTCCGCGCGCTCGAGCGCGCCGTCGCCTACGCGCGCGAGCGGATCGTGTTCGAGCGGCCGATCGGCCAGAACCAGGCGATCGCACACCCGCTCGCCGACTCGTACAGCGAGCTCGTCGCCGCGGAGCTGCTGTGGCAGAAGGCCGCATGGAGCTACGACCGCGGCGACCCGGCGGGTGCCCTCGCGAACATGGCAAAGGTGCGCTGCGCCGACGCATCCTTCCGGGCCTGCGACCGCGCCCTGCAGACCCTCGGCGGCTTCGGCTACGCCCGCGAGTTCCACGTCGAGCGCTACTGGCGCGAGGCCCGCCTCATGCGCCTCGCCCCGATCTCGCAGGAGATGGCCCTGAACTTCGTCGCGGAGCACGTGCTCGATCTTCCAAGGTCCTACTGACGGGCTCTTTGCGACTGCTGCAGCCGAACGTTGCAGGCGCTTTTGCACGCTTCCGCTCGCTTGACCCTGTTTTTGGCCGCCAGTAACCTGCGCGCCGGTCGCCACTAGGGGTCAGGGGGACCGTGGCGGGAGCCCCGTTCCGCAGCGGCTGCGTTCTCGCGGGGCCTGGTTCGCACGGAAGGAATCTTCGGTGAGCGAGAAGCGCGCGCCTCTATTCGGCTTTGCAGCGATCTTCGCCGTCCTGGCGGTGCTCTGGATCTGGTACCCGTTCGGGACCCCGCTGCTCTTCCAGTCCACGATCTTCCCGCTGACCGACAACGCCGAGCGCACGCAGAGCGTGTACGCGATGGTGTACTGGATCACGCTGGCGATCTTCCTCGGCGTCGAGGGTCTGCTGATCTTCGCGCTGTTCCGCTTCCGCGCCCGGGGCGACGAGACCGCACTGCCCAAGCAGACCCACGGACACACCGCGCTCGAGGTCTTTTGGACTCTCGCCACGGTGGTGCTGGTGCTGGTGATGTACGTGCCGAGCTTCCAGGCGATCCGCTTCCACCAGGGGCCGCCGCCGACTCCCAACCCGCTCGTGATCGACGTGACCGGCCGGCAGTGGTTCTGGGAGTTCTACTACCCCGAGCAGGACCTCACGACCGCCAACGAGATCGTGGTGCCGCAGGGGCGCACGGTGCTGTTCCACGTCACCGCGAGCGACGTGATCCACTCCTTCTGGTTCCCGCGCCTCGGCGGCAAGCGCGACGCGGTGCCGGGCCGCACCCAGCCGCTCTGGTTCACCCCGACCGAGCTCGGGAACTTCCACGGCCAGTGCACCGAGTACTGCGGCTCGTCGCACGCGCTGATGAAGATGGAGATCGTGGTGAAGCCGCAGGCCGAGTTCGACACCTGGGTGGCGCAGCAGAAGGCGCCCGGCGACCCGGCCGCGATGGCGGGCTTCGGCGTGTTCGCGGCGTCGGGCTGCATCGCCTGTCACATGACCATGCAGAACGACAAGTCGGTGCTGCACATGAACGGGCCGAACCTGATGAAGGTGGCGACCCGCGCGAAGATCGCGGCGGGCATCCTCGACAACACGCCCGCGAACCTGAAGCTGTGGATCTCGAACCCGCAGCACGTGAAGCCGGACGCCAAGATGAACGTGCCGGCGATGCAGTGCACCGGCCCCGGCACGCCCGACGCGTGCTGCCGCGACGTGCAGATCGGCAACTGCCTGCCCGACGCCACCGTCGATCAGCTCGTCGCCTATCTCTCGATGTTGAAGTAGAGGAGCAAGCGATGGCGACCGCGACTCACACGCTTCCGCAAGCGCACGCCGCCGAGCCGACGGGTGTCTGGAGCTGGATCACCACCGTCGACCACAAGCGCATCGGCATCCTCTACGGCGTCTCCGCCTTCGTGCTGTTCATGGGCGGTGGGATCGAGGCGCTGATCATGCGCCTGCAGCTGGCGCAGCCCGACGGCACCGTGGTGTCGGCGCAGGCGTTCAACGCGCTGTTCACGATGCACGGCACGACGATGATCTTCATGGCGATCATGCCGCTGGGCGCCGCCTTCTTCAATTACATGGTGCCGCTGATGATCGGCGCCCGCGACGTCGCCTTCCCGCGGCTGAACGCGCTGTCCTACTGGGTGTTCCTGTTCGGCGCGATCTTCATCAACTCGAGCTTTCTGTTCGGCACGCCGCCCGACGCGGGCTGGTTCGCCTACGCGCCGCTGTCGAACCGCACCGGCACGGCGACTCACTCGGTCGATTTCTGGATCCTCGGCCTGCAGATCCTCGGCGTCGCGTCGATGATGGCCGGCGTCAACTTCATCGTCACCATCCTGAACATGCGCGCGCCGGGCATGACGCTGATGCGCATGCCGGTGTTCGTGTGGATGGTGCTGGTGGTGCAGTTCCTGGTGGTGCTCGCGTTCCCGATCATCACCGTCGGGCTGGTGTTCCTGATGTTCGACCGGCTGTTCGGCACGAACTTCTACATCCCCGAAGCCGGCGGCGACCCGCTGCTCTACCAGCACCTGTTCTGGCTGTTCGGCCACCCCGAGGTCTACATCCTGATCTTGCCCGCGATGGGCATCGTGAGCGAGGTGCTCCCCACGTTCTCGCGCAAGCCGCTGTTCGGCGCCGAGTTCGTGATCTTCTCGGGCATCGCGATCGGCTTCCTCGGCTTCGGCGTGTGGAGCCACCACATGTTCACCACCGGTCTGGGCCCGGTCGCGGACATCTCGTTCTCGTTCACCACCATGCTGATCGCGGTGCCCACGGCGGTGAAGATCTTCAACTGGATCGCCACGGTCTGGGGCGGCCAGCTTCGCTTCGCCACGCCGATGCTGTTCGCGCTCGGCTTCGTGTTCATGTTCACGATCGGCGGGCTGTCCGGCTTCATGCACGCGGTGCCGGCGATCGACCTGCAGCAGCAGGACACCTACTTCATCGTCGCGCACTTCCACTACGTGCTGTTCGGCGGCTCGATCCTCGGGCTGTTCGCCGGGATCTACTACTGGTACCCGAAGTTCACCGGCCGGCTGATGGACGAGCGGCTGGGCGCCTTCCACTTCTGGGCGACGCTGATCGGGTTCAACCTCACGTTCTTCCCGATGCACTTCCTGGGCGCCGACGGCATGCCGCGGCGCATCTACACCTACCACGCCTGGGAGGGCTGGTCGGGCTGGAACATGGCTGCGACGGTCGGCGCGTTCATCATCGCCAGCTCGCAGCTGATCTTCCTGTACAACTACGTGACCAGCCGCGTGCGCGGGAAGATCGCGGGCAACGACCCGTGGGACGCCGCGACGCTCGAGTGGGCGACCAGCTCGCCGCCGCCCGAGTGGGACTTCGACCGCATTCCGCAGGTGACGAGCTCGCGCCCGCTGTTCGACATGAAGTACCACGGCGCGCCGAAGCCGCCGCCGGGCCGCGACGACGGCATCCACATTCCGCCGCCGAGCTATTGGCCGATCATCGTCGGTCTCGGCATCACGCTGATCTTCGCCGGCGCGATGCTCGTGCCGACGAAGGGGCCTTGGCTCTCGATCACCGGCTTCGTGATCTTCGTCGCCGGCACGTTCGGCTGGGTCTTCCAGCCGGGCTACGGCTACGCACCCGAGGAGCACTAGAACGATGTCCGTCGACGCACACGCCGAGTACACCGCGCTCGGCATCCCGCACCGCAAGCTCGGGTTCTGGACCTTCCTCGGCTCCGAATGCATGTTCTTCGGGACGCTGATCGGGACCTACCTGTCCTACCGCGGAAAAAGTCTGGTCGGCCCGTACCCGCACGAGACCTTCAGCGTGCAGGTCACCACGATCTCGACCTTCACGCTGCTCGCGAGCTCGTTCTTCATGGTCATGGCGCTGCACTACGTGCGCGAAGGCAAGCGCTTCGCCGCGGGTGCGTGGCTGCTCGCGACCGCGACCGGCGGGCTGATCTTCCTCGGCTTCCAGAGCTTCGAGTTCACCGAGTTCTACCACAAGGGTCTCTCGCTCTCGAAGAACCTGTACGGAACCACCTTCTTCGTGCTCACGGGCTTCCACGGCGCGCACGTCTCCGGCGGCGTGCTGTGGCTGCTCTCGCTGTTCGTGATGAACGCGCAGGGCAAGCTCCCCAAGGAGAAGGAGATGGACGTCGAGATCGCCGGGCTCTACTGGCACTTCGTCGACATCGTCTGGATCATCATCTTCACCGTGGTCTATCTCGTGGAGTTCGCACAATGAGCGACGCGCACGCGCACCCGCCGGTCAGCCTGTACGTGAAGGTGATCTCGACGCTGACGGTGATCACTGCGTTCGAGATCCTGCTGATCATCCCGCCGGTGAAGGTCTGGTACCACGCGAACTTCAAGGCGCTCGCCGACAACGTGATCCCGATCCTGTTGATCATGTCGGCCGCGAAGTTCTGGGCGGTGGTCTACTTCTTCATGCACCTGCGCCAGGATCACGGCACGCCGCGCATGGTGTTCGGCTTCCCGCTCGGGCTCGCGGCGCTGATGACCACGATCATCAGCGC
>Ga0318555_10000049_pt1 | contig 25844 bp, 37 predicted proteins | sample GRESIP082b2f23_FD_202529 | JGI IMG/M metagenome (GOLD analysis project Ga0318555, IMG submission 202529) | Tropical soil microbial communities from Luquillo Experimental Forest, Puerto Rico - GRE.SIPMG.082b2f23 | ecosystem: Environmental > Terrestrial > Soil > Tropical forest > Bulk soil... | reverse complement strand
GGCGCGAACTGTCAACATTTTGGCGCGAATTATAAGGCGGCGCGCCCTACAGCGCCCCTACCTCCCCCAGCATGTGACAGCGTCATGGCGCAGACCCTCAAGCACCGCGCTAGGCGACCAAGGAAGCCGACCGCGCGGGACAAGCAGATGAGCGGTAAACCCCAAGTCGTCGTCGCCCTACGCTGGGTGACCGCAATGATCGGCATCACCTCCCGCCTGCCGTCCGGATCTGCAGCTCGCCGGCCGCGAATTTGGCGTGGTCGTCCTCCAGGCTCGGGAAGAGGTGGCCGTAGGTGTCGAAGGTCATCTGGATCGAGCTGTGCCCGAGCAGCGCCTGGAGCCGCTTCGGGGTGAAGCCCTGCTCGATCGCCCAGGACGCGAAGAAATGACGGAGGGCATGGAGATGGTATTTCGCCCGGCCCTCGGCGGTGACGAGCCCGCAGGCGCGCTGTAGCGGCACAAACCCGCGGGTGGCGATGTTGGCGTGACTCTCGACGTGGCCGAGGCCATTGGGGAAGACCAGCCTGAGCCGGCCTTTCGGGCAGGCGAGCTGCCACTCCCTGAGCGTGTTGACGACGAGCGGCGCCATCGGGATCGTGCGCTCGCCGGCCGCCGATTTCGGCGCGCCGATGGTGCCCCAGAGATCGGCCCGCTGGCGGACGTGGATCACCCGCTTGTCGAAGTCTACCGCGTCCCACACGAGCCCGCGCAGCTCGCTGGCACGCATCCCGGTCAGCGCGGCGGTGACGAAGAACGGCCGCCATCGCCCCTTGGCGCGCTCGATCAAGAGGTTCACGTCCTCGCGCGACGGGATGTCGACACCGACCACGAGCTTGCCCTGCTCGCGCTTCTTGGTATCGACGGCGACCGGTGTTGCGGTGTTCTGCGCGACATGGCCGCGCCGCATCGCCTCGCCGATAATGCTCTTGAGCGAGGCCAGCACCTTGCGTGCGAGCGGGCGGGAGCGCGTCTCCAGCAGCTTGTCACGGAACAGCTGGACGACCGGGGTAGAGAGCTTGGCGAGCTTCACGCTGCCGACCAGCGGAAGGATGTGGCGCTCGACGTGGTTGCGGTACTGCTTGAGGGTCGAGCGCTCGAGCTTCTCCAGCTCGCCGCGCTTGAGCCACAGCCGGGCCGCCTCGGCGACGGTGATGGATTGGTGCTCAGGGGTGTGAACGCCGCGGGAGATCTCTCCCTCGGTCAGCACTAAGAACGCCTTCGCGTCCTTTCTGACCTTGAACCCCTTGTTGTGCCGCCGGCCGTGCTGGTCCTTGTACGCGGCAACAAAGCGCACGCGAGTCTTGCCATCCTGGCCGCGCCAGGTTCGCCTGTAGACGGATGCCATCACGGTGCCTGCGGCGGTGTTTCGAGGGCGGTGACGCGCTCGGAGAGCCGGATCTGGTGGTCGACGAGAGCCTGCACCGAGGCGGCCATGCCGGTGACGATGCCGGTCAGCAGGCGCAGGTCGCTGTGCATCGCCTGGGTCTCAAGGATCACCCGCTCGACCCGCTGCTGCAATGCGGTGATGTCGACGTTGCGCGCGATGCCGACAAACTGGGCCTCGAGGTCGCGCCTAAGCTGGGCGAGGTCGGCCTTGGTAGCGAGGGTTGGCAGCACCCCTTCGATGCGTTCGAGGCGCTGGTCTAAGGTGTCGTCAGCCATTGATCGCACTCCTGTTGCGATTGGTGGTTAGAGACGCGCGCGCTGTGTCGAGCAGCGCGCCGTCTCGCCTCGGATTATAGCCGAAAACGGCCGAAACCCAAAGGGTTGACTGATGGAAGGGCCCTCTACGCGTCGGTGCGGAAGCGCTGTCGCCGCAACGGCGTTTCGCGGCCCTCGAAGCGCGGTGAAGTCGTTTGCGCCGGTCAGCCGCGCTGGCTACGGTAGCGATCCTTCCACAGGCAACCGAGACCGAAACCGGCCCGGCCGTCACCGGGCTGAGCGCAGTGGCCGTGTAATCCGCATCCTTCATCGGTTCGCGGGTGACGCCATTGCGGCGTCCCCTGTGCGTGCGCTCCGGGCGTGACGGGCCCGCGGCCGATGAAGGACCACTAAAACGACATCCTACCGAGATCAGCAGCCGCGGGCCCTGGTGCGGGCGATCACCGAGGCGATCGACCGGATCGCTCCGGGGCGTGGCGGCGAGATCTATTGGCGCGCCTTCGAGAGCTGGGAAACCTCGCTGCGAGGCTCCCGCAAGCAGTTATCGCTGCCGTTACAGGAAGGGATCAAATGTCACTGTCAGACAACGACAAGATCGACGCCGCCCCGCTCATAACCGGCGGTGATCTGCCCCCGCTACTGCCGAACTGGACAATGTTCGACGGGGCTCGCCGCGAAGCTCTCGGTCACATTCCGAGCTTCTTCAGCGAGGATGATTCGCGTCCTGCGACCGCGCAGATAGCGGCCAACTATGATTGGACACCGCTCGACGGCTGCACGATCGCTGACAATGGCGATCTCCTCTATCCGGGCGATGCCCCTCTCAAGCCGCTGGCCGAGACCCGGCTGCGCGACGAGACGATCCGGGTTTACCCGGACGCCTGGGTTGCCATCATCCAGCCGGATGGCTCTCTTGAGGTCGATCGAGTGGATTGATGGACGCCGCCGGGCGCTCACCTGAACCACCACCGTCGCCACCACGGGCGGGTCACACGTGCTGCTTGATCAGCCAATCGAGGACGCGACGCCCCAGCGGACGCGGCTGATCGGGCGCCGCGGGTGTCGGCGGGCTGAGTAGCAGGGTCAGCCGGCGGCGCTCGTCGTCGCTGGCGTCGAGCCTTGCGCGCAAATCCCGAATCGTCGCCTCACGTTCATCGAGCAAGCGGTTCAAAAGCACCACTTCACGCACTGGCGTGACATGGCTTTGCACCCCTTGCGCCATGGCGTCGTTACTTGCGCCGTTCGTGTGCCTGATCCCGAACACCCGATCCAGCTCCGCAGTGTCGATCCGCCGCGCGCCGGTCTCGTCCGCCGTGTAACACAAGCGTCCGGTCTTCATCGCGCGATGTATCGTGGTCTGGTTGCGGCCCGTCAGCTTGGCCGCGTCGGAAAGACCCACCAGCGCCATGGCATCCCCCTCATCCGCACGTGCGAAGCCAGCAATGGCAGCGCCGGGGGAATGCGATGCCGGTCAAAGGCTAGGACAATGGCGCAATGGCAGCAACTCGGAGCGCGAGATCGCGGTTGTAGCAGTTCCAATCGGCGCTGGTCGGCTTGGTGTCGAGCCGCGCCACGAGTGCAGCGCGCTCGGCGTCGGACATACGGGCTCCGTCCGCAGCCGCGTGCTCTCGCCGGAGAGCAATTGCTGGCGGTCCCGTCTGCTCGGGCGGTGCCTGGGAGGGTTTCTTCTGCATGACTCGCGCCGCGGCAAGCGGCGCTCCGTCTTCCTGTTTCTCTCGGTTCTGGGGTCGCGCCGGATTTTCCGACTTACACCAGACCCGGCGGCCGGGTTCGCGGTCGAGCGGGTCGAGGAGCTGGTATCCGTTGCTGGTGCGGATCACCTGCCAGACCGAGCCCCAATGGCCGAACAGATCCTGCTCGCGGCGGCGGATCTTGGTGAGCCGATGCACCCAGGTCAGCAGGCCGACGTCCTCCAGTGCCTTCAATGCCACGCACACGCTATCGCGGTGACACTTCGCGGCCGCGGCGATTCGCTCGTAGGAGGGAAAACACCTTCCGCCGCCATCGGCGCTGTGGAAGCGCCAGAGCAGCGTGCGGAGCACGCGCAGGGTCGCCCAGGTCAGCGGACCCTGGTGCTGACGCGGTTGCCGATTCGCGCTGTTGTAGGCGCCGGCAGCGGCCCAGAGGCGGGCCTTGGCGTTGCCGTCGAGACGATGTGAGGGCGCCGGTCCGAATATCTTCTCGCGCTTTGGCCGCAGATATCGCGGCAGAACGGCTTGCAATGCGGGCTCCTTTGCCCGCGTCAGGCACAGACCTTCCCTGTCAGCGGAAATACACCGCTTGACGGCCGGATGCGATGTCGGGGAACCTCAGTCCTGCCAGAGATTGAAATTCCCCGGTTTCGACCGGATGCAAGGCCCGCCCCTCGGCGGGCTTCTGCTTTTCTGGGCGGGAGTGCTCCAGAAGTTGACGATCAGCCGATGAGCTTGCCGCCATCGTCGGCAATGCGCAGCGCGATCGCGGCAGTGTGGCGGAAAGCCTGGTGGTCGGTGCCGGCGAGCCGGCAAGCGTTGCCAATTTCCCCGCGAATCAGCTTCGCTGCGTGCACGGCTCGACACCGAACCGGCTGCAAAGCAGCGGCTGGCCGGGGATTACGGGGCGCGGTGAGGAAAGAGGGTCCGTCAGTCGGCGACGCCGCCGGGGATCAACATCGGGTCGGGATCGAGGGCCTGGAGGTAGCCGCGCACCGTCGGCGGCCTGGCCGACGAGCAGATGCGTGAGAGGATGCGCGGAGGAGGAGCCGCGACCGGCAGCGGACGCCACAGGCGAACGGCAAGCCGCTCGACAACCCGGACCTCCTCGGCGTGCTGCGCAAAGGCGAAGCCGGGCGCGTTGCGCACCCCTCGTCCCGGTCCCCTTTATCGCGGGCTGTGGCAGGAGATGTCGGCCGGCGATGTGCCGAACTAGCCTGCGGACAGCACAGAGCGGGGGCTATCTGCAGGCGCTCGACTCTGCCCCGTGGGCATAAAGATTGCCCCGACGGAGGGACCCGCCGGGGCTAAGGTTAGGAGACGCCATGCTCAGCTTCGGGATCGCTTCACCGAAGGCATGGTATCAGCCGCATATTAACCTTCGCTGGCGCGGCTTCTCAACAAAAAAGCCCCGGCTCGCAGTCCGACGAAGCCGGGGCACGAGAGAGTATCAATCGGGATGCTGCGATCCTACCCCTGCGGAGGCTCCCCGTCTGCCCGATTCGTTCGATCTCGACGCTGCGCTTGAGCTCTCTCGATCCCCGCCGTTCGTACGACGTGATCGCCGGCTCGACGATGCGGATCTACGCCAAGGCAACGGCCTGGTTGCGCGGCTCGACGCGGTCGAGAGGACGATCGCGCAGTTTCGCAAGCTCGACGAGCTGGTTGCGCGGCTGGCGCTGCTCAGGCGCCCTCGCGGGCTGGCCGGAAGGCTCGCGCGACAGCTACAAGGGGGCCGCAACGGCGCAACGGGCTCGACGGGCTCGACGGGCTAATTGGTCCTCTCAATGCCCCTGAAACAAGAAGCGGGCAGCGAGGACCCATAAGAGCAGTGAGCTGAGGCTGAAGCCGAGCCACAACCCGAGCCGCAGTTGCGAACCGGAGCCACCCTCTGCCACTTCGGGTCGTCCGTGCCATCCGCACTTCCCGCTGCAACAACACGCTTTTCCGGGTCAAGGTCTGCCTGTGCCGTGAAAATCGCCCTGTTCGCGTTTCCGGCGAGACGTGCTAGGCCGGTACGGCATTCCCCCGCACATAGCCGGGTTCGCAGTGATCCCCCTCGCCGCGTGCCCCGAACAACGTACCGGGTTCGTGGGGGATTCCATGTACTCTCTGGCACAGGCAGCAAAAGCTGCCGGCAATCAAAGCCGACAATCGCGCGCGCCATCAGGGCAGGGCGGATCTCAGCCATAAGATCAGAAGACGGCAGTTACTCGATTGATCCGGCTGAGCTTGCCCGCGTGTTCCCCCTTGCCGGGGACAGTACCGGCACGATGAAACAACTCGTGCCCCCCGACGGCGCCGGCACATACCCGCCGATATCACCGGGCGAGGTCGAGGGGCTACGTGCGTTACTGGCCGAGAGAGAGGTGACGATTCGCGATTTGCGCTCGCGCCTCGACCGCGAGGCCGAGGAGCGCCGGGCATTGATGGCAATCCTCACCGATCAGTCGCGCCGCCCGTGGTGGCGACGGTGGTTCAGGTGATCGCGTCGCGCGTGATCCGGGCATTGATGGGCGGTCCCGAGCGGCCCGCGATCCAGACGAACCACGAAAACCACCATCGGCCGCCGCCTGGGCTACCCGGTATCCAGACCGGCCGCCAGCAGCACGTCCACTCGGCGACGGCGCGGTTAAACAGCTCCGCATGACCCTTGGTGCCGCCCGAGTCCGCTCGTTGCAGTAGCACCACCGCACGCAGCCAGCCGCTATCGAGCAAGGACATGGTGCGGGCAAGGAACGGGTCGCCGAGGCCGGAGCCGGCATAGGGCGGATTGGTCACCGCTATCCCGCCGCGTGTCCGAGGCGGCGCCGGATCGTTCACAAAGTCGAGTTGTAGGAACCCGTCACGCAGGCGCACGATGTCGCTGGCAATCACCTCGCGACCGGCCAAGCGCAGCGCGTCGACTAGATGACCGTCGCCGGCGGCGCACTCCCAAATCACGCCTGGCGGCAAGGTGGGCAGCACCTTCCCGATCAGCGCCGCGGTCAGGCAAGGCGGCGTCGGCCACAGATCGACATCTTCGCGACGGGGAGCCGGCCGGCGTGCGGCAAGATCGGCGTTTGATCCCCAGATCTTCTGCCGGCGGACCTTGGCACGCCACTTGCGCTGGCGCTCGGTCGCCGTCATCGGCACCTTACCGGCCATTAAAACCCCCGCCCGTTTGTCTACAGAAAGTGTAGACAAAAGCCGGGGTTAGGCGAAGGGGCTACCATCGCCGCCCCTGCCGTGGCCGCCGCGAAGGATCGCGCTCCTCCGGTGTGGGCAAGCGCGCGGGAGGCGACGGACCATAGCGGCGCAGCCGTGCGGCGAGTTCCGGCGACATCCCGCCGATTTCGCCACACCGAGAAGCCGGACGGCTCGATCATGGCCGTCTGTCATTCCCGGGCGACGCCCCGGATTTCAGAGTCGGCCACAAGCTGGCGACATAGCGCCCTGGCCACGTCCTCGCGATCTTTGTGGCGGCCGCAAGTCAGATAGCTCTGCAGGTCGGCCGGCCTGCGCGTTAGATTGTTGCAATTGACGTAGCCGGCGAACGCTTGCCCGGCGTAGAGCCAGAGCTCGGCCCAGCAATAGCCGGGCCGCGGGTTCGGCCGCACCCGGCCTTGCGTCGGTAGGTGGATCTTCAATGCTGCCCCTTCCTCCAGATCAATCAGTGAAGAACGATCTCGCGCTAAGTCACTCTCCCCTCCGGACCTCGTCACTTCCGGCGCGGCAGCGTCGGAGAGGTACCGCGCGAGGTCGCGTGACTGCCGCGGTAGTGAGGCTTTCGCAGCCGTTGACCGAGAAGCCCTTCGGGCGAGAGCCCAATACCGAACGGTTGGCAGAGTATTAGTTGCCGTGGAGACCGAAATGGGCGGCCCATCCGCCCACCTGAGGAAGTAGAACTCGGGGGATTCGGTTGAGGTGTGTGACGTGGTTCACACTTGGCAAAAAATTTGCCCAGGATCTCCTGCAACAGCCGGATGCGCGGCGACATCGGGTAGCGGTCCGCCTCGATCACGTCGATCAGCAGGTTGAGGAGCGCCCGGGCTTCGTCGTCGGTGAGGTCGAGGTGCATGGGTCAGTTACCGGCCGCGGTCGGATGCGGAGGTATTTGAGCAGGTGCTCCGGTAGCGGATCGCGGAGCCGCCGCTGCTCGCGCGCCCGCAAGGAGGCCAGCGGCTTCACTTCGGCGGCCAGTAGTGCCGCGCCGCTCTTCGTCCGTGCTGCGCTACTCATCCCAGCCGGGAGAGATCAGATCGACGAGCGCAAGCACTCCGGCGAGTAGCCAAGCCAGAACCGTGCCAAGCGCGTCGAGCAGCAGCCAGATCATGGTCATCGTTCTTTTCTCCGCGAATCGTCCCGCGCCCTCGAAGGCGCGTCAGGGTCAGCCGGTCGCTCACGCCGTGCCCTCCGCTTCAGCGTGCCGGGCGATGGTGTTGGGGACCAGCTGGTGACTGATCGGAAAGCCCCTGGCGCGCATCGCGTCGCGGATTGCCATCAGCGACTTGCCGGCGGCCCGCATGGCGATGATCTCGGCGATGGCGGCCTGCTCGTCGGCGTCGGGGATCAGCTCGCGCGCCCGGCCGTGGCCGTTGGCCTCGCCAAAGCGCCAGCCGAACGGCCGGCCGCCGCCCTGGTGCCGGCCCTGGCGGCGCAGATTGGCCTTGGCGTCTTTGATGCGCTCACTGATCAGACCACGTTCAAATTGGGCCACGGCGGCGAGCGCGGTCATGATCAATTCGCTGATCCCGTTGCCCGAGCAGTCGTTGCCGAGGTCGAGGAGCCACAGGCCGATCCTGCGATTAGCAGTCAGAGGCGGCGTCGCTGTTGTCAGCAGCGCGCCGTCTCGCCTTCGCCAAGCCGGCGAGGACGCCTTCAAGTCTATCTAAAACATGAAGAAATTTCAATTCTCATCAGAGGGGTTCAGCCAGGCCGCCACCCCCTCCGGGCTCGGGTAATAGCGCAACTCGAAATCGTCATCCGGGTCGCCGTCGTCCCGCTGGACAATGGCTCCGATAGTCACGAGTTCGTCGATGTTCTCGACAACCTCGTCGAACTCGTCGTCGTCGAAATCCGGCAGCTCGGCAATCTCCTCCAAGGTCAGCCCGCGGTCGCAGTTGAGGCAGACCGCCTCAAGGATCACGTCTGCCGTGGTCATTGCTTGCCCAGCGGCTGGCGCCGTGTCGACGTGATTGCGATACTGCTTGAGCGTCGAGCGCTCCAGCCCTTCCCGCTCGCCCCGCTTGAGCCATAACCCGGCCGCCTGTCGGTTCCGAAGAGCTGGTGCCGAATAGCGACAGCGCAGATGGCGCACGTCGGCGCTGCGCAATACACCGCCACATTAATTAACCTAAAATAACGTTCTTTATGTTGGAGATAAATAGTTAACATAAAACGCACTTGATGACAGTTAAAGTGCATCCTATTATTTACTTTGCACTTACCCCTGACGGTATGCTCCTTGGTCTTCGAATAGGCTTGCTGGTGAACCGCCGTGATCTGCTGTGCGCGGTTGGGCGGGCGTTGTACGGGCCGCAATTTCAGACTGAGCTGGCGCGTCGGTTAGGCGTGAACAAGCGGACGATGCGACGCTGGGTGGCGGGCGAGAGCGTGCCGGAGACGGAGGTGTTTGACGATTTGCTGGCGTTGGTCGACGAGCAGGTTGTGGTTCTAACCGAGCGGCGGGACGCGCTGGTCGACGAGCAGGTTGTGGTTCTAACCGAGCTGCGGGCGCTGGTGACGCGTCAGGGGCAGGAACGCGGCGCGCCGTGATTGCCCGCGGCATCGACACCTCGTAGCGCCGCGCTTCAGTAATTCTTCGAGCGGGGCGAGCGCCCTGTGGTCGCGAAGAGAGGTGCGCCTACGATGCTCCTAAGGGCTTTTTCGGCGATCTCCTCTGACCGGATCGATCCTCGCCAATGACGGGGAGCCGCCTATTGCGGTCTTCGCCGGACGCGGCCGACCCTTGAGTGGATGTATCAAGTGGCCGCGCGGGCTATTTTCCTATGCAGCGGGCGAAAATCGCCGCGCCGAAACCACGCTGTAGGCAGTCGATCTACTACACCTCGCGCGATCTGCTGCCGGTGAACAAGACGGTCGGGGGGAATCACATGGCGGCGCCCGGACGAGCAAGCACGCAAGAACGGGCGTACTTGATTTCGGAGTTCGGCTGATGATTCGCTGCTGCAATGCGCGGCGGCGCGGCGACAAGCCGGCGCTGAAGGACAAACTGCGTTGCCGATTGCATGGCGGTCGGGCAGGCCGGCCGCCGGGCATTCCGCTGCCGGCGCACGAAAACGCCGCCTTGCCGGGCAGATTACCCGGTTTCCGGGGGGCAAGCCGCCGCCGGGATCGGCGCGACGGAACAAGACCATTGCCCGCGCCCAGCGGGCTCTTAAGGCGCGGATCAAGGTCGGGCGATCAGTCATGCCGTACCTCTCGGCTCCACGGGCAAGCCCGCCTGCCGCATGGCGTCGAGGCAGACCTCGTAGGGATCCACCTGATCGCCGCCCACAGGGAGAACAGCATCTCCATGTCGTCCTCGTATTCCTCGACCTCGGTGGGCGAGAGCGGCGGCTCATAGTCGCCGCCGTAAATTTCGGGATGGAACTCGACGCCAAGGCGGGTCGCCCATTTGAGGGCGATCTCGCTGACGTCGTAGCCGCTCACGCCGCTCCTCCCGCCTGGGACTGCCGCGCCAGGATGTTCGCCACGCTCTGGTGCGAGATCATCAGCCCGTTCATGGCAGGTTGTTTTTGAGCAACTGCGCGGCTTGCTCGCGGCTGGCATGACTGCCACAGGTGAGGAAATCTGGGCGGGCGAGGTTGCCGCAGTTGGCGACATCGGGCCAATGCGGCCCTGCGCTGATGCACACCGTCGCCCAGCAGTAGCCGGCCTGCGCGGGAACCCTGACCGGCGAAGTGGGCAGTTTTCGGCTCGGTTCACTCTTTAGGCGCAACGCGCTATTTTCCCGTTGCCAAAGATCCCAAAGACCGCGATGTTAACCTAAAATCCCCAGCAAATCCAGGGAAAATCGTCACTCCGCAACTCGGGGAGGAGCGCAATGCCAGTGAGAACAAGGGGCTGTCGTTAAATTCTCTGTTCGTGGCGGCCATTCTCGTGGTGACGGGCACGCCCGCAAAGCCTCGGCACCCACGGTTTCCTAGATACCGGCGGCAGCTTCACCCAAATCGACTTCCCCGGCGCAACCGATACACGGGCCTACGGGATCAATGACGCGGGACAGATCGCCGGGGTTTTTATAGGGTCGGGCGGCGTCTTCCACGGCTTCCTGGCGGTCCCGGAGGCGGTCCCGGAGCCGGCTTCCCTCACCCTTCTTGGCAGTGGCCTCCTCATCCTCGGCAGCTTCAGAATGATGCGGCACCGCAAGACCCGCTGGCACCGCGCGACCGAAGGTGCCGCTTCACGGCATATTGCGGGGTGATGGCCCGGCACCGGCTGCGGAGGGGCTGCACCCTTGTGACAGTGGCGGGCCGGATTGATTCGCCGGTAAATACGACAGGCTGTCGTATTTGAGCCCGCCGACCACAAGGGTTTCTGCGGCACTACTGCAAGCGCAGTGGACGCCGCCGTCAATGGCGGCAAGCTGACCGGCTGTCGTCAACCTCTCTGGAGCCGCTAGCCCAGAAAAGCAGAAGCCCGCCGAGGGGCGGGCCTTGCATCCGGTCGAAACCGGGGAAACTGGTCTCTGGCAGGACGAGCTTCCCCGACAATCAGATCGGCAGTCAAGCGGTGATTTTCCGCTGACAGGGAAGGTTTGTGCCTGACGCGGGCGGAAAGGACCGCATTGCAGCTTGTTTTGCCGCGTTACCTGCGTGCGCGGAGGGAGAAGATTTTCGGACCGGCACCGTCCTATCATCTCGACGGCAATGCCAAGGCCCGCGTGTGGGCCGCGGCGGCGGCCTACAACAGTGCGAATCGGCAGCCGCGGCAGCACCAAGGGTCGCTGACCTGGGCGAGCCTGCGGGTGCTGCGGGCGCTGCTGTGGCGCTTCCACGGGGCCGATGGCGGCGGGAGGTGCTTTCCCTCCTACGAGCGAATCGCCGCTGCGGCGAAGTGCGCGCGGGTCTTCCGTGGCGATCGCCGTCAGAGAGCTCGAGGGCGCCGGTTTGCTGACCTGGGTGCACCGGCTCACCAAGATCCGCCGCCGTGAGCAGGATCTGTTCGGCCATTGGGGCAGCGCGTGGCAGGTGATCCGCACCTCGAACGGCTACTCGTTTGTTGACCCGCTCGAACGCGAGCCGGGCCGCCGGGTTTGGTGCTCTGGAGCCGCGATCTCGAAGCCCGAATCTCCGTTTTGGTCTGATCTCTTCGTCAAGAAGAGGCAGCGGCATACCAAGCGCGCAGCAGCGATCGCGGCGCCCAAGTTTGACGATAGTAGCGCGTGAGAGGGGCTTACGGGCGATGCGGGGCATCGTCCCCTCCTACCAGGGACCGCTCGGTGCTCGGAAATGTCGCCCCCCGCGACATCTCCGCCCGGCGCTGCTGCACCACCTGGGCAACCTGGTCCGCAAGGGCTATCTCGTCGCCTTCCCTGAGCAAATATTCGAGCGCCACCCAGGCGGGGCCGGCAACCGTGAGTTCACCCTGCTCCCAACGGCGGACGGTGCGGTCGCTGGCGATTAGCAGTGCTCGGGCAATCGCTGGTTGCGACAACCCAAGCGCCTTGCGGCAGCGGTGGAAAAGGACGGCTTCGCGCATCGTTTCAGCGACAGGTTGGGGGGGTGATTTTCCGTGGTTTCAGTTTCGGTCCCTGCCACGGGGCCATGATCAGGTGTGGTCAATAACCAATCGTGGCTTCGTAACGCTCGCCGTCGATTACAACCCTGCTTCCGTCTAGCCGGATAACTTCTGGTCTATAGGCGTAATGGTGGCCGTAACTGTGACAGGTAAGAAGTTGACCATCGGTCAGCCTGTAAATTCGGTCGTAATTACAGCCCTCAAATTTACCCTCGATCTGATATTTCTCAGCGTGTGCGGCGCCGGCGAGGCTGACGACCGCGGCGGTGGCGAGCAGGATCTTTCTGAACATCGCAACCTCCTTTGTGGACGGGCAGGATTGCCCTTTGCGATGCTCTTGACGTGGTCCGCCCGCTAACCGCGTGCTTGATAATGCCGGCCAATTAATTGCGAGTTCGCGCCAGGCTTATCACCCGCCCTGCGGGGTCGCCTCGTGGCTGATCGCTGGCCTCGACACCCCCTCCGCCCACCAAGGCCGATTGCGGCCTCCGAAACCGCGATCTCGACTGGGGACGGTGCCAATTTCACTTGATACGTCACGCAACCGTTGTAGCCTCTTGATCGGCCTCGCTTTCCCCCGGCGTAGGCGACGCGACGCAGCGGCTGCGACAGCGCTGCCCTGCAACGATTGGCAACGGGGGCACCAATGGCACTGATCGGACTGGCCGAGGCGGCTCGGTTAAGCGGCAAGAACCGCGCGACCATTCACCGGGCGATGAAGTCCGGTAAGCTCGCCTACAGCCTCGCCGAGGGTGGCGAGCGCAAGATCGACATCAGCGAGCTGGAGCGCGTGTTCGGCACCAGAGCAACGATCGGCAACGGTGCGCAGCCGTTGCAGAGCGACGAGTTGCAACGTCGCGAAATCGAGACTTTACGGGACTTCCTGGCCGAATCACGTGCAGCCGTTGCGGATCTTCGCCGCCGGCTCGATGAGAGCGAGGCCTGGCGACCACCGCTGTTCCCGAACCAGGGAGCTTGCTGCTCCTGGCGAGTGGTGTCGTGGGTCTTGCGATTTTCTGAGCGGAGACGAAGGAGGCGAACTGGCCGTGACGTCTGCATGACCTTGATGCGCTCAGCCCGGTGACGGCCGCGGACGGGCTGAACCCTTCACTTCAGGGATGTGATCCCGATGGCAGGCCAGGCCATGAGGGCCCGAGCACGCATTGCAATGACGTCCGCCACTGTACTCTTATAGCACGCCGACTTCTTCGCTCCGCATCATGGCGTTCCTCACGCGCTGCACGGTTCCAGTGCCGACGCCGCAGGCGCGCGCCGTTTTGTGGATGCCGTTCCTGCTCATCAGAGACGCCCGGACCGCCTCCTCGAGCTTGGCGCCGATTCGCGCCCGTCCGATCGGCCTGCCGCTCTTGGTTCCCTTCACCCTCGCCCGAGCGATGCCGGCGTTGATGCGCTCCTGGATGATCGCGCGCTCGAACTCCGCGAAGACGCCGAGCATCTGGAACAACGCCCGTCCGGCCGGCGTGGTCGTGTCGACGGCCTGGCGCTCGAGGTAGAGATCGCACCCAACCGCATTCAGCTCCGCGAGAAAGCCGACGAGGTCCTGCAACGAGCGGCCAAGCCGGTCGACCGACCATGCCGCGACGACATCGATTTTGCGCTGGGTGGCAGCCTTCAGCAGCCGGTCGAAGCCGGGCCGGCTATCCCGCCCTTTGGCGCCGCTTATACCGTTGTCCTCGAACTCGGCGACGATCCGCCAGCCGCGCGCTTCGCATGCCGCGGTCAGCGCCTGCCGCTGGTTCTCGACGGTCTGCTCGCCGGTCGAAACCCGCAGATACAACCCGACACGCTTGCCGTTCATCGGTCTCGCTCATATACGAAAATCACACGGTTTACGTACGGTCGTGGGGCGTTATCGTCAAGCTAGGGAAAGCGCCATTCTCAGGGCGGGCTCTCAGCTAGGTTTTTTGTACAGGCCTTCTATGCCGGACCGCAGCCTGATTTAGCGGAGAGTGGCCGGGCCAGACTCTCCATTTAAAAAAACGCGACGTTCAGAACCGGAGGGCGGGGCCGTCCGTTCGGTGACACGCACCGAGGCGGTGATCGGGGCCAAGAACGGAGGACGCCGTTCTCGGTCCATAGGCGAGCGGGAGGGTTCACGAGGCGCGGCTACTCGGGGAAATCCGCGGCCTCGACGCTGGGACCCGCAATTTTGAGACCCCCTCTCGGAAGTCGGCACGATTTTGGAAAAGCGGGAAGCGGCCCGGAGCAGCCCATATCATCGGGATGGGGCTGCCGCGGATAGAGCCGATCAGCGCCTCTGACCACTCATCGTGGAGGTGCCACGATCATGGCTGACGACAGCATAACGGCTTCCGCCGAGGTGTGCCTCGAGGCCCGTGCCCAGGAACCACATGCACCGCCGGTCGAGCCGCCGCCGGTGCCGGTGGTGGTGCCCGATGATCAGCCGGATGAGCCACAGGAGCGAGAAGAGCCAGAACCCGAGGAGGAGGACCCGGAACCGCTGCCGCCCGCTGCGGCTCCGCTCGACGACGAAGAGACCGGGCGCTCTTGAACCTGCTCATCGATGCGGTCGAGAGCGACCGCTACCCGATGTCGCCGCGGGTGCGGGCGCTGAAGGACATTCTTATGAAGTTCGGCGAGGTCGACGGGCTACCGCCGGAGCTGGCGCACCGCCCGGCGCCCAAGGTGTACGAGCTGCCGGGCAGGGGCCGGTACAAGCGGCGGTGAAGGCCTATACCGGGCCGCCGGCGACCTTGGGCAGCACGGCTGCCGCCGAGGCGCGGCTGATCGTATGGTGCAACGCGTGCCGGCATCGGACCGAGCCCGACGTCGCCGCGATGGCTGGGAAGTACGGTGCGGCAACGCCCATCCGCGACTGGGTCGGGCGCTTGGTGTGCTCGCAATGCGGCGCTCGGGACATCAGCTTTGTCCTGACCGGCGCGAAGCCCTGACGGTGACGCTGCCGCAGGTACAGCCGATCATTCCGACCCGGCGAGCCGAGCCGTTCGACGGCGCCGGTTGGCTCTTCGACTGCAAATACGATGGCTTTCGGGCCGTGTGCTATGTCCAGCAAGGGCGCGGCCGTTTTGTCTCGCGCAACGGCCATCCGATGGGGCGCTTTGACGAGCTCGGCGGCGAGCTGGCGGCCCTGCTCGACCTCGACGAGGCCATTCTCGACGGCGAGGTGATCGCGGCCGACGAGAGCGGGCGCCCGCAGTTCTACGATCTGCTGCGGGGCGCGCAGGCGCCCGCCTATGTGGCCTTTGACATTCTGTGGGCCGATGGCAGGGACCTGCGAGCGTTGCCGCTGAGCGAGCGCCGGTTGCACCTGCTGAGCCTTCTGCCAACCCGATGCACACTCCTCCCCGAGACGCTCTCGGTCGTTGGCCGCGGGTGCGAGCTCTTCGCGCTGATGTGCGCACACGACCTCGAGGGGATCGTCGCCAAGCGCCTGGCTGATCCGTACGGCCCGCGCACCCGGTGGCTGAAGATCAAGAACCCGGGCTATAGCCAGGCGGAGGGCCGGGCCGAGCTGTTCAATAGGGCGCGAGGATAGAGATGTCGGACAGGACACGTTTGCCGGCGGCTGGTGGCAAGCCGGGGTGGTCGGATTTTGTTGTGCACAAAATCGAAATCGGGTCGCCGACAGGGGTGGGCAGCGGACGGGGATGCGGGCGAATGCCCCACTCGACGAGCGAAATCAATCGGATATGATGCGCAAGGCTGCCCCGGCCACCAACCGGGCCGCAAATCTACGCCGGTAGGTGAGGCGGGCGGCACGATTACAGGTTGATCAAGGCCTGCGATGCCATCGATCGTGCCTTGGTTGGCCGACGCCGCCTCTCGCCGACATGTCCTTCATCGCAGGCCAAATTAATAGTTAATTCCGGGATTCGGGTCCGGCAGGGGTTTCCGAAGCTTGGGTCGCAATTTTTGTCGCGGTCACGCCGCGACCAGCAGCGGGGTCTCGGCGCGAGCCAGCCGGTCTTGATCGTCCTCCGCGCTCGGGAACAGACCCGGACGCCCGCCAGGAAGCCGGGAAGGGTTCCCCGCTTCAGCCGGCAAACCCTCACCAAGTTTGTTGAGCCGTGCACGCGCGGGCGCTGATTCGCGGGAAAATTGGCAAGACTTGCCGTTTCGCCAGCACGGACCGCCAGACTTTCCGCCGCACTGCCGCGATCGCGCTGCGCAGCGGCGCCGATGGCGGCAAGCTGACCGGCTGTCGTCAACCTCTGGAGCCCGATAGCCCAGAAAGCAGAAGCCCGCCGAGGGGGCGGGCCTTGCATACCGGTCGAACCGGAGAAACTCGTTGGTGTGGCAACCGCGAGCTTCTCCGACAATCCGACCGGCCGTCAAGCGGATAATTTCCGCTGACAGGCAAGGTGCGTCCAATGCGCGGGCGAGGAGCCCGCATGCAGCTTGTTTTGCCGCGACATCTGCGGCCAAAGCGCGAGAAGATATTCGGAGACGCGCCCTCGCACCGCCTCGACGGCAACGCCAAGGCTCGCATCTGGGCAACGGCCGGCGCCTACAACAGCGCGAATCGGGTGCCGCGCCAGCACCAGGGGCCGCTGACCTGGGCGAGCCTCAGGGTGCTGCGCGCGCTGCTCTGGCGCTTCCACGGCGCCGATGGCGGCGAAAGGTGCTTCCCGAGCTACGAGAAGATCGCCGCCGCCGCCAAGTGTCACCGCGACACTGTCTGCGTCGCGCTGAAGGCGCTGGAGGACGCCAGGCTGCTGACCTGGGTGCACCGGCTGACCCGCATCCGCCGCCGCGAGCAGGATCTGTTCGGGCAGTGGGGCTCGGTGTGGCAGGTGATCCGCACCAGCAACGCCTACCAGCTTCTCGACCCGCTCGACCGCGAGCCCGGCCGCCGGGTTTGGTGTAAGTCGGAAAAGATAAAGGCGTGATCGAGGGGATCGTAGCGGGGAGCCCGAGGGGCGGCACTTCATTGCCTGTAATCACGCCGTCTGCTGCCGACCTGGGCACGTCGGTAAACTGCCCGACTATCAGTTTCCCCTCGAAACCTCGGCGCGAGATCCCGCCGATTGGGAAAATCAAGGCCCGCGATCTCGAGGCTCGGCTGGGCAACATCTGACGGACAGTTCGACGGCGTGCCCAGGTCGGCAGCAGACGGCACGATTACAAGCTGAAACGTCTAACCCGGCCGCCGGAGCCCTCGATCGCGCCTTGGTCCAGACGGGACGCCGCTCCTCGCCCTGCGGACACATTCCGCGCCGGGTGGCTCAGAGGTATTCGCTGCCGGGCGTCCGCTTGATAATCCCGGCCAAATAATTGCGAGTTCGCGCCAAAGACGCCAGGACCGCCACCGCAGGACATTGGGCAACCTACAAGCGCGCTCTTTGAGAACCCTCCCCGTGCGGTCACGGCTGGTAAATTTTTAAAGTCCAAGATCCTCGATAGAGGGTCCTGACCTGCGCCCCCGCAGGATCTCGCGCGCCCGCGTTGCGATACTGGCGTGCTTGGCTCTGAGATATTCGTTGCGCTTTTCGCGCAACATCTCTGGGGCGATCGGCTTGCCGTACTTGGCACGGTAAGCGCTCTTGATAACGACTTCGGCGAGCCCGTGCATCTCGCGGTCGACGTCCGCTTTGCTGAATTCGCCCCAGTAATTGGCTGAGAGGAGATCCCGCCGCCGCGCCTCCCCCTCTTTTTGAATGGCGCATAGGCCCCTCTTGCACTCGCGGCGCTCGCACGGCGCTTCGGTCTCGGGGCAAGTAAAATTGCGTTTTTCCGACATCATCGTTGGACCGCCTCGCTCTTGATGCCGGCTTCCTCGAAGGCGCGATCGGTCATGGGGACCGCCGCGGCGATGGATAGAGGTAGCTCGCCAGACGCCGAACCTTGCGCTGTTCCGGCGACTCGGGCTGTCGCCGGTCCTGGCCGCGCTGCGAGCCCGCCTTCAGATGCTCACCGAGCAGCACCCACAGCCGCGCCAGGTCGGCATCGTCAAGCGCTTCGGCGAGCTGATAGGCGACCTGCTGCGGGGCCGTCCTGGTCAGTCGCAGCCGCTCGCTTTCGGCCAGCCTTCCCTGGGCTGCAGCGAGCGCGCCCTCGAGGTCCTGCACGCGCTGCCGCAGCACCATGAGCTCGTCCTTCTGCCGGCCGAGGTAGGCCTTCTGCCGCTCGGCTCCGCTGCGCGCCATCGCTCACCCCTCCGTCACGTGACGGGAGCATAGCGCCATCGCCACCACGGCGCCGGAAGCCCGGACTGCCGGCGTTGCGCCCCTCAGGGATCATCGGTGGCCCGTGAGTGGCGGTTCCGGCCCCAGATCGAGTTCCAGCTGACGCGGATCGCTCCTTAGCGTTACGGGACCGTAGGCGACACCGTCCGGTGGACGGATGAAGATCTTGACATCGGGACGCAGCCGCCAAGCCTCGGCGGCCAGATCCTCGGCCTCCTGGCGCGAGCGGGTGCTCGCCCTGAACAGCACGACACCCTGGCTGATGATCGTAAGGCGCCAACCCACTCAGGGGCGCCCGTCATCACGAAGGAGCGGGACGCTCGGCCGACTCATAATACGCTCACCGGAACCACCTCCACCACCAGGGGCGAGCCTTTAAGAGCGCGTTCTCCGCACGCAACGCCGCCGCCTCGCAGCCGGTGATCATTGCCGCGGTGCGCGCGTCGGCGAGGTCGTGCAACAATTCGTCGATCCGCCGTTCAGCCTGATCCGCCCGGTCGCGCTCGTGTCCGACGTCCTCACGCAGCATCTCGACGGCTTGTGACAGGGTTTGAATCGCTATGGTCGGCAGCGGGTCTGTCTCTGGGCCTTTCTCCGGAGCGTCGGCGAGTTGGTGCAGCAGCTCGTCGACCCGGCGGCGCTCGGAAACCAACTGCTCGCGCAGCGCCTCGATCGCCATCTCAGCTACCCGGGCAGAATCAGTGCCCTGGGCACTGCCCGGCGGCGCCCCGGGCACCTGCCCGTCGGGCACCGTCGAGTGCTCGTCGGGCGCGGGTGGGCAAACCCGGGCAGAGGCAGGCATCTCGGGCACCCGGACCCGGGCATACTCGCCGGGCAGATTGGGGCGCAAGCGCGGCCAGTTGTACCGCCGGGCACGCCGTCGCACCGCCTCGGCCGTGCTCCGGAGCCGCTCTGCGGCCTCGCTGTAGGTCAGCCAGCCGTCCTGGCCGTCCGCCTCGTCCATGATTCCCCCGCCTCCTGCCCGGGCACAGCCGGGCACTTGACCAGGCAGCGCTCGGCGCCGGGGGTCAGCGCCGAAACGCCTGCGCATGCAACCTCGCGGAAGCCGCCGGGGGAAAGCCGGCCCGCGAATCGCGTTTAGTTTAGCACAATTCTCAGTTTCTTGAGGCGGGCTCGCGCAGCACCCCCAATGCGCTCAGTTCCGCCATGATCTTGACGAACTCTGCCTGCCGCCTTGAGCCTGAAGACCTCGTGCGGTCCCAATGCCCGCGCGCCGGGCGGCGAGCTCGGCAGCCGGTAGCGCTCGCGCGGCTCGTCGAAGAACGGAAGGGCAATCCGAAAGTCGGGACGAGACGCTACGGGATCGGCCCTCTCCGGGCGCCCTGGTGTTGACCCGTGCACCGATTGCTTGCCGCCCAGGGCTGCACCGGACAGGTGATCCGATCGTCGGCTGAAAATGCGGGGAATCGGGATGTAGAACTTTTAACGTTAATTAGCGACGTCATTTGTGCTAAATGAGCGCGGATCTTTGGGAATATCGGGCCTGCTGGCGTCAATTCCCCAACTGTGTGACGGCTCGTTCGTCACCGAAATTTCGGCCTTCAGGGAGGATCTGATGAACACCGTCAAAGCTCATAGCGCAAAGACGGCCGGGATGGCGGTCCTGTTGGGTCTCCTGACACCGCTGCCGGCAGCAGCGGACCCGTTTTTCTTCAGTACGGGGAACCCGGACGGAAGGATTGCGACCGCTACGCGTCCGGATACTGCTGTTTCGCCGGCCCCATCAAACGAGATCGAGTCGGCTGACGACTTTGTTCTTACTTCGCCAACCTCAATTCAAAGTGCGACCTTCACGGGTCTGTTGGCCGGCGGCGCGACAACAACCAACATCGGTCAGGTTGTGGTCCAGATTTACGAGGTATTTCCGAACCTTTCGGATGTTGGTCGGACAAGCGGGCCGGCCACCTTCTCGACACCTAACGTGCCGACGCGGGTCAATTCGCCATCGGATGTGGAGTTGGAGGATCGCAACACCGCAAGCGGCAATCTCACGTTCACGACTATGGACAAGGGCCTCTTCACTGCGACCAATTCGGTTTTGCCCGGCGGCATCCCAGTACCATTTGTGGCGCCGACAGGCGGCACTGGGCCGGTAACGGGTGAGGAGATCGAGTTCGACGTAACCTTCACGACACCTTTCTCACTTCAGCCAGACCATTTCTTCTTTGTGCCGCAGGTAGAAACCACCACCGGTGAGTTTCTGTGGCTATCGGCACCCAGGCCGATCGTGCCTCCGGGCACGCCATTTCCCGCAGGTTTCACGGATCTGCAGTCGTGGACCCGCGATGCAATGCTTGAACCGGACTGGTTGCGGGTCGGCACCGACATCGTCGGCGGCACGACTTTCAACGCCGCCTTCTCACTGACCGGCGTAACCGAGGCGGTTCCCGAACCCGCGAGCATATCGCTGTTCGGGGCGGCGCTTACCGGAATGGGTGTCTTTGGGTGGCGTCGCCGTCGTCGTGATCGATCCTTAGCGCTCGCCTGAACGTAGGAACCGGATCCTTCACATTGCAGTCTGGGTGACGGCCGGGGGGCTCGGACCCGGAGGATGGATGGCATGTTGCGCGCGCCGGCTTGGGATGGTTTAGCTGACGGCTCCCTAACTTTCCCACCGTGACCATAAATCGCCAGTACCGTCATCGCACCGCCAGCACTCCTGGCGTAGGGCAGGCGGCTGACTATGGGAACCAGACTCTATCGGGCCACCGGGCAAGTCGGTGCGACCTCTGGGTGCCTGACTGACGGAAGCGGTCTCCTCACGTCCGCTCGCCACCGGGCCGGGATCCAGACGGTGCGGGCGGCTCGGTCAAACTCGAAGTGTTGGCGCTCAGGCTCGGGCGAAGGCCGCCAGCGGCAGCCGAAATGATCACATGAGCAAAGCTCACGCGTATTTTCCGTCACAATGCCACAGCGCCCTGTAAGAGCCGGAAATGCGTGCTTCAGGCCTCGCCGCGTTCCTCGGGCGACAGAAAGTCGTTCGGCGTCACCGCACCGCTGGTAAGCCGCCAGAGCCTAGCGAAGACCTCGCGTGAGGGCCAGAAGCGCTCGGCGCAGAGATCGCTGATGTGTCCCTGCGAGGTACCGAGGCGGCGTCCGACCTCGGTCAGCGAGAGTTGGTTCTGTTCGATCCACTCGGCGAGCTTCATGCCGCCGATATAGCATCGTGGTTAACGAAAGAAAGTGCTCTAGAAGGTGTTTCTATCGTCATTGACGATAGAGTGGAGCGCCGTTATCACTGCGCCGTCGCGGGAAATGGGGACGGATCGATCCATTCAATCGGGGCGCACCTGCGCATAGGGAGGACAGAAATGAGATATATCCCACCGGCGTTGATGCTTATGGCGACCCTGGCGTTCCAGACGCCGGCCTCTGCCGTACCGATGACCTTCGACGCCAACCTCACTGGAGCGGCGGAAATTCCGCCCAACACGTCGACCGCGACGGGATTTACAACGGTGGTGATTGATCCCACAGCGCACACCCTGCACGTCGACGTGACGTTCAGTGGCCTAACATCGGTAACCACGGCCTCGCACATCCATTGCTGCGTGGCTTCCCCGCCATTAGCCGGCAACTTCATTGTGGCCACTACGACCCCTACTTTTCTTAACTTCCCTTTGGGGGTGACCTCCGGGACCTACGACAATACCCTCAATCTCACACAAGCTTCGAGCTACAACCCAGTCTTCGTCAGCGATGTAGGTAGCGTTGGGGCGGCAGAGCTAGCGCTGGAGGCGGCAATCGTAGGCGGTACCGCCTATCTGAATATCCACACCATGATGTTCCCCGGTGGTGAGATCCGGGGCATCCTGGAGCCGGCACTGGCGGCGCCGGAGCCGGCCAGTCTGATTCTTCTCGGTTCCGCACTGTTCGGTTTTGGTCTTCTGCGGCGTCGGAAGTCGACTACGCGTTGCTGACCACATTCAGCTCTGCGTTAGCATCGCGCTGCTGGCCCTCGCCACACTGGTAATTCGCAATTTTCGCCGGGCCGAAGCCGTCAGGCTGCTAGTGGAGCCGGTTGCGGTTGCGCCGAGCGAAATTGCTCGCGGGCCGCTCAGACCGGCGGCGGTCCCTCGCCGTAGACCCTCGGGAACCTCCGCCACTCGCGCACGAGCTCTCGATAGCGCCCGAGATCGCCGGCTGTCCTGGCGGCCTGGAGCTCCTCGAGCAGCCGCTCGCGGCGCTGTTGCGCCTCATCGAGGAGCACGGCGAGCCACGCCTTTTCGAACTCAAGCTCGAGTTGCTCGCGTCGCGTCATCGCCTGCTCTGATTAGCCGCCGGTTTGATTATTATCAAAACATGGGCATCGGTGTCGGCAGCGGACGAGGCGGTTGGCGGCCAGGATCAGGCCGTCCGAGAGGCAGCGGCGGCAAGGCGGCGCGGGCGCGTGCGGTAGAAGCGCAGGGCCGCGAGTTGCCACTCGACCGGCTGTTGCGCCGGATGTGTGATCCGGGCCTGGACGAAAAATACCGCGACTCGCTGGCGATTGCGGCGTGCCCCTTCCTGCATCCGAAATTGTCCGTGGTCGGGCAACCTTTGACGCCTTTCGAGATGACCTCGGAACAACTCGCGGTGACAACCGCGCGTGCCGAGGCGCAGCTTCGCGAACGCCAGGGCCAGCCTCGACTGACGCTGGCGGTCAACAACAAGACCGAGAGGTAGTGTCGTCCGCCAAACCCACAGGGCGAGCGGAGGCGGCGACGCTCGAACACGGCAGACGGTATCGGTTTGAAGGCGAGAGCTATCCGCGCCGAACGCTTGATCGGTGACCTCGGTGCATTCCCGCCGGGCGTTCCCGATCGGGCTTCACCCCACATTGAAGGCTGACGCCCGCAAGCATCGCTGAAGCCTTCACTAGGGGAGTGACAGTGCAAATTACGCTCCGAGCGTAATTTTGATTCGCCCCCAGGCCCGGCGCTGTGAGGGATTTGGGAAAGCGGACCACAAGGCTTTCCGCGGCCTACGGCAAGCGCAGTGCCGACGCTGCCAATTTGGCAGCAAGCTGACCGGCTGTCGTCAACTCTCTGGGAGCCCATCACCCAGAAAAGCAGAAGCCCGCCGAGGGGCGGGCCTTGCATCCGGTCGAACCGGGGAAACTCAGTGTGTGGCAACACCGAGCTTCCCCGACATCGCATCCGGCCGTCAAGCGGTGAATTTCCGCTGACAGGGAAGGTCTGTGCCTGACGCGGGCGGAGAGGAGCATGTTTGCAACTATCTCTGCCGCGTTCCCTGCGTCCGCGCCGCGAAAAGATCTTCGGCCCGGCGCCCTCACATCAGCTCGACGGCAACGCTAAAGCCCGCCTCTGGGGCGCGGCGAACGCCTATAACAGCGCGAATCGGGTAGGCCGCCAGCACCAGGGCCCGCTGACCTGGGCCACCCTACGCGTGCTCAGAGCGCTCCTATGGCGCTTCCACGGGGCAGATGGGGGTGGCCGCTGCTTTCCGGCCTACGAGAAGATCGCCGCGGCCGCCAAATGCGCCCGCTCGACTGTCGCCGTGGCGCTACGCGAGCTCGAGGACGCCGGACTGCTGAGCTGGGTCAACCGCATCGCTCGCATCCGCCGCCAGGAGCGCGACCTCTTCGGTCACCTCGTCAGCGTCTGGCAGGTGATCCGCACCAGCAACGGCTACTGCTTCGTCGACCCGCTCGAGCGCGAACCCGGCCGACGAGGCTATAAGTCCGAAAATCGGACTCGACCCCAGAACCGAAAGAAAAACCAAGATGGAGCGCGCCTCAACGGCGCGCAAGTCATGTCAGAAGAACCTCCCCAGCCACCGCCAGAGCAAACCGGACCACCGCTTGCTCTCCAACGAGAGCACGCCGCTCCGAACGGGGCACAGCTGTCGGCTACCGAGCGCGCGGCGCTAATCACACGGCTCGACAGCAAGCCCACCAAGACCGATTGGGCGCTGTGGGACCGCGATCTCGACGCCCGGCTGTCCCTTCGATAGCTATCGGCGCACAGGAGGCGCAGGGAAGCCCGTAGACAGGCGACTCGCCCGACCCACCTCCCCTACCTCCCGGCCCGAATCGGCTCCTCCTGAAGCCTCCCCGCACAGCCTAAGCGGGTATTGGGGCGGACTCCAGAGCCGGGATCTGTTGCACTAACCCTCGTGCGCGACAGCGGTTCCCCCGGCCGTAGCGTGCAAGGCGGTGCCGCCCTGCCCTGGTGGGCCGGCGCTCCCGCGCGCGTGGGGTTGAACTCAGACCCAACGACGCGATATGGGCCGGTCGCGGCCCAGAGAAGGAAGGAGAGGGCCCACCGGCTGTCGGTGTTGTTCGGGCAAGACTCCCCCCGGGACACTGTCCGACTTGCCCCAGCCCTTTCCCGGGAAGACAACGACCGGGCGCGGGCCAGCGCTTGTCGAAACCCCTGGTGGGCCCACAACGTTCCCCGACACGCAAAAAACACGGCAAGGCGCCGGCCCTACCGGAGTACCCCCGGAGCGACATACCCCTGTTTTGGGCCTCCCCCGCGCCGCCTGGCGGGCATTCTGGGGCGGGCTCCAGAATCCGGTATAATCGTCGCTTCGCGCGTCTGCCTTCCCCCGCGCTTGACCCCCGGTCAAATCCCCCGCTGACCGGGCATTGACCGTGTCTGACCGACGGTCAAAGCCTGCTTTGCCCGACGGTCACGTTGCAGGAGTTGACCGTTGGGGGACTGGCTCACCTATCGCCAAGCTGCTGACCGGCTGGGCATTTCGCCCGAAGCCGTGCGCGCGCTTGCGCGCCGTCGGGGGTGGTCACGGCAAAGCCCGAACGAGGTCGGTGGCATTGCCCGTGTCTTGCTGCCGACCGACATCGACCGTCGGTCACGACCGGGGGAGTCCGACGGCGTAACCGGGGTTGACCGGGGGTTGCCCGACGGGCGCCCGTCGGTCGCGATTCGCCCTGACCGATCCGGTGACCGGCCCGGTTACCACCCCGGTGACCGGGCGGGCGAGCTCGCCGCCGAGGTTGCGGTCCTGCGCGAACGCATCGCCGACAAGGACGCCGTCATCGCCGATTTGCGAGAGCGCCTCGACGCTGCGGAGAGAGGTCCAGCGGCAGACCCCATGACGGCGACAGGGATGCAAAGCCTGTCACAAGCCGTCGAAATGCTGCGCCAGGACGTCGAACGCGAGCGCGAGCGGGCGGATCGAGCCGAGCGGCAAGGCGAGATTGAGTGGCAATTGGTCGAGGACGGCCGCAAACGGATTGATGAGTTGCAGCGGCGGATTGATGGTCTCTACACCGAGCTCGCCGACGCCCGCACCGCGGCGATGATCAGCGGTTGCGAGGCTGCGGCATTGCGCAGCCGTCTCGCATTGCTGACGGAGCGCCGGCCGTGGTGGCGGCGGTGGTTCCGATGACGCTCTGGGCAAGCCGCGGATATCGCGACGTCCTTCTAGCCCGCATTTCTCAAAGGGGGAAGGTGCATCGGGACCCTGGATCTGAGAAAATCGAGTTGCACTAACGGTTTATCTCAGGACCAGGGGGAGTCCCGATGCAAACAGAGTGTAGCGCGGATCT
>Ga0318555_10000048_pt1 | contig 25858 bp, 29 predicted proteins | sample GRESIP082b2f23_FD_202529 | JGI IMG/M metagenome (GOLD analysis project Ga0318555, IMG submission 202529) | Tropical soil microbial communities from Luquillo Experimental Forest, Puerto Rico - GRE.SIPMG.082b2f23 | ecosystem: Environmental > Terrestrial > Soil > Tropical forest > Bulk soil... | reverse complement strand
GATGCTTGCCGATCTCGACGTTGAGATAGAACCGGAAGCGGCGATGCTGGGATACCCGGTCGAAGAGTCGGGTGACCCTTTTGGTGTTTTGGTGATCGGGCGCCACGCCGGCACGAACCAACCCGTACGGAGTGGGCAGCTTCTCGAAGACGTTGACCCGCACCCCATGCTGTGTGAGCAGTTCGTCGGCCGCGTACATGGCCGCGGGCCCCGACCCGACAATGGCCACGGTGAGGGGGTGACGGCGGGCGCGCACCTCGGCGGCGGGGATCACCGGGGCCAGCTTCGACGTCGGCGGTAGCTTCACGCCAGCGGGCCGCTCCGGGTAAAAGGAGGCGTTGATCTCAACAAAGGGCAGCTGTTTGGGCTCCAGCCGGGTGTCGGGGGCGATCGCGCCGACCGGGCAAGCGCTCACACAGGCGCCGCAGTCCACGCAGGCCACCGGATCGATATAGAGCATCTCCGACGTCGCAAACCCCGGCTCGTCGGGAGAGGGGTGAATGCAATTCACGGGGCAAGCGAAAACACAGGACCCGTCGTTGCAGCACGACTGGGTAATAACGTGCGGCATGAATACCCGCGCAGTCCTATGCGGCCGGCACCGCGGCCAGATGCTGACGTTGCGGCTCACTGCGGTAGCGCGACGGCTTACCGTTGATCTTGCAGATCCGCCACATCAGCCGAGAGGAACGCGTCTCCATCAGGCCGGTGTCGTAGGCCAGCATCCGGACGTCAGCGAACATGTCGCTCAACCACTTTCGCGATTCCGGCGACCGGAAGAAGAGTTCCTTCTTGACCTCGCGCGGGATGTCGAATTCCTCCCAGAAAGCCTTGGGCGGCTTCACGATCGCCTGGCACAGCACCCGCATGGTCAGCGGGTAGTACAGCGAGACCCAGAACCGCTGCCGCTTGGTCAACTGCGGTAACCGCTTGCGCAGGAACTCGTGCGCGAACGAAATGTGGCGGGCTTCCTCGGCCACGTGAATGGCCATCACCCGCTCCATGATCGGGTGCAGCGACTTGCCTTCGCGGAGAACGTTTTTCTGCGTGTGGTCGATGGGCTCCTCGCCGGCGAGCACCCCGATGAAAAACGCCACCGGCAATGGGCCGGCCACCAGGGGAATCAGCGGAGAAATCCAGCGCAACATCCGCGGCATTCCGGGGACATCGGCGCCGACGCGGTTGACCATCTCCTGAAACATCATGGTGTGGTTGCACTCTTCGACCGATTCGTGCAGGCAGTACCGGTACTCCGGCGACCCGTTGGGCACCCAGAACGTGTAGCTCATCAGGCCGCGGATCAGGATCGATTCGAAGTGCAGGCCGACCTTGGCCACGTTGGCCTGGCGCCACATCCCGATCGTGATCTTGCGGTCTTCGGGCTGGGCTTGATACCAGGGATGGCGCCCTATCGGGTCGGTCAACGGCAAGATCCAGCGGGGATCGTTCTCCTTGACGGCGAACTCCGGTGAATCCCATTCGATGTCCGTGTACGGATTGAAGTTTCGCCGCACAGACCCCTCGGACAGTGTGGCGAGCATGTTCACGTACTCGGCGTCGTCGCGAACTTCCATGTTCCGGCGCCAACGCCGGACCATTCGCGTTCTGGCCATATCCAAGCCTCCCCAGCGAGGTTTACATTTGGACGTGCTGTGTCCAAGACAGTACCGCAGGTACCGGATATTTTCTAGACCCCTCGAACGCTCTGTGGCCTGACCAGTGGTCAGCCATCGGCTGTGGCGTGACTCACACATCTCGGGTCTCGCGGACAGCCGGCCAGGCGTTATCGGCACGCGACCACGGCGCCTGAGGATCGCTCCCCGCGCCTAACTACGCTGATTGACATGGCTGACCGGCTCGAGATCCCCGCTGACATCAAACCCCGCGACGGCCGATTTGGGTCCGGTCCGTCAAAGGTTCGACCCGAACAATTGAAGGCGTTGACCACCACCGCGGCGCCGTTGTTCGGCACGTCGCACCGGCAAGCGCCCGTGAAGGACCTGGTGGGACGGGTGCGGTCGGGAGTGACCGAGCTTTTCTCGGTGCCGGACGGATATGAGGTCATTCTGGGCAACGGCGGCGCGACGGCGTTCTGGGATGCCGCGGCCTTTGGGCTGATCGACAAGCGCTCGCTGCACCTGGCCTTCGGCGAGTTCAGCTCCAAGTTCGCCTCCGCGGTCGCCAACAACCCCTTCGTCGGCGACCCCGTCGTCATCAAGGCGGATCCGGGCAGCGCTCCCGAACCGCAGGCAGATCCGTCGGTCGATGTGATCGCCTGGGCGCACAACGAGACCTCGACCGGGGTCGCGGTGCCGGTCCGCCGGCCGGCCGGCTCGGACGGTGCCCTGGTCGTCATCGACGCGACCTCGGGTGCCGGCGGGCTACCGGTCGATATCACCGCGACCGACGCGTACTACTTCTCGCCGCAGAAAAACTTCGCCAGCGACGGCGGGTTGTGGCTGGCCATCATGAGCCCGGCCGCACTGGCCCGCGTCGAGTCCATCGCCGCGTCCGGCCGCTGGGTTCCAGACTTCTTGTCGCTGCCGATCGCGGTCGAGAACAGCCTGAAGAACCAGACGTACAACACGCCGGCGATCGCCACGCTGGCGATGATGGCCGAACAGCTCGACTGGATGTTGGGCAACGGCGGACTGGAATGGGCCGTCAAGCGCACGGCGGACTCGTCGCAGCGGCTGTACTCCTGGGCGCAGGAGCGGCCCTACACCACGCCGTTCGTCGCCGACCCAGCGTTGCGGTCCCAGGTGGTGGGCACGGTCGACCTCATCGACCACGTCGACGCCGCGGCCGTCGCCAAGACCTTACGGGCCAACGGCATCGTCGACACCGAGCCGTATCGCAAACTGGGCCGCAACCAGTTGAGGGTCGCGATGTTCCCCGCCGTCGATCCCGATGACGTCAGCGCCCTCACCGAGTGCATCGACTGGGTAGTCGAGCGCCTTTAACCTGACCGTCATCGGCCTGCAACCCGCCAGCGTGTCCGAGCGGGTTATCGGCGTTAGCTGCACTAGAGTGCGCACGTGACGGGCCCGTCGCTGAACGGGCACGGGGCCTGCGAGGAGAAGCCATGCGGGAACTCAAAGTGGTTGGGCTCGATCACGACGGCAAATACATCGTCTGCGAGGGTGAGGAACCCACAGAAAAGTTCAAGCTGGTAGTCGACGACCGATTGCGGGCCGCCCTGCGCGGCGAACCGCTCCAGCCCGAACAACCGCCGCTCGAGTTCACAGTCATAAACATGTTGAGCCCCAAAGAAATTCAGGCGAAAATCCGCGCCGGCGCGTCTGTGGAGCAGGTCGCCACGGCGTCTGGTTCCGATATCGCCCGGGTCCGCCGGTTTGCCCACCCGGTGTTGCTGGAACGTGCCCGCGCCGCGGAGCTGGCAACGGCCGCGCATCCGATGCTCGCCGACGGCCCCGCGGTGCTGACCCTCCTGGAGACCGTCAGCACGGCACTGGTGGCGCGCGGCCTCGAGCCCGACAGACTCAGCTGGGATGCCTGGCGCAACGAAGACGGCCGCTGGACGGTGCAGCTTGCCTGGAAGGTCGGCCGTTCCGACAACATCGCACATTTCTGCTTCAGTCCCGGCGCCCACGGCGGAACGGTCACCGCGATCGACGATGCGGCCAGTGAACTGGTTGACCCCGACTTCGAGCGTCCGCTGCGGCCGATCGCGCCGGTGGCCCACCTCGAGTTCGACGAGGAGGTACCGCCCGCTCGCGCGGAAGAGGCGAAGCCGGCGGTCACCCCGCCGCCCGAACAACCGGTGCACACCCGACGCGGCAAGCCGGTCATTCCGGCTTGGGAAGATGTGCTGCTCGGCGTGCGCTCAAGCGGGCACCGCTAATCAGTCCCCCACACCAGCCCAAGCAGCGTCAGCCACGCGCCCACCACCCCTACACCCACACCCAGCACGAACCAGCGCAGCACCAAGGTGTGCCGCCAGCCCCACAACGTCGGCGCCAGCCCGCCTGCCGCCACGAGGTTGAGGAAGACCGCCAGCAGCGGATGCACCCGGATCAGCCCAAGGCTCAGCACCACGACGGCGACTCCGGTCACCGCGGCGACGAACCCGGAGACCGTCAAACCCGTTGCCCAGGGCCTAGATTGGTTGTGTTCGTCGCTCACGGACGGAGCCTAGCCCGCTCGTAGAAAGCCAGGGCTGCGGCGGTTGCGACGTTCAGCGAGTCGGTACCCCGCGACATCGGGATGCGGACCCGCACATCGCTAAGCCGCAGGGTGGCCGGCGTCAGCCCCGGGCCCTCGGCGCCAACCACCACCGCGACGCGTTCGTCGCGCGCGGCCGCCATCGCCTCCGCCAGCGTGTTCGCCTCGCTGTCCGGAGTCATCGCCAGTAGCCGAAATCCGTGTTCTCGCAACAGCACAAGGTCGGCGGGCCAGCTGGTTGCTCGCGCATAGGGCACCAGCAATGCGTGGCCCATGGACACCCGGACGGCGCGACGGTACAGCGGGTCGGCGCAGCCGCTGCCGAACACCACCGCGTCCACGCCCAGACCCGCCGCGTTGCGAAAGATCGACCCCAGGTTCTCGTGATCGTTTACGCCTTCGAGCACCGCGACGGTACGGGCGCCGTCGACCACCTGTGCGACGTCCGCTTCCGGCACTCTCCTGGCGGCCGCCAGCACGCCGCGATTGAGATGAAAGCCGACGACCCGCGCCATCACGTCGGCCGACGCCCGGTAGAACGGCGCTTCGGCGCCGGCCAGATCGTGCTTGAGCTCGGCCAGCCTGCGGTCGGTGCCCAGCAGGGCGTGCGGGCTGAACCGGGACGCGAGCATGCGCTGCACGACCAGCACGCCTTCGGCGATCACCAGCCCTTTGCCGGTCGGCAGATCGGGACGGCGATCGACGCTGTTCAGGTCGCGGAAGTCGTCGAGCCGCGGATCGTCCGGATCGCTGACGTCCTGCACGTCCACGCCGTCAATACACTCCAGGCCGCTCACGGGCTTTCGTCGATCAGGGCGAGCATCAAATCGGCCGCGCTGCGCAGGGTGTCACGTTGGTCGTTGTCCAGGGTCGCGAGCCGCTTGGCCAGCCACTCCTGGCGAGCGCGACGGTTCTCTTTGACCAACTCGGCGCCGGACTCGGACACCGAAACCAGCACCTGTCGGCCGTCGACGGGGTGCGGGGAGCGGTCGACGAGACCCATCTCGGCCAGCGAGGCGATCACCCGGGTCATCGACGGCGGCCGGACGCGTTCGCGAATCGCCAGCGCGCCGGGAGTCATCGCGCCCTCGTTAACCAGGGTCGCCAACGCCGAGAACTGGGACAGCGACACCGCCGATGACGGGTTGCGAAACCGCAGTTGGCGGGCCAGCCGCATGACAGCCAGCGACAAGTCGCTGGCCAGCCGCGCATCGCTGTCAGGCATGGCGCGAGGTTACACGGAACCCGAGAAGCTCGGCATCCGAAACGGCGAACGACCGACTTTGGTCCTGACATGCGCCGCGGCAAATTTCGGCCGCGCTCGGGGCACCCCCATCGCGGCCGGGCTATGTTAGTCGCGATGTCACCCGAATCCGGCCAGGGCCCAGAGGCGCCGCCCCTGCCGTCCGCGCTGCTCCAGGTGTGGCCGTTCGTCGCGGTCGGCTTCCTGGGCTGGCTGATCGCCGCAGCCCTCTCGTTCGCCGTACCCGCCCTGCAGAGTTGGCGCCCGGTGACGCTGGGTGGACTGGGAGTCGGGCTGATCGGCACAAGCATCTTCGCCTGGCAGCTCGCCGCGGCCCGCCGCGGTGCACGGGGTGCCCAAGCCGGACTTGAAACCTTTCTCGACCCCAAATAGATCACTCGAACGACGATTCCGGACCGTGGAGGAGCGATGGTAGCCCCGCTACTGCAAGCACAAGTCGATATCAACGCACCGGCCTCGAAAGTCTGGGCCTTGATACCCGATTTTCGGCGGATGCCAGAGTGGAGCCCGCAGTGTCGCTGGATGAAGCCGTTCGGCCCGCTCCGTCAGGGCACCCGCACGCTCAACCTCAACCGCCGCAAGCGACTGTTCTGGACCACCACGTGCACGGTCGTCGAGGTCATCCCCCAGAAGAAGCTGGCGTTCCGGGTCAACACCAACCGCACGATCTGGAGCTACGAGCTCGAGCCCAACGGCCAGGGCACCAGGGTGATCGAGAGCCGTCACGCCGAAAACGGCGTCACCGCATTTTCAAACCTGTCGGTGAACACGCTCTTTGGTGGGATTGCTAACTTCGAACGCGAATTGGTCGAGGGCATGAACGCCTCGCTGGCAAACATCAAAGCCGCCGCCGAGGAAGGCTAGTCCGGCGGCTCCGTCGGCTCGGGCTGGGACTCAGCCGGCTCGGCGGACGACTCAGGCGTGTCGGGCGGCTCGGGCGGCTCGGGCGGCTCGGGCGACGACTCCGAAGCCTCGGCCTGGGTCTCTACCGATTCGGCCTGAGACCCGGGCGGCGTTTCCATGACGTCGAGCACGCCGTCGTCGTATGGCTCATACGTCGGCGAACCGCTGCCCGCCGGGGCCGGGGTGTCGGAATGGGCGCCGCAGCCATAGTGCTTGGCCACCACATGCCCGTCGGCGGACAGCTCGTTACCGCATACCCCGAACATCGCTCCCAGCGATCCGGCCAGCGGCAGGAAGAATCCGCAATCGCGGCACATCCGCTTGGTGGAGCGCGCCATCGCCGAGTCGGGACCATAGTTCCCGGTTTGCCATCGCTCGGCAGCCTCAGAGCGTCCCCACGGGCCCATCACCCAGCGTCGGCCGAACCCGAACTCGGCGGCGGTCTCGTCGACCTGCGGGTCGCCACTCGCGGTGTGGCCGGGAACCAATCGGGGATCGTCCGCCGCGGGCGCCAGCAAGTCTCCGGGACTCAGATCCCCTGGCCGCACCCGCTGCTGCCAGGGCACCCACTCAGGCGCCAGCAACGCCGTCGGCCCGGGGATCAACACGACCTCACTGATCGTGGCGTGCTCGGCACCGGGATAGGCGGCGACGACCGCGGCCCACTGCCACCCCTGGTAGCCGGGCAAATGCGCCAGGAACCGGTGGGTCGCGGCATTCGGGTCCTCGTAGGTGACGCCCAGGTAATCTCCGACCGCATCCGGGCCGCTGAACTCCTCGACGGCGGCCCTGGCCTGGTCGACCGCACCCGTGAACACCGCCGCCAACTCGTCTGGCCACTCGGCCACGGTCGCCGCGGCGGATTCCTCGGTGGATCCGGTCACGCTGTCCCCTCTCTGCAGTGCGCCTCCAATAGTAGGTTGGCGAGCCACGCCCGGTTGCCTACCGGCATAGGACAGAATTGATTCGTGTCTGGACGGCGACGTAATGATCCGGGCCGTGTGGCCTCCAACCCGGGCCGCCGGACCCGCTCGGACCTCGGTGGCTCGGCCAACCAGCACCCGGGCATGGCCAACTACCCGGCCGACGACCCTGACCAGCGCCGCGCGCGTCGCCCGCCGCCGATGCCGAGCGCCAACCGCTATCTGCCTCCGCTGGGTGAAGAGCCGGAGCCGGACCGCAGTCGCGGCGCGCCCCCACGCGGTCCCGCCGCCAGTGAACGCATCACCGTCACGCGCGCCGCCGCAATGCGAAGCCGCGAAATGGGTTCCCGCATGTACTGGATGGTGCAGCGGGCCGCGACCGCCGACGGCGCCGACAAGTCCGGCCTGACCGCGCTGACGTGGCCGGTCGTGGCGAACTTCGCGGTCGACGCGGCGATGGCCGTCGCGCTGGCCAACACGCTGTTCTTCGCGGCGGCCAGCGGGGAGAGCAAGTCCAAAGTGGCGCTGTACCTGTTGATCACCATCGCGCCGTTCGCGGTGATCGCGCCGCTGATCGGTCCGGCGCTGGACCGGTTGCAGCACGGCCGGCGCGTCGCGCTGGCGATGTCGTTCGCACTACGTACCGCGTTGGCGGTGCTGCTGATCATTAACTACGACGGCGCCACCGGCAGCTACCCGTCCATGGTGCTCTATCCGTGTGCGCTGGCCATGATGGTGTTCTCGAAGTCGTTCAGCGTGCTGCGCAGTGCGGTGACGCCGCGGGTGATGCCGCCGAGCATCGACCTGGTGCGCGTCAATTCCCGGCTGACGGTATTCGGTCTACTCGGCGGCACCATCGCCGGCGGCGCCATCGCCGGCGGCGTCGAGTTCGTCTGCACTCATTTGTTCAAGCTGCCCGGAGCCTTGTTCGTCGTCATCGCCGTCACTATTGCCGGCGCCCTGCTGTCGATGCGGATTCCGCGCTGGGTCGAGGTAACCGAGGGCGAGGTGCCGGCCACCTTGAGCTACCGCCGGGACAGCGGCCACCCGCGAAGCTGGCCCAAAGAAGTCAAAAAGGTCGGCGGAACACTTCGGCAACCTTTGGGCCGCAACATCATTACCGCACTGTGGGGTAACTGCACCATCAAGGTGATGGTCGGTTTCTTGTTCTTATACCCGGCGTTTGTCGCCAAGGCGCATCAAGCCAGCGGATGGGTTCAACTGGGCATGCTGGGCGCGATCGGCGCCGCGGCCGCGGTCGGCAATTTCGCCGGCAACTTCACCAGCGCGCGCCTGCGACTGGGCAGGCCGGCCGTGCTCGTGGTGCGCTGCGCGGTGGCGGTGTGCGCCGTCGCCCTTGCGGCCGCGGTGGCGGGCACCCTCATCGCGGCGGTCATAGCCACCCTGGTCACCTCGGGGTCCAGCGCGATCGCGAAGGCCTCGCTGGACGCTTCGTTGCAACACGACCTGCCGGAGGAATCGCGGGCATCCGGGTTCGGGCGCTCGGAGTCGACTCTGCAGCTGGCTTGGGTGCTGGGCGGGGCACTGGGCGTCTTGGTGTACACCGAACTTTGGATCGGCTTCACCGCGGTCAGTGCCCTGCTCATCCTTGGGCTGGCGCAGACCCTCGTCAGCTTCCGCGGCGACTCGTTGATTCCCGGCCTCGGAGGCAATCGCCCTGTGATGGTCGAGCAGGAGGGGATGCGCCGGGGTGCCGGCAGGCCGGCGGGGATACCGAAGTGAAACGCGCTGTGGCCGTGGTCCTCTCGGCTCTGGTGATACTGCTGTCCGTGGGCGCCGGGGTTGGAGCGTGGCTGCTCGTGCGTCATTCCGGGCCACAGCAACCCGAGATCAGTGCGTATTCGCACGGGCACCTGATCCGGGTCGGGCCTTACCTGTACTGCAATGTGCTCAACCTCAACGAATGCCAGACGCCACAGACCCAGGGCGAGCTCCCGTTCAACGAGCACTATCCCGTGCAACTTTCGGTTCCCCGAGCCATTTCCCGCGCACCCTGGCGGCTACTGCAGGTGTACGAGGATCCGGACAACACCACCACCACGATCTTTCGGCCGGGCGCCCGACTCGCGGTCACCATTCCGTCAGTCGACCCTCAGCGCGGGCGGCTGACCGGGATAGTCGTGCAGTTGCTGACGGTGGTGGTCGACGAGAGCCAACCGAATGACATCACGACGGTCCGCGCTGTCCCGCACGCGGAATGGTCAGTGCGGCTGACATTCTAATCCACCGCCTAACGTCGACGGAAAAGACTCAGGCGCCGTGGCCAGCCGGCACTTGCTCGCCTTCGTGCGTTGGTCCCGGGGGCGTACCGTCTCCGAAAGGTCTGCCCCCCAATGCTTCCCGGCCGTGCGGAGTCAGCCAGCCGGCCAGTTCCGGGCCCTTGGGGACGATCCGGGTGGGGTTGATGTCGGCGTGCACGATGTAGTAGTGCTGCTTGATCTGGACGAAGTCGATGGTATCGCCGAAACCCGGCGTCTGGAACAGGTCGCGGGCGTACGCCCACAACACCGGCATTTCGCTCAGTTTGGATCGATTGCACTTGAAGTGCCCGTGATAAACCGGGTCGAAGCGGGCCAGCGTGGTGAAGAGCCGCACGTCGGCCTCGGTGATGGTGTCGCCCACCAGGTATCGCTGGTCGGTCAGACGATCGCTCACCCAGTCCAGTGCAGTGAACAGCCGATCGTAGGCCGCCTCATAGGCCTGCTGCGTGCCGGCAAATCCGCAGCGGTACACGCCGTTGTTGATCTCGGTATAGATCCGCTTGCTCACCGCGTCGATCTCCGCCCGCAGCGGTTCGGGGTATAGCCGGGGTGCGCCGTCGCGGTGGTAGGCGGTCCACTCCGTGGAGAAATCCAGCGTCATCTGCGCGAAATCGTTGGTGACCACCGCGCCGGTGGGCACGTCGACGATCGCCGGAACGGTGATGCCCTTGGGGTAGTCGGGGAAGCGCTTGAAGTAGGCGTCCTGCAGTCGGGGGATCTTCAGCACCGGGTCGACGCCGCCCGGATCGAGGTCGAAGGTCCAGCTGCGCGCGTCGTGGGTTGGACCGCAAAACCCAATGGAGAGAGCATCTTCGAGGCCCAGCAATCGACGGACGATGATCGTGCGGTTAGCCCATGGGCAAGCGCGGGCGACGACGAGCCGGTATCGCCCGGGTTGTACCGGATAACCGTCGCGTCCGTCGGGGGTGATGCGGGTGGTGATGTAGTTGGTATCGCGGGTGAACTCGCCCACCGCGGCAACATAGGAGGCCATATTTCCTCATACTTCGCTCAACGTCGACTTGTTGCTACCCAACCGCGGAATCTCGCCCAACAAGTCCACATTCGGCGCTAGGTCGTCAGAAACCGCCGAGCCAGGTTGGCCTCGGTCGACTCCTGCGGCTCCCAATGCGCGATCCACGGTCCGGTGCCCTCCGACTGATCGACGATGCCATCCTCCAGCCAGGTGTACCGGCCTTCCAGCACATCGCGGGTCAACCGAACATCGCTGCTGTCGGTGTTGGTCCACAACGCCTGGAACAGGGCCTCGACCCGCAGGGTCGCCTGTTGGCAAAACGTTTCGGCCAGCTCGTACGCCTGTCGGCCGACGGTCGCATCAGTGACCCGCTGACTCTCGGCGCGCACACACGCCGCGGACATCGCGAACAGCTCCGCACCAATGTCGACAATGCGCCCGAGGAACCCTTGCCTTTGCTCCAGTTTGGCCTGCCAACGTGCCATCCCGTAGAAGGTGTTGCGGGCGAGCTTGCGGGTGGAGCGTTCGACGAATCGCAGGTGTGCCGCCAGCGGACCGAACTCGTGGTACGAAGTGGGCCGCTGTCCCTCGCCGAAAACCAACTGGGGCAACCACTTTGCGTAGAACCCGCTCGCACCGACCGCCGCGGCGGCCTTGTCCCGCAAACCGGTGTCGGGCTTCGCGAGGTCACCGGCCGCGCTAAGGTGGGCATCGACCGCCTCCCGAGCGATGAGCAGCCTCATGATCTCGCTCGATCCTTCGAAGATGCGATTGATCCGCAGGTCGCGCAGCACCTGCTCGACCGGTACCGCGCGCTCCCCGCGCGCGGCCAGGGACTCCGCGGTCTCATAGCCCCGTCCACCGCGGATCTGCAGTAGTTCGTCGGCGATGAGGCAGGCCATCTCGCTGGACCACAGTTTGGCCAGCGCCGCCTCGATCCGGATGTCGTTGCGGCCTTCGTCGGCCATCTGCGCCGACAATTCGAGCACCGCGTCAAGCGCATAGGTGGTGGCGGCGATGAATGAGATCTTGCTCGCCACCGCTTCGTGTTTGGCCAACGGTTTGCCCCACTGCACGCGCTCGCCGGACCATTCGCGGGCTATCTTCAGCGCCCACTTGGCCGACCCCGTCGCGCTCGCGGGCACCGACAGCCGCCCGGCGTTCAGCGTGGTGAGTGCGATCTTCAGGCCGTCGCCTTCCCGGCCGATCAGGTTTTCGGCCGGCACCCGCACGCGGTGCAGCCTGGTGACGCCGTTCTCGATGCCGCGCAGGCCCATGAACTTGTTGCGCCGCTCGACGGTGATCCCGGGCGAATCGGCCTCGACAACGAATGCGCTGATGCCACCGCGGTGCCCGTCGCTCTTGGGCACCCGCGCCATGACCACCAGCAGTTCGGCGACCACGCCGTTGGTGGTCCACAACTTCACGCCCTCTAGTTCGTAGGCCTTTCCGTCTTCGATCGGTGTCGCCGTCGACGCCAATCGTGCGGGATCGGAGCCCACGTCCGGTTCGGTGAGCAGAAATGCCGATACGGCGCCAGCGGCGCAGCGCGGCAAGAACTTTTGCTTCTGGTCGGGGGTCCCGGCAAGTTTGAGGGGCTCGGGCACCCCGATCGACTGATGGGCCGACAGCAGCGCGCCGAGGCTGGCATGCACCGACGCGACCATCACCAGGGCCCGGTTGTAGGCAACCTGTGACATGCCGAGGCCGCCGTATTCGGATGGGATCTTCATGCCGAAGCAGCCCAGTGCGGCCAGGCCCTTCACGTATTCGTCGGGAATCTGCGCATCGCGTTCGATGACACTTCCGTCGATGGTGTCGACGAACTCCCGCAGCTTGCCGAGGAATGCGCGGGTGCGCTCCTCGTCGGCGTCGGATGGTTTGGGAAACGGGTGTACGAGCTCTAGCGGAAAACGACCAAGGAACAATCCTTTGGCGAAGGAGGGTTTGTCCCAACCACTTTCGCGGGATTCCTCGGCGAGGGCTCTCGCTTGCTCCTCGGTGACCTGCGCTTGCTGTGCCATCGCCGCCTCCTCGCTAACGACTCACATCGAGGCCTGTGTATCCGCTCCGGGCCGAATACCACGACCTACGGATGTCGAAGTTACCACCCGGTAGCTTCGCGGCGCACCGGTATGTTCCGAGTCGTTGCCCGGTTAGGCGTCCAACTCCCGAGCGACGGCTTTGACCACCTCAGAGACCCGGCGAGCGGTCTTGCGGTCCGGGTAGCGACCCTTGCGCAATTCTGGCTGCACGGCGCCCTCCAGCAGCGTGATCATGTCCTCGACCATGCCGTGCAACTCATCGGGGCTGTGCTTGTGCTCGACGGGCGTCTCGCGGCGAGTCTTGGTAAGACTGGGCGGCGGATCGATCAGCTTGAGACTCAACGCTTGTGGTCCGCGCCGGCCGGACGCCACGCCGAATTCCACCCGCTGACCCGACTTGAGCCCCTCGACCCCGTCGGGCAGCGCCGACGAACGGACGTAGACGTCTTCGCCGTCCTCCTGTGACAGGAAGCCGAACCCCTTTTCGGCGTCGTACCACTTAACCTTGCCGGTCGGCACTGGTCTCACCTGCTTGTCTGACGGATCAATAGAATGGCTAACACAAGAAACGTCCCGCTTGCGCAGGACGCGAAGTTGAATTCTGATCCTACTCGGATGCCCGCATGACGAGCACCCCGATTGCCCGTGAGTCGGTAGGCTGGCCTCACCGCTGGAGGAGACATGCGCCTGGTTCTGAACATTGTCTGGCTGGTATTCGGCGGCCTCTGGATGGCCGTCGGATACCTGCTCGCGGCGCTGCTCTGCTTCTTGCTCATCGTCACCATTCCCTTTGGCTTCGCATCGCTGCGCATCGCGTCATACACGTTGTGGCCGTTCGGCCGCACGATCGTCGACAAGCCGACGGCCGGGACCGGCGCCCTGATCGGAAACGTCGTCTGGGTGCTGCTGTTTGGAATATGGCTGGCGATCGGTCATTTGGCGAGCGCGGTGGCGATGGCGCTCACGCTCGTCGGCATTCCGCTGGCGCTGGCCAACCTCAAATTGATCCCGGTGTCGTTGATGCCGCTGGGCAAGGAGATCGTTCCCGTCGGCTCGCCGACCCGATCCGCACCGGTGGCCGCATGACGCTGACCGCATTGGGTGTACCGACGGTGCCCGGCCGGACCGCCGGCGGCGTCGCTCGGGACGTGCCAACCCAAGGCCCGCTGCTGGACACCTACGGGCGGGCCGCCACCGATCTGCGGGTGTCCCTGACCGATCGCTGCAACCTGCGGTGCAGTTATTGCATGCCGGCCGACGGCCTGGACTGGCTGCCCGGAGAGCAACTGCTGACGCCCGACGAACTGGCCAGGCTGTTGCATATCGCGGTCACCCGGCTCGGCATCGCCGGCGTGCGGTTCACCGGCGGCGAGCCGTTGCTGTCCCGCCACCTCGAGGAGGTGATCGCGGCGGCGGCCAGCCTGCGGCCCCGTCCCGAGATCTCGCTGACCACCAATGGCGTGGGATTGATGCGGCGGGCGGCAGCGCTCGCCGCGGCAGGCCTGGACCGGGTCAACGTGTCACTGGACAGCGTGGATCGCGAGCACTTCGCGGCCATCACCCGTCGGGACCGGCTCGCCGACGTGCTGGACGGCTTGGCGGCCGCCAAGCAGGCCGGCCTGACACCGGTCAAGGTCAACGCCGTCCTGGATTCCGTCACCGGCCGGGAGGACGTCGTCGAGCTATTGCGGTTCTGCCTCGAACATGGCTACCAATTGCGGGTCATCGAGCAGATGCCACTGGATGCGGGGCATCAGTGGCGCCGGGGGGCCGCGCTGACCGCCGACGACGTGCTGGCGGTGCTAGGCCCGCACTTCCGGCTGCGGCCGGACCCGTCGCCGCGCGGCTCGGCGCCCGCCGAGCTCTGGCTGGTCGACACGGGCCCGAACACGCCGAGCGGAAAGTTCGGTGTCATCGCGTCGGTGTCGCACGCCTTCTGCTCGACGTGTGATCGCACTCGGCTCACGGCCGACGGCCAGATCCGCAGCTGCCTGTTCTCGGCCGAGGAAACAGACCTCCGCAGCCTGCTGCGGCGCGGTGCGCACGACGACACGATCGAGGCGGCGTGGCGCGCCGCGATGTGGAGCAAGCCCGCTGGGCACGGCATCAATGACCCCGACTTCATCCAGCCCGACCGCCCGATGAGCGCGATCGGTGGCTAGCCCGATGGGTCAGATGCCTGTCGAAGCAGACGGCATAACCGTGACCGTCCGCTACTTTGCCGCCGCGCACGCGGCCGCGGGAGCCGAATCGGAAACGCTGGTGGTGCGTCCGGGCACCACGGTGGCGGAACTCGTCGAGAGGCTCGCGGTCCGGGGAACTCGGCTGGGCACCGTGCTGAGCCGATGCTCCTACCTGTGCGACGGAATCGCCGTTCGCGACGGGACCGCGCCGTTGCGATCCGGTGACACGATCGATGTTCTGCCGCCGTTCGCCGGCGGGTGAGAATGTGAGATACCTCACGTAACGGAATGATAACGGCGGGGACACGCTCCGATTTCGGGACGGTATGACCTGCGCAAATCCCTGGTGTTCCTGGGGCTTTGGCAGATGGCCGTGAGGGAAACGCCGGGTTTTCCTCAACATGACGAGACCAACAGAAACCGCTAGCGTCTCCGGAGGCTCGCCAAGCAACCGGTGGCGTTCCTCCCCCTCCCTATTCGCGCCGAGCTCCATCCAGTAGGCGGGGGACACCGTAAGTGGATGGAGACGGGGGACCCACCGGTCCACCGTGATCGGACTGGGGCCGCTCGCGGCTCCTTGGGGTGAAGCCGGCTTCGTCTCCCATGTGGAGGACGGGGTCGGCCGGGTGGCCTCTCCAACCCGAACCCGACAGCTGACCTCGCAGGCGCGTCACAAGAGAGGAAATTTCGGCGCGTATGAGTGGACGTCACCGTAAGCCCACCACATCAAGCATCAGCGTCGCCAAGATCGCCTTTACCGGGGCAGTGCTTGGTGGCGGCAGCATCGCCATGGCCGGCCAGGCGGCCGCGGCCACCGACGGCGAATGGGATCAGGTAGCCCGCTGCGAGTCGGGCGGCAACTGGGGAATCAACACCGGCAACGGCTACTTCGGCGGTGTCCAGTTCACTGCAGCAACCTGGGCCTCGCATGGCGGCGGCCAGTACGCCCCGTCGGCGCAGCTGGCCACCAGGGACCAGCAGATCGCGGTCGCTGAGCGGGTGCTGGCGACCCAGGGTCGTGGCGCCTGGCCCGTGTGCGGTGGCCCGCTGTCGGGTCCGACCCCGCGCGACGTGCCCGTGCCCGTGCCCGCGGGTATAGACGCGCCCGGGATCAACGGCGCACCGGCACCGGGCGCTCCTCCGCCCGCGAATGCTCCGCCGCCGGACGCTCCGCCGCCGCCGCCTGCCCCGGTGCAGTTGGCCGCCTTCAACCAACCTGGGCCCCCTCCGGATGCGCCACCCGCGCCTCCGGCGGACCCGGCACCGCCCGCGCCCCCGGCAGACCTGACACCGCCGGCTCCTCCCGCGGACGCCGTGCCGGCCGCGCCTCCGGCAGACGTGCCGCCGCCGCCTCCCAGCGATCTCAACACCGCCACGCCTGCTCAACCACAGAACGCCGGCTACACGAGGCAGCTCTGGCAAGCGATCCGCGGCGCGGATGTTCACGGAAACGATGCGCTGGACGCCCTTGCGCAGCCGTCCGCCAACAACTGACGCCCGCGCTTAGTGGGATCGCTCGGCGCGCTTTAGGCCGAGCCCACCCATTCTTCGGTTCCGTCGTCGAAGAACTGGTGCTTCCACACCGGTAGCCGCGCCTTGATGGTGTCGACCAGACGGGCGCAGGTGTCGAATGCCGCCTGCCGATGGTCGGCGGCGACTGCGGCCACCAGTGCCGCCTCACCGATGTGCAGTGCGCCGACGCGGTGACTGGCCGCGACGGCCCGCACACCGGTGGCCTCCTCGGCGACATCGGCTACCACATCGGCAATCACCTGCGCGGCCGTGGGGTGCGCGGAATACTCCAATCGCACCACGCGGCGGCCACCGTCGTGATCGCGAATCATGCCGACGAACCCAACGATGGCGCCGGCCGACTGATGGCCCACCAACTCTTCATGTTCGGCGAGAAAGATTGGCTCTTCGGTCATGGCGGCACGCAAGACGCGTGTCATCCCTGGTGATCCCCGCCGGCGAGTTGGTCGAGCGCGTGGTCGAGCACATCGGCCAGCACCCCGAGGCCGTCGCGCACCCCGCCGGGCGAACCCGGCAGATTGACGATCAGCGTCCGGCCGGCGACACCGCACACACCGCGCGACAGCACCGACGTCGGCACCTTCGGCAGCCCGGAGCGACGGATGGCGTCAGCCAGCCCGGGAATCATGTAGTCCAGCACCGCCACGGTCTGGTCCGGGGTGCTGTCACTGGGCGAGATGCCCGTGCCGCCCGACGTGATGATTACGTCGACTCCGGCCTCGACCGCGCTGTGCAGGGCCCCGCCGAGCGGCTCACCGTCTGCGACCACCTCGGGCTGCACGGGCGAAAAGCCGCGCCGTTCAAGCCATTCAGCGATGATCGGCCCGCATTGATCGTCGTACGCGCCGGTCGACGCGCGGGTCGAGGCGATGATGACTCGTGCGGATCGGGCGCTCTGGGTCGTCATTGCCGTGCCCACTTTCCGCTTTTGCCGCCCTCTTTGCGAAGAACCCGGACGTCGTCGATGCGAGCGGCCGGGTCAACCGCCTTGATCATGTCGTAAAGCGTTAGCCCTGCCACACTGACTGCGGTCAGCGCCTCCATTTCCACCCCCGTCCGGTCGGTGCTACGCACCGTCGCCGTGATCTCAATATCCGATTCACCGACGGCGAAATCAATGTCGACTCCGGTGAGCGCCAGCTGATGGCAAAGCGGGATCAGGTCGCTGGTCCGCTTTGCAGCCAGAATGCCGGCCACCCGTGCGGTGGCTAACGCATCGCCCTTGGGCAAGCCGCCCGTCGAAATCAGAGCCACCACCTGCGGCGAAGTTCGCAGAGCACCCGCGGCGACGGCGGTGCGCTTAGTGGCCCCCTTTTCCGTCACATCGACCATGTGCGCGGCTCCCCGCTCATCGAGGTGCGACAGCGTGTCCGGACGGGATTTCCCCGATCCCCAGGCCGCCGAGACCTTAGCGGCCTCAGAGGTCTTAGCCATCCGGGCGACCTACCGGTTGACGACGGTGACCGGGTGGATGTAGGGCAGGTCGGTCGAGGGAACCGGAAACACCAGCTCACCGAACGGTGATAGCGCGCCGGTGCGATCGGTCACCAGTTCGCTCACCGCGTGGTCGTCCGGGTCCGTCGTCGGCCAGCCGTTGTCGACGTAGTCATCGGGTCCCAACGCCTGCCACGTCACCTTGGATTTGCGCGTGTTGCCCTCAGCAATGTCAGCCACGCGGTCCATTCTGACAGGTCGCGGGACGGCGCGTAATGAAAGGCCCATCACTCTTGACCCTAGCCTCGGGGTACGCCGTCTGCTTTACGCTGGTCAGCAATGACCGACAACACCCCGGACATCCCGCTGGGGTCCTGGCTGGCCGACTTGCCCGACGAGCGGCTGATCCGACTGCTCAAACTACGGCCAGACCTCGCCCAGCCGCCGCCCGGCAGCATCGCCGCACTCGCCGCGCGCGCACAGGCCCGTCAGTCGGTCAAGGCCGCCACCGACGATCTCGACTTCTTACGACTGGCGGTACTCGACGCACTGCTGGTGCTGCAGGCCGATTCGACGCCGGTGCCGACCGCGAAGCTGTTGGCACTGATCGGCGACCGCGCGCCCGAAGCCGACGTGGTCGGCGCGCTGGATGACTTGATGGAACGCGCCCTGGTCTGGGGCGAGGCCGCGGTCCGGGTGGCCGCCGACGCCGGCACGGCGCTGCCATGGCATCCGGGGCAGGTCACGCTCGAGGACGCCTCACACAGCGGCGAACAGATCGCCGATCTCATCGACGGCCTGAACGAGGCACAGCTCGACGTGCTGGACAAGCTGCTCGAAGGTTCCCCGATGGGCCGCACCCGCGACGCCGCGCCGGGTGCCCCGGCAGATCGGCCGGTGCCTCAGCTGCTGGCGATGGGTCTGCTGCGACGCATCGATGCCGAGACGGTGATCTTGCCGCGCCACGTTGGGCAGGTGCTGCGCGGCGAGCACCCGGGCCCAATGCAGCTCACGTCGCCCGATCCGGTGGTATCGACCACGACCGCCGACGACGTCGACGCGTCGGCTGCCGGAGCCGTCATCGACCTGCTGCGAGAGCTCGATGTCGTGCTGCAAACCCTTGGCGCCGCACCGGTTTCCGAGCTGCGCAGCGGCGGACTGGGAATTCGTGACGTCAAGCGGTTGGCCAAAGGGACGGGGATCGACGAGCCGCGGCTCGGACTGATCCTCGAGGTCGCCGCCGCGGCGGGATTGATCGCCAGCGGTATGCCCGATCCGCAGCCGGCTGTCGGCGATGCGCCGTATTGGGCGCCCACCGTGGCCACCGAACGGTTCACCGCGATGTCCGCCCCCGAGCGTTGGCACCTGTTGGCCGGCACCTGGCTCGACCTGCCGGGCCGGCCGGCCTTGATCGGCAGTCGCGGTCCCGACGCCAAAACCTATGGCGCCCTTACGGATTTGCTCTACTCCACGGCCGCGCCGCTTGATCGCCGGTTGCTGCTGGGCATGCTCTGCGAGCTGCCGCCCGGCGCCGGCGTCGATGCGGCCACGGCCTCGGCGGCGCTGATCTGGCGGCGTCCGCGGTGGTCCAGACGGCTGCAGCCGCAACCCGTGGCCGATCTACTGGCCGAGAGCCACGCGCTGGGCCTGGTGGGTCGCGGGGCGATCAGCACGCCCGGCCGTGCGCTGCTCGACGAAGCGGGCGACCCCGAGAAGGCGCTCCAGGCGATGAACCGGGCGATGCCCGCGCCGATCGACCACTTCCTGGTGCAGGCCGATCTGACCGTCGTAGTGCCCGGGCCACTCCGGCGCGATCTCGCCGACGACCTGGCGACGGTCGCCACCGTCGAATCGGCCGGCACGGCAATGGTGTACCGCATCAGCGAGCAGTCGATCCGGCACGCTCTCGACATCGGCAAAACCCGTGACTGGATGCATGACCTTTTCGGCAGGCATTCCAAAACTCCTGTGCCGCAAGGGCTCACATACCTCATCGATGACGTCGCACGGCGGCATGGCCAGCTTCGAATCGGCATGGCCGCCTCGTTCGTGCGGTGCGAGGATCCGACATTGCTGGCCCAGGCGGTGGCGGTGGTCGCCGAGAAGCTGCAGCTGCGTGCCCTGGCGCCGACGGTGGCGGTGTCACCCGCACCGATCGCGGAGGTGCTCGTCGCGTTGCGGGGCGCGGGCTTCGCCCCGGCCGCCGAGGATTCCTCCGGCTCGATCGTCGATGTCCGGCCTCGCGGTGCCAGGGTGCCCACACCGCAGCGTCGCCGGCCGTACCGCTCCGCGCCGCGCCCAAGCAGCGAGACACTCAACGCCGTCGTCTCGGTGCTGCGCAAGATAACCGCCGCACCGTTCGGCAACATCCGCATCGACCCCGCGGTCACCATGTCGCTGCTGCAGCGCGCGGCCAGGGACCAGGACACGTTGGTGATCGGCTACCTCGACGCCGCGGGCGTGGCCACCCAACGGGTGGTGTCCCCTATCAGCGTCCGGGGCGGGCAGCTCGTGGCCTTCGACTCGGCGTCCGGGCGGCTGCGCGACTTCGCCATCCACCGCATCACGTCGGTGGTGTCGGCCGACGACTGAATAATGGATCGCATGACTCGCGCCGGCGACGATGCAGAGCGAAGCGGTGAGGAGGAGCGGCGCCATTGACTGACGGACCGTTGATCGTGCAGTCCGACAAGACGGTGCTGCTCGAGGTGGACCACGAGCTGGCCGGCGCCGCACGCGCCGCCATCGCGCCGTTCGCCGAGCTGGAACGCGCCCCCGAACACGTGCACACCTACCGCATCACACCACTGGCGCTGTGGAACGCCCGCGCCGCCGGCCACGACGCCGAACAGGTCGTCGACGCGCTGGTCAGTTTCTCCCGCTACGCGGTCCCCCAGCCGCTGCTGGTCGACATCGTCGACACCATGGCCCGCTATGGCCGGCTGCAGCTGGTCAAACACCCGGCGCACGGCCTGACGCTGGTGAGCCTGGATCGCGCGGTGCTCGAGGAGGTGCTGCGCAACAAGAAGATTGCGCCCATGCTGGGCGGCCGAATCGACGACGACACGGTCGTCGTCCACCCCAGCGAGCGCGGCCGGATCAAGCAGATGCTCCTCAAGGTCGGTTGGCCCGCAGAGGATTTGGCCGGTTACGTCGACGGCGAGGCCCACCCCATCAGCCTGCACCAGGACAGCTGGCAACTGCGCGACTACCAGAAGCTGGCCACGGATTCGTTCTGGGCCGGCGGTTCCGGGGTCGTGGTACTTCCCTGCGGCGCGGGCAAGACGCTGGTGGGCGCGGCCGCGATGGCGAAAGCCAGTGCGACGACACTGATTCTGGTCACCAACATCGTCGCCGCCCGCCAATGGAAACGCGAGCTGGTCGCGCGCACCTCGCTGACCGAGGAAGAGATCGGCGAATACTCCGGGGAACGCAAGGAAATCCGGCCCGTCACCATCTCGACGTACCAGATGATCACCCGCCGCACCAAGGGCGAGTACCGGCATCTGGAGCTCTTCGACAGCCGCGACTGGGGGTTGATCATCTACGACGAGGTGCACCTCCTGCCGGCACCGGTGTTCCGGATGACCGCCGACCTGCAGTCCAAGCGGCGGCTGGGCCTGACCGCCACGTTGATCCGCGAAGACGGCCGCGAGGGCGACGTGTTCTCCCTGATCGGCCCGAAGCGCTATGACGCGCCGTGGAAAGACATCGAGGCACAGGGCTGGATCGCGCCGGCGGAGTGTGTCGAAGTGCGGGTCACCATGACCGACAAAGAGCGGATGGTCTACGCCACCTCGGAACCCGAAGAGCGCTACCGGGTTTGCTCGACGGCGCATTCGAAGATCGCCGTGGTCAAGTCGGTCCTGAGCCGACATCCGGGCGAGCAGACCCTGGTGATCGGCGCCTACCTGGATCAGCTCGACGAGCTTGGCGCCGTGCTGAACGCACCGGTGATCCAGGGGTCGACGAGGACCCGCGAGCGCGAAGACCTCTTCGACGCCTTCCGCCGCGGCGAGGTGTCCACTCTCGTCGTTTCCAAGGTCGCCAACTTCTCCATTGACCTGCCGGAAGCGTCTGTGGCAGTTCAGGTTTCGGGAACATTCGGCTCACGCCAAGAGGAGGCCCAGCGGCTGGGCCGGCTACTGCGGCCCAAGTCCGACGGCGGTGGCGCCATCTTCTATTCGGTGGTGGCACGCGACAGCCTGGACGCCGAGTATGCCGCGCACCGTCAGCGCTTCTTGGCCGAGCAGGGCTACGGCTACATCATCCGCGACGCCGACGACCTGCTGGGCCCGGCCATTTAGGGCGAGCGCTAGAGCGACAGGATCGTCGCCGACGCGGTGCCGGGCGCACCGTACACCTGAGCCAACCCGACGCGCGGGTTGCCGGGCACCTGACGCTCCCCCGCCTCGCCCCGCAGCTGCCGCACCAGCTCGTGCATCTGCCGCAGGCCCGACGCGCCGATCGGCTCGCCGTTGGCGATCAACCCGCCATCGGTGTTGACGGGCATCGAGCCGTGGATCTCGGTGGCGCCGTCGGCCACCAATTTCTCCTGCTCGCCGTCGGCACACAGGCCCGTCTCGGCCATGTGGATCACCTCGTTGCCGGCATCGGTGTCCTGAAGCTGGGCTACGTCGACGTCGTCGGGCCCGATTCCCGCGGCGTCGTAGGCGGCCTTGGCCGCGTATACCGTCGGCGAGGCGTCCTCATCCAACGGGGCCGACGTGGCGTGCACCTCGTACGCGCCGTAACGCCGGGTGCGGATCTCGCAGGCCCGCACATAGACTGGCTTGTCGGTGTACTTGTGCGCGATGTCGGCGCGGCACATCACGACGGCGGCGGCCCCCTCGTCCGGCGCGCAGAACATGTACTGCGTCAGCGGGTAGTTGAGCACGGCCGAGTTGAGGATCTCCTCCTCAGGAATAGCCTTGCGGCGGAACGCATTCGGATTCAGCGCGCCGTTGCGGAAGTTCTTGGCAGCGACCTTGGCCAGCGTGGCCTGGGAGATGTTGTGGTCGTGTAAGTACTTGTTGGCCTTCATCCCGAAGAACTTGGTGGTGACGAACTGCCCGTTCTGCGCATACCACTGCGGCAGCGCCAGCTTGGCGGGGTCGTCGGTGAACGCGCCGCGCGGGTGCTTGTCCAAGCCGATCGCGATGCCGATGTCGTACTTGCCCAGCCGGATGGTGTCGGCCGTCTGCTGAATGGCGCTGGCCGCCGTCGCACACGCATTGAAGACGTTGGTGAACGTGATGCCGGTCAGCCCGACGAGACGGGTCACCGCGTCGGGGTTGGACACCTCGTGGCTGCCGCCGAAGCCGAACTGGATGTCCTTCCAGTCCAGGCCGGCATCCTTCAGCGCGAACTGGATCGCCTCGGCCCCCATCTGCATCGCTGTCTTGTCGAACCTGCCGAACGGATGCAGACCCACGCCGATGATGGCGACATCGTTAGTCATCTGAGGCTCCTCCCTTAGACCGGCTGGAACGCGAACGTGACGATCTCGTTGCCGTCCTCGTCGGTGGTGAACGGCACCATGGTCAGCTCGACCTCCTGGCCGAACTGGATCTTGGCCGGGTCGTTTTCGGTCAGCCGCCCCTCGACCCGGATCACGTCGCCAAGCTGGACCAGGCCCACCCCGAACGGCACGAAATCCTTGCCGGCCGGACCGGCATAGGGCGCCCCGGGCGGGAATCCCTGGGTTGTCCACGACACGAGGGTTCCGCGGCGGGGCAACAACAACTCGGTCATCTCACCGCCGCTGCAGCGCGGACACCACTGCTGCACCGGGAACGTCGTGGCACCGCAGTTGCCACATCGGCTGCCGATCAGCTGCGGGCTCTCGTCGGGCCAAGTGGAGATTTCGGGGGCAAGTGCCTTCTGCATCGAGGGATCCTCCAACGATTGTCCGCAGTCCGCAATAATGCGCTCACTGAAAGGTACAACACCGTTCGATAAAACTGGAAATCACGTTCTCGCCGGCGTCCGGGTCACCCGACGATCTGGATTCCGCATTGGTCGCGTGAGGCGTTAGGTTGGCGACTATGCCAGTCACGGTCTTGCTCGAACTCAAGCTGAAGCCCGAAGCGGTGTCGGCGGCACGCGATCTCATGCGCCGGACCCTGCAAACTACCCGCGCGTTCGAGGGGAATCTCGGTACCGACGTCCTCGTCGATGAAGACGATGAAGCGCACTGGGTCATCTACGAGCTCTGGGAGACCGTCGAGCACGACGAGGCCTACCGCAGGTTTCGTGCCGGCGAGGGCCGAGTGACGGAGCTGCCCCCGCTGCTGGCCGCGCCTTCCGTTAAGACGCGGTACCTGACTACTGATGTCTAGCTCAGCGCGGGAATGACCTCGCGTTCGAACAACTCGATGCCCGACCGGTCATACGCGGCCTCCGGGAAATAGCAGATCGCGTACTCACAGCCGAGGTCGCGGAGTTTGGCCAGCCGCTCGATCACCTGTTCCGTTGTGCCGGTCGCATCCTCCGGGATGCCGGTGAGCATCGCGTCCGCCGCCGCCTCGGGCACATAGCCAACCATGCGGTCACGGACCCGCTGCAGCCGGTCTTTGACGTCGGCATCCGAGGTGCCGACGAGGGCGGTGAAGTTGGCCGAGCGCACGATGGCGTCGAAGTCGGTGCCCTGCTTGCGACAATGCTGTGCCAGCACCTCCGACTTGCGGGCGAACGCCTCGGGTTCCGGAGTGAAGTTGGTGTACTGCGCGTATTTCGCGGCGATGCGCAACGTCACCTTCTCGCCGCCGCCGGCGATCCAGAACGGTATACCGTTGTGCTGCAAAGGCTTTGGAGAGACAATCGCGCCGTCGACCTGGTAGTGCTCGCCGTTGAAACTGACTTTGCCGTCGCGCCAGGCATCACGCATGATCTGCACGCCCTCGTCCAGCCGGCCCAACCGCACCCCGGCCGACGGAAACCCGTAACCGTAAGCGCGCCACTCGTGTTCGTACCAGCCCCCGCCGATGCCCATCTGTATCCGGCCACCGGAGATGATGTCGGCGGTTGCCGCGACCTTGGCCAGGTACACCGGATTGCGGTAGCTCATCGCCGTGCACATCTGACCCAACTTGATCCGCGACGTGATCGCCGCGTACGCCGCCATCAGCGACCACGCCTCGTGAGTGGCTTCGCCCGTCGGCATCGGGACGGTGTGGAAGTGGTCGTAGACCCACAGCGAATCCCAGACGCTGTTATCCGCGTAGGTAGCCAGGTCGCCCATCACCGCCCAGTGCTTCTCGGGTTCGATGCCGACGAGATCCATCCGCCAGCCTTGCGGAATGAAGAGTCCAAAGCGCATAGGAAGGGACTTTAGCCGGAGACGACGCGGCCATGGCATCACAGCAGATGCATAGCCAATGCTGAGTTGGCGCTGACAACGAAGCCTTACACATATTGCATGACCAAAATTCGTCTCATGCAAGCCATATTGGGCGGGTCCGCGGCCGTCGCGACGCTCGCCCTGTTCAACGCCGGGCCCAGTGACGCTCAAACTTCTGTCGCAGCGCCCGCGGCCGCTTCGTCCGGCACCGCCGGCAGGATCATCCCCGTCAACGACGACGACGTCTTCAACCCAAGCGATGGCGACATCTTCACCCAGAACGCCCAGGACCAGAGCACCGCGAACGGCGCAGGCACGTAATTCCCAGCCAGAATCAATTCCCTGCCGCACCGCGGCAGGGAATTTCTATATGTGTCACGTCGCCCTGACCTCACACAGGGCCGGGTTGGTAATCCCGTGTTTAGGCTAGGTCGTGATGCGAGTCTTGATCTCCGGCGCCAGCATCGCCGGGCCGGTATTGGCGTACTGGCTGACCCGTCACGGCTTCGACGTCACCGTCGTCGAACGCGCGCCGACGCTGCGCAAAACCGGCGGCCACGCCGTCGACTTGTTCCGTCCGGCGATGGAAATCTCGGAGAAGATGGGCGTGTTACCGCGCATCGAGGCGCTCGCGACCGGAACGGACCGCCTGACAATGTATCGGGAAGGCCGGCCGCGACCCACCGTGGTCGACCTCACCAAGCTCACCGGCGTCGCGTCGGACCGGCACGTGGAGATCATGCGCGACGATCTCAGCGAGATCTACTACGACGCCGCCCGCGACGACG
>Ga0318555_10000042_pt1 | contig 27787 bp, 36 predicted proteins | sample GRESIP082b2f23_FD_202529 | JGI IMG/M metagenome (GOLD analysis project Ga0318555, IMG submission 202529) | Tropical soil microbial communities from Luquillo Experimental Forest, Puerto Rico - GRE.SIPMG.082b2f23 | ecosystem: Environmental > Terrestrial > Soil > Tropical forest > Bulk soil... | reverse complement strand
GAAGGGCGGCTGCTGGCCCCAGTGGAGCTCGAAGCGGCCGGCCTCGGCGTCGGCCAGCACCCGCTCGAGCTGCTCCACGCTGCGGTAGAGCCAGTCGATGCGCTGGCCGCGCACGGTGAGCCAGGCTCCCCCGTTCACCCAGGGACCCCAGGCGTAGAAGTCGGTGACGACCGGATTGGGCCGATCGTGGAGCTCGGCCGCGAGCGCGCGCAGCTGCGCGAGCGGAAACGGCGCGGACTCGCGGTAGAGCAGGCCCAGGTCGACGTCTGAGCCGGCGGTGGCCGCGCCGCGCGCGAAGGAGCCCCCGAGCACGACCGCCGAGACGCCCGGGATCGCGCCCACCCGCGCGGCCAGCGCAGCGATGGCGGCGCTGCGCTCGCCGCCGAGCGCCGGCACGGCTCGCGCCAGCTCTTCGCCGGTCACGCCGCGCTCTCGGCTGCGAAAGCCTCGCCCACGAGCCGGGGCGCGACCGGGCTCGCGTCGAGCTCGGCGGCGAGCACCGCGTCGCGCGGAAAGCCGCGCTCCACCAGCTCGCGTCCCGAGGCGCAGTCGAGCAGGGTGCGCTCCAGTGCGCCGGCCACGTGCTCGAAGGCGGACCGCGCCAGCGCGGCCTCGGGCGACACTCTCCCGTGTAGGTGCGCGATGATCGCGCCGGCGCCGACCAGGTCCTCGAGCGCCGGCCGCAGGCTGTCGTCGGGCCAGCGCTCCCCCGCGGCGACGATCGCGATCGGCCCCGCCAGCGCCGCGAGCCGCACGGCCACGCTCGCCGCGTTGCACAGCGAGCCGGCGTAGACCTGACCGAGCCGCGCCGCCGCGAACGAGAGCTCGGAGCCGTTGGGGGACGGCAGCACCAGGCGCGTGCCCGCGGGGACCGCGGCCAGCGAGGCAGGCGACAGCGTCAGCGCGCCCGGTGCGCCGCGCGCGCCTGCGAGCAGCGCGCCGCGTGCAGCGGCGTAGGCGACGGCTCCTCCGTCCTTCCAGGGGTACGGCAGCACCTCAGCGCCGCGCGCACAGGCGAGCGCGACGCAGGTCGAGAACGAGAGCACGTCGACGATCGCGAAGACCCGCGCCTCCGCGGCGAGCGCGTGCAGGCCGCGCTCGCCCCACTCGAAGCGCACGTCGTAGCCGGACTGGCTGGAGAACGCGGGCATGCTCAGGCGCTGCGCAGCTGCTCCAGCGAGTCCGCGAGCGCGCGCAGTAGCGCCGCCCCGTCGCCGCGCCACGACGACCCGTGCATGCAGCCCAGCGTCGTCGGAGCCAGCGCCGCGAGCCGCTCGAGATCCGCGCGCGAGCGCGGCGCGCGCGCGAAGTAGTCGAACTGCTCGCGCACCATCGCCTGGCTCGGCCCCAGGATGTCGGACTCGACAAAAGGCTCGCGTTCGTGGCCCCCCTGGGTGTAGAGATCGCCGCACAGGAGCGTCCGGGTCCGGGTCTCGAACAAGTACCCGCACTCCCAGGCATGGGGAAGGTGCGGCGTGTGCAGGAAACGGACGGTGTGACGGCCGAGGCTGCGCTCCTCGCCGTCGCGCAGCGTCTGCGGCGGCCGGTCCGCGACGTCGCCCACGGAGACCATCGCCGCGAGCTCCCCGCACAGGGGCGACGCGTTCGGCGCAGCTGCCAGGAACTCGTTCAGCGCGCCGCACTCGTCCGCCTCGAAGTGCGAGAACGAGACGTACCGCAGCCGCGAGAGCGGAAGCACCGAGGCGACCGCCTCCTGCACCAGCGGAAACATCCGGCGCAGCCCGGTGTGGAAGAGCAGCGGCTCCTCGTCGTCGATCAGGAACTGGTTGAAGGTGAAGCCGCCGGGGAAGCTCGCCGGCGGCACCGGCGTGCTGATGCGGAAGATGCCGTCCGCGATCTCGTCGACGCGCGTGCCCGATTCACGATTGGTGATCCCCATGCGCGCATTCTGCCAGACCGCGCGTGACCGGGCCGGCGTGCGCGTGTAGGCTGTGGCGATGCTCCGCCGCGAGACCCGGGACGACCTCGCACTGCGCGGCTTCACCCGCCGACAGATGCTCCGCGTCGCGGCGCTGGCGAGCGCGGGCGCGGCGCTGCCCTGGGGCTCGGAGCGCGCGCTCGCGCAGCTGTCCAGCGTGGGCGCGATCCCGGACGACGCGGTGCGCATCAACGCCAACGAGTTCCCCGAAGGTCCCTCGGAGCGCGCGCTCGCGGCGCTCGGCGACGCCGCCCGGCGCGGGAACCGCTACGGCTACGCCGAGACCGAGGCGCTGGTCGCGACCGCCGCGAAGCTCGAGAACCTGGCGCCCGAACACTTTTCGGTGTACGCGGGCTCGAGCCTGCCGCTGCACCACGCGGTGATCGCCTTCACCTCGCCCAAGCTCGCACTGGTGGTGGCGGAGCCGGGCTACGAGGCCGCGGCCCAGGCGGCCGCGTGGATCGGCGCGCCGGTGGTTCGCGTGCCGCTGCGGGCGGACGGCGCCCACGACCTGCCGGCGATGCTGGCGGCGGCGAAGACCACCCCGGTGGGCCTCTTCTACGTCTGCAACCCCAACAATCCGACCGGCACGGTGACGCCCCGCGCGGAGATCGAAGCCCTGATTGCGGCGAAGCCGAAGGACGCGGTGGTGCTCCTCGACGAGGCGTACATCCACTTCAGCGACGAGCCCACCGGGGGCGACCTGGTGCGAGCGGGCAAGGACGTGGTGCTGCTGCGCACCTTCTCCAAGATCTTCGGCATGGCCGGGCTGCGTGCCGGCTTCGCGCTCGCGCGCAAGGACCTGCTCGCCCGCGTGACCGGCTGGTCCACCGGAGCGATGCCGGTGACCTCGATGGTCGCGGCCCGCACCATGCTCGACGAGCCCGACGTGATCGCCGCGCGCAAGCGCGGCAACGCCGAGCGCCGCAGCGACCTGATGCACTTCTTCGACGCGCACGGCTTCCGCTACACCACTTCGGTGGCGAACCACCTGATGGTGGATGCGCGCCTCCCCACCCGCCAGGTGATCGACGCACTGCGCGCCGACAAGGTCTACGTCGGCCGGCCGTGGCCTGTCTGGCCGACCCACGTCCGCGTCACCGTCGGCGCGAATCCCGAGATGGAGCGCTTCAAGAGCGCGTTCCTCGAGGCGACCACCGCCAAGGGCTAGCCGCGCGGCTCGAACCGGAACACCACGATCCCGGGCGGCACGGGATCGTAGCCGCGGAAGCGGAGCACGGACTCGCGCTGCGCCTCGTCGAGCACGCGCACCGCGCGCAGATCGAACAGCTCGTCGCCCAGCCGCACGCGCACGTCCGGGTTCGCGATCAACACCGCCGCCCAGCTCTGCACGGGCCACCACGACGACAGCGCCCAGCGGTGCGACTGCACGTGGAGCTTGTCCTCGAACAGGAAGCACTCGACCTGGATCGAGTACGGATGCGCGGGCCGCGCCTCGATCTCGCAGATGCGCCGCCCGCTCGGAAGCTCTCCCTGCCACGAGGCGGGCGCAGCCGCAGCCTGGCCAGAGAGCGCGCCGCCGGGAACGGGCCCGCACGCGGCCGCGAGCAGCGCGAGCGCGAGCACCCGGCTCACGGGACGCCGCCGCAGAACTCTGCGTCGACCTCCGGAAATTCCGACCGCGGCGCCCCCGGTGCGGGAAACGGCGCGCGGAAGGTGAACGCCTCGGGCGTCGGTCCCTGCTCGGCGAGCCGCTCCAGCTTCGCGCGCGCGTCTGCGACGCCAGGCAGCTGCCCCGCCGGGATCCACCACAGCACCAGGTGAACTTCGCTCACCTTCGGCTCGCTGTGCGCGGCTGCGCCGCTTGCGTCCTCGCTCGGGACGGCCCTCGCTCGGACCAGGCTCGGGCCGTCGAGCGGCAGGAACCAGGCGCGGCGCGCCCGCAACGGCTGAACGTTGGTCGCTGCGATACACGTAGCGGTGCAGGGGCTCGAGTGACTCCCAGACCGACATGTTGAACAGGAGCAGCGGGTCGTCGAACGCGCGCACTGCGGTGGCGTCGCCCGCCTCCGTCTGCAGCCGCCAGACGAAGCCAGGGCTCGCGTCGGCGAGCGCGTTGATGCGTGTGAGCTGGGACCGGAATCCCTCCATCAGCGGGTCTTCGAGCGGCGCACGCATGCGTGCGACGTTGGCCTGGGCGAGCTGCCAGCGCGCGCTCACTGCCGCGGCCTCGCCGCACGCCCCAGCGCGAACGCGCCGTAGAGTGCCGAGCCGAGCTCGAGCAGCGCCGAGAGCGCCGCGCTGTCGACGAAGTGCGCCTGCGCCTCGGGGCTGCCTTCGGGCAGGTGCGCGATGTTGTCGGGCGAGACCAGGACGTAGTGGTGGTAGCCCGCGAACAAGAGCGACCCGACCATCGCCAGCGTGAAGATCCACAGCCCCGTGCCCGCGAACCGGCTCCACACCAGCGCCGCCGCGAGCGGCGGCGCGATCACGATCACCGCATACGCGTACGCGAGCTTCCACGGCGGCAGTCCGATGCCCAGCTCGCTGTGCGCAGCCGAGTGCCACAGGGTCACGAGCAGGTGGACCACCGCCAGCGCGGTGACTGCGAGCTTCGCGGGCCGACTCAGGGTCACGACCTACCGTAGCACGTCAGCCTTGCGCGAGGCGCGCGCGGAAGTCTTCGCGCCAGCTCGCGGAGAGCGCCGGCAGCGCGGCGATGCGGCGCACCAGGCTCGGATCGGCGTGGCGGTCCAGTGCGACGCGGAACGCATCCGCGACGGGAATGCGCTCGTCGCGCGAGGGCACGAGCTCGACCGGATCGCCGGCAGCGAGCTCGCCTTCCTTCACGACCGCGAGGTAGAAGCCCGGGCATCCCTTCTGCTGGAAGCGCTTCACGATGTCGGGCCGGCCGAAGCGGATGCCGAGCTTGAAGCACGGCATGCGCGGCTGAGTCACGACGAGCTCCGCCGTGCCGCAGCGGAAGTGATCGCCGATCGCGACCTCGGTCTCGAGCAGACCCTCGGTGGTGAGGTTCTCGCCGAACGCGCCCCAGGGCAGCACGTCGAGACCCAGCTCGTTGCGCCAGAACGCGTAGTGCTCGGACGGGTACGCGTAGACCGCCTTGTCGACGCCGCCGTGGACGCGGAGGTCCGACTGGGCGTCGCCGTCGAGGTTCACCCCGCGCACGCGCACGCGTTCGGCGACTGGACTCTTGAAGATCGAGGTGCGCACCTTCTCGCCGCGCCACTCGAGCTCGCGCGGCAGCCCCACGTTCACGGAGAGCAGCTTCATCTACCGCTTCGCCGGCGCGATCCCGCGCAGCCTGGCGACCAACGCGGCGTGCGCCGCGGCATCGACGGGCCGGTGGCGCGTCTTCGTGCTCGCCGGGTACCGGCCCAGGAAGTTCTCGCCCTTCCAGTCCTGCGCGGGCCGGATCGGCCGCTGCTCGAAGCCGCCGCCGCAGTTCGGACACACGTTGCCCAGCACGCCCTCGGCGCAGCTGGCGCAGAAGGTGCACTCGAAGCTGCAGATGCGCGCGTCGACGGAGTCGGGGGCGAGCGGCCGGTTGCAGTTCTCGCAGGAGGGTCGCAGCTCGAGCATGGCGGAACGTTACCCGATCGCCCTGCCTGCCGATACGCCGGGCGTCGCATGGCTCCCCGCGCGCTCCTCTGCGTGTTCCTGCTCACGGCCGCCGCGTCTGCGCGCGCGGGCGAGCTCGTCGTGCGGATCCATGGGCTCGACGCCGCCAAGGGCGAGATCCAGGTCGAGCTGTTCGGCGAATCCGACCGCCTCACCTTCCCGTACGCGGAGCGCGGCGTCACCGCTGAGGTCCGGCTGAAGGCGCGCACGCTCGACGCACCCTCGACCGATGCCTCGGTCGCCTTCGGCGACCTGGCGGCCGGCCGCTACGCCATCGTGGTGGTCGACGACGCGAACGGCAACGGCGATCTCGACCGCAACCTGCTCGGCATCCCGACCGAGAGCTACGGCTTCTCGAACGGCGTCCGCCCCACCCTCCGCGCGCCGACCTTCGACGAGGCCGCGATCGGAGTCGCCGCCGCCGCCACGACGCTCGCCGACATCACGGTCCGCCGCTGAGCCACTGCTCCGCTTCGGCCCGCTCGGTGAACGCCGCGAAGCTCGTGCCCCGCTTCGCCTCGCACAGGAACTCCTGGAAGCGGAGGCCGAGCTCGCGCTCGGGCGGGAGCACGATCGCCAGCCGGCGCTGGTAGTTCACCAGCTTCTGCAGGAACTCGCCCAGGAAGCGCGTGCGCAGCTCGAAGAACGCCTCGGGCAGCAGCGCGTGGTCGATCAGCACGCCGCGGGTGCGGCTGTCGAAGCTCGCCGACACCAGGTCGACCGAGTCGTCGACGCGGGTGATCGGCTCGAGCACCTCGAGGTAGGGGTGACCGGAAGTCTGGACGACGCGCGTCTTCACGGCTCGTCCGCCGAGAAGCAGAGAATGTAGCCATCGGGGTCGACGACGTGGAAGTCGACCGCGTTCCACGGATGCCGTTCCAGGCCCGTCGCGAGCGGCGCGCCGCGGCCCTTCAGCTCGTCGAAGAGCTCGCGTACGCCGGCGACGTCGAGGAACACGTCGAGGTGGTCGTGCGCGCGCCGGTGCTCGCGGTCCGCCTCGGTCTTGTCGGCGCACTTCAGGTGGATCACCGCCCCGCCGCGCGACACCGCCGCGTAGAAGCCTTCGTAAACGAAATCGACTTTGAAGCCGAGCCGATGCTCGTAGAAGTCGAGCGCGCGGCGTAGGTCGCCGACGAGCAGCTGCGGCGCGGCGCTGCGGATCGTCACCATCGCTCCTCCGGGTGCGCGGGGGGAAGCCCGATCAGGCTCGTCGCGTACAGCGGCGTGCCCGGGATTCTCTCGCGGCTCGCGTCCCAGCGCCAGTCACTCCCCAGCCCGCGCGCGAGCTCGAGCAGCTCGTCGCAGCGGTAGGAGCGCAGATGCGAGACGACGCCGTCCCACCACACGATCAGCGGCACGAGCGGGACGAGATAGGTGAAGAAGAGCCGCGCAGCGCGGAACGGGCGGATGAGCGGAGTGAGGGCCAGAACGAGCAACGGGCTGAACAGCGCGAACGGCAGCAGCGCCGCGAGCCGGCGCTCGGTGCCCTCGAACACGAGGATCGGCTCGCCCGCGCGCACGGCGTCGGCGAGGACCGCACGCGCTTCGGCCGGCGGGAAGTGGTGGAAGCCGATGAAGATCGTGCGCGCGCCGTGAAGCGTCCGCGGCACGGCTCGCGCGTCGACCGGCTCGGGATGCACCCCCACGCACGAGCGCTCGCCGGCGGAGAGCCGCGCGGCCGCGCCGGGATCCGGGAAGAGATCGGTGAGTGCGACGTGTACCGGAGCGCCGCGCTCGGCGAGCCGGCGCGCGACCGCGGGCATGAGCCCGCCGCTGCCGGAGCAGAGGTCGACGAGCTCCCGCGACTTCCGCTCCTCGAGCACCGACTCGACCCGCCGCGCCACCAGGTCGACGACCCGCTGCCCGCCGCCGATCTCCTGCGAGGCCTGCAGATACTCGGTGGCGAGCGTGCGCAGCACTTGCGGCAGACCCGGCAGGTCGAGGAACTCGAACAGCTGCACCCGGCGAATGGCGCGGCTCCTACAGGTGCGCCGCGAAGAACGCCAGCACCCGGCCCCAGGCGTCCTCGGAGGCGGCCGCGTCGAAGCCCGCGTGCATCGGCGTGCGCCGGGCGATCGCGGCGAGCAGCCCGCCGCCGTGGTCGTTCATGAAGCCGTGGCCGACGCCGGGGTAGATCTTCAGGTCGTGCGGGATGCCGAGCTCCGCCAGGTGCTTCTCCAGCCGGCGCGCGTGGCCGAGGAACGGGCCGTCGAGCTCACCGAAGCTCGCGACCACCGGGCAGACGCGGCGCAGCCGCTCGGCTTCGGCCGGCACCTCGCCGTAGAACGGCGCGCACACCTGGAACCCGCCGCGCGCGGCCCAGGCGAGCGCGAACCCGCCGCCCATGCAGAAGCCCGTGACGCCGACCCGGCTCGCCGCGACGCCGGGGCGCGACGCGAGGAACGCGCGCGCGGCGTCGAGCCGCGCAAAGGCGGGTCCTTCGCCGCGGCCTGCGTCGCGCAGCGTGCGCGCCACGCAGAGCGGCGGTGCACCCGCGCCGTCGAACAGCGCCGGCGCCAGCGCCGCGTAGCCCGAGCCGGCGAAGCGCTGCGCGATCCGCTGGATGTCGGGCGTGAAGCCCATGATGTCGTGGATCGCGACCACACCGGGCCAGCCGCCCGCCGGCGCGGCGCCGTCCGGCAGGCAGAGCAGCGCACGCATGCTGCCGCCGTCCGGCAGCTCTACGCGTTCCTGTGTCGCTCGGGGCATCTCGCTCTCTCCGATCAGGCCGGATTCAGGTTCAGCACCACGCCCGACAGATGGCTCGAGCGCTCCGACGCGAGGAAGACCACCGTGTCCGCCACCTGCTCCGGCTCCTGGAGCTGCACTCCGCGCAGCAGCTCCGGCCAGCGCGACTCGTCGCCGAAGCGCTGCCGTGCCGCGAGTTGCAGCGGCAGCGCGAGCCGGTCGGTGCGCGTCGCCCCTGGATGCAGCCCCACGACGCGCACGCCGTGGCGGAGCGAGCCCTTGCCGACGCCCTTGGTGAAGGCCTCGAGCGCGGCGTTGCCCGCGGTGCCTGCGATGTAGTCGGCTGGATGCGTCACGCCGGCCATGCCGATCACGTTCACGATCACGCCGCGCCCGCGCTGCTGCATCCCTGCCAGCGCCACGCGAGTCAGGTTGACGAAGCCGAACACCTTCAGCTCCCAGGCGTGGCGGAAGGTCTTCTCGTCGATCTCGGAGAGCCCCCCGCGCGGGATGTCTCCCGCGTTGTTCACCAACACGTCGAGCTCTCCCGCGTCGGCAGCGAGCCGCTCCGCGGCCCCGGGCTCGCGCAGGTCGAGTGCGTGCGCGCGCGCCTCGACGCCGTGCTTCGCCGCGATCTCGCGCGCGGCCGACTCGAGCGCGGCGCGCGAACGGGCGACCAGCTGGACGTGCGCGCCCTCTGCAGCGAAGCCGCGCGCGCACGCGAGCCCGATTCCCTTCGAGGCACCGGTGATCAGCACGCGCTTGCCGCGCAGGCCCAGCTCCATCTCACGCTCCCTTCGCGAGCGCCTCGCGCAGGCGCGCGACGAGCTCGGCCCGCTCGCGCGGTTCGAGGCGGGTGTCCTTCATGTTCGCGAGCTCGCTCGTCCACACCGGCGCGCCCCAGCGCGCGTCGCCCACGAAGCGCGGGATCACGTGCCAGTGCACGTGCGGCACCACGTTGCCGAGCGACTCGACGTTCAAATGGTCCGCGCGCGCGGCGCGGACCACCGCGTTCGCGGCGGCGTACAGGTCGCGCGACAGCGCGGCCCACTCCGCCGATGAGAGCTGGTCCGGGCGTGCCGCGTGGCGCGGGTCGAAGATCAGCACGCACTGCCCGCGGTAGGTCTGGTTCCCGGCGAGGTAGAGCGACGACAGCTCGAGCTTCGCGACGAAGTCCCACTCCGGGCTCGTCTCCGGACGGGGCGCGCAGAGCGGACACTCCACGCCGCGAACCTTTTCGTCCCAGCTCGCGCTCACGCGAGCTTCTCCGCGATCAGCTGGTAGCGGGGAGACTCGGCGCTCGGCTCGGCGCTCTGCCACCAGACCAGCTCGGCCCGAGGCTGGAAGCCGGCGCGCCGGCAGAGCGCGCCGATCTCGTCGGGCGGGTAGACGTCGAACTCGATCGCGTCCATGCGTCCGTTCTCGTAGCGGATCTCATGGAACAAGCGGCCTTCTCGCAGCCAGCGCTTCACCGCCGGGCCGCGCTCGTCGCGACCATCGCGTTGGTTCCGCGCCAGCCAGCCCGGATGGTAGAGGTCGAGCGCGAGCCGCCCGCCGGGGCGAAGCACGCGCGCGAGGCCGGTCAGCGTCTCGAGATCGCCGCCCCGGCCGGCGAAGCCGAGGCTGTTCCACAGCACGATGGCGCCGTCGAACTCCCAACGCAGCCGGCCGATGTGCCGCTGATCGAGCGCGAGATAGCGGGGCCCGGGCGCGCGGCGGCGGGCGCTCGCGAGCGCCTCGCGGCTCACGTCCAGAGCGGTGACCGAGTAGCCGAGCGCGGAGAGCGGCCCCGAGATCCGCCCGATGCCGCAGCCCACGTCGAGCAATCTCGGGAACGCCTCGCGGGGCAAGGCCTCGGTGACTCCGCGCAGGTCCGCATCGCTGAGCTCGCGGGGGACCGTCGCGGCGAAGCTCTCGAACCACTCGCGCGAGTACATCGGGGTCACGGGCGCACTCCGACGAACACGTGGCGCGACCAGGCATCGACGGTGACACGCGGGGCGAAGCCGGCTTCGCCCAGCCAGGCGAGCCACTCGGCTCGCGAGAACAGGCCTTCGACGTGGCGGTCGAGCTCGACGCGCGCCGCGCCATCCGGCTCGCGCAACACCAGCGCGTAGAGCGTCTCGAAGGTGGTGTCGTCGGGGTCGGGATCGCTCACCCACTCGAGGTAGCGGACGCCGCGGCCGTCTGCCCCGTCGTGGCCGCCGGATTCGGTGTACGGCTCGAACGTCTCGCGCACCGCATCCGGCACGAGCACGAGCGATCCGCCGGGCCGGCAATGCGCCGCAGCCGTCGCGAGCGCGGCGCGCACCTCGCTCGCGTCGACCAGGTACATGATCGCGTCGTGGATCAGCACCAGATCGAAGCTGCGGCCGAGCCGCAGCGTGCGCATGTCGCCCGCGACGTGCTCGCACTCCGGATTCAGCGCGCGACTCACTTCCAGCATGCTGGCCGAGCGATCGGAGAGGGTGAGCTGGAAATGCGCCTTCAGGTGCGAGGCGAGGTTCCCGCCGCCGGAGCCGAGCTCGAGCAGCGTGCGCCGCGTCCCGCTCGGCGGCAGGTCGAGGATCTTGCGCAGCGACTCCGCCTCGACCGCGTAGTCGGCCGGGTCCGAGACGAGCGGCCACCACGGCGCGAGCGCGCCGTACATGGCGGGCTCGCGGCTCATCGCGACTCCCCTTCCACGATCGTTCCCTGGTGGTAGACGATCCTCCAGTCGCCGCCGCGGCGGCGCCACAGGGTCAGGCGGCGAGTCACTCGCGGTCCCTGCTCGAGCGTGTAGGTCAAGAGATAGTTGTCGGGCGCGATCTCGGTGCAGTGGAAGTCCCGCGTCCTCCAGGGATCGTCGTGCGACTCGCGGTGGCGCGCCTCGAGCGTGTCGAGCGCGAACTCGCGCGAGTAGCGCCGTCCCGACGCGCCGGTCTCCCAGAAGTCGGGCTCCATCATCGCGTCGAAGTCGCGGCGGCTGGTCCCGAGCTCGGGGCGGTGGAAGATCGGCTCGCGCTTCACGAGCTCCGCGAGCACCTGCGCGAGCCGGGGATCCGTGACGAGCTTCGGCTCCACGGCGGCATCGTACCTAGAACGCGAGCCGCCCGCGCAGCTCGTCGAACGGCACCATCACGTTCGCGCGGTAGGCGGGCCGCTCCGCCAGCCGCACGTACCAGGCGTCGACATGCGGCGGCCGCTCCACCTCGAGCCCCATCGCGAAGTAGCGGAAGAGGCAGGTGCCCGCGGGCACGTCGGCGAGGCCGAACTGCGCGCCGGCGAGGTACGGCCGACTCGCGAGCTCCGCGTCCAGCAGCCGGAAGTGTCGCGCGCAGTCCTTGTGCGCGGCCCGGTTCGCCGCAGCATCGCGCTCCGCCTCCGGGGTGCGGAACCAGCCCCAGAAGAGCTGCATGAAGTCGACCTGCAGCGCGGTGAGCGACCAGTCCATCCAGCGGTCGGCCTGTGAGCGCTCGGCGGGCGAGTCGGCCCAGAGCGCGGGCGCTCCGTAGCTCGCCGCCAGGTAGCGCAGGATGGAATGCGACTCCCACACCACGAGCTCGCCATCGCACAGCACCGGAATGCGCCCGTGCGGGTTCATCGCGCGGAACTCGGGCGTGTCGAGCCCGCCGAACGAGCCGCCGGCGTTCCGGTGCTCGAACTCGAGCCCGAGCTCGCCGAGCAGCCAGAGCACCTTCTGCACGTTGAACGCACTGCGCCGGCCGAAGAGGGTGATCGCCATGGGGCGAATCTCCTCGAAATCGGGCTTGACGAACAGGCGAAAACAAGGCGAAAATCGAGACGAAATCGACGGGGAGGCTGAAATGGTGGACACGAAGGCCTTCGGGCCCGGAACGGTTCCTTGGAACGCTTCGCCTGTCTCGTTCTCGCGGATCTGCCACTCGCCGCCACGCTGCGGGCCGAGCCCGCGCTCGCCGCGAAGCGCGTTGCGATCGTGGAGCAGCGCGAGCGCAAGGCGCGGGCGCCCCAGAGTCCGACCATCGTCGCGGGGCTCTATCGCGGGCTGACGGTCGCACAGGCGCGCGCGGTCGAGCCCGAGCTGCTCGTGCGCGTGTTCTCGCTCGAGGGCCTGCGCTCCGCCGAGCAGGCGTTGCTCGACGTGGCGAGCTCGGTGTCGCCGCGCGTCATGTCGGCGGCGCCGGGCCTGGTCTTCATCGACCTCGCCGGAACGCAGGCGCTCTTTCCGACCGAGCGCGGGCTGCTCACGGCGCTGGAGACGCGGCTCGCCGAGGTCGGCTTCGCGGTCGGCGGAGCCACGGGTGCGCGGCTGGGCATCGGGCCGACGCGGACCACGGCGGAGCTCGCCGCGCGCCACTGCGAGGGCGGCCGGATCCTGCGCGCCGAGGAGGCGGCGAGCTTCCTCGTCCCCCTGCCGCTCGACCTGCTCGACCCTTCCCTGGAGCTCGCCGATCGGCTCACGCATTGGGGCGTGCGCACGCTGGGACAGCTGGCGCGCATCCCGCGCGCAGCGCTGGGCGCGCGGCTGGGCGAGGCGGGCGTGCGGCTCGCGCGCCGCGCGAACGGCGAAGACCTCGCGCCGTTCCGCCTCCATCCACCGCTCGCGCGTTTCGAGGAGGGCGCGGAATCGGACTGGGCGATCGCGAACCTGGAGCCGCTCGCGTTCCTCTTGCGCTCCATGCTCGAGCGGCTCGCCGCGCGTGTCCGCCTGCGCGGGCTCGCGCTGCGGCGGCTGCGGCTCGAGCTCTCGCTCGAGAGCGGCGCAGTCGCCGTGCGCGAGGTCGGCCTGGCCGCGCCGACCTGCGAGGTGCACGTGCTGCTCGCGCTGGCGCGGCTGGCGCTCGAGCGCGAGCCGCCGGCCGAGGGCGTGCTCTCGCTGCGCGCGATCGCGACACCGGACAGTGTAGAGACCGCCCAGCTCGACCTGTTCCTGCCGCCGCTCCCCTCGCCTGCCGAGCTGGCGGTCACCATCGCGCGCATCGAGTCGCTCTGCGGCGCCGGCCAGGTCGGCGCGCCGCACGTGGCCGACACCCACCGGCTCGACGCCGCGGTGCTGGCCGAGTTCAAGCTCGCGCACGAAGAGCGGCGCGCACGCGCGCAGGGGGCGGCGGAAGAGCCCCCGCCGCAGGGGCTGCTCGCCCTGCGCGCGATCCGCCCCGCGCGACCCGCGCGCGTGCACGGCGGCGATCCGCCGGTCTACGTCTCGGTCCAGGGCCTCGCCAGCGAGGGCGGCCGCGTGCTCGAGCTCGCCGGTCCCTGGCGGCTGTTCGGCGAGTGGTGGGGCGAAGGGCGCTTCGCGCGCGACTACTGGGACGTCGCGCTGTCCGACGGCGGCCTCTACCGCATCTACCACAACCTGTCGGACGACTCCTGGTACGTCGACGGAATCTACGACTAGAGGAAGAAGTCCACGACGCCGGTCTCGAGCGAGTACTCGGCGCCCACGACGCGCAGCCGGTCCTCCTGGATCATCTGCTCGAGGATCTGCGAGCCGTGGCGCAGGTGATCGACCGACGCGCGGATGTTCGCGCGCACGGCGCGGCGTACCAGCGCCTCCTCGTCGCGCGCGACGTCGGTGTCGAGCAGGCTCTCGATCGCCGGCCGCACCCGGTCGACGATCGACTGCAGGTTGCGCGACTGGTTCTCGCTGGGTCGGCGCAGCTCTTCCAGCGTCGCGAGGATGGCGCCGCACTGCGAGTGGCCCAGCACGACCACCAGCGGGGTGCCGAAGCGCGCCGCGGCGAACTCGACGCTGCCGATCTGCGACGGCGCGACGATGTTGCCCGCCACGCGGATCACGAACAGGTCGCCCAAGCCCTGGTCGAACACGATCTCCGCAGGCACGCGCGAGTCCGAGCAGCCGAGCACGGTCGCGAACGGCTCCTGCGTGCGCGCGAGCTCCGCGCGCCGCGCGCGGTTCAGGAACGCCTCCGATGCGCGCGCGTCCGCAGCGAAATGGCGGTTGCCGTCGACCAGGCGCTTCAGCGCTTCCTCTGCCGAGATCTGCGAGCCGCGGAGCGCCATCGCGTCAGGGCAGCGCGCGCCGCAGCAGCCGGATCCCGGGCGTGCCCCAGGTGCGCTCGAGCTCGGCGTTGCGCTTCTCGCTCACCGCGCGGAAGCCGGCCTTCTCGTAGGCGAGCTGCGCGCGGTCGTTGCCGATGAATACGCTGATGTCGGCGACGCCCGCGCCGCGGGCGGCGCCCCGCTTCAGCACCGCCTCGAGCAGCTGGCTCACCAGCCCGCGGCGACGGAACTCGGGCAGCGTGGCCACGTTCTCCGCGATCCAGGTGCGGGGCGGATGCTCCGGCACGACGGTGAAGAAGGTCGCGTTGCGGGCCATGCCCCGTTCGTCCTGCTCGCGCGACCAGCCGAGCCGCGCCTCGAGCTCGGGGCTCACCGCCGAGATCGCGGTGTAGCCGAGCTCTTCGTCGAAGTAGCCGCAGAGCCCGGCCGCGGGGCGCCCATCCACTTCGGCGATCAGATAGGCCGAGGTGTGGAAGAGATGCGGGCGCGCCGTGCTCGCCAGCGTTTCGAGGTAGTGCAGGCAGGTCGCCTCGTCGCCGTCGAGATAGAAGTCCCAGAATCCGCGCGGCAGGTGGGAGCGCGCGGCCTCGAGCGCCACCCAGGCGACGAAGCGGGCGTGATGTGGCGTGCCGTCGACGATCCGCGCCGTCATGGCGTCATTCTAGGGCATCCCGACCTGGACCACGCGCAGCTCCGAGAGCTGGCGGATCCAGCGCGCGCGGTGCTGGTCGCCCTGGACCACGATGCGCAGCGGGCCGTCGTGCGCCGAGAGCGGCTTCCCGTCCTGGGCGAGCGCGACGATCGCCTGCCGCGCGCCGAACTGCGGATCGAGCTCCGCCAGGGTGTACGCGACGCGGTACCCGTCCGGCGCCTGCCCGAGCAGCGCGAGCGTCATCGCAGCTCCGCGCAGCGCGTCGCCTGCCGGCGCGCCGGCACGCGCGGCGAGCTCGCGCAGCGCCGGACCGCGAAACACGGTCTCCGGTCCGTTCGGGTCGGCCACCCTGAGCTCGACCTGCGGCAGCGCGGCCAGGTCGTCGAGCGAGAGCACCGTGCGAGTCCCGTCCCGGCTCACCAAGGTGAGCCCGGTGGCCGGGTCCGCGCTCGCGGGCGCGGTCGCCAGCTGCGCGAGCAGCACCAGGAAGAAGAGGCGCGAGAGCCGATGCATGGTCGTCTCCTCAGGGCGCAGCCGTGGAAGCGGACTGCTTCAAGAGCTCGGCGACGCACTGCAGCGCCAGCGCGTCGGTCGACTCGGCGCGGGCGGCGCGCGGCGAGAACACCGGGTACAGCACGATCAGGAACGTCTGGAACCAGGTGCGCACGTCGATCTCGCGCGAGCACTTCAGCACTTCGCCGCGCGGCGGCGCGAGCTCCGCGTCGATGGTGATGCGGTTGTCGAGCATCCCGGGCACGAGGCAGGCGGTGATCACGCTCGCGAAGTTCGGGCCGTCGCTCTGGTAGTTCGAGATCCGCACGTCGAGCAGCGGGCTCGATTCGTCGTAGCGGTGCTCGTCGATCCAGCCGGAGGCGACGATCGCCTGCGTCGCCGAGTGCGCGAGCTCGCCGTTGCCCGGGCGGTCGGCCCAGCGGCCGTCACCCTGCTCCTGCATGCCGCGCTCGGTCACGTTGAGCCGCACCGGCAGGGCTCTGCCCGGTCCCGCGTAATCCGGGCGTGAAGGACGCGAGGTGAAGCTCGCGCAGGCGGTGACCCAGAGCAGCGCGGCGAGAGCGACGAGCGCGGGGTAGGGCCTCATCCCGCGCTGAATCTACCCCATCTCGAGCACGCGCGGCCGGGCGTCAGAGCCAGCTGATCACGAACACGCAGCGATCGGTGCCCTTCGCGCTGCGACAGACGGGATGGGTGTACGTCGGGGAGGCCGCACCCGTCAGGCGGTGAAGCTCGGTGAAATAGCCGCCCACGACCCGGCAGTAGCGCGGCTGGGTCTGGCTCCAGCCGCTGAGCTCGTAGCGCGCCGAGTTCTCGCTCAAGTGCGCCAGCACCAGGTCGCCCGTGTCGTGCTGCGTCTTCCACATGATGCGCGCGCGTGACGCGGGCTCGCGCTTCAGCGTGTCGGCGTACATGCCCTCGGCATGGTCGCGCGCCGTCGCGGCGCCGAGCAGGTCGAACGCGGAGTCACCGCCGGGGAAGAGCGACGCACACGCGCACAGGAGCTCGTAGAAGTCGTCCTCGGGATACCACGACGCGACCACGATCCGGTCTTCCAGGTAGTGGTGCAGCGATTTCGGCAGCCGGGCCAGGGCCTCGGCCTTGCGACCGCGCAGCACCTTCACCGCCTTCAGGAACACGGTGCCCTTGGACTTGCCCACCGGCGGAGGAATCGGCGGATCAGGGGCGCTTCTGGAATGTCTCGATCAGGTCTTCGACCGAGGTCCGGCGCGAGATGTGGCCCACCGCCGACTCCAGCCCTTCCTCGCGCAGCAGGTCGCGGACCTCGGCGTGCGCCTCCGCGAGATGCAGCTCGATCCCGCGCTCGGCGAGCAGGCGAGAGAGCCGCACCAGCATCCGGGCCCCCGCGAGGTCGACGTAGGGCGAGGTGGAGAGATCCCACACCACGAGCTTCACCGGCGGCTCTTGCCGCTCGACCCGGGCAGTCACTTCGCGCAGAACCTCGTCCACGTTGAAGTACAGGAGCGAGGCCTCGACGCGGAGCGCGAGCACGCCCGGGCGCTGCTCGTTGTCGGGATGCCGCGCGAGGTCGGAGTAGCGCAGCGTGCCCGGGATCCGGCCGAGGAACGCGACGTGCGGGCGGGCCAGCCGGTGCAAGAGCAGCAGGATCGACGCGAACACCGCCAGCAGTACCCCGCGCAGGATTCCCAGCACCAGCACGCCGACCAGCGCCGTGATCGCCACGTTGAACTCGACCGGGCTCGCGCGGCGCAGCCGCAGGATGCCGCGCAGGTCGACCAGGCCGAGCACGGAGACGAGCACGATCGCCGCCAGCACCGCGCGGGGCAGGTCGCGGAGCGAGTCGCCCAGGAAGAGCAGCGCGAGACCGAGCGCGACCGACGCGACGAGCAGCGACGCAGGCGTGCGCGCGCCGGCCTCCTCGTTCACCACTGACTGCGAGAGGCCACCCGCAACGGGAAAGCTCTGGCCGAGCGCCGCTGCCAGGTTCGCACCGCCCAGCGCGAGCAGCTCGCGCTGGGCGTCGATCTCCTCGCCCGTCGACGCGGCCAGCGCGCGGGCTGCGGACAGGCTCTCGATGTAGCCGAGCAGCAGGCACGCCAGCGCGAGCGGCAACACCGCGTCCACGTCGCCGAGCTCGAGCGACGGCAGCCGGAGCGACGGCAGGCCGGCGGAGATCGCGCCGACGGTCGGCACGCCGTGCGCGCGCAGACCGAGCGCCGCCGTGAGGGCGATCGACAGCGCGACCACGGCGAGCGCCACGGGCCGCCGCGGCAGCCAGCGTTCGCCCGCGAGCAAGAGCAGGAGCGCCACGAGCGAGGTCGCGACGACCAGCGGCTGTGCCTGGCCCAGGTCGACCGCGAGCGCGGCCAGCCGCGCCGCGAACGAGCCGCTGCCGGCGCGCAGGCCGAGCGCGTCGGGCAGCTGGGTGAGTGCGATGCTGATCCCCGCGCCCGCCTTGAAGCCCATCAGGATGCTGTCGCTGATGAAGTGAGTGAGATTGGCGAGCCGGAGCAGCCAGCCGCCAACCGCGAGCGCGGCGACCAGCAGGGCAACCAGCGCGGCGATGCCCGCGTAGCGGAGCGGGTCTCCGCCCGCGAGCGGCGCGATGCTGACCCCCACCAGGAGCGAGATCGCCGACGTCGGGCCGATCGCGAGCTGCCGCGACGTGCCGAGCAGCGCATAGCCGATCCCGCCCACCATGAAGCCGTATACACCGGTCTGTGGCGGGAGCCCGGCCAGCCCCGCGTAGGCGAGACCCACGGGGACGGCGTACGCCGCGAGCGTCACCCCTGCGAGAGCGTCGTTGGCGAGCCAGCGCGGCTGGTAGCTCGCAAGCCAGGAGCGCATCCGGCGCCCTCCTCGATCGGATATCCTAAGACCTGATGCGCGGAGTGGTGCGGGACTCGATCTCGTCGGCTCGCGAGCTCGCGAAGCACGTGCTGCGGCCGGTCCTGCGGCCGCGCCGGACCGACCTGTGCTGCTGCGGCCTCTCGAAGACCGGAACACACTCGCTGGCGGGAGTCTTCGAGGGCTACAAGAGCGTGCACCATCCGGACCAGGACCTCCGGCTCGGGCTGGCGATCGCCTGGCTGAAAGGTGAGCTCGACCCCGCGCAGGCGCGGCGAACGCTGCAGCGGCGCGACCGCGCGCTCTGGCTCGAGATGGAGTCCTCGAGCCTCGGCGGAATCCTGATCGAGCCGCTCGCGCACGCGTGTCCGAACAAGAAGTTCATCCTCACCGTGCGCGACCCACTCGCCTGGTGTGACTCCTGGATCGACCACAACATCAACCGCCCGCCCGATCTCAGTTCGCTCTGGGGGATGCTCGACCAGCTGCGGCTGCGTGCCGGCGCCTTCGAGCCGACGCTGTTCGACGCGCCGCTCACCGAGCGCGGCTTCCTGCCGCTGCCCTGCTACCTGCAGCTGTGGACGGGCCACAACGAGCGGGTGCTGCGCGCGGTGGAGCCGGACCGGCTCCTGCTGCTCCGGACCGACGAGATCGCGAAGCGCCTGCCCGAGCTCGCCGCCTGGGCAGGAATTCCAGTGGAGACCTTGCGGAGCGAACGCAGCTGGCTCTTCGCGGCGCCGAAGAAGCACGGCGTGCTGGCCGAGCTCGATCCGCGCTACCTGCGCGCCACACTCGAGGAGCAATGCGGTCCGCTCATGCGCCGCCTGGCGTTCGCTGTTCCTGGCGACAGAGACTGAGCGGCAGGACGACGCCGAAACGCGCCTGCAGCCGCTCCATGTCGCACAGGTCCTTCTCGGTCGGCGCGTAGCCCTGTCCGTGACACTGCACCTGCGCCTCGGCCGAGAGACAGCGCACGCGCCGGCCGGCGACCAGCCCGAGCCCGAGGAACGCCGCCGACGGAAACGGCCAGCGCCGTCCATCGGGAAGACGGAAGACGCCGAACCCGCGCGCGTCGAACTCGATCGCGTGCACGTCGATCTCGCAGCCGCGCGCATCGGCCAGCACGAAGTTGCGCTCGGACGCGCGCGACTGCTCGCGGAAGCCGGCCGAGGCCAGCACTTCGCCCACGCGACCGGCGTCGCTCGCGCGGACGATCACGTCCAGATCGCGGTGGGGCCGCGTCTCCTCGCCGAGCAGCGCATCGACGCCCCAGCCGCCGTCGAGCCAGACGTCGATCAAGGCGCGCTCGAAGAGCTCGACCACGCGGAGGACGTCGGCGGCGCGCACGCCGCCAGGATACGGTGAGCCCGCGCAGGCGCTAGGAACGCCCCGCGTGCGCGCGCTCGAGGGCCGCGATGTCGAGCTTCTTCATGCCGAGCATCGCCTGCATGGTGCGCCCCGCCGCTTCGGCATCCGGGTCGCTCATCAGCGCGGCGAGCACCCGCGGCACGATCTGCCACGAGACTCCGTAGCGGTCCTTCAGCCAGCCACATTGCTGGCCCTTGGGATCGCCGCCCTCGGAGAGCTTGCCCCAGTAGTGGTCGACCTCGGCCTGGGTCTCGCACTCGACCTGGAAGGAGATCGCCTCGCTGAACTTGAACTGCGCCCCGCCGTTCAGCGCGGTGAAGGTCTGCCCTGCGAGCGAGAACTCGACCGTCATGACGCCCCCGGGCTTGCGTCCGTGGATCTCGCTGCCGCTCTCGCCGTAGCGCGACGTTCGCAGGATCTTCGAGTCGGGGAAGACCTTGGTGTAGAGCTCGGCGGCCTCTTCGGCCCGGCCGTCGAACCAGAGACACGGAGTGATCTTCTGCACGCGAGCCATGGGGTTCCTCCTCCTTCTTGCCTAGGACGAACGGGGCGCGCGGTTGCCGACGCCGGAAGAAGCGCTTGACCTGAACGCCCTCCTTCAGATTTGATCGCTCTCATGAGGGTTGCAAGGGTCGTCGCGCTGCTGCTGGCGCTCGCCTCGAGTCGCGCAGTGGCGGCGACCCTCGACCTGTCGGGGGGCGTGCTCACCTACACGGCCGCCAGCGGGGTCGTGAACACGCTCACGGTCACGCTCTCGGGCGGGACCTACACGGTCGACGACCCCGGTGAGGTCGCGATCTCGCTCAGCACCGCCGCACTCGTGGCCGGCTGCGTCAACGTCGATGCCAACACCGCCGTGTGTCCCCGCAGCGCAATCAGCTCGTGGAACATCCAGCTCGGCGACCAGAGCGACTCCGCGAACCTGGCCGCGGTGCTCGAGCCCACCACCATCCGCGGCGGCACCGGCAACGACCTGCTCGTCGGCGGCGCGGGCCCGGACAACTTCACCTGGTTCCCCGGCGATGCCAGCGACACGATCAACGGCGGCCCCGGCACCGACACGCTCACTTTCAGCGGCGCCAACGTGAACGAGAACATCTCGATCGGCGCGCTTCCGGGCGGCTTCCGCGTCGACCGCGACATCGGTGCCGTCGACGTGCAGGCAACCGGCATCGAGGCGCTGAACATCCAGGCGTCCGGCGGCGACGACACCGTGAGCACGGTCCCGCTCGCGGGAACCAGCCAGACCATCGACGGCGGGACGCAGACCGCCACCGACACGCTGAACTACGACGCCGGCGGGCTGTGCACGACCTCGACCGCCGGCATGCTCCAGTCGCTCGGCGCGCAGCCCGTCACCTACACCGGGTTCGAGGCGGTGAACCTCTTGAACCAATGCACCGCCTTCCCCGCCGCGCTCGACATCGGGGCCGGCGTGCTCGGCTACACCGCCGGAAACGGCGCCGCGAATGCCTTGACCGTCTCGCTCTCGGCAGGCCTCTACACGATCGACGACACCGGAGTTCCGGCCATCACGCTGGGTTCGGGCGCGACTGCAGCCGGCTGCGTCAATCTCGATGCCAACACCGCACAGTGTCCCCAGAGCGCGATCAGCTCCTGGAACGTGCAGCTGGGCGACCAGGCCGACTCGGCGAACCTGTCGGCCGTCCAGGAGCCGACGACGATCCGCGGCGGCACCGGCAACGACATCCTGGTCGGCGGCTCCGGGCCCGACACCTTCACCTGGTTCCCCGGCGACGGCAGCGACACGATCAACGGCGGCCCCGGCGTCGACACGCTCGCCTTCAGCGGCGCCAACATCAACGAAGTCTTCACGATCAGCGCACTGCCCGGCGGCTTCCGGCTCGACCGCAACGTCGCCGCGATCGACCTGCAGGTGATCGGAGTCGAGGCCCTCACCCTGCAGGCGCTCGGCGGCGACGACACGGTGAACACCGTTCCGCTGGGGCTGACCAGCCAGACCTTCGACGGCGGTGTGCAGACCGCCGCGGACGTGCTCAGCTACGACGCGGGCGGTGCCTGCACCACCCAGGGCAGCGGCTCGTTCCAGTCGAGCGGCGCTCGCCCGGTGAGCTTCGTCGGGTTCGAGAACGTGTCGCTGCTCAACCAGTGCGCGAACCCGATCCCGATCCCCGCGCTCGGAGTCGCGCTGCGCGGCGTGCTCGCGGCCCTGCTCGGAGCGGTGGCGCTCCGACTCGCGCAGGCACGCGCCCGGGGTTAGTCCGTCGTCACGCCCCCGATGGAACGCCGGACTGGCTGATCCACGACGATCGCGCGGCCGTCGGTGCGTGCGCGCACGGCGTGGACCGTGTCCGGCGGCACGATCGCGACGGAGCCCGGGCCCGCCACGCGCGTCTCGTCGCAGATCGTGACCTCGAGCTCTCCCGCGAGCACGTGCCAGACCTCCTCGTTGGGATGCGCGTGCGGATGGATCGCGGCTCCCGCCGAGACCTCGTAGTAGCCGAAGGTCATCCGCTCGGAGCTGAAGAAGCGGCCGTGCCAGCCCGGCAGCGGCTCCCTGGTGGTCAGCTGGTGCGTATCGATGAACGGCATCGCATGCCCTTTCCCGATCGGCGCGAAGAGTTCGCGGACTAGACCGCCGCTTCGCTGACCGAGCCGACCGGTCCGCCGCCTGGATCGGGCTCGAAACATGGCAGCGCATCGGGCCGGAGCGAGACGTCGCCGACGAAGAGGTGCGCAGCGTAGTCCGAGAGCGCGCGCCGCTCCTCGTCGCTGAGCCATCCCTTGGCGAGCGCCGGGGCGAGCAGCTTCGACTGGTACGCGGTGTGGTCGTGGCCGACGAGCAGATGCAGCCCGGGCAGGACCTTCCGCAGGTCCGCGATCCTGCGGATCGAGCGCACCTGCTCCAGGCCCTCGCGCGGGTGCTCGAGCAGGTAGGCGTGGATCGGCACCCAGATGAAGTGACTCTTGTCGGTCACGAAGCGGAACAGCGCGCGCAGACCCTCCCAGCCCGCGAGGCCGCCGTAGAACTGGCCGAACGGGACCTTGGTCCGTCCGAGCAGGAGCGGGTAGAGCTTCACGCGCGGCTCCTAGCGCGGGTCGAGGCGCAGGAACTCGCGCGGCGGGAACCCCGTCAGGAACCGGATCGCGAACGGGAGCACGTACACGCGCTCGATCTGCGCCTCGTCGTCACCGGTCAGGTGAACCGCGCGATAGGGCTTCTTCTCGCCCCCGCGTGTCACCTCCACGTCGGGGTTCTCGATCGCGCGGTGGTACCAGCCCCGCGGCCAGTGATTCGCCGCGACGTACAGGTGCCCGTCGTGCTCGACTCCGGCGATCACCGTGTCCTTGCTGCTCGCACCGGGGTCACTGGTCGAGATGACGATCCAGCGCGGGTCCGAGAGGGCGCCGCTCTCCGCCTGGCGCTTCCCCATGAAGCCGACCAGGCACTCGAAGGCGACGACCAGGCCGACGTAGGCCACGAGCGCGATCCCGATCCACTTGATCAGCCGCATGCCGGACCCCTAGAGCGGACTTGTCTGAATCTTATCACTCGGAGGCGGGTGGTTCTCGCGTCGCATCTCCTCGACCTGCGTGGCAGATCGAGCTCAGCGTCGCGGCGATTCCTCGGCTTCCGATCGCAAGAACCAAACCGAGGGCGAGCTGAATCGCCGCATACACGAGATCGGTCCACTCGAAGTGGCCGTGCATGAACAGCTCGCTGAAGAGCTCGCCCTGCCAATACATCCGGGCGAGCACTTCCGCGCCTGACCCGACTGCGAGCACGAAGAGACAAACGCCCGCCGCGGTGAGAAGAGGCTCCAAGAGATCGCCGGGAGCTGCCACCATCGCGGTCCCGTGCACCGACTTCGACCGGGACCAGCCAGGCGACCACCCTTGTGAGTCCCTCGATCAGTTCGTAGACCCCGAGCACCGCGAGCAGTGCTTCGATGAGATCGCGACTCTTCACACCACGCCGAACTCTATCAGGCTCTGCGCGGTCGCGACGACCGCGTCTTCGCGCGAGCGCGGCTTCCAGCCGAGCACGCGCTCGGCCTTCGCGCTGGTCGCGTTGCGCGCCTGGCCGAGGAGGGGCAGCAGCTGGCGCATCTGGGGGCTGAAGCGCGCCATCACGCGAACGACCCAGTTCGGCATCTGTCGCGTGGGCACCTTGCGCGCGGCGTCGCCCAGGCGCGCGCGAAGCACCTCGGCGATGTCGAAGAGCGACATGCAGTCGCCCGCCACTGCGATGAAGCGCTCGCCCCTCGCGGCCGGGCTCGTCATCGCGCGCAGGTGCAGATCCGCCACGTCGCGCACGTCGACCACCCCGAAGTAGAGCTGCGGGCAGGCGGGCATGCCCACCAGCAGCCGCTTCACCAGCTCGAGGGATGACGAGTAGTCCGGCCCCATCGCCGGCCCGAAGATGCCCGAGGGATTGACCGCGCTGAGCTCGAGCTCGCCGCCCTCGCGCGCGACGAAGTCCCACGCCGCGCGCTCGGTGATCGCCTTCGACCGGACGTAGGTACTCATCTCGCCGGCGAGGTTCGTCCAGCTGGTCTCGTCGAAGGGCTCCTTGCGCGGCGGGTGGCCGTAGTAGATCGCGCCGCAGGTCGACGTGAACACCACGCGTTTCACGCCCGCGTCACGCGCGGCGCGCAGCACCCGCAGCGTACCGTCGCGCGCCGGGACGATCACGTCGTCCGGGTTCTTCGGCTCGCCGCCTGGCAGCGGCGACGCCACGTGCATCACGTAGTCGCAGCCCGCGACCGCTTCCGCCCAGCCGCCATCGCGCCCGAGGTCGGCGGCGAAGAAGGCCAGCAGATCGGCTGCTCCCGCGCCGGCGCGCTGCAGCGTCGCGCGCACCTCGGGCTCGCGCGCGAGCGAGCGCACGGTGGTCCGGACTTCGTGGCCCGCGCGAAGGAGCTGCAGCACCACGTGGCCGCCTACGAATCCGGACCCGCCCGTCACCAGAACTCGGCTCATCGTCTTCTCCCGGCACGATTCCTTACCAAAACCTTACCGCGGACGTTCCGAGTTTGCATGATGTTCAGGAGTCACACGAGTCACAAGCGGTTTTCGATCTCATTGCGCTGGTTCGAGGTTGCGCTCGTTGGTGCCCCGAGGCAGAGTCCGCGCTCTTTTCGGAACGGAGTCCAGAATTGTCGCTCAGAATCCTTCCTGCGTGGTTCGTCCTCCCGGCGTTGCTGCTCTCGCTGGAGTCGTCCGCTGCCACGCTCGACTTCTCCGGGGGCGTCTTGTTCTACGCCGCTGCAAACGGGGTGGTGAACGGCCTGACCGTCTCGTTCTCGAGCGGCCTCTACTCCATCCACGATGCCGGCGAGTCGACGATCACGCTCACCGCGAATGCGACGGCCGTGGGCTGCGCTGCGGTCGACGCCAACACCGCGACGTGCCCGCGGAGCTCGATCGCATCGTGGAACGTGTCGCTCGGCGACCAGAACGACGTCGCAGACCTCTCCGCGATCATCGAACCCACGGTCATCCGCGGCGGCCCGGGCGCCGATCTGCTGTTGGGCGGCGCGGGACCCGACACGTTCCTCTGGAACCCCGGAGACCAGAGCGACACGCTCGACGGCGGCCCCGGCGCCGACACGCTCCAGTTCACCGGCGCGAACATCAACGAGACCTACACCGTCAGCGCGACCGCGAACGGCTTCCAGCTCACGCGCGACGTCGCGGCGGTGACGATGGACGTGCGCAACGTTGAGGCGCTGAACCTGTCGACGCTCGGCGCCGACGACGTCGTGAACACGGTCCCGCTGCCGAACACGACCCAGACCATCGACGGCGGCACGCAGACCACCAACGGCGACGTGCTCAACTACGACACGGGCGGGGTGTGCGCGTCCGAGGGCGTCGGCTCGTTCCAGACGCTCGGCTCCCAGGTGGTGAACTTCACCAACTTCGAGAGCGTGAACCTGCTGAACGAATGCACGGTCTTCCCGTCCACGCTCGACCTGATCTCGGGCCAGCTGTCGTATGCAGCCGGGAGCGGAGCAGCGAATGCGCTGAGCGTGGCGCTGCATTCGGGTGTCTACACCATCGACGACGGCGCGGTCCCGGCCATCCAGCTGACCACGAACGCGACCGCCGCAGGCTGCGCGAACCTCGACCTCAACACCGTGACCTGCCCGCGCAGCGCGATCACTTCGTGGAGCATCTCGCTCGGCGACCAGAACGACACCGCGAACCTCGCCGCCGTGCTCGAGCCCACCATCATCCGCGGCGGACCCGGCAACGACATGCTGATCGGTGGTGCCGGGCCCGACATCTTCACCTGGAACCCCGGCGACCAGAGCGACACGATCGACGGCGGGCCCGGCGCGGACACGCTCGTGTTCGGCGGCGCCAACATCAACGAGCACCTCGGCATCACCGCGGCGCCCCCGAACGGATTCCGCGTCACCCGCGATATCGCGAACGTCACGCTCGACGTGCGGAACGTCGAAGCGCTCACACTGTCGGCGCTCTCGGGGGACGACGTGGTGAGCACGGTGCCTCTGCCGTTCACCACCCAGACGCTGGACGGTGGAGCCCAGACGGGAGCCGGGGATTCGCTCGTCTACGACGCGGGGGGCGCCTGCACCACGCAGACCACCACCACCTTCCAATCTGCCGGTGAGCGCGGCGTGAGCTTCAGCAACTTTGAGTCGGTATCGCTCGTCAACGAGTGCGCCGATCCGATTCCGGTTCCCGCGCTGGGCGAAGCGATGCGCGTCACGCTGGTGGCATTGCTGGGGATCGCGGCGCTGGGCTTTGCGAGCGCGCGTCGCCGAAGGTGGCTCTGAGCACCGCGTGGCGGTGCGCGAACACACGGCCGATGAACCAGCGGACCAGGCCTCGGGCAAGCCGCGGTCGAAACGTGAGCTGATCCACCAATCGCACCGAGCTCTCGTCGCTGTCGCACGGAAGGACGCGCCGCCCGTGGCGCCACAGCTTCATCGATCCCATCGGTGACTGCTCGACGAAGCCGCTGCCGGCGTCGAGCTCGAGCAGCGTCAGGTCCGAGTAGTCGATCGGCAGCACGCCGAAGAGGAAGACAAAGCTGCGGAACATCCGCACGCCCGGCTGGAATGGCACATCCGCCAGCGAGCGCACGCTCCTCGGCGCCGTCATTCGCAGCCAGGGCCACATCTCGGCCTGGATGCCTTGGACCGAAGAGATCCACTCCCACACGCGCTCGCGCGACGCGTGGAGCGTGGATTCGAAGCGGAGACTGATCTCCTTGCTCACCCGAGCATCTGCTTCAGCAACTTGCTGAGCTTGGGCGCGCTCTTCAGGGCCTTCCGCAGCGGAGCGAGATCCAGTTCATCGACGATCAGCGGCATGCGCTGAAAACGCCCCGAATGGTCGTAGACGCAGAAGCGGATCTCGTACGAGCCCTTCGCCTCGCCTTCCGTGAACTTCAGCAGCTGGATCGTCGGGACGTGGTACTCCGTCTCGATCTGGACTTCCTCCTCGACGACCCCGCTGCCCCAATGGAGCGAGAAAGTCTTCACGGTCCGCCTCCCAGAAGCTCTCGGATCGCGCGGCACGCGCCCTCCACGTCGTCGCCCGAGACCGTCAGAACGTAGTCGTACGTCGGGAAGATCTTGGCGCGCCACAAGTCCATGTAGCGCCTCATGCGCTCGCGATCGGTGGTGTGGTTGATGTTTCCTTCAGGCGGTCTGGACACGGCGCGCTCGACGCAGAGCTCTGGCGGCGTGTCCACGTGGACGAAGCCGATCGAGTGATTCCGCTGGAGCAGCTCCAGGAGCGGCCGGTCGTCGACGCCCGCCGACCCGAACACCGGCGTCGGGCCGGTCTGCCGCAGCTGCTCCTGGTACGAGCTCCAGACGAAGGCGCCGGCCTCGCGGATCCGAGCGTTGAACTCACGTCCCGAGCCGAACCTCTCCCGCAGCAGCGGCTCGAGCTCGCGAAAGCTCGCGATGCCGCGCTCGTGGAGGATCGTCCCGAGATAGGACTTTCCGGACCCGGCCGGACCGATCAAGACCAGCGCGTCGTATCGCCGGCGGTCGTTCAATGAGGAGACTCCGCCGGAACCGACGTGCCGAGCAGCACGAAGTCCGGCTCGAGACCCGAGATCAGAGCTCCGTCGGGAATCGTGCGCATCCCGTACACCGCGATCCCGTCGCCGACCTCGGCTTGGATGATGATCCCGGGAGTCCGCTCGCCAGATTGCGCCACATGGAAGGCGTACTGTGGAA
>Ga0318555_10000012_pt1 | contig 44740 bp, 33 predicted proteins | sample GRESIP082b2f23_FD_202529 | JGI IMG/M metagenome (GOLD analysis project Ga0318555, IMG submission 202529) | Tropical soil microbial communities from Luquillo Experimental Forest, Puerto Rico - GRE.SIPMG.082b2f23 | ecosystem: Environmental > Terrestrial > Soil > Tropical forest > Bulk soil... | reverse complement strand
TCGCGGGCGCGATCGTGTTCTGTCACTGCTCGCGCTGCCGCCGCGCGCGCGGCGCGGCGCACAACTCCAACCTGTTCGTCGAGCTCGAGCGCTTCCGCTGGCTGCGCGGCGCCGACCGCGTCGAGAGCTTCAAGCTGCCGGGCGCCGAGCGCTTCGCGCAGTCGTTCTGCCGCGACTGCGGCTCCGCCCTGCCGCACGTCGCACGGCGCGCGGTGATCCCCGCCGGCTCGCTCGACGACGATCCCGACGTGCGGCCCGCGCTGCACATCTTCGTGGCCTCGAAGGCGCCGTGGTTCGAGATCGCCGACGACCTGCCGCGCTACGACGAGTACGCGCCGGGCATGGCGCCGCCACCTCCGAAGCCGAGTTGAGCTGGAAGGACGAAGTCGAGGGCATCGAAGCGCGCCGGCGCGCGGCGCAGGCGCTGGGTGGCCCCGACGCGGTCGCCGCGCAGCATGCGAAGGGCCGGCTCACGGTGCGCGAGCGCGTGGACCTGCTGTTGGATCCGGGCTCGTTCCAGGAGCAGGGCCCGATCGCGGGCCACGCGGAGAAGGATGCGTCGGGACGGCTGATCGCGTTCACCCCGGCGAACTACGTGCTGGGCTTCGGCAAGATCGACGGGCGGCCCTGCGTCGTGGGCGGCGAGGACTTCACCCAGGCCGGCGGCTCGCCCTCGCCCGCCGGCCTACGCAAATCGCGCTTCCTCTCGTTCGCACAGGCCATGGCGACCGCGCCCGTCGTCTCCGCGGCGCTCGGCGCGGTGGCCGGCCTACCCGCCGCGCGGCTGGTCGCCTCGCACTTCTCGCTGATGGCGCGCGACTCGGCGCAGGTGCTGGTGGCGGGACCGCTGCTCGTCGAGCGCGCGCGCGGAGTGAAGCTGAGCAAGGAGGAGCTCGGCGGCGCCGCGGTCCACCTGAAGAGCGGCGTCGTCGACAACGCCGCGCCGGACGAGCCGGGCGTGCTGGCACTGGTGCGCCGCTTCCTCTCCTACCTGCCGACCAACGTGTGGGAGGGAGCGCCCGTGGTCGCCTGCGACGAGCCCGCCGACCGCGCCGCGGAGGAGCTGCTCGAGCTCGTGCCGCGCGAGCGGCGCAAGAGCTACAAGATGCGGCGCGCGCTCGAGCTCGTGCTCGACCGCGACAGCTTCTTCGAGCTCGCCCCCTCGTTCGGCCGCTCGCAGATCACCGGCCTCGCGCGGCTGCGCGGCCAGCCGGTCGGCTTGCTGGCGAACGACCCGAACTTCTACGCCGGTGCGATGACCGCCCAGGGCGCGCAGAAGCTGCGCCGGTTCGTCGAGCTGTGCGACACCTTCCACCTGCCGATCGTGAGCTTCGTCGACGAGCCCGGCTTCCTGATCGGCCCCGACGCAGAGCGCGAGGGCACGATCCGGCACGGCACGGCGGCGATCTTCGCGGTGATGCAATCGAGCGTGCCGTGGGCGTCGGTGATCGTGCGCAAGGCCTTCGGCGTCGCGGCCGCCGCCCACTTCGGCCCGGGCGGACACGTGCTGGCCTGGCCCTCCGCCGAATCGGGCCCGCTGCCGCTCGAGGGCGGAGTCGCCGTCGCGTTCCGCCGCGAGATCGCCGCCGCCCCCGATCCCGAAGCAAAGCGGCGCGAGCTGGAGGACGCCCTCGCCGCCCGCCGCGACCCCTACGCGCGCGCCGAAGCCTTCGGCGTCGCCGACCTGATCGACCCGCGCCACACCCGCGCCGCACTCACCGCCTGGCTCGACTGGATCCAGCCGGTCTTGGCCCAGCTGCGCGGCCCGCGCAGCTACGGACCCAGACCTTAGCCTGACGGCCTGCGCTCGGCTTCGCCTCGCTGCGCGCTTCGCTTGCGGGCTCGCTCAGGGCGGCCTTCGCTCGCCCTCGCAGTAACCAAGCCTTTGCTCGAGAAGAGAAGACCTTCGCACGCGGACTGTGAGCTCGCGCTGCCGACGCGGTCGCCGCGGCTCCAACATTTTGGAGGTGGATGGACCTGATTCGCGAGCGCGGCCGCGCTGAACCCAGAGGGAGCGTGCAGCGTCCTCGCGACCGCGACCGGCGCGTTCTGCGCGGAGCGCGAAGCGCAACGGCCTCTCATTCGGGCGGCGGACGCACACGGGAGAGCACCACAGCAGCGCTGATCGCGATACACGCCAGCACCACGAGCGGGCGCTCGTATCCGCCCGCTCGCTCGAATGCGAGGCCCAGCGCGACCGGGCCCAGGCCGCTGGCGAGCTGGGTCACCAGCTGCAGGCTGCCGAGCACGCTCGCGAACGAGCCGACGCCGAAGTACTCCGCCACCAGCAGCGGCTGCAGCATGAAGATGTTGCCCATGGTCAGGCCGAACACGAACGACGCGCCGCCCAGCGCCGCACCGCCGGATGCGGCCGAGAAGCACAGCGTCGCGGCCGCCTGTACCGCGAACAGCGACATCGCGATGTGGCGCTTCTCGATCCGGTCGCCGAGCGGGCCGATCAGGAAGCGGCCCAGCACGCTGCCGAGCGCCGTGGCGCTCACCACCAGCGAGGCGTCCGCGGGCGCGAGCTTCTCGCGCAGACCCGCGAGCTGGTGCGCGAGGAAGCCGACCTGCGCGAAGAGCCCGAGCCCGAACGCGAGCGCCAAGCCCCAGAACGCGCGCGTGCGCAGCGCCTTGCGCGTGCGGTAGTGGCGGTCGACCGGCGCCGGAGCCCCCGCGTCGAGCGGGTCGAGCGCGCCGCCGTCGACCGGGAGCCCGTACTCCGCCGGGCTCGCGCGCAGCACCAGCGCGGTGACGGGCAGCGCGACGCAGACCACGATCGCCGCGAGCGCCTCGGTCGCGGCTGGCAGGCCGCGCTCGCGGATCAGCCAGGTGGAGAGCGGCACGAGCAGGATCCCGCCGATCGATACCCCGGTCTGCGACACCGTCATCGCGCGCGCGCGCAGCCGCGCGAACCAGCGCGTGACGATCGCCGCGGTGGGGACCGCGCCCGAGAGCGCCGAGCCCAGCGCCATGCCCAGTGCGCAGACGTAGAGCAGCGGCTCCGTGGTCACCCGCCCGACACCGATCAGTGACGCGGCGAGCAGCGGCGCACCCAGCGCGATGAAGGTGCGCGAGCCGATCCGGTCCACGCCCCGGCCCACCGGCAGCCCCGCCATGCCGGTGACGATGAAATAGACGCTGGTCGCACCGGCGACGGTGGAGCGCGACCAGCCGCGCTCGTGGCAGAGGGCGTCGAGCAGTACCCCCTGGCTGTAGAAGCCGATCCCGGCGCACACGAACGAGATCAGGCACGCGCCGAGCGCCACCCACCAGCCGTAGAACAGCCGCGGGGCGACGCGGGCGAGCGCCGGCAGCTCGATGAACGTCGCTGTCTCGCGCTCCAAACCCGCTCCCCGATTTGTGGCCGGCCCCGGCGCGAGCCTATGATGCGCCCGATCGCGGAGGAGCTTCGCATGTCCGAGTCCGTGCTTCTGGTCGAGCGCAGCGACGGCGTCGCGACGCTGGTGTTGAACCGGCCGAACGCCATGAACGCGCTCTCGCGCGAGCTGCGCGGCGCGCTCTCGGACGCGTTCATCGCGCTCGCAGCCGATCCAAACGTGCGGGCGATCATCCTCACCGGCGCGGGCCGGGCGTTCTGCGCGGGGCTCGACCTGAAGGAGCTCGGCAGCGGTGGCGGCCCGATCGGCGGCGGCCGCGCCGACGCAGGGCCAGACCTGGTCCGCGCGATGGGGGCGTTCGAGGGCCCGATCCTGGGCGCGATCAACGGCGTGGCGATCACGGGCGGCTTCGAGCTCGCGCTCGCCTGCGACGTGCTGATCGCCTCGACCGAGGCGCGCTTCGCCGATACGCACGCGCGGGTCGGCATCATGCCCGGCTGGGGCTTGTCGCAGAAGCTGTCGCGCGCGATCGGCGTCTACCGCGCGAAGGAGCTCTCGCTCACCGGGAACTACCTCGACGCGCGCACCGCCGAGGCCTGGGGCCTGGTGAACCGCGTGGTCGCACCCGACGCGCTGTTGCCCACGTGCAAAGCGCTGGCGCGCGACATGCTGTCGGTGCCCGACCGCGCCCTGCGCAGCTACAAGCGCATCATCGACGCGGGCTTCGCGCTGGCGTTCGGCGAGTCGCTCGCCGCGGAGCGCGAGCTCTCCGGCGCCGCCAACCGCGCCGTGACCGCAGACGCGGTCGAGCAGGCGCGCCTCGGCGTGCGCGCGCGCGGCCGCGCGCAGCTGCGGGGGCCTGCGTGAAGCTGCGCGTCGGCATCGGCGTCTCGAGCCTGCCGGCCGCGAGCGCGCGCGAGTTCTTCGCCTGGGCCGAGCTGTGCGAGGCCTCGGAGATCGACTCGATCTGGCAGACGGACCGGCTCATCTCGCAGCAGCCGTTCCTGGAGTCGCTCTCGGTCATGGCGTCGCTCGCGGGCGCGACCGAGCGGGTGAAGTTCGGCATGAACGCGGTGGTGGCGCCGCTGCGCGACCCGCTGGTGCTGGCGAAGCAGTGCGCCACGATCGACTGGCTCTCGGGCGGGCGGCTGCTGCCCGTGTTCGGCGTGGGCGGCGAGCACGCAGCCGAGTTCCGCGCGACCGGGCGCAACGCCTCCGAGCGCGGCCGTCGCGCCGACGAGGTGCTCGAGATCGCGCGCCGGCTGTGGAGCGAGGACTCGGTCACCTTCCACGGCGAGTTCCACCACTTCGAAGGCGTGTCGATCCTGCCGAGGCCGATCCAGCGGCCATTGCCGCTGTGGATCGGCGGCTCCAGCGCCGCCGCGATCCGCCGCACCGTGCGGCTCGGCACCGGCTGGCTCGGCGGAGTGCAGAGCCCGGCGCAGGTCGCGCCGGTGGTGGCCGCGATCAAGAAGCTCGGCCACGAGTCGGGCCGGCCCGTCCCGGACGACCACTTCGGCGCGAGCTTCGTGTTCCGCCTCGGCCCGCAGGACGACGCCCTGCTCGAACGTGTCTCGCGCGGGTACGCCGCGGCGGCGCGCGCATCGGGGGGCGAGTTCGACCCGAAGGCCTACTTCGCGCTGGGGGACGCCGACGCCGTGCTCGAGCGCGTCGCCCAGTACCGGGCCACCGGCGTCTCCAAGTTCGTGCTGCTGCCGCTGGCGCGGAACGGCGAGGAGCTGCTCGAGCAGACCCGGCGCCTCGCGGCCGAAGTCGTGCCCATCGCGCACGGCTGGGACTGAGTCGAGTCAGTCGCTCTGGCGCGCCCAGGCGGCGAGCGTCGCCAGCGCGTCGGGGACGATGTCGACCGCGATCGCGCTGCCGCGCTCGGGGATCGTCTGCAGCTGCGACTTGGCCAGCTCGCGCGACAGCGCGTGGGCCATCGCGACCGGGCTCACGCGGTCGGTCTCGCCGTGCCACAGGAACACCGGCGCATCGACCGCCTCGAGCGGGAAGCCCCAGGGCTTCGCCAGCAGGCACAGCTCGCGCACCATGCCCTCGGCGCCCGAGCGGAAGCCCTCGTACGCGGCGTCCATGAAGATCTCCGCGATTTCGGGGGCGTCGAGGACCGGCCGCTCGGAGGGCGGCAGCGTCCCGGACGCCTCGCGCAGCAAGGCAGCGGGGTCCCGATCGGCCAGCCGCGCAGCACGCTGCTGCAGGCGCAAGAGCAGCCGGGGCGCCCAGCGCGGCAGGACGTGCAGGAACATGCGGGCGCGCAAGTCCATGCCCGAGAGCACGCCGTCGCGATCGTGCGGCGCAACGCTGCTGACGAGCGCGACCGCGCGCACGCGCTTGGGCAGACGCACCGCCGACGCGAGCGCGAAGGCGCCGCCGCCGGCGACGCCCAGGACCGAGAACCGCTCGAGCCCGAGCTGATCGGCGATCTCGTCGAGGTCCAGGGGCCAGTCGAGGAGCTGCGCCTGGGGCGAGAGGTCGGACAGGCCGTAGCCCGGGCGGTCCACGGCGATCACCCGCACGTGCCGTCCCAGACCTGCAGCGTGGGCGATCCGACCCTCGAGGCGGGACCCGAACGAGCCGTGGGCGTAGAAGACCGGCAGGCCGCCCTCGTCGCCGAAGGTCGCGAAGCCGACTTGTCGGCCATCGCGGAGGCGAAGCGTTTGATCGACGGCGGCGGAATAGCGCTCGGTCACGGAAACCCCTGCCCCCCCGGCTCGATGGAGACTGCGCCGGCCCCTGCTCTTTAGTGTCCGCGCCCCGGGAAAAGGGAGCGCGGAATTCCTCGCTGCCGGCAAGTCTAGTCGCAAGCGCGCGCACCTTGGGGCCTCGGGCGAAAAGTTCCTGCGTCTGCCCGCCGATGGAGCGGCCGTGAACGGCGGACCCAAGCCACTGGCGGGCGATGCGCGCGAAGAGCTGGCGCAGCGCCTGGAGGTGGAGCTCGAGTGCCCGGAGTGCGGTGCGCACTTCGTGGCGGGCGTCTGGGACCACAGCTTTCGCTGCAGCTACTGCGGCTCGGTGCTGGTCTGCGCACGGGCCCTGGGCGAAGAGGTCTTCGCCGCCTCGGACGGCAAGACCACCGCCGCGGACGTGGTCGGGCTGATCGTGCGCAACGAGACCGAGAGCTACCGCAACGAGCTGCTGGGCCGGCTGCGCGGCGAGGACGGCCATCCGGTGCTGGAGCTCCCGGCCGTGACGGAGGCACAGGTCGCCGCGTTCCGGGCGCGGCTCGAGGGGGAGCTGTCGCTGGTCTTCGCCGGGGACTTCCTGGTGCCCTACGAGCTCCACCAGCGCACCGTGTTCCAGGGCGTGCTGGGTCGCCGCGGCGGCGCCAAGGAGTCGCTGGTGCAGAGCATCCAGAGCGAGGACGTGCTGCGCCGCTACGACGCCGCTGCCTGGAACCTGCGCGACCGGGGGCTCAAGCTGCGCGGCTCCCGCCTGGCGCTGCTGCGCGATGTCCACCTGGCGCTGTGCGAGGGCCGCTCGCTCGCAGCCAGCACCGCGGGCGACGCCGCCGCCGAGCCGCACGCCGACCGCGCGCGGATCGCCGCCGATCCGGCTCTGGAGGTGATCGGCCGGCTCGACGGAGTGACTGGCGAGCGCAGGCTGCGCGCATGGAAGCACATGGGGTTCGCGCGCGTGCAGCGCGGCAGCGAGGCGGAGGACTACCTCGTCGACCGGCAGTTCGGGACCGTCGCGGGACGGCTCGAGCCCGAGGAGACCGAGCGGCTGCGGGCGCTGTCGGCGCGTCCGCTGGACGAGGTGCTGCAGAAGCCCGTGCTGCACGCGATCGCCTCGGAGTGCCCCAACTGCGGCAACCCGGTCGAGCTCTCGCCGCGCGCCAAGATCGCCTTCTGCGCAACGTGTGCGCTGGCGATCGGGGTGTCCGCCGAGGGGCTGCGAGAAATCCCCTACGAGCGCGCGGCGCCGGTCGGGGCGCAGGGCGCGAGCGCGATCCTCGGCTTTCCGCTCTGGGCCTTCCCCGCTCGCGTGCGTGCCGGCGGCGGCGAGTTCACCCGCTTCTGGGACTGGCTCGAGCGCGTGAGCCCGCAGCCCGCGGCCGAGCGCTTCCGCGAGAACGACCCCGCGGAAGCGCGCCTCTTCGTGCCCGCACGCGCACTCTTCGGCGCGCGGCCGCTCGACGACGCCTTCGCCGCACTGGCAGCAGTGGCGACCTGGCGGCAGCCCGCGGTGGTGTCGGACCGCCCGACCCCGAGCGACCGGCTGCGGCTGCTCGACGTCGAGCTCGATCCCGCCGAAGCGGAGACGCTCGCGCGCTTCGCCCTGGTGGCGCTCCACGACCGCCAGAGCACGCGCCGGCTGAACGGACTGTCGTTCAAGACCTGGGTGGCCGAAGCGCAGCTCGAGCTCGGCGCGCCGCGGCTCTCGGTGATGGCGCTCGCGATCCACGGCGAGAGCTGGCTCCCCGCGGGGCGCGCCGCCGGCCCGGACCTGCGCGAGGCGGCGCTCTTCCCCGCTCCGGTGCCGCGCTCGGTGCTCGAGGACTCGGGCCAGATTCCGCGCCGGTCGCGTGCCTTCGGTCTGATGTGACGCCGCCCCTGGCTTGACTTCGCTCTCCTGTGGCTCGCTGCGCGCGGCTCCGCCGCTTGCGGGCTCGCTTAGGGCGGCCCTCGCTCGCCCTCCCTCGTGCTCAAGCGACTTGCAGGGCGCGCCGAATCAGCCGGTGAGCCGCGCTGGGCGGCGGTGGCGCCGAAGGGCGGAAGGGAGCGGCGGTGGCGGATGTGCGCGAGACGCTTCGCGACGGGCGCAACGCGCTCGAACGGCTGTGCGCGCGCGTGCCGGGCTTCCGCGGCTATCTCGGCCGCGAGGAGCGGCGCGAGGCCGACAAGATCCTGCGCGACTACGGCGCCACCAAGCTCGAGCGCGTGGTCCGCGACGTCCAGGAGGCGATCGCGAAGGCCGCGCTCGAGCAGATGGGCGAGTACCAGGAGCTGGTGACCCAGCTCGAGAAGCTGCGCGCGGAGCTGCGCTTCGCCGACCGCGGCTACTCGGGGTTCTTCGACGAGCGCAAGCTCGACTCCGACGCCGCGCTCGACGCGCTCTACGCGCAGGACGAGCGCATCGTGGCGCAGGTGGACGAGATCTCCGCGCAGGTGGCCGACGCCGACTTCTCGGCCGCGGCGCTGCGCGGCGGCTTGAAACGACTCGGGCTCGCGCTCGCCGACCGGCGCAACGCGATCCTGGGTCTGGGTGCGAGATAGGGAGCGAGGGCGCGATGTCTCAGTTCATCGAAGTGATCGAGTGTCTCGACAAGGCCCCCGAGACACTGGTGTCCCGTTTCCCCGAGCGCGGCTCGGCCGACATCAAGATGGGCGCGCAGCTGATCGTGCGCGAGAGCCAGGCGGCGGTCTTCTTCCGCGACGGCCGCGCGCTCGACACCTTCGGGCCCGGCCGCCACACGCTCAGCACCATGAACGTGCCCCTGCTCACCAAGTTCTTGTCGCTGCCGCTGGGTGGCACGAGCCCGTTCCGGGCCGAGGTCTACTTCGCCAACCTGCGCACCTTCGTGAACCAGAAGTGGGGCACGATGGAGCCGATCCTGTTCCGCGACTCCGAGCTCGACATGGTGCGGCTGCGCGCGTTCGGCATCTACTCGTACCGCATCTCGAACCCGCAGGTGTTCGTGAACTCGCTCGTGGGCACCGTCTCGGAGTTCACCACCGACGCGCTGGCGGACTTCTTCCGCGGCCTGATCGTCACCCAGGTCGCCGAGTTCCTCGGCTCGCACCTGCACACGGTGCTCGACCTGGCGCAGCACTACGTCGAGATCTCGGCCGGGATCCAGGCCAACGTGCTGGCCGACTTCGAGAAGTACGGGGTGACCATCGCGGACTTCAAGGTGCTCTCGATCAGTCCGCCCGAGCACGTCCAGGAGATGATCGACAAGCGCGGCGGCATGGCCGCGGTCGGCTCGCTCGACTCGTTCGTGCGCTACCAGGCCGCGAACGCGCTCGAGAAGTCCGCCGCGGGCGGCGCGAGCGGCGGCAGCGGGCTCGCGGCCGCCGGTGTGGGCGCGGGCGCGGGTCTCGGCCTGGGCGCGGGCATGGCGGGCGTGGTGACGCGCGCGCTGGGCGGCGCGGGCGGTACGGCGAGTCGCTGCTCCGCCTGCGGCGCGGGCCTGGGCGACAGCGCGAACTTCTGCTCGAGCTGCGGCGCACGCCAGCGCGCTGCGGCGAACGCCTGCCCGAGCTGCGGCACCGAGAACGCCGCCGGCGCGCGCTTCTGCTCGAACTGCGGCACCGGGCTCGCCGGGGCGCCGCCGGCTCCGCCCTCGGGCACGGGGCGCTAGCCCGCGAACAGCCGCGCCAGCGTGTCCAGCGCGCGCGGCATGCGCGGCCCGTACCAGGAGAGCAGCTCCCCTTCGAGCACGTGCACGCGGCCGCTCCGCGCGGCGGGACAGGGCAGCCCGAGATACTCGCGCCGCTCGGCATCGCCGAAGGCGTACGGCTCGGTGGGCAGCAGCAAGACGTCGGGCGCGGCGAGCACCAGCTCGCGCTCGTCGATGCGCGGGTAGCGCCCCCGGCCGTCCGCGGCGAACGGGTTGTCGCCGCCGGCGCAGGCGATCAGATCGCTCGCGAAGGTGTCGCCGCCGACCGCCATCAGCGGCTCCCGCCAGACCAGCGCCACGACGCGCGGGCGCGGGAGGCGAGCCTGGGCCGCGAGCGCCGCCAGCCGGCGCTCGACCTCGCCCGCCAGCGCTTCGCCCTCGGCGTCGTGGCCGGTGATCCGGCCGAGCGTGCGCAGCTCCGCCACTGCTCCCGAGACACTGCGGGCGTAGGTCACGAACACCCGCAGGCCGGCGGCCAGCAGCCGCTCGACGTCGCGCTGGCGGTTCTCCTCCTGGTTCGCGAGCACCAGGTCCGGCGCGAGCGCTGCGATCGCGCGCCGGTCCGGGTTCTTGGTGCCGCCCACGCGCGGCAGCGCGGCCAGCTGCGCAGCGGGATGTACACAGAACTCGGTCACGCCGACCACGCGGTCTCCGGCGCCGAGGGCGAACAGCGTCTCGGTCCACGACGGCACCAGCGAGACGATGCGCCGCGGCGGCGCGGCGAACTCGTGCTCGCGGCCCAGCGCGTCGCTCACCCGCACGCGCGACCTCCCGCCGGCCAGCTTCGCGCGGCTATCGCTGGTTGTCGAACAGCATGTGCACGATCTCGGGATGGCCGTGCGCGGTGGCCAGCGTCGCGGCGGAGAGGCCGTCGGAGGTGCGCGCGTTCGGGTCGGCGCCGCGCTGCAGCAGGAGCTGCACGATGTCGCCGTGACCTGCCGCCGACGCGTGCAGCAGCGGCGTCCAGCCCTTGTCGTCGCGCGCGTCGGCCGAGGCGCCGTCGGCCAGGAGCGCGCGTAGGTACGAGGTTTGCCCGTCGCGCGCGGCCTTCACCAGCGCGCGGTTGTTCTCCTGGCGCCGGCGCTCGCGGTCGTTGTCGCCCGGCAGCATCGACGCCATCATCAGCGGCGTCTTCCCGTCGGCGGACTTCGCGTTGGGATCGGCGCCCTTCTCGAGCAACAGGATCGCCAGCGGGCTGTGGCCAGCCGCGGTGGCGAGCAGGAGGGGCGTCCAGCCTGAGCGGTCGTGCGCGTTGGGATTGGCGCCCTTGTCGAGCAGCATCCGCGCCGCGTCGACGTGGCCCTCGCGCACCGCGCGCAGCAGTGCCGTCTGGCCGTCTTCGGCCTTTGCGTCGATCTTCGCCCCGGCGTCGAGCAGGATCTGCATCGAGTGCATGCGGCCCTTCCAGGCGGCGTACATGAGCGCCGTCTGGCCGGTGGTGCTCCGCGCGTCGACCTTGGCGTGCGCCGTGATCAGGCCGCTCACGACCACGCTGCGGCCCTTCATCCCCGCCAGCATCAGCGGCGTCAGCCCCCCGCGCGCGGAGAGGTTCGGATCGGCGCCGGCCTGCAGCAGCGCCGCGGCGATCTCGGGATAGCCCTCCTGCGCGGCGAGCATCAGCGCCGTCATGCCCTGGCGGTCGCGCGAGTTCGGGTCGGCTCCCGCCGCCAGCAGCGAGCGGACCGCCGCGATCTGGCCGGTCTGCGCAGCGTGCGCGAGCGCCACCCGGCCGGCGTCGCTGCGAACGGAGAGCGTGCGGTCGTGCTGGACCAGCATCTCCACGATGTGGGTGTGGCCCTCGCGCGCGGCCCGCGCGAGGGCGCTCTGCTGATCGCTTCCGCCGGTCGGGTCGGCTCCGGCCTCGAGCAGCATGCGCGTGATCGGCTCGTAGCCGTTCGCAGCCCCGGCCTCGAGCGCGGTCGCGCCGACGTTCGTGCGGGCGTTCACGTCGGCGCCCGCGCGGATCAGCTCGCGCACGCAGTCGACGCGCCCTTCGTTCGCCGCGCGGAACAGCGCCGTCTGCCCGGCGTTGGTGGTGTCGTCGAGCGTCGCCCCCGCCGCGATCAAGAGCCGCAGCGTGTCGAGCTGGCCGGCGTGCGCGGCCGCACCGAGCGGCGACTCGCCGCTGCGGCTGTGCGCATCGGGATCTGCGCCCTTCTCGATCATGCTCGCCATCAGCTTCACGTCGCCCTTCTCCGCGGCGTCGACCAGGAGGTCGTTGGCGATGCGGATTTCGGGCAAGAGCAGCGCGGGATCGGTGCGCGACAGATCGGCGCCGTGGCGGCGGAGCTCGTCCACCACGTCGCGGTGACCCTCCTTCGCGGCGATCGCCAGCGCGGTGGCGCCCGAGGAGTCGGGGCTGTCGACCTTCGCACCGCTCTCGATCAGCTTGCGCACGGCGTCGCTGCGACCCTTCTCGGCCGCGAGCAGGAGCGCCGTCTTGCCCTCGCTGGAGCGCGCGTTCACGTCCGCGCCCTTGGCGAGCAGCGCGGTGATCAAGTTCTCGTTGGGCGACCGCGACGGCGTCGCCGAGTCGGCGGCGCCCGGATCGGGTGCCGGATCGATCCGCAGCGCGCTCAGCAGGTTGGCGACGTCGTCCCGCTTCTCCGCCACGGCGTGGTCGTAGGCCGACAGCCCGGCATGGTCGACCGCGGCGACGTCCGCCCCGTCGGCGAGCAGCGCGCCGACGGTGTAGGTGCGGCCCGCAGCAGCCGCGTACATCAGCGCGGTCTGGCCGTCGGGGGCGCGCTCGTTGACGCGCGCGCCCGCGTGGACCAGCGCGTCGGCGACGCCGGTGCGGCCTTTCACCGCGGCCACCATGATCGGCGTCTGCCCGCCCGTCGTGGCGATGTTCGGATCGGCCTTGTACTGCAGCAGCAGATGGACCAGCGAGAGCCGGCCCTCCGCCGCCGCGAAGTGGAGTGCGACGAGCCCGTTCGCGTTGGCGGTGTCCACCTTCGCGCCGTGGTCGAGCAGCATCTTCACGATGTGGCCGTAGCCGCGCGCGCTCGCCTGCATCAGCGCCGTGAAGCCGTGCGTGTCGGCTGCGTCGGGATTGGCGTGGTGCGCGAGCAACAGGCCCATCACCTCGCGCGACCCCTGGGCGCTCGAGTGGAGCAGCGGCGTCCAGCGGCTGTGGTCGCGCGAGTCGACCGAAGCCCCGCGGCTCAGCAGGAAGTCGACCAGCTCACCGGAGCCGAGCTGCGCCGCGATGATCAGCGGCGTCGCGCCGTCGGCGGTGGTGCACTCGATCGAGGCGCCTTCGGCCAGCGCCGCGGTGGCCTCCTCGACGCTGCGGTCGCGCGTGGCTGCCAGAAGCCGGCCATCCCTCCGACGGGCGGCGTCCGAAGACCCCGTCCCGTCGGAGGAGCTGACCGTCGCGCCGGTGGAGACAGCGAGGAGCAGTAGAGCAGCAGCTAGCCGGCGCACAGAGACTCGCTTCAGGCGTTGCGTCCGCGCCGCGCGAACGCGACCCCGAGGGTCGAGATCGCGAGCAGGGCGAGCGTCGTCGGCTCAGGCACGGTCCCCGTTCCCGGCAGGATGCCGGAGACCAGGAACACGATGTCTTCGAAGCCGTGGTCGCTGCCCGTCTCGAAGGCGACGAGGAATTGGCTGTTGAGGAAGACTCCCTGACGTTTGCCAGGAAGCTTCAGCATCGTCGAGTCGTTCCCTTGGAAGACCTTCACTGCCGTCGCGCCACCCGGATTGAGGTTCGCCTGCGTGAACAGGAAAACCGGCGACGTGTGCGAGACGGAATCCTTGATGAAGAATCCGAACGGGCCATCGAACCCGTTCTTCGAGCCCTTGTGGATCCCTCCGTGGACCCCGATGGATCCGTCGTCGTTGAACGTCACCGTCGCGACGTCGGTCGAGCGGAAGGAGTTGTGGCCCGAATCCGAGAGCAGGAACGCCATGGTGTTGGGGTCGCCGGAATCGAACAGACCGAACTTCACCTTCTCGGACTTCAGCGTCTGGTCCACCACGATCTGCGCAGTCATCGGACCTGCGGAGTTGTTCCAGTTGTCGATGTTTTCAGGCGTGTTGGCGTCCAGCGCAGGCCCGGAAACGACGAGGCTGTTCAGGATGTCCTGAAGGGACACCGGGGTCCCGGGGGTGCCTCCGGTGGGGTGAACCGTGGTGTGTTTACCCTTTGCGAAGGCAAGCTCGGGCCCGGCAACCAATGCAAGGCACACGAGTGCTGTTAGGAATGCGCGTTGTTTCATCGCTTCGTACGTCCTGCCACCCCTGCGTGGGGAGTCCTCGCAAGGGGCTTCAGCGTGGGCGCAATTCTATGATGCGTAGGTGAACGCCCACAAGTCCATCGTTCCTAAGTACCCACCTTTGTACCAATCCTTACGTTACTCCAGGGGAAACTACGTGGCGCAGTGCTGCGCGAAACCACCCCGGAAACCGCTGCACGTGCTTGCGGTTGTCGGTTGGCTTGCACAGCCCTGGTCACTTCTCTGCACTCCAGGGATCGGGATCGAGATCCAGAAGCCCTCGCGTGAGTGCACCTTCTGAGCCAACGAGGGCCAGCAACCTTTCTACACCAGGACGCTCGGTCGCGGCATGCCCGGGATCGATCAGGGCGAGCCCGAAATCGAGAGCGCTCCGCACGGCGTGATGGCGCAAGTCGCCTGTGACCAATACGTCGCCACCGGCCTGCCTGGCTGCACAGAGAAAGTCCTCGCCCGAGCCCGGAAGCACGGCGATCCGCGAGACCGGCGCGTCGCGGGCTCCAGCGACCCGCAACGGCGGCGCGCCGGGCAACGCGTCGGCCACGCGCTCGGCGAATTCACCGAGCGTCGTGCCGGGCTCCACCAGGCCGATCCGGCCCGCGAGATGGCTTTCGCCGCGGCGCTCGAGCAGGTCGAAGGCCGGCTCCTCGTACGGGTGGGCGCGCAGGAGCGCGCGCACCACCTCGGCCTCGCGCGCAGGCGGCACCACGAACTCCAGGCGAGCCTCGGGCTCACGCGAGAGCTCGCCCCGGCGCCCGACCGCGGGCGAGCTGCCTTCGCCGGCCATGAACGTTCCGGTGCCCTCGGCGCGGAACGAACAGTGGGTGTAGTTGCCGATCCTCGCCGCACCGGCCGCCGCGACGGCCTCGAGCACGGCGTCGGCGGCGGCGTGCGGCACGAAGGTGACGAGCTTGCGGCCGGGCGAGCCGTCGAGCGGGCCGAAGCCCGCCACTTCGGTGAGCCCCAGCGCATCCGCGAGCGCATCCGCGGTGCCGCCCGGGGCGACGTCGAAGTTCGTGTGCGCGACCGCCACCGCCACTCCTGCCCGCGCCAGGCGCAGCGCGCGGCCCGCAGCCGTCTTCCCGGCCACCAGCCGCTGCGTGGGATCGAACAGCAGCGGATGATAGGCGACCAGTAAGTCGACGGGCTCCCGCTCGAGCTCGGCGACCACGCGCTCAGTCACTTCGTGACAGACCGCAAGCCTTCTTGCGGGAGCGCAGGGGTCTCCCAGCACGAGACCGACGGGGTCCCACGGCGCCGCGCGCTCGAAGGGCGCGCGCCGCCCGATGGCCGCGAGTATGTCCGAGACCGCACGCGTCCGACTCACGGTCGCCATGCTAGCTCGCCATTCCGAGCGAACCATGGCGGGCCGGTGAGGACGCGAAGAAGAAACCGCTCCAGACCGGAGTGGAGCGGCGAGAGGCCGCCGTTACTCGCGCTCGATGAGTACGGCGATGAACCCGAGCACGACGGGGATGAAGAGCACGCCGCAGGTCGCTGCGAACATGTACATGAGGTCGAACGAGTTGGGCTGCATCGCGATCGTCTCCCCGTTTCCTAGACGTCCCAGCGGTCGCCGGCGTACAGGAGCTCCGCCAGGGTGCCCCCGCCGCGCGCCGCGATCTGTGCCTGGTTTTGCGCTTCCGTCTGCTCTTCGTAGGTCGCTTCCGAGACGGCGCGCAGCACGCCGATCGGCGTCGGGAACTCCGGCGGCGTGCAGCGCGCCAGCAGCAGCGCCAGCCCGGGATCCGCGTTCGCCTCGTCGTGGAGGACCTCGACGCCTGAGTCTGCCTCGCCGCGCTTCGCGGTGTACAGCCGCAGGCGCTGCGCGTCGAGCTTCACCACGCGGTCGTGGTCCTTGCCGTAGACCAGCGGCTGGCCGTGCACGAGCTCGAGCAGGTGCTCCGACTTGGTCTTGCGGTCCTTCATCTCCTCGAAGGCGCCGTCGTTGAAGACCGGGCAGTTCTGGTAGATCTCGAGCAGCGCGGAGCCCTTGTGCTGCGCCATGCGCGAGATCATCTCCTGCAGGTGCTGCGTCTCGGTGTCGACCGCGCGCGCGACGAACGTCGCCTCCGCGCCGAGCGCGAGCGAGAGCGCACGGAACGGCCGCGCGACCGTGCCCGCCGGCGAGGACTTGGTCTTCATGCCGACCTCGGAGGTGGGCGAGTACTGGCCCTTGGTGAGCCCGTAGACCTTGTTGTTGAACAAGAGGATCTTCAGGTCGACGTTGCGGCGCAGCGCGTGGATCAGGTGGTTCCCGCCGATCGACAGCGCGTCGCCGTCGCCGGTGACCACCCAGACGGAGAGATCCGGCCGCGCCAGCTTGAGCCCCGTCGCGATCGCCGGCGCGCGTCCGTGGATGGTGTGGAACCCGTAGGTGTCCATGTAGTACGGGAAGCGCGAGCTGCAGCCGATGCCGGAGATGAAGACGATCTTCTCCTTGGGGATGCCGAGCTCGGGCATCACCTTCTGCATCTGCGCCAGGATCGCGTAGTCCCCGCAGCCAGGGCACCAGCGCACGGCCTGGTCGGTCTCGAAGTCCTTCTTCGTCAGCTTCACCGCGTTGCCGTTGGTGAGTCCGCTCATGAGTGGAGCTCCCGGCTCGCGCCCGCGGGAGCGGCGTGCTTCTTCACCGCCTCGACGACCTCGCGCACCTTGAAGGGCTTGCCCTGGATCTTGTTCAGGCCGCGCGCATCGACCAGGAACTTGTCGCGCAGGATCGAGCGCAATTGCCCGCGGTTCAGCTCCGCGACCACCACGCGCCGGTAGCGGCGCAAGAGCTCGCCGACGTTGGACTGCAGCGGGTTCAGGTAGCGCAGGTGCAGGTGCCCGACGGCGTAGCCGCCCGCGCGCAGCGCGAGCGTGGCCTGGCGGAGCGCGCCGTAGGTCCCGCCCCAGCCCACCAGCAGTACGTCGCCGCTGTCTGGCCCGTCGACCACCGCAGGCGGCAGGCGGTCGGCGATCTTTTCGATCTTTGCCTGGCGCGTGCGCACCATGTGCTCGTGGTTTTCGGGGTCGTAGGAGATGTTGCCGGTGACGTCCTCCTTCTCGATCCCGCCGATGCGGTGCTCGAGTCCGGGCGTCCCCGGGATCGCCCACGGCCGCACCAGCCGCGAGTCGCGCAGGAACGGCGCGAAGTTCTCGGGGTCGGTGCGCAGCTCCGTCCGGATCGGCTCGAGCTCGTCGACCTCCGGCAGGTGCCAGGGCTCGGCGCCGTTCGCGAGTGAGCCGTCCGACAAGTAGGCGACCGGGCACATGTGCTCGATCGCCAGTCTCACCGCCTCGATCGCGAGGTCGAAGCACTCGGCCGGGGTCGCCGGCGCGACCACCGCGATCGGGCTCTCGCCGTTGCGCCCGACGATCGCCTGCAGCAGATCCGCCTGCTCGGTCTTCGTGGGCATGCCGGTCGACGGGCCGGCGCGCTGCACGTTCACGACCACGAGCGGAAGCTCGACCGCGACCGCCAGCCCGATCGCCTCCTGCTTCAGCGCGAAGCCCGGGCCCGAGGTGCCGGTCACGCCCACCGCGCCGCCGAAGGCCGCGCCGATCGCGGCGCCCGCCGCGGCGATCTCGTCCTCGGCCTGGAAGGTGGTGACACCGAAGCGCGCGTAGCCGGCCAGGTTGTGCAGCACGTCGGACGCCGGGGTGATCGGGTAGCTCGCGTAGACCATGGGCAGCCCCGCCAGCTTCGCGGCGGTGACGAGCCCCATCGCCGTCGCCTCGTTGCCGGTGATGTTCCGGTAGTGGCCCGGGCGCAGCTGCGCCGGGGGGACCTCGTAGGTAGCGTCGAACAGCTCGAGCGTCTCGCCGAGGTGGTAGCCCGCCTGGAACACCTTGATGTTCGCGTCCGCGAGCTCCGGGCTCTTGGCGAACTTCTTGCGAATGGAGTCGAACTCGCGCACCGGGTCGCGCCCGTACAGCCAGAACAGCACGCCGAGCGCGAAGAAGTTCTGCGTCCGCGCGATCTCGCGGCTCGACATCCCCGTGCCTGCGAGCGCGGTGGTCACGTGCTTGGTGAAGTCGATCGGGATCACCCTGTAGGCGGAGACGGAGCCGTCTTCGAGCGGGTTCTTCTCGTAGCCGGCGAGCTCCAGGTTCTTGGCCTTGAACGCGCCCGTGTTGACGATCAGCAGGCCCCCCGGCTCGAGGTCGGGCAGGTTGGTGCGCAGCGCCGCCGGATTCATCGCCACCAGCACCGCGGGCGCATCGCCGGCGGTGAAGATCTCGCTCGCGGCGAACTGCAGCTGGAAGCCGGAGACGCCCGCCAGGCTGCCGGCAGGGGCACGGATCTCCGCCGGGAAGTCGGGGAACGTCGCGATGTCGTTGCCGTAGAGCGCCGCGGTGCGGGTGAACTCGGTGCCGGTCAGCTGCATGCCGTCGCCCGAATCGCCCGCGAAGCGGATCACCACTGAATCGAGGCGCCTGTGGGGTCGTTGGGACCCCGCCGAGCTGCCGTTTGTCGAGCCGTCCGATCCGTCCGAATGACCTTCGTCTTGTGCCATTTCCTCTGCGTCGCTCTCCGGGCGGCAAATGGGGCGCTCGGGGAGACTGCCTTGGGCGGGGTCGTGATGATGACGCGCACGGGGGCCGCCCACAACGGGTGGCCCGCTTCAGTGGCCCGGCGCACCCCCGAAGTTGATCCCTTCCGCCCCGGGCGTATAGATTGCGCCCGAGCCAACACAGGGGGTCACCGCGTTGCGAGAAGTCTACATCGTCGAGGCAGTGCGAAGTCCAATCGGCCGGCGCGCCGGGGGCTTGTCCGGAATGCACCCGGCAGATCTGCTGGGCACGATCCAGAAGGCGGCGCTCGACCGCAGCGGCGTGCCCGCCGAGGCGATCGGCCAGGTCGTCGGCGGCTGCGTGTCGCAGGTCGGCGAACAGACCTTCAACATCGCGCGCGTGGCCTGGCTCGCGAACGGGCTGCCGCTGGACGTGGCGTCCACCACGGTGGACTCGCAGTGCGGCTCGAGCCAGCAGGCGACCACGCTCGCCGCGGGCCTGGTCGGCTCGGGGCTGGAGGATCTCGTGCTCTCGTGCGGGCTCGAGATGATGAGCCGGGTGCCGCTCGGCGCCGCGATGAAGGGCGGCTCGCCGATCCCGAAGAGCTACATGTCGCACTACCAGCCGACGTCGCAGTTCGCAGGCGCAGAGATGATCGGCAAGGAGTACGGCATCACGCGCGAGGACGTGGACCGCTTCGGCCTGCGCAGCCAGGAGCTGGCGAACCGCGCGTGGGAGGAGAAGCGCTTCGAGCGCGAGGTCGTGCCGATCACCGCTCCCGGCATGGACAAGGAAGGCAAGCCGACCGGCGAGAACGTGCGCGTCGAGCGCGACGAGGGCCTGCGCAAGACCTCGCTCGAGAAGCTGGCGCAGCTGCAGCCGGTGCCGGGCCAGAACCTGCACACCGCGGGAACATCGTCGCAGGTCTCCGACGGCGCCGCCGCGGTGATCCTCGCCTCCGCGGACGCGGTCAAGCGCCACGGGCTGCGGCCGCGCGCGCGCATCGTCGACTCGGTGCTGGTGGGCTGCGACCCGGTCACGATGCTGAAGGGGCCGATCCCGGCCACGCGCAAGGTGCTCGCGCGCTCAGGGCTCGAGATCGAGCAGATGGACGTGTACGAGGTGAACGAGGCGTTCGCGTCGGTCGTGCTGGCCTGGATGAAGGAGTGCAAGCCGGTCGAGTCGCGCGTGAATCCCAACGGCGGCGCGATCGCGCTCGGCCATCCCACCGGCTGCACCGGCGCGCGGCTGATCACCACCGCGCTCCACGAGCTCGAGCGCAGCGGCGGCCGCTACGGCCTGGTGTCGATGTGCTGCGGCGGCGGGCTCGGCACCGGGACGATCATCGAGCGGGTCTAGGCGGCGGCGGAGGCTGCGGCAGCGCCGGCGGCACGCCGATCGAGGCGTGGTCGACCACGTACAGCCAGCCCTGGGGCGTCTTCACCAGCACCTCGGTGGCGCGCACCGGGGTGGTGACGGTCTTGCCGTCGGGGCCGGTGCCGCTCACGCTCCAGTCGCCGAGCGACGCGATCACGGTGTGCGCGGGGTCGACCCACACCGCGCGGTAGCCGAGCAGCCGGAGCGGCGGCTGTCCCGCCACGCAGGTGGTCTTCACCAGCGCGCGCAGCTCGGCGCGGTTGGTCGCGGTCTCCCCCGCGCCGGGGTAGGCCACGCGCGCGTCTTCGCGGTAGAGCGCGAGCACGGCGTCGACGTGGCCCGCGCCGCACTCCGCCGCGAACTTCTCGCCCACGGACCGGGCGAGCGCGCTGGGATCGTCGCTGGTGGCGCGCGCGGAGCCGGCGACACAGAGCAGTGTCAGCGCCAGCGCGCGCGCCGGCGCGCGCATCACGCGTACTCCCGGGTGGCGTACTGCTGCGCCGACTTGTAGTCGGCCTTGCCGTTGGGCGCGCGGAACATCGCGGGAACCGCGAACACGCGCTTGGGCACCTTGTAGCCCGCCAGCCGCTCCTTCACGTGGGCGCGCAGCTTCTCCTCGTCGGTCACCGCGCCGCCGCGCAGCTGCACCACGCCGATCACGGCGTTGCCCCAGCGGTCGTCGGGCACACCCACCACCAGCGCGTCCTCGACGTCGGGGTGGGTCTTCAGCGCCTCCTCGACCTCTTCGGGGTAGATCTTCTCGCCGGCGGAGTTGATGCAGGCGCTGCCGCGGCCGAGCAGCGTCAGCGTGCCGTCGGCCTCGACGATGCACCAGTCGCCCGGGATCGAGTAGCGCACGCCGTTGATGGTGGGGAAGGTGCGCGCCGTCTTCTCCGGGTCCTTGTAGTAGCCGACCGGGATCGGACCGCTGCGCGCGACGTAGCCCTTCTCGCCGCTGCCGGGCGCCACCTCGCGGTGGTCCTCGGTGAACACCTTGCAGCGGTCGCCGATGGTGAACTTCGCCGTCTTCGCCTCGCCGGCGGCGGTCATGATCGACGAGCCGAAGCCGACCGCCTCGGACGAGCCGAACGAGTCGGTGAGGATCATGCCGGGGTTGTGCTTCAAGAGGCCACGCTTCACCTCGGTGCTCCACATCACGCCCGAGGAGACCACGACCCGGACCGACGAGATGTCCCAGCGGCCCGGCTGCGCGTCGAGCGCGTTCAGCATCGGCTTGGCGAAGGCGTCGCCCACGATCACCAGCGAGTTCGCGCGGTGGCGCTGCACCACGTCGAACAGCTCCTCGGTGTCGAACTTGCTGCCGGCCAGCGTGATCACGCAGCCGCCGGAGATGAGCGTCCCGATCGCGGTGAAGAGCCCCGTGCCGTGCATCAGCGGGCAGCAGGGGATCTGGCGCGTGAGCGGGCCCGCCTTGACCGCGTTCTGCACGTGCTGCGCGAGCGTCGCCGGCGCGACGCCGCCGTTGGCGGGCGAGTTGATCCCCGCGCCCAGCGCGTGCCACAGGTCGTTGGCCGCCCACATCACGCCCTTGGGCATGCCGGTGGTGCCGCCGGTGTAGAGGAACAAGAGGTCCTCGCCGCTGCGCTGGATGCCGAGCCGCCGGCCGTCGCCACCCTCGGCCAGCGCCTCGTACGCCTCGCCCGAGGGCGGGCCGTCGCCGACCTGGATCCAGGCCGCGACGCGCGGCAGGCGCGGCCGCAGGTGCGCCACCCGGTCCGCGAACTCGGCGTCGAACAGCACGATCTTCGCGTCGGAGTTGTCGAGGATGTACCAGAGCTCCTCGTCGAGGTAGCGGTAGTTCACGTTCACCTGGACCAGCCGCGCCTTGAAGCAGGCGGCGAGCGCCTCGCTGTACTCCGGCCGGTTGCGCAGGTAGAAGGCCACCTTGTCGCCGGGCACCGCGCCGCGCGCGGCGAAGGCGCGCGCGAGGTTGTTCGAGCGCCGGCCGATGTCGCGCCACGTGGTGACGCGGTCGGCGTGGATCAGCGCCGGGGCGTCGCCGGGGAACGACGCGTCGAGCCCGTCGAGGATGTCGCCGAAGTTCCAGTTCGGAGCGGTGGCCATCAAATCCCTCCCGAGGCGCGCATGATACCCGATGAGGAGGATCGCTTTTGCCGCCCAGAACCGCCGTCGCGGCGCTCGCCGCCTGCCTGTCGGCCGCCTGCATCCACACCGCCGCCGAAGACCCGGAGGCGCGCGCGCTGCGCATCCACCGCGACGCGATCGTAGTGGACACCCATGCCGACACCACTCCCCGCTTCCAGGACCCGGACTTCGACTTCACCGCGCGCCACGACAAGTCGGACGTGCGCATCGACCTGCCGCGCGCGCGCGAGGGCGGGCTCGACGTACAGTTCTGGTCGGTCTACGTGGGCAAGGTGGAGGGCGACGGCCGCGCCATTCGCGAGGCGCTGGAACGGATCGACGCGGTCTGGGAGCTGGCGCGCAGGCATCCGGACCGGATCGCCGTGGCGACCGACGTGGCCGGCATCCGCCGCGGCGTGGCCGAGGGCAAGCTGGTGTCGCTTCTCGGTGTCGAGGGCGGGCACATGATCGAGAACAAGCTGTCGGTGCTGCGCGACTTCTACCGGCTGGGGGTGCGCTACATGACGCTCACCCACGCGTTCCACACCGACTGGGCGGACTCGGCCGGGATGAACGCGACCGCGCTGCCGCCCAGCCACGGCGGACTGACACCGTTCGGTGTCGAAGTGGTGCACGAGATGAACCGGCTGGGCATGATGGTCGACGTCTCGCACGTCTCCGACGGCACCTTCTGGGACGCGCTGCGCGCCTCGCAGGCGCCGGTGATCGCGTCGCACTCGGCCTGCCGCGCGGTGTTCGACCACCCGCGCAACCTGTCCGACGAGATGCTGCGGGCGCTCGCGGCGAAGGGCGGGGTGGTGATGATCAACTACTACTCGGGCTACACCGACCCGGCCGCGGCGCCGAAGATCGCCGCGTGGTTCACGCGCCACGGCGCCGAGTTCACGGCGCTGCGCGAGAAGTACGCGGGCGACCTGCGCGGCATGGCTCAGGCGATGAAGGCGATCGCGGCGGCCGATCCGGTGCCGCAGGGATCGCTCCACGCGCTGCTCGACCACTTCGACCACGCGCTGCGCGTGGCGGGCGAGGACCACGTGGGCCTGGGCTCCGACTTCGATGGCGTGGCCAGCTTCCCGGTCGGCCTCGACGAGGTGAACCTGCTGCCGAACCTGACGCGCGGGCTGCTCGCGCGCGGCTGGTCGGAGGAGGTCGTGCGCAAGGTGCTGGGCGAGAACCTGCTGCGCACGATGCGCGAGGTCGAGCTCGCCGCCGAGCGGATCAGGAGCGAACCCGCAGCACCCCCGAGCACACGATGACCCCGTCGCGCAGCGCGAGCAGCGCCTCGTTCGCGCGCGCGAACGGAAACGCCGTGGTGCGCGGCCGCAGCGGCACGCGGCCCGCGAGCTCCAGCAGCGCGCGGCCGTCGGCGCGCGTGTTGGCGGTGACGCTGGTCAGCGTGCGCTCCTCGAACAGGTGCGCGGCGTAGTCGAGCGCCGGGATCGCGCTCATGTGGATGCCCGCGCAGGCGAGCGTCCCTCCCGGACCCAGCGCGGCGAGCGCGGTCGGCACCAGCTCGCCCGCGGGCGCGAACAGGATCGCGGCGTCGAGCGGCTCCGGCGGCGGCTGGTCGAGCGCGCCCGCCCACTCGGCGCCGAGCGAGAGCGCGAGCGCGCGGTGCGTGCCCTCGCGCGTCGCCACGAACACGCGCATGCCCAGGTGCCGCGCCAGCTGCAGCACCAGGTGCGCCGACGAGCCGAAGCCGTACAGCCCCAGCCGCTGGCCTGGCTTGGCGCGGCTGCGCACCAGCGCGCGGTAGCCGATGATCCCGGCACAGAGCAGCGGCGCCACCGTCTCGTCGTCGAGCGCGTCCGGCAGCGCGTAGGCGAAGTCCTCGGGCGCGCACACGCGCTCGGCGTAGCCGCCGTCGCGATCCCAGCCGGTGAACAGCGGGGCGCGGCACAGGTTCTCGTCGCCGCGCAGACACTCGGCGCAGCGGCCGCACGCGCGCCACAGCCAGGGCACGCCCACGCGCGCGCCCGGCGCAAAGCGCCGCGCCCCGGGGCCGAGCTCCACCACGCGGCCGACGACCTGGTGTCCGGGCACGATCTCGGCGCGGTGCGGCGGCAGCTCGCCACAGACCACGTGCAGGTCGGTGCGGCAGACGCCACAGACGGAGACTTCGACCGCGATCTCGCCCTCGCCCGGCGTCGGCTCCGGGCGCTCGTGCAGCACCAGCGGCGCGCGCTCGACTGGAGCGGGACGGGAGAGCACCCACGCGCGCATACGGCAGAGCTTACACTCGCGCGCGTTGAACGTTCTCCTGTTCGACGACACCGACGAGCTCGAGCCTGGCCGCGTGTGCGTGCGCGACCGCCGGCTGCGCCACGTGCGCGAGATCCTGCGCGCGAAGCCGGGCGACGAGCTCGCCGTCGGCAAGCTCGGCGGCCGGCTCGGGCGCGGGCGGATCCGCGCGCTCGGTGAAGAGGAGCTCGAGCTCGAAGTGACTCTCGAGCGCGATCCGCCGCCCGCGCACCCGGCGGTGCTCGCGCTCGCGCTGCCGCGGCCGCCCAGCCTGCGCAAGGTGCTGCAGCAGGCGACCGCGATGGGGGTGAAGCGGTTCCTGTTGTTCGGCAGCGCGCGCGTCGAGAAGAGCTTCTGGCAGAGCTCCGCCCTGCGCCCCGACGCGATCCGCGCCGAGCTCGTGCTGGGGCTCGAGCAGGCCGGCGACACGGTCCTGCCCACGGTCGAGCGCGCGCGCGGGTTCCGCGCCTTCGTCGCGGAGTCGCTGCCGGCGCTCGCGGCCGGCGCGCCGATCCTCGCCGCGCACCCGGGCGCCGACGGCGCGGAGCCGCCGCCGCATGGGCGGCTCGCGCTCGTGGTCGGGCCCGAGGGCGGCTTCCTCGAACACGAGCTCGCGGCGCTCGCCGGCGCCGGTGCGCGCGGCACGAGCCTGGGCCCGCGCGTGCTCCGCGTCGAGACCGCCGTCGTCGCGCTGCTCGCGCGCTGCGCTGGTTGACACCCAAACGCGTCGTTCGGATACTCGCGCGCCATGGATCTCATGGAGAAGCTGGTCGCGCTCTGCCTGAACCGCGGCTTCATCTATCCGTCCAGCGAGATCTACGGCGGCATCGCCGGGTTCTGGGACTACGGCCCGCTCGGCGTCGAGCTGCGCACCAACATCAAGGCCGCCTGGTGGCAGACGATGGTGCGCGAGCGCGACGACGTGGTCGGTCTCGACTCGTCGATCATCGCCAACCCCGAGACCTGGGTGGCGTCGGGCCACGTCGCGAACTTCCACGACCCGATGGTGGACTGCCGGCTGTGCAAGCGGCGCTTCCGCGCGGGGCAGATCGACGCCGACGACCGCTGCCCGGCCTCGCCCGACGGCAAGCACGACTTCACCGAGCCCCGCCAGTTCAACCTGATGCTGAAGACGCGCATCGGCGCCTCCGACGACACGGCGGGCGACGCCTACCTGCGCGCCGAGACCTGTCAGTCGATCTTCCTCGACTTCAAGCGGGTGATGACCTCGGCGCGGATGCGGCCGCCGTTCGGCATCGCGCAGATCGGCAAGGCGTTCCGCAACGAGATCACGCCGCGCAACTTCATCTTCCGCTCGCGCGAGTTCGAGCAGATGGAGCTCGAGTTCTTCACGCCGCCCGCCGAGGCGATGAGCTGGTTCGAGCGCTGGCGCGAGGTCCGCATGGGCTGGCACCACGCGATCGGGCTCGACCCGGCCAAGCTGCGCTGGAAGGCGCACGGCCCCGACGAGCTCGCGCACTACGCCGTGGCGGCCTACGACGTCGAGTTCGAGTTCCCGTTCGGTTGGCACGAGCTCGAGGGCGTGCACCACCGCGGCGACTACGACCTGCGTCAGCACAGCCAGCACTCGGGCAAGGACCAGTCCTACACCGACCCCGACACCAAAGAGCGTTACACGCCGGTGGTGGTCGAGACGTCGGTGGGCGTCGATCGCTGCCTCCTGGCGCTGCTCGCCAGCGCCTACGCCGAGGACGAGGTCGGCGGCGAGAAGCGGGTGGTGCTGCGCTTCACGCCGCAGCTCGCGCCGATCAAGGTGGCGCTGCTGCCGCTGTCGAAGAAGCTCGCGGAGCCGGCGGAGAAGCTCGCCGCCGAGCTGCGCCGGCGCTTCGCGATCGATTTCGACGTCTCCGGCAGCATCGGCAAGCGCTACCGGCGCCAGGACGAGATCGGCACTCCGTTCTGCGTGACCTTCGACTTCGAGTCGCTCGAGGACCACAAGGTCACCGTGCGCGAGCGCGACAGCACCCAGCAGGAACGCATCGCCACCGCCCAGCTCGGCCCCTACCTTTCGGAGCGGGTGCTGGGCTTCTAGACTCGCGCCATGCGCCGCGCCCTCCCCCATCCGAGCCTGTTCGCCGGGCTCGCCGCGATGGCCGCCGTCTGGGCGGCTGGCGTCGCATCGCTGGGCGAGTGGAGCGTGCATCCGAGCATTCCGCTCGGCGTCGCGGCGCTGCTGGCGCTGTACGCGCTGGCGATCGGGCCGCTGCGCGAAACGCGCCGGCTGGGGCCGCCGGTCCCCTTCGAGCAGTGGCTGTCGTTCGTGACCGGCGCGCTCGCGATCTTCGTCGCGCTGACCGGTCCGATCCACGACCTGTCGGACTCCTATCTCTTCTCCGCGCACATGATCCAGCACCTGATCATCACGCTGCTGGCGCCGCCGCTGCTCTTGATCGGCACGCCGGGCTGGCTGGTGCGCTTCCTGGTGCGCCCCGCGCCGGTACACCGGATCGCGCTCTTCCTCGGCCACCCGATGACGGCGTTCCTGGCCTGGAACGGGACGCTCTTGGCCTGGCATCTGCCGGTGCTCTACAACGCGACGCTGGTCGACCTCGACGTGCACATCGTCGAGCACCTGTTGTTCATCGCGACTGCGCTGATGGCGTGGTGGCCGACGCTGGCGCCCGCGCGCGAGCTGCGCGCGCCCATGGTGTTCCAGCTGATCTACCTCTTGCTGCTGCCGATCCCGATGAAGGTGCTGGGGATGATGCTGACCTTCTCGTCGTCGATCCTCTACCCCGAGTACGCGATCGCGCCGCGCATCTGGGGGATCCCGCCGGCGATCGACCAGCAGATCGGCGGCGTCATCATGTGGGTGCCGGCCGGATTCGTGATCTGGATCAACCTCGCCGCCCACTTCTTCCGCTGGTACCGCGAGAGCGCGCGCCAGGACCGCGGCGAGACCAACGTCGTGCCGCTCGCGCGCGAGCGAGTCACTTGAGCCGCGCCTCGCTCGCGCTCGCCGTTGCGCTCGTGGCGTTCGCATTCGCGGGCTGCGGCGTCGAGCGCGAGGAGACCTACAAAGCCACCGGCTTCGTGCAGGCGGTCGACGCTCCCCACAAGCAGGTGACGATCTCGCACGAGGAGATCCAGGGGTTCATGCCCGCGATGACGATGAACTTCGACGTCGCGCGGCCCGAGCTGCTCGACGGCGTCGCTCCCGGCGCGCGGGTCGAGTTCGACCTGCACCGCTCGGCGACGATGCTGCGCATCGAGGCGCTGCGGGTGGTGGCACAGGGCGTGGCCGGTACCGCGCCCGCGCCCGCGCTCGACGAGCAGGACGTCGCGCCGGAGTTCGCGCTCACCGACCAGGACGGCCACGCGGCGCGTCTGTCGGACTGGCGCGGCCGCGCGGTGCTCGTGGACTTCGTGTTCACGCGCTGTGCCGGCCCCTGCCCGATCCAGACCGCGCGGCTGGTCGACGTGCAGCGGCGGCTCGCGCCGGAGCTCGCCGCGCGCACGCACTTCGCCTCGATCACGCTCGACCCGGCGTACGACACCGGCGCCGTGCTGCGCCAGTACGCCGACCAGCACCGCGCACAGCTCTCCAACTGGTCGTTCCTCACCGGCGACCCGGCGCAGGTGCAGGCCGTGCTCGACGCCTACCGCATCGGCACGATCCGCCAGCTCGACGGATCGCTCGACCACATGGTCGCGACCTTCCTGATCGGCCCCGACGGAAAGATCGCCCACCGCTACCTCGGGCTCGACGGCGCCGCCAGCGCGATGCTCGACGACCTGGCCAAGGTGCTGTCGTGAGCCGGGCGCTGCGCGTGCTCGCCCTGGCGCTGTTCGCGCTCTGCGCCGCGCCCGCGTGCGAGCGGGCGACCAGCGTCGAGGCGCGCGCGGCGTCGATCGAGCACAAGCTCCTGGCCTCGTGCTCATGTCACCCGAAGAAGATCGCGGGCCTGCCGCTCGAGACGGAGATCCGCGCCGCGATCCGGGACGGCATCGCGGCGGGCGAGGACGACGACGCAGTGCTCTGGGGCGTGCTGCAGACGCACGGCACCGCGCTGCTCGCCGCCGGCATCCAGGACCTGCAGACCCGCGCGCTGGCCTTCTCGGTCGAGAGCGGAGCGCTGGTCGTGCTCGGCCTCGGCGTGCTGCTGCTGCAGCTGCGCCGCACGGATACGGACTGACTCCGCTCGCCCCGTGTCCCGCTCAGGCAAGTTTCGCGCAGCGAGGCGCAGCCGAGCGGAGGCGGGTGGGCGAGCTTCGCTCGCCCGGGGTCCCGCTCAGGCAAGTTTCGCGCAGCGAGGCGCAGCCGAGCGGAGGTGGGTGGGCGAGCTTCGCTCGCCCGGGGTCCCGCTCAGAAGCGAACGACGGTTCGGATCGCCGAGCCGTCGTGCATGCGCTCGAACGCCTCGTTGATGCGCTCGAGCGGCAGCTCGGCAGTCACCATCTCGTCGAGCTTGATCTTCCCGCTCATGTAGCGGTCGACGAAGCGCGGCAGCTGCGTGCGGCCCTTGGTGCCGCCGAAGGCCGTGCCGCGCCAGGAGCGGCCGGTGACCAGGAGGAACGGCCGCGCGTGGATCTCCTGGCCCGCGCCCGCCACGCCGATGATGATCGACTGGCCCCAGCCGCGCTGCGTGCACGCCAGCGCCTGGCCCATCACTTCGACGTTGCCGATGCACTCGAACGAGTAGTCGACGCCGCCGTCGGTCATCGCGACGATTGCCGGCGCGACGTCGGGCGTCTCTCTGGGGTTCAGGCACTCGGTGGCGCCGAACGCGCGGGCGAGCTCGAACTTCCGCGGGTTCACGTCGACGCCGATGATGCGTTCCGCGCCGGCCATCACCGCGCCCTGGATCACCGAAAGCCCGATCCCGCCGAGGCCGAACACGGCGACGCTCGAGCCGGGCTCCACCTTGGCGGTGTGCAGCACCGCGCCGATCCCGGTGGTGACGCCGCAGCCGAGCAGGCAGATGCGCTCCAGCGGCGCGTCGCGGCGCACCTTCGCCAGCGCGATCTCGGGCACGACCGTGTACTCCGCGAAGGTCGACGTGCCCATGTAGTGGTGCAGCGTCCTGCCGCGCGCCGAGAGGCGGCTGGTGCCGTCGGGCATCAGCCCCCTGCCCTGCGTCTCGCGGATGCGCACGCACAGGTTGGTCCGGCCCGAGAGGCAGTACTTGCATTCGCGACACTCGGGGATGTAGAGCGGGATCACGTGGTCGCCGGCCGCGAGCGAGCGCACGCCGCTGCCGACCTCGACCACCTCGCCCGCGCCCTCGTGGCCGAGCACCACGGGGAAGAGGCCCTCGGGGTCCTTTCCCGAGAGCGTGTACGCGTCGGTGTGGCAGACGCCCGTCGCCGCGAGCTTCACCAGGCACTCCCCCGTGCGCGGACCCTCGAGGTCGATCTCGCCGATTTCGAGCGGACGTCCGGCTTCCCATGCAACCGCTGCTTTCACTTTCACGGCGCGGATCATACGCGAACCCTTCACCCCGGTTTGACCGAACTTTGACGGCGGGCGCCGGGTTGCGCGCGCCGCGGGCGGGTATGCTCTGGTTGCATGTCCACGGCTCCGGTCGTTGCCGCTGCGGATGCCGATGCGGATGCGGGACCGACGATCACCGACGTGATCGAGGTCCTGCCCGACTCGGTCTACGAGAACCCCACCGCGCTCGGACTCCTCTACTTCGCGCGCGACGTCGCGCTGTACGCGGCGGTGGTCGTCGCGCTGGTGCACACCGACCGGCCGCTGCTGCTCGTGCCGCTGTGGATCCTCGCCGGGCTCACGATCAGCGCGCTGTTCATCGTCGGGCACGACGCCGCGCACGGCGCGCTGTTCAAGAGCAAGCGCCTCGCCTATGCGATCGGCCAGCTCGCCATGCTGCCCGCGCTCCACGTCTTCGAGGCCTGGGTGTTCGGTCACAACCGGATCCACCACGGCCACACCGTGCGCGAGGGCATGGACTACGTCTGGCATCCGTCGAGCCCCGCGGAATACCGCGCGCTGTCGCTGCCGCGGCGCCTGGCGCACCGGCTGAAGTGGTCGTTCCTCGGCGCCGGGCTGTACTACGGCTGGGACATCTGGTGGCGCAGCATGATGCGCTTCACCCCGCCGGAGAAGATCGCGCCCGAGGTGCGGCGCGACCGCCGCATCGTGGTCGGCTGGGCCGTGGGCGCGAGCGCGGCGCTGCTGGCGCTGGGCTTCTCGACGTACGGCAGCGCGCTCGGCGCGCTGTGGATGTGGCTGAAGGTCTTCGCGTTGCCGTTCGCGATGTGGAACTACTCGATCGGCATCTCGGTCTACGTGCACCACATCTCGCCGGACATCCCATGGCACGGGCGGCGGCAGTGGACGCGCTTCAAGGGCCAGATGGAAGGCACCACCATCCTACACATTCCGGTGTGGCTCAACCTGTTCTACCACAACATCTTCCTGCACGTGCCGCACCACGTGGACATGCGCATCCCGTTCTACAAGCTGGACGAAGCGGCCGAGGCGATCCGTGCGCGCTTTGGCGACGTGGTGCGCGAGAAGGACTTCAGCTTCGCCGACTACCTGCGCACGACCCGCGACTGCAAGCTGTACGACTTCGAGAGCGAGCGCTGGCTGCGCTATGACGAAGCCGCGCGCGAGCCGCTAGTCTCCGCGTAGCCGCAGGCCGAGCTCCACCAGCTGCGCCGGGTCGACCGGCGTGGGCGACTTCATGAACAGGTCCTGCGCGCGCTGCGTCTTGGGGAACGCCAGCACGTCGCGCAGGCTGTCGCCGCCGGACAGCATCAGCGCGAAGCGGTCGAAGCCGAAGGCGAAGCCGCCGTGCGGCGGAGCTCCGGCATCGAGCGCGTCGAGCATGAAGCCGAAGCGCGCGCGCGCCTCGGCTTCGCTGTAGCCCATGATCGACAGGATCTTGAGCTGCACGTCGCTGCGGTGGTTGCGCAGGCTGCCCGAGCCGAGCTCGACTCCGTTCAGCACCAGGTCGTAGTGCGTGGCGATCACGCTCTTCGGATCGCTGTCGAGCTTGGGGAGCTCGCTCTCGAGCGGCGCGACGAAGGGCATGTGCATGTAGGTGAGCTTGCCGTCGTCGGTCTCCTCGAACAGCGGGAAGCCGACCACGAAATGCGGGTCCCAGACGCGGCCGTCCCAGCGGTCGAGCCGCGCGCCGAGCTCGAGCCGGATCCGGCCCAGCACCTCGCACACGACCTTCTCGCGATCGGCGCCGAACAGGATCACGTGACCGGGGCGCAGTCCGGCGCGCTTGGCGATCGCGTCGCGTTCGGCGTCGGACAGGAACTTCGCGATCGGGCTCTGCCAGCTGCCGTCCGGGTTCACGCGCGCCCACGCCAGGCCCTTGGCGCCGAAGCTGCGCGCCAGCTCGTTGAGCTTGTCGAGCTCGCTGCGCGAGAGCGCGTCGGCGCCCGGCACAGGCAACGCGCGCACCACGCCTCCGGCGCCCAGCGCGCCGGCGAAGACCTTGAACTCGGTGCCGGCGACCACGTCCGAGAGCTCCACGATCTCGAGCGCGATGCGCCGCTCCGGCTTGTCCGAGCCGTAGCGCAGCATCGCCTCGCGGTACTCGATGCGCGGGAACGGCCTGGCCAGCTCGACGCCCAGCACGTCGCGGAAGGCCGACACCGTGATGTGTTCGAGCAGCTCGAGCACGTCCTCGACCCGCACGAACGACAGCTCCAGGTCGAGCTGCGTGAACTCGAGCTGGCGGTCGGCGCGCTGGTCCTCGTCGCGGAAGCAGCGCGCGATCTGGAAGTAGCCGTCGAAGCCGGCGACCATCAGCATCTGCTTCATGATCTGCGGCGACTGAGGCAGCGCGTAAAAGCTGCCGTGGTGCACGCGGCTCGGCACCAGGAAGTCGCGCGCGCCTTCCGGCGTCGCGCGCGCCAGGATCGGCGTCTCGATCTCGAGCAGGCCGCGCGCGTTGCAGCTCGCGCGCATCGACTGCGCCAGCGCGTGCCGCTGCGCGAGCCGACGCTGCATCATCGGCCGGCGCAGGTCGTGGATGCGGTACTCGAGCCGCACCGCCTCGTCGATCTGCACGTCGTCTTCGATCGCGAACGGCGGCGTGGTCGCGCCGTTCAGGATGCGGACCTCCTCGGCGACGAGCTCCACCTCGCCGGTCGGGAGGTTCGGGTTCACCACCTCGGGGTCGCGCCGCGCCAGCCGCCCGCGCACCGCCAGCACGAACTCCGAGCGCACCGCCTGCGCGCGCTCGTGCGCCGCGGGAGCCGAGTCGGGCTTGAACACCACCTGCGCGATGCCGGTGCGGTCGCGCAGGTCGACGAAGATCACGCCGCCGTGGTCGCGGCGCTTGCGCACCCAGCCGCACAGCACGATCTCGCGCCCGACGTCGCTCGGGCGCACCTCGCCGCAGAAGTGCGTCCGGCGCAGGTCACCCAGTGGATCGAGTCGCAGCACGACGGCCTCGCGCGCGCGTCCGGTCGCGCGGACGGCGGAGCCTACCAGGGGTCCGGGGACCGGTCAAAGGGCGGAGCCGGAGCCCGGCCCCCGCGAGGGCTGCGAGAGGTCGTCGGCGGAGCAGACCAGGTTCCGGCCCAGCGCCTTGGCCAGGTACATCGCCTTGTCGGCCAGGTCGAGCAGCCGCTCGCGCGTGTCGCCGTGCATCGGGAAGGTCGCGACGCCGACGGAGATGGTGAGCCGCAGGTCGAGGCCGCGCTCGGCGCCGAAGCCGTGGTCCGCCACCGACTGGCGGATCCGGTCCGCCACCGACAGCGCGCCCTCGAGGCCGGTGTCGACCAAGAGGATGGTGAACTCGTCGCCGCCGTAGCGGCCGACCGTGTCGATCGCGCGCACCGACTCCTGCAACAGCACCCCGAGCTCTCGCAGCACGCGCGAGCCGATCAGGTGGCCGAAGCGGTCGTTCACCGCCTTGAACCGGTCGAGGTCGAGGAACAGCACGGACAGCTTGCTCTGCGAGCGCGCGGCGCGGTTCACCTCGCGGTCGAGCGCCGACAGGAGGTAGCGCGCGTTGTAGAGCGAGGTGACGTCGTCGACGAACGCCTTCTCGCGCGCCTGCAGGAAGCGCTCCGAGTTGATCAGCGCGAGCTCCGCCTGCTCGACCACGAGCTCGGCGCGCTCGACCTCGTCGCGCGCGAACGCGCGGCCGTCGGAGAGCAGCCAGACGCCGCCGGCAGTCCGGCCCTCGACGCGCACCGGCAGCGCCAGGATCTGGCCTTCGCCGAGATCGAGCGGAGCGAGGGTGGCGGCAGAGGAGTCGTCGAGTGCGGACACCGACGCGCGCTCGAGGTCGGACGGGTCGAACAGCTTCCCCTGCTCGGCCAGCGCGCGCAGGTCGAGACCTCGCTCCGCGCTGAACCCGCGCAGCTCGAGTCCCTCGCCCGAGTGCGACGGCAGGTCGACCAGCCGCGCGATCGCGCGGGTGCGCCCCGTCACGCGCAACAGGATGTCGAGGGCGAGCGGCAGCACGTCGCTGCTCTCGAGGCACGACGCCAAGGGGCGCGCCGCCTCGAACGCCTGGATCGAGCTGCGCAGCGATTCGTTCTCGTCGATCAGCCGCCGCCGCAACAGCGTCCGCTTCACGCCGTAGGTGATCTCCGGTGCGGACACCGGCTTGCGCAGGTAGTCGGCCGCCCCCAGGCGCATGGCCTGCAGCGCGCTCTCGAGCGACGCATAGCCGGTCAGCACGATCACCTCGGTGCGGGGCGACGCGCGCTTCACCCGCTCGAGCAGCTCCATGCCGTCCATCTCGCGCATGGAGAGGTCGGTGATCACCAGGTCGAACGGCCCCTCGTCGCCCAGGCGCGAGAGCGCTTCGCGGCCCGAGGCGGCGGTCGCGACGCGGAAGCCCTCCTGGACGAGCGCGTCGCGCGTCATCTCGCGAATCATGCGGTCGTCGTCGACGACCAACACCCGCTTGTCCATCGCGCCCCGTCCCCGTTGCGCAGAATCGGCCCGCAACCCCGTGGGGTTGAGGCGGAGGTGACGACAAGCATCGCGGATGGCCGAAGTGTGCAAGCTTCGCGCAGCGAGGCGCAGCCGAGCGAAAGCGGGTGGGCGAGCTCAGCTTGCCCGGGGGTCCCGCCAAGACATGGTCCCGCTAAGGCTCAATCCGCACCCGCCTCCCCTCGAGCCGCAGCCGGCCCTGCGCGTGCAGCTGCACCGCGCGCGGGTAGAGCTCGCGCTCGACCGCGGCGACGCGCGCGGCGAGCGAGGCGGGGGTGTCGTCCTCGCGGACGTCGATCGCCTGTTGCAGGATGACGGGGCCGGTGTCGTACTGCTCGTCGCAGTAGTGGATGGTCGCGCCCGTCACCTTGGCACCGTACTCGAGCACCGCGCGGTGTACGCGCTCGCCGTAGTAGCCCTTGCCGCAGAAGGCCGGGATGAGCGACGGGTGGGTGTTCATTGCGCGCCCGTTGTAGCCGCGCAGCTCGATCCGCGACAGGAATCCCGCCAGCACCAGCAGCTCTGGCGGATCCCCCGCCAGCACGCGGTGCAGCGCGTCGTTGAACTCGCGCTCGTCGCGCATCTCCTTGCGCGCGACCACGTGCGCCGGGATGCCGTGGCGCCGCGCGCGCTCGAGCCCCGGCGCGCCGCGCTTGGACGAGATCACCGCGCTGAACTCGACGTCGAGTCGGCCCTTCGCGCGCTCCTCGACCAGGCGCTCGAAAGTGGTCCCCTGCCCCGACAGCAGCACGGCGATGCGCAGCGTCACGTAGAAAAGCTATCAGGCTCGGCTGCGCCTCGCTGCGCGAAGCTTTCCTTAGCGGGACCCCGGGCGAGCTGAGCTCGCCCACCCGCCTCCGCTCGGCTGCGCCTCGCTGCGCGCGGCTTGCGTGTCCTACCAGGTGTAGCGGAAGCGGAGCTCGGCCTGGTCGCGGTTGATGACCGGAGCGACGCCGCGGAACACGGAGTTGTTGTTGATCTGCTCGGGCGACGTGTACTGGGCCACCGGGAAGTAGGCGCCCTGCGAGGTGTACACGTGTCCGAAGAAGTTCGAGTATCCGAGCGTGGTCGAGAACGCGTCGTTCCACCGGTAGGACAGGCCGGTGATGATCGCGCCCTCCGACTCGAGCGGCGCGTACAGGATCGAGACGCGCGGCGCGAGCCGGTCCTGGAAGTAGCCGGTGAAGAACGTGAACACCACGTTCCCCGAGAACTGGCCGCCGACGGCCGCGTACATGCCATCGTGCGCAGACTTCGAGCCCACGTAGTTTGGCAGGTAGCGGATGAACATCTGCAGGTTCAGGAAGAAGCTGCGGTTCGGGTTCAGGAAGTTGAAGAACGTCGGGCGGTCGACCGAGATCGACAACACCATCTCGTCGGACTGCGAGAGCCCCGAGTAGGTGAGCGAGTTCGAGAACAGCTTGCGCGCCATCCACGAGAACTCGATGCCCCAGCTCGTCTTCGACACGTCCTCGGCGAAGTCGAGCCCGAAGCCGAACACGTTCTTCTTCTGATACTGCGCATCGATCACGCGCCCGCCCTGCCACAGGAAGTCGCGGCGGCCGAAGCGTCCGTCGCCGCCCGCCTTGCGGATCGGCAGCGTCTGCGTGGTGCCGCCCAGGATGCCCGCGATGCTCTTGCAGAACACCGGCGAGCGCGGCGGCAGGCCGTTCGGGAACTTCGCCTTGAACTTCGCGCTGCCCGGCGCCTCGTCGACGCGGTACGGCTCGTACTGCGCGGCGTCCTGGAGCGGATCGCCCGGCATGCCGCTGCCGCAGAGGATGTTGTCGTCCGTGACCGGCCCCGGCGTGAAGTCGTCCTGGCCGTCCCAGATGCCGTCGCGGTTCTGGTCGAGGTCGTTCAGGCGGTCGCCGTTCTGGTCGACGATGCCGACACCGTTCGATTGGGTGGCTTTCTGGGGATCACCGAACAGGTTGATGCGCTGGTCGTTCGTCATCAGCAGCGAGTGGCCGTTCACCGTGATGGCCTGGCCCGCGAACAGCCGGCGCAGGTCCTTCAGGTCGTTCTTCTCGAGCGCCGCGAGGTTGACGCGGGCCGTTCCGCCGGCGGTGTTGTCGTTCACCGTGTAGCTGATCGGCATGTCGATCAGCAGCGGGAAGCCCGAGTTCCCCACCAGCTTCGGGTCGATCAGCTTGGTCACGTCGAGGTAGCAGAGACTCGCCGTGCACGAGTTCGGGTTGTACGCGTCGAGGAACTGCGCGCCCAGCTTGGGATCCTGGAACGGATCGACCACGACGCCGCCGGCGATCGCGCGACCGCGCACGACGTCGAAGTCCTCCTGCTGCTTGTCGAAGACGAACGCGTTGCGCGCGAAGATGCCGTCGGGGCCGTCGATCGGATCGCCCGTCGCCTGTTTGGCGGTATTGCCGCTGCCCCAGTTCACGAGCTCCGTGAGGCTCTCGGGCGGATCGAAGGTGCGGTCGGTGCCGATGATCTCCTGCGAGATGAGCAGCCGCTCGAAGTTCGCCGACGCGATCTCGAGCGCCGTGCAGCCGTGGTTGAACGGCGTGATGGCGTCGTCCTGGTTGAGCGTGTTCATCCAGCGGCCGCAGTACTCGCCGTCGATGTTCTGGTAGGCGACCGGGCCGCTCGGGTTGATCAGGTTGAAGTGGTTGGCGGGGCTGGTGAGGCTGAGCGGGTTGTTCGGGTCCATCTCGAACACGATGGCGCCCCACTTCTTCTTGGCGGCCTCGTCGATCTTCCACGGCATCGGCTCGATCCAGCCGTCTGCCTGGCGCGGGTTGTTCGGATCGTTCTGGAACTCCGCGCGCCCCACCCGGCCCATGTTGATCACCTGCTGGGGAGTCAGGTTCAGATAGGAGCCGACCTCGATGTGCGCTGGGTTGAGGGTGTCGAGCGGATTCTGGACGATCTGGAAGGTCCCGTTGCGGCTGTAGTTGATGCCGGGCAGGTAGACCTGCCTGCCGTCCGCGAGCGTGCGGGTGCCGACCAGGGCGCCGGGCTCGAGCGCCTTCAGCGCGACGAACTCCTGGGTCACCACGCTCGCGTCCGCATTCATCAGGTCCACGCCGCCGACCTGGAAGATCGGGTTGCCCGGGAGCTGCTTCAGCCCGACCGCACTCCGGATCGAAGCGTCGTTGTTCCAGATCTGGGCCTGGATCGTGCTGCACGGGTTGGCGAAGGCGGGCCCGCAGCCGAGCAGCGCTGACTGCTCGGGCTGCAGATTGATGCCCAGGTCCTGGTTGCCCTGGGTGTTCGGGGTGGGCGCCCGCGGGTTCACGAACATGAACTGGGTCGGGAGCAGGTTGCTTCCCAGCAGCGCTCCCTCCGTGTCGTAGGGATTCGCTGCGGTGCGGAGCTGTTCGACGCCATCGAGCACCGCCGCCGTGAACAGACCATAGCCGCCGAGGAGGCTCGAGATCGGCCCGAACGTGTCGGGGTTGTTCAGCTGGTCGAACGCGCAGTAGCCGAGGTCGCCGTTGAAGGTGAACGAGCAGACCGAGTGGAACAGCGTCTGGTTCACCAGCTGCAGCGATGCGATCGCCGCGGGCGCGCGCAGCGTCTGCACCAGGATCGAGTTCGGATCGTTCGGGTCCTGGTGGGTCGGCTTGGTCCAGAGCAGGCAGTTGCCCTCGGACGGGAAGATGTCGTCACCGTTGCCCGCGATCCCGTCGGGACCGACCGCCTGGCCCTTCGCGTTCCGGCGGATCGTGCACTTCCCGCCTTCGCGCAGGCTCACCGACAGCGGCGCCCCGGTGGTGAGATCGGAGGCGCGCTCGTACTGCTGGACCAGGTTCAGATAGAAGCCGTCGTCCCAGCCCCAGAAATCGGAGACCGCGAAGGTGAAGCGGTCCCAGCGGCCTTCGAGCCGTGCGCCGTAGTCCCAGGTCGCGAGCCCGTTGTAGTTCTTGTCGGGGCGCTCCTCGCCCGCGAGGCCGATCCCGGCCAGACCCGACGCCATGGCGCCGAAGCTCTTGAGGCAGATCAGGTCGACGGCGCCGCCCTCGCCGCACTTGCCGAGGTCGGTCGGCGTGAATTTGTCGAAGATCCAGAGCAGCTCGAGGCGCAGGTCCTCGACGGGCCCCACGCGCATGAACATCTCGGGCGAGATCGTGACGTCGGCCGCCCACTGCGCGACGCGCTGCTCGTCGATCGGCCCGAACAGGCCGTTGCCGATGTCGAGCGGGTTGTTGCGGTCCTGGTTGCGGAACAGCTCCGTCTTGCCCCAGATCACGATCTGCCTGCCGACGCGCGCGAACACCTGGCTGTCGAGCGTCTCGAACTCGACGTAGCCCTCGGCGAACTCGCCCGTGCGCTGGCTCGCGCCGTGGTTCCACTGCAGCTCGTCCTCGGTGAAGTGCAGGTCGAGGTTCGACACCACTCCCTGGTGGGTCTTGTAGAAGTTCGCCGTGCCCGGCCCGTTGAAGTTGATTCCGTTGCCGCTCTGCCGCGGGCGGGCAGGGATCTCCAGACCGAAGTTGTTGCCGTAGAGGCGCAGGTCGGTGCCATCGGGGGGCGCGTTCGCGGCGCCGCTGGGACGGACCCGGGGATCGGCGAGAAGACCGAGAACCTCGTACGGAATGGTCTGGGTCTTGGCGGTGAAGGCGTTCACCTGGATGCAGTCGCCATCGGCGTTGGTCCCGATCGGAGGGCTCTGGACGCTGTGGTTCCGGGTCTGGATGATGCTGCACGAGATCGCCAGGGCCTGCTTGGTGATGTCGTGGCCGCCGGAGTCGGTGCAGGTGCCGGTCGCGCGGTTGAACGTACCGCCGAGCCCGAGGCCATCGAAGGTGCTCTTCTGGCAGGACTGCTGCACCCGAAACTTGTTCGAGAACACGCCGTAGAGCTCGACCGTCGTGGGAATGTTCGGATCGGCGGCGCTCGGCTCGGTGATCCTCGCCGTCTCGGAGAAGAGCGGAATCGGGATCGGATTGGTCGGGCCCTGGACCTGGTTGAACGGGTTTTGGGCGCCGGGAAGCGGGGCGGCCAGTGAATAGCCCGCCTTCTGCGCCGTCGTGTTGTTGGTGACGAACGGCAGGTCGTCCGCGGTGTTGCGGATGCCGTCCGGCCCGACGAAGAAGGGGTCCGCGCGCAGCACGGAGATCGCTGGGTTGATGATGGGCACGCCGTCGGCGTCGGTGGAGCTCGGGGCACCCGTGAGGTTGGCGGAGATGTCGTCGGCGATGCCCGTCTCGTACGCGCCGAACCACTGCAGCGCGGAGACGTTGGTGAAGTAGCCCTGCGGCTTGATCGGCGTGTTGATCGTAGCCAGGAACGGGTAGATCGTCGGACCGATCTTGCTCGAGCCCCACTTTGCAGTCAGCAGCTCCGGCGTGCTGGACTTGGCGAAGATCGCGAAGCGGTTCGGGAACGGCCGGGTGGCGAGCAGCGCGGGGATGTTCGCGTTGAAGTTGGTCGCCGGCGTTCCCAGGATCGCGGCGGCCTGCTCCTGGAGCTTCTTGGCGCTGTTCGGATCGCCCGCCTGCAGCGCCTCCTCCGCCTCGGCGGTGAGCGCGCTGTAGAGCGACTTCTCGGTGATGGAGAGCGTCTGGCCGCCCACGAGCAGCGCGTGGAGCCGTGCGAACTCCGTCTCGCCGAGGTCCGGCCGCGCGGCGGCGAGCAGCTGCTCGCTGGCGAGCGTCGAGAAGCTGCCGGCCCGGACCGCCACGTAGGCGGGCAGGCCGGGCTTGATCGGGCCGTTGAGCGGCGAGCGGCTGTTCAGGTTGCAGAACACCGCCAGCGGGAACGGGTTCGCGAAGACGCCCGGGTCGTTCACGCACTGGCGGTAGCGGCGGCTCGGGTTCAGCACCTCGCGCGGGTCGGTCAGCGAGCCCGGGATGTAGAGCTGCTTCAGCAGCCCGGCGAAGTAGGGCGAGTTGTTCTCGACGTTCTGCACCAGGCTGGCGGGCTGGCGCACCGCGCTGCGCGCGGCGTCGCCGTAGGAATCGGCGCTGTGGAACAGCCCGCACGCGCGCGTGTAGATGCAGTCGTACGACGCGAGGATGCGCGTGTACAGGAACATGGTGTCGAACGGCCCGAAACCGTCGGGGAAGAGCGAGAGCTCGAACTCGAGGTTCAGGACGTGGCGGAACTGGGAGAAGGTGATGTCGTGCGCGGGCAGCTCGGTGCCCGTGAACAACAGGCGCATCTCGTAGAAGCCGTGGATCGAGAACTTGCGCTCCCCGGGAAGGTCCCACTCGAACGCGTGCGCCGTGTTCGCCAGACCGATGCCCGTGACCGCAAGCCAGAGCATCAGGGCCGCAATTCGACCCGCAGCTGGCCTTCCCCTCATCGCCTTCCCCTTCCCGTTCTCCGCAGCCCTGCTCGCGGCGGCTCCCTCAAGCGCCGCGGGCACTTCGTCATCTTCCGACCGCCACTTCCGCTCGCGGCGAAGAGCCCCATTGCTGATGTTGCTCGGACACACCGCGAAGTGTCGCGGTGGTGAGGGTCGAGGCGCCGGGAATGGTGTCCACGGAGCTCATTCACCGGCGCCGGAAGTCGGCTGCGGCTCGGGGTGCGGGAGCATCTCGTACCAGGAGAGACCGCCGTCGGTGGAGCGCAGCACGTTCCCGCCCTGCCCCACCATCCAACACACCGTCGGTGTGCCGCAGGTGGCGTCGCGGAAATAGCCGTGCTTCTCGGCCGGGAAGCGGCCCGCTCCGCCGTCCTCTCCCAGCTTCTGCCAGGTCTGGCCGCCATCTCTGCTGATCCGGCGCAGGCCCTTCTCGCCGATCGCCACGATGTTGTTCTCCGCGGTGATCGCGCCGAAGACGGCCTGCTTGGATCCGGTGGGCAGGTAGGTCCAGGTGCGGCCGCCGTCCTCGCTCGCCAGCACGACGCCGCCCAGCCCCGTGATCATGCCGTGATCGCTGTCGCGGAACTTCACGTCGAACAGGAACGGCGTCTCGATCACCTCGATCTTGACCACGCCGTCCGAGGCGAGCTTGGTCTGCCCGAACGCCTTCATGTCGACGCCTTCCTGGTCGAGCGGCGTCGGGCGCTTGATCTTGATGCGGTCCTGGTTGATGCCTTCGTTCTCGAGGAACTTCTGGACCGCGTCCGCGCGCTCGTCGGCGAGGAACGTATCCTTGCGCTTCTTCATCTCGTCGGCGGTCAGGAAGCCCTCGATCTCGATCTTCAGATAGGCCTTGTCCGCCAGGACCTCGGCCGCCTTGAAGATCTGGTCCCATTTCTCCTTGGGGATCTTCTTGTCGCCGGTCGGGAACGAGACGTCGTCGAAGTGGACGGTGCCGTTGATGTGGCCCCGCTCCCAGCTTTGGCCGCCGTCCTCGGTGCGGAAGATGTAGCCGTACTCGCCGGCCATCCAGCCGTGGCTCTTGTCGAGGAAGAAGACGTCGTTCAGGAAGATGTCGTCGTAGATCTTGTCGCCGCGCTCGAAGGCGGCCATCTCTTCCTCGGACAGGTACTTGAAGCTCGGGTGGTCCTTGGTGATCAGGAACGAGCGGTCTTCCCAGGTCTTGCCGCCGTCCGCGGTGTAGTAGCGGCCGCCCCAGTCACCCACTGCCCAGGCGGTGCTCGCGTCCACCGCGCGCACCGCGAACAGGTGCTGCGGAGGCTGGCGCGGGATGGTCTGGTTCTCCCAGGTGTCCCCGCCGTCGGTGGTGTGGATGACGAAGCCGCGCCGGCCGACCGCCCAGCCGTTCTTGTCGTCCGCGAACGAGATGTCGTAGATCGCCTGGTCGGTCTTGCTGTCGAGCTTCTTCCAGTTCTTGCCGCCGTCGACGGTGCGGTAGATGGCGCCGAAGTAGCCGCCGGCCCAGAGGTGGTCGGCCCCGACCGCCGTGACCGCGTACAGGTCGTCGGGCAGGTCGATCTGGCCGCTCTCGAATTTCTCTTCGAACTGCTCCTGCTTGCATGCGCTCGCTGCACACAGCGCAGCGGCGGAGCAGATGGCGGCGCGCAGCGCGCGAGAGATCCCGGCGCGCGTGACGCGCTTTCGTCCGAGCGTGCCCAATTGCCCTCCCGTCGGGCTTGAACGCGCCGGGCGCGCAAACCCCTCAGAGCCGCAAGATTTTCCCGCATCCGGCTCGAGCGTCGCGGCGACTTGAATGCAGCGGAGGTCCACGACCGCGCCGACCGGTGGCCGGTTCTATTACGAGCGCGGACCCAGTGTCAAGCTTCCGCGAAATTTCGCGCCGCGATGTGCAGAACATGCGCAACTCCGGGCGCCCCGAGAGACGCGGGGGATCCGCCGAACCACTAGAATGCGCGCGGTGTCACCGGGGAGAGAAGGCGCCGGAGCGCCCCGCTCGGCCGCCCGCACGTTGCTGCGCGCCGGCCTGCTGCTCGCGCTGCGCGACCTGGGGCCCTTCGGCGGGCGCCGCTCGCGCGCGGAGCGCGACACCGCTGCGGGTCAGCGCCTGGCGGACGCCCTGGGCTCGCTGCGCGGGCTCTACACCAAATTGGGGCAGCACCTGGCCACCCGCGTCGACGCACTTTCGGACGAGTTTCGCGCCCCCCTCGACGCACTGCATCAATCGGCGCCGCCCGTCCCCTTCCCGGTGATCCGCGGCGAGCTCGAGCGCGGCCTCGGCAGCGCGCGGCTGTTCGCCTGGATCGATCCCGAGCCGCTGGGCACCGCGTCGATCGCGCAGGTCCACCGCGCGCGGCTGCGCAGCGGAGCCGACGTCGCGGTGAAGGTGCGCCATCCGGAGCTCTCGCCCGCGGGCCTCGAGCGCGATCTCGCCCGGTTGCGCCGGGCACTGCCGCTGCTCCGTCCGTGGCTCTCGCCCCGGGATGGCCGCGCGCTGCTCCAGGAGCTCGGCCGCGCACTGGTGCGCGAGCTGGACTTCGAGCTCGAGGGCCGGACCGCGGAGCAGATCGCGACCGCGTTCGCGAGTGACTCGCGCGTGCTGGTGCCGCGCGTCCACTGGGAGGTCACCTCTACGAGCGTGCTGACTCTCGACTATGTCCCGCGCGTCCGCCTCGACGATCCCGCCGCGCTCGCCGCGCGCGGAGTCTCGCCCGAGGCCTGTCTCGCGATCGTGGTCGACGCCTACGGACGGCAGGTCTTCGGCGACGGCCTGTTCCACGCCGACCCGCACGTCGGGAACCTGTATCTGCTGGACGACCCCGATCGGCCCCCGCGGGTGCTGTTCCTCGATTTCGGGCTCGCGGAGCGGCTCGCGCCCGAGGTGCGCGAAGAGCTGCGGCTCGGCCTGCAGGCGCTGCTGCGCCGAGACGTCGACTCGCTCCTGGCCGGGCTGTCGCGCCTGCAGGCCGTGATCCCGGGGCGCGAGCGCGAGGCCCGCGCCGCGCTCGAAAGCGCACTCGCCGCGGGCGCGTCGAACGCGCTCGGCGCCGGCGTCGCGGCGATCCAGTCGCTGAAGCAGCTCGGCAAGCAGCTGGTGCGCGAGAGCCGCGCCTTCCGCATCCCCCGCGACCTGTTGCTCTGGGCGCGCACGCTCGCCTACGTCTACAACCTCGGCGAGCGCATCGCCCCCGGCGCCGACCCCATGCGCCTGTTCCTACCGCACCTGCTGCGCTTCATCACCACCGCGCCGGCGGACGCCAAAGCGAGCGCCTAGGACTGGACCGGAGCCTCTCGGCGCATCGCGCTCCGCGCAGAACCCGCCGGTCGCGGTCGCGAGTACGCTGCACGCTCCCTCTGGGTTCAGCGCGGCCGCGCTCGCGAAGTCGACCTCTCCAGCCCAAAAAATTAGAGCCGCGTCGACGCACTCAGCAGCGCGCTCTTCTAGTCCGGGCCCGAAGGCTCTTCGGGCGCGACGAGGAGCCGGAAGCGGATCGGTGGTCGGCGCGGCTGGGTTTTCTTTTGGTGGTTCGCGAGCGCGACGGGCGCGGAGCCCAGACCGAGCGTGCAGCGTACTCGCGACCGCGAGCGGCGGGCTCTGCGCCCGCCGCGCGATGCGCAGAGGAGCTCTTACTCGACGATGCCTTCGCGGATCAGCTTGGCGATGATCTCGAGGGTGCGGACGCGGTCGGCGGTCGAGACGCTGATCAGGTCCGCGATCGACATACGCCCGTCGATCTGCGAGAGCATGAAGCCCTCGTCGGGCTGCAGGCGCAGCTTCATGATCTGCGCGGTCGTGACCTTGAGCCGCAGCACGCGGCCCTGATCGCCGATCTCCTTGGCCCAGGACTGCGCGCGCTCCGTGCGGACCAGCTGCAGGTAGCCCTGCACGTCGAGCCGTTCGGGCTGCTCCTTGGCAAGCTTGCGCAGCTCGCGCCAGGCGTCTTCGTAGCGGCCTTCCTTGTAGGCGGCGAGCGCGGACTGGATCTGCGTGTCCGGGTCGTCGTCGGCCTCGAACTCGATCACCGGGCCGCTCTTCGGCGTGTCGTCGTCGTCCGTGACCGGCTTCTGCGGCGCACGGGACGGTGCGGACTTCGCCGCTGGCTTCGCAGGCGCGGGGGCAGGCTTGCGGGCGGGCTGCGCGGCGGCTGGCTTCACGCCCTTCGGGCCGGCGCGCTTGCGCCCGCCGCCCTGCTCCTCGTACGCCGTCTCCAGGTAGTCGTGCACCGCCTGGTTCTCGGGGTCGAGCGCGCGGGCCTGCTCCCAGCACGAGATCGCGGCCTCGAGATCGCCCAACCCGTAGTGGTTGAGCCCTCGCTTGAGCAGCCGCGTGACTTCTGCGTGTCTCGCCTCGTCCACGGCTCAGCCTTTGACGGCCACCTCGTCGCCCTGCTGGTA